>Ga0207706_10006701_pt1 | contig 10649 bp, 11 predicted proteins | sample KBSC53metaG_FD_184318 | JGI IMG/M metagenome (GOLD analysis project Ga0207706, IMG submission 184318) | Corn rhizosphere microbial communities from Kellogg Biological Station, Michigan, USA - KBS C5-3 metaG (SPAdes) (version 2) | ecosystem: Host-associated > Plants > Roots > Rhizosphere > Soil ... | reverse complement strand
TTTTAATTTATGTTACAGAATGCGCCAGTTCAAAAATCTCAGAGCCGTTGATGAGAATTGAACTCACGACCTCTTCCTTACCAAGGAAGTGCTCTACCACTGAGCTACAACGGCTGGTATGAAGCTGTGAGTTATTCTCACATTGTCTGTTAAAAGAACTTTATCAACTCACGACCTGCCAGATATCCCGCTATTGCGGGACTCTACCTCCCGATGGCTATCGGGAGCTACAACGGCTTTTGAGCCACATAAGTCATCTAAGAATGTTTTTGACCTCAATGACTTATTGACTTTCGACTCTGGATCGAGCGGAAGACGAGGTTCGAACCCGCGACCTACAGCTTGGAAGGCTGTCGCTCTACCAACTGAGCTACTTCCGCATTGCATCCGCCGAAACTTGCGCCACCGATAGCTTTAGCGCACGCGGTTAGCAATGGCGGAAATCAATTTTAAGAACTTTATTAATAGCCAACCTCCGCTAAAACTTCGGTTGGCGATGTGGGCAAGGATGGATTCGAACCACCGAACTCGTAAGAGGGCAGATTTACAGTCTGCTGCCGTTGGCCACTTGGCTACTTGCCCGTGTTGAGCCACTTGTCGGAATCGAACCAACGACCTACTGATTACAAATCAGTTGCTCTACCAGCTGAGCTAAAGTGGCATTTCGTCGCTTAAATGTCCGCCCTTGGTTCAGGCTTCAGCGGATGAGACAATAAAGAACTACCCCCAAATTTTGGGAAGGCAAAGGTAAAGGAATTTGGGAATTGAAAAATATTTTGAAGATTTTTTTATGCTGAAAATCAAAAGAAAAAGACCCCCGAAGAGGTCTTGAAAAAAAGTTGAATTAGAAATTAAGCGGCTTGTTTTTGTTTTCTTCTTTTTATTTGGTTTACGATTGATTCAAATGCATCATCAAATGATTGTTCAAATGATTTGCTGGTTGATTTTACAAACAGTTGGTGCCTCGGTATCTGTATCCTGATCTCTGCGATCTTGTCTTTGATCTTATGCACTACATTATCAAGTTTCAGAAACACATCTACCTTAATGATGCGGTCATGAAAAGTGTTTAACTTTCCCATCTTTTGATTAATGTGTTTTACCAATTTGCTATCCGCATCAAAATGTACTGTTTGGATTTTAACGTTCATGGTAATCGCATTTTAACAGTGAAACAATAAAATAAAGAACTTAAAGGATCGAAATTTCTTACCATAGGGAGCTGATTTTAGTTCCTTATGAAGTTACCACCAATCGCTTTTTTTTCCAAATAACTACGCAATATTTATTATCGAATTATTATCATTTTATGCAAAAAAGTTTCAGGCTTTTGGATGAGATTTTTTGTAGACATTTTTCAACTTTTCAATGGTATTATGTGTATATACCTGTGTTGCCGCCAGGCTACTGTGACCAAGGAGTTCCTTTATTGCATTTAGATCGGCACCATTGTTTGAAAGATGGGTGGCAAAACTATGGCGGAGAACATGCGGGCTCTTCTTATTGAGTGTCCTTACTTCGCTGCTTAAAAAAGACCTTACAAGCAAATATGGATACTTTGTATACATTTTTTTGCCTTTTTCGGTCACTAACAGGGTATTATCAGGGGACTCAAACTCCTTTTTCTTCAACTGAATGTAATCTTTGATCATTACAACTACCCCCTGGCCTATAGGTATGATCCGTTCTTTATTCCCTTTTCCCAGCACCTTGACCTGTTTTTTGCCAAAATCAACCTGGTTTTCTTTGAGATTCACCAGTTCGCTTAAACGCATTCCAGTGGTATAAAAAAGGGTAATCAGCATTTTAGTATTAAGTCCCTTCCAGTCCTCAGAATTTTTTAAGGATCCTAATAATTTGTCTGCATCACTTTCCCTGATGAAATCAGGCAGTCTTTTGCTGATCTTCGGAGTGAGTACCCGCGTCATGGGAGTTTGCTCAAGAGCACCTGACCGCACCAGGTATTTAAAAAAGGATTTTAATGACGATATCTTACGATTTATCGTTTTCGCGGTAATATCTCTTTCCCTGATAGAAGCCAGCCAACTTCGAACGTGATTGTGCCCGATCGCACCCAACGAAACTTCTCCGAATTGTGTTTGCAAAAATCCAAAAAACTGGGAAAGGTCATCATGGTAGGAGCGAATAGTATATGCGGAATATCTCTTTTGATATTTCAGATAATCAAGAAATGATTGAATGGAATCCTGGAGCAATTCAGGCATATTATTTCACAGGCTGGTATATAAAAAGATAGCTGCAAAGCTATAAACTTTGCAGCTATCTATATTCATTTTAATATATTTTCAGGATCAGCCCTCTATCTTTCCGCTGGCGATCTTTTGCTTATAGACTGCCCTCAATACCTGGTTACGACGCTTTACCGATGGCTTTGTATAGCTCTGGCGCTCGCGCAGTTGAAGTAATACCTTAGACTTCTCAAATTTCTTTTTATATTTTTTGAGTGCCTTGTCTATATTTTCGCAGTCTTTTGAATCGATGATCAGCATAAATTTTATATACCTCCTTAGGTAATTTTTGGGGAGGCAAAGATAAAGAACTATATCCGAAATCTGAAATCCGAATTTGGAATATTGAACAGAGAATTTGTCCGAATGGACACCTTTGGAGAGATTTGCGATATGTTTACAGGAATTATAGAAACAACCGGTTTTATAAAAAATATGGCTGTCAGTGGCAGTAACAGATCTTTTTGGATAGAATCTTCCATTTCACAGGAATTAAGAGTTGATCAAAGCATCAGTCACAGCGGTATCTGCCTCACGGTGGAGGAAGTGACTGGTAACAGCCACAAGGTGACAGCCATAGAAGAAACTGCATTAAAAACCAATGTTAATGAATGGAAAATAGGTGATATAATAAACCTGGAACGTAGCCTGAGGCTTGATTCGCGCCTGGATGGGCATTTTGTGCAGGGGCATGTGGATACAACCGCTGCCTGCACTGAAATACATGAAAAGCATGGGAGTTGGGAATACGAATTTAGTTTCCGGAAAAAATTTTCACAGTTGATCATCGAAAAAGGTTCTATTTGTGTAAATGGGATCAGCCTTACTGCCTTTGACGTAAAAAAGAAGAGTTTTAAGGTTGCCATCATTCCATACACCCACGAACATACTAACATTAAAACAGCTCAAAAGGGCGACATGGTAAATATTGAATTTGACCTGATAGGAAAATATATCCTTAGAAAATTATCTTTGAACGAATAATGGCTCTCTGTCCGGGCGGCCGTTATGCAAATCTATGACTGAACTGACTGCAAAAAGGCCACATTATCCTGCCCTGGATGGATTAAGAGGATTGGCTATCCTGCTTGTAGTTTTCTATCACAATTTTGATTTTATTAATTATTCCGTTTTTGGATGGATAGGGGTTGATCTGTTCTTCGTTTTATCCGGGTATCTTATCACAACTATTTTAGTAAGTACGGTTAACTCGCCAAATTACCTCCGCAATTTCTTTTTGAAAAGAGTTTTGCGGATATTTCCGCTTTATTACCTCTGCCTGTTTATTTTCCTGATAATATTTCCGCTGGTTGGTCTTTATCAGCAAGAAATGAAATTCTACATAGATCATCAATGGTGGTTCTGGTTTTATTTACAAAATTGGCTTCTTTCCTTCCGGTTTCCAACTGTCGGTAATTTTCTAAATCATTTCTGGTCACTGGGCGTAGAAGAGCAATTTTATTTAGTGTGGCCTTTCATTATCCTGTGGTTACGAAAACCCAAAAAACTATTGATCTTCATTTTGTTCATACTTCTTTTACTACTTATAGCCCGTTCCGTCATTTGGATGTACCATTTTCCTCATTTCAACTATACAACATTTTACGCATTCACAAGAATTGACGGCATCTGTATCGGCTGTCTTATTGCTCTCATACACAAGATCAATTATAACTTTTTAAGGCATAAAATGGCAATAGTTGTGACCATATTAGCCGTTTTAAATTTTGGATTTTATTTTTTGACTCAATATGGGGATTATCCATACCTGGCATTTGTTGGGTTTACCACGTTTGCAGGTATGTTCGGTTTACTTCTTCATGAAGCGGTAACAGGGGATTCAAAAATTATTGCCGTTATTTTTACATTTCCTGGTCTGAAATTCTTTGGCACTATTTCATACGGTTTCTATGTGTTCCATTGGCCGGTCTATTTAATGATGCAACCCGGTCTTTCCAATTTTTTTTTAAAGACTTTAAATCTGTCAGACGAAGTGAGCAAATTTGCTACCTCGTTGCTGGCAACTGTTATTGCAATTCTTATCAGCACAATAAGTTATTATACATTTGAAATTAACTTTTTAAGATTAAAACAGAAATTCAGTTAGCTTTCAACCCGATAGTTTTTATATTCATACATAGATGAAGATTCGAACACTTTCTATAATAATGCCCTGCTTTAATGAGGAGATATTCGTTGCCGATGCTTTGCAAAAAGTGATCCTGGTTTTACTGGATGGAAATGTAGAAAAAGAAATAATTATTGTAAATGATTGTTCAACTGACGGCACAAAATCGGTTATTGAGCAGGTTATTGCCCACAATCCCGTGGTAAAAATCAAATTGATCACCCACGAAAAAAATCAGGGTAAGGGCGCGTGCATACGAACAGGATTACAATATGCAACGGGAGATGTGTTGATCATCCAGGATACAGACCTGGAATATGATCCGACTGAATATAACAAGTTACTTCGTCCCATTCTACAGGGTCATGCCGATGTCGTTTATGGTTCCCGTTTCCGCGGAAGTGAGGCTCATCGTGTTTTATTTTTCATGCATACTATCGGAAATAAAATTCTTACTTTCTGGTCAAATCTTCTTACAGGTCTTAATCTCAGCGATATGGAAACCGGTTACAAAATGTTTAAAACAGAAATTATCAGGAATGTCAGATTAAGAGAAAATCGCTTTGGATTTGAACCCGAAATAACATCAAAGATCAGCCGTATTAAAAATATCAGGATCTATGAGGTAGGCATTTCTTACTATGGCCGTCGTTATGATGAAGGTAAAAAAATAAGATGGGCGGATGGGGTGAGAGCATTTTACTGCATTTTTAAATATAATATCTTTTCAAGAAAATAGATGATTTGAAAGACGAAAAAGGTTATCAAACACTAGAGGTAATTGCAAAAGCCGATAAATTCAACCAATGGATGTTTGAAACCATTCGCCCTTATTGCCGCGGCAGTATTCTCGAAATTGGAAGCGGGATCGGTAATATATCCCGTTTTTTTATCCAAAACGGTTATTCGATAACCCTGTCAGACACCGATGAGTATTATATTGATCAGTTAAAAAAAACCTTCAAAGAAACCAATGTCCATCCAATAGACCTTGTACATGAAGATTTCCAGGAAAAATATGCCCGCCTTTTCCAAACTTATGACACGGTTATTTTTTTAAATGTATTGGAACATATTGACAACGACGAACAAGCGATAGAAAATTGCAGGTACCTTTTAAAACCCGGCGGCTCACTGGTTGTTTTGGTTCCTGCTTACAGTTTTCTATTTTCAAAAATGGACAGGGAACTACAACACCAAAGAAGATATACGTCCAAAAAGCTTTTTATACTGGCTTCAAAAAAAAAATTTATTGTCAAAAAAGTATTTTATTTTAATGCAATAGGAATTGTCGCCTGGACATATGGAAAATTTTTGAGGCTACGTTCCATTCCATCAAACGAGATGAAATTATTTAACAACCTGGTACCGCTGGCAAAATTCATAGACAAAATCTTTTTTAAAAAAGCAGGTCTCTCTGTGATCATGGTAGCACAAAAAGATCTATAACAATGCTTCAGCAACTCTTTCACATACTCATTCTCTCAATTGTTTGTATTGTTTGGGGAATTCCTGTTTTGCTTATTTTTAGCTCTTCCATAAAAAAAGATAAGTTCTGGTATCATTCATTTGCCGGCCTTTTATGCTTGCTGTTTTTCTGCGGATGCATTTTTATCAGTATGATCAGCGCCTGGCTATATCTTTTTGGTCCTTTGCATTTTTATTATCTCGCTCTTCTTACAACAGTATTGCTTGTTTATCTTTTTTTATTTCAAAAGGAAAAAATTTTCCATTTATTTTCCGAAGCAGGGCTGCCGAAGATCAGTTCACCCATCCTGCTTGTTCTGTTTCTTTTTGTAGGTGTCTTTTTATTTGTTTTATTGAGCGCCCTGCAACCCGTAAATGGTGATACACAGATCTATCACTTGCAAATAATTCAATGGCAAAACCGGTATAAAGTCGTTCCCGGCATTGCTAACCTTTATCCAAGATTCGGACTCGGATCAAACTGGTTTAACCTCATCAGCCTTTTCTACTGGCCAATATTCAAAAATGAAAATTTTACTTATCTGAATGCAGCCTTTGTTATTTGGTTTTTTATTTGGCTATTTTCAAAATGGCATTTTTATTTTCAAAAGCGTGACACAGTTAACTTCCAACCCCTCTCCGCTTTTTATTTTCTTCTCCTGATCTATTGTATGTTTGATTGGCAACTTTACCGCGACTCTGCCAATTCAACCAATTATGATTTCGCAGTAAATGCTTTTACCATTATTATATGTTCTTTTTTTATTGAAGGTGCTGTCACTGATAGATCGAGAAACGAATTTTCGTTTATTGCTTTACTTTTCACCTTATGCGCCGTATCCTTTAAATTGTCGGGCATTTTCTTGCTCCTGTTCATTTTCTACCACGTACTCATATCTTGGAGAACAGTCAAATGGGTTTTTGCCATTGTCACGGGAGTTCTTGTCCTTTTTCCCGTACTAATAAAGAATTACATCCTCACAGGTTATCCATTGTTTCCTTCGTCATTAAGCATAAACGCACCTGATTGGATGTTGCCAAAACAACTGGCAAGCGGACTTTACAGATATATCGTTTTGTCAAACAGGTTTTATAATTATCAATGGACATTCATAAATAAGTTCGACGCTACAAATTTTAACTGGATCCCTTATTGGATCAATGGTATTCTTTGGAAACACAAGATCATCCTTGCACTGGCTATTTTGTCCACTTTTTTTCTTTTTAAAAAACCAGGTCTGCCGTTAAATCATAAGAACCTGAGATCGATCATCATTGTTCTTTTACTGATGATGGGCTGTTGGTTTTTTACAGCCCCTGATCCCGGTCGCTTTGGCTATGGCATTTTGCTCAGTACTGCTTTTTTAACTGTCAGCCTTTTTGTTTATCCCCTTTTGACAGCAAAGATCTACAATGTGATTCTTTTGGTTACAATAATTGTAACCGGGATCTATGCCATAAAAAAATGTAAACCCATTTTTAACAACCCCAATTACGTAATATATCCCGATTCATTTAAAGAACCTCCATACCAGGTAATTAGACTAAATAATATTGATCTCAAGTTGCCTGATAAGATAAATGGCAACTGGGATCACCGGTGTTATTTTTTACCTGTGCCGTGCATTACCCAGAAAAATCCTTATTTACAGGTAAGAGGCAGAGATCTAAAAGATGGTTTCCGTATGTATCCAAAACCTGACAGCAATTTTATCAGTACTTATTTTTATTAATAAATGAAGAACCAGAAAAAAATATCAAACTATCCCTTTTTGATTTTTTTTCTATTTGTCATTATCGCTTATCTGCCGGTTTTCCTTCCTTTTTTTCATTTAAAAAATGATCTGATCACACAAAATCTTCCCACTCGCTATTTCATTAGTGAAAGCCTGTATTCGAATTATTTCCCGTGGTGGAATCCATATATACATTTTGGGATCCCGCAATATGGTGATATGAACAATGGTTTTTGGAATCCTTTTTTGTGGCTGATCGCAAAAACATTCGGGTACAACATCTGGACAATTACTCTTGAGGAAATGATGTACATACTCATCGGGGGTTGGGGGATGTATAAAGTATTAAGAGAACTGGGGATCACGAATGGAATAGGGATTCTTATTGCAATATCCTATATGAGCTGTGGATATGTAGTCGGCCATTTGCAACATTTTTGCTGGATCACCGGAATTGGATTCTTTCCTTTTGTTTGCCTGTATTTTTTAAGGACAAATCGCAGTCCCCAGCTAAAAAATTTGATCCTCGGATCGCTGAGTGTTTGTCTTTTTGTTTCATCAACACACCCGGGATTAATTATAGGCGCAATTTATTTTTTCGTTTTTGGCATTCTTGTCATCTTTCTTTTCAGAAAAACAAATTGTCGAAATTTCTACCAACCAAACTTTTGGCTTATAAATTTCACTTTTCTTCTACTCAGTTCCCTTTTTTCAATAGTAGTTATTGTCAGCGATCTTGATGTGATACGGTATATTTCAAGAGGGAATAAGGTAAGTTTAACCCAGTCGCTTCTTCATCCCACCAGTTTTCAATGTTACCTGTCATTGCTGTTTCCCATGGCGGTGAATAAGTCTTCGCTGTTTGCTACAGACATTTCAATGAGGAACGTGTATATGGGTCTTGCCACAATTGTCGCTATTATTCTCTCCTTTAAATACATAAATAAAAAAATCTTACTCGCCACCTTACTACCTCTTTTGTTTTTTATCCTCCTCTCATCAGGTGGGGTTTTTAAAACCATTTTCTATCATATTATGCCTTTGCTGGGTTACGTGCGGCTAAACGGAGAGTTTACCTATTTTGTTATCCTGATCATCCTTTTATTGAGTGCATTTACTCTGCAGTCATTCATCACCGATGAAAATTTTAAGGTGCTCTTAAAGAAATATATCCGTTGGGCTAAACTCTTCTTCCTGGTTATAATGATCATTGCACTACTCTTCATCTTAATTCAGCATTCATCAATCATACACCAGGATATCTCGTTTGGAAATTTTAAGGTCTTAATAAAAAATCTTCTGGACAATTTTTCCTTTACGGATCTGCTTTTTTTAAATGCATTAATACAATTTATTACAATAGCTCTTTTAGGCAGAAAATATTCACATCGAAAAACATTTTTCGTTTTAGCCGGCAATATGGTTATGATCACGTGGCTGGTTCTTCCATTTACAGGACTCGGCATGGCAAGCAAAAAAGAAATGAACAAAAAAATGACCACACTGCCCCGTGGTTTGTACACTCAGCAACTTCAACCTTTGAATCAAACAAAATTTTTAGACACGTCACTCAGAAATGAATTATGGCTTCTTGGCAGCTACAGCAAAAAGATCGGTTACCCGGTAGAGGAGAAATACCCTGTCCAATTAAATACAACAAAAAAATTCTTTGAGGATACGGCACTGCATGCTTTTATCAATAAGCAAGCTTTCATTTTTCTTAGCACTGATACAACAATTACAGCGAATACCAGTTACGATTCTTCTCATATCAGAGTTATGGCATCTGGCCCTGGCTGCATTAAATTAATAGTTTCCAATGCCGGCTATCGTTTCATTACCTTTCTTCAAAATAATTATCCCTGGTGGCAAACTTTCATCAACGGTGAAAAGTTGCCACACTTCACTGGTTATAGAACCTTTATCACTTTGTCCTTACAAAATGGTACGCAAGAAATTGAATTCAAGTTTGATCCTGCGCCAGTGAGAAGAGCACTGTGGACAAATATTGCTGTTATAATTGCAGGGCTTGTCCTCCTTGCCACGAAACTCCGGAAGCGGATAATTTTCTAAGCCGATTTTTTTGCAAGTAAGTGAAGCGACTCTCTAAGCATGCATGCTGAGCATGTGAGTTTAGTGTATCCAAATCCGATGTAAGCTAATTAAATGACAATCGACAAAAACCATACTTTGCTTCTGTTCACAGAATTGTAGTTTTGAGATAAAAACCAGTTGTATTCTTGAATCAAAAGCGACGATATAAAAGTCTTGATGTTCTGAGGGGCATTGCAGTATTGCTGGTGATGGTTGGACATTTTTTACCAGGTTATTTTTCTACTCATATTGGCTGGACAGGAGTAGATTTATTTTTTGTTCTTAGCGGTTTTTTTGTTTCTGGTATATTATTTAAAGAGTATATTAAAAAAGGGAAAATGCATGGAGGTCGTTTTTTTATACGACGTATTTTTAAAATTTGGCCTTTATTTTACACATCTTTTTTTATACACCTTGCTTATTTCCACATAAAACATGATCCCCCTTCTTTTCCGAAGGTAGTGACTGAACTACTTTTTCTCCAGGATTATTTTCGTGGTTTTATGGGAGTAACTTGGTCGCTAGGAATTGAAGAGCAATTTTATCTCTTGGTCGCGATATTGTTGCCAATGAGCACTTTTTATGGTAAAATAAAATGGATAGTACCTACTTGTATCGTAATTATGATAATGTGCCCTACGTTGCGGATCATTCATTATTTATCATTTTCTCAATATAGCCCTTTGGCTTACCATTACCCTTTGCATCTGCGGGCCGATGCGCTTTCAGCAGGAGTGTTGATCTCTCCTGGTTCTATCATTTTCACTACGAAAAATTTACACAATGGGTAATAAACAGAATCGGAGTCCTATTCTTTTTATCAATGATTTTATTGTTACCTATTTTTATTTTCTCATATTCCGATAACTGGATTTTTACGATTGGATTTACCTCAATCTGGCTGGGTTATAGCTGCATTGTTATATTGTTCATTTTTCTTCCCGTTTTATACCGCAAATGGAACTACTTTTTTAA
>Ga0207706_10006696_pt1 | contig 10653 bp, 6 predicted proteins | sample KBSC53metaG_FD_184318 | JGI IMG/M metagenome (GOLD analysis project Ga0207706, IMG submission 184318) | Corn rhizosphere microbial communities from Kellogg Biological Station, Michigan, USA - KBS C5-3 metaG (SPAdes) (version 2) | ecosystem: Host-associated > Plants > Roots > Rhizosphere > Soil ... | reverse complement strand
GTGGTGCCAACTGCTCGGCCCCTTGACCGGCCGCAAGAAGAACTGCGACAGGCAATCGTTGAGCTGCGCCATCGTGCGCGCATCGCTGAAGTAGTCGGTGTGGAACAGCGGCGACGAGTCGTAGCTCTGCAGGCCCGCGCCGTTGGCCGAGGCCGCCGAGACCAGCCCGTCGCTCTCGGGCTCGAAGCCCGACACGCTCTCGACCAGCTGCCCGAGCAGGTCGAAGCCCGGTGCGCGCCGCGGGCCCGGCGTCCAGCGTGACGACCAGGTGGTGTAGGCGGCGAAGGCCGGCGCAGCCTCGAAGAGCCGGTCGACCCGGCCCGGCTCCACATCGCGGAAGCCCACGGGGATGTCGTAGTCGAACGCGCGGGCGACGATGTCGAGCTGGTTGACGAACTCCTGCTTCGCGACACCATCGACCGCACCGCGCATCGCCTTCACGACGCTCGCGGTACGCGACCAGCGCTCGCCGATGCGGCGGAAGACCCAGGTGCCGCCATGCGGCGAACCGAAGGTGTAGACGCGGAAGCGCGCCTGCGGCCAGCGTTGCTGCAGATGCGCCGCCGCCAGCCGGGCGACCACGCCGCCGCGCGAATGCGCGACCAGCGCCACCTTCAGCGGCCGGCCCATCGCATCCTGCGGGCCGCGGCACAGCTGGCGCTCGACACAGCGCACGAGGTCGCGCACGTTGCTCGCGATCGGCATGAACGAGTCGTGCTCGAAGCGCCACGCGCACAGCTCGTCGAGCAGCGGCAGGCGCTGCCACAGCGGATGCCCGGGCGACGCGGCGCGCTCGCACAGCAGGTTGCCCGCGCTGACGCGCACCGAGCTCAAGCCGCCATGCACCATCACCACATGGGCCGGATGCGAGCCGCGCCCGCGCAGCTGGGCCATCGCCATGCGCGAGGCCGGCTGGAAGTGATGGCCGCGGTGCGCGATGCGCTGCAACCTCGCCTCGGTCGGGCGCGGCGTGCCCAGCACCTCGGCCCAGTAGCGGCCGTCGCGCCCGAGGCGCTGGGTGAAGGTGGGGTCGCGGTCGGTCCAATTCATGCCGAGCTTGAAATGCACCAGCGACCACAGCGCGTCGAGCCGCAGCGGCCGCGCCAGCAGGTGGAAGCGCGCGGCCAGCGCCTGTGCCACCAGCGCCCGCGAGGCCGCCGGCGCCACCACCAGCACCGGCAGCTGCTCGCCGGCCGCCTCGCGCAGCGCCGAGACGATCGACGGCAGCCGGTCTTCCTCGTCCTCGCCGATGCCGATCACGGCCAGCCGCGCATGGGGGTGGATGCGCAACGGCGAGGCGAGCGCATCGCGCGCGCTGCAGGCGAGCACCTTCGCGCTCCAGGCGCAGAGCGCGCTGCGCAGCTCCTCGCGCGAGGCCGGCTCATCGTCGACCACCACGATCTCCACGCCGCGCAGGCGCTCGGCCTCGCGCAGCGAGCGCAGGTCGCCCTGCGGCACCGGCGCGCCCGCCTCGGGCACCAGCGGAACCCGCAGCTCGAACAGGCAGCCCCGGCCGGGCGAGGCGACCACGCGCCAGGACGCACCGAGCTGGCTCGCCTGGTGCGCCACCGCGCTCAGGCGCAGCCGGACCTGCGGGTCGAAAGGGCCGAGCTCTTCGCGCACCGTGCGCGATTCGCTGGAGACCGACACCGCCGGCCCGGCGGGATCGATGCTCTCGGCCGTGTCCCATACCTGCAGGCGCAACTGGTCGCCCTGCGGCCGGGCCGCGACGATGATGCCGCCTTGCGAGATGGTGGCCAGCGCACAGGCGAGCACCTGCCGGAGCAGGCGGTCGAGCATCACCGGATCGGTGAACGCGCGGTGGCGGTGCCCGCGGAACGCGATCGACACGCGCTTCTCGAATGCCTGCGGCTCATGGTCGAGCTTCAGCGCATCCCACAGCTGGCCGATCTGCACCTCGGCCCGGTGCAACTGCCGCGCATCGGGCCGCTCGTGGCTCAGCGCCTGCAGCTCGCCGGCCACGCTTTCGAGCGAGGTCACCAGGGTCTGGATGCCGCGCGCGAGCCCCACCACCGAAGGATCGCTGCTGCGCAGCCGAACCTCCAGCGCCATCGCGAGCACATGGGCCAGCGGCTGGCGCATCTCGCGGTCCAGCGCGGCGATGAAGTCGGCCCGCTCCTGCTGCGCGCGCCGCAGGTCGGCCAGCGCGGCCTGCTCGGAGGCCTTTTCGGCCGCCAGCGCCTCGCTCAGCTGCTCGGCGCGGGCCTTCAGCCGCACCAGTTTGTCGAACACCCTGCCGAAGCGGTGTCCCAGCGACGCGACCGCAACGAACACCAGCACCAGCACGATCGCGAGCTTGGTGCCGCCGGCCCCGCCCTGCGTGGCCACGCAGGCCACCAGCGGCACGAAGCAGCACAGCGCGAATGCGACGAAGACACGCGGCTGCGTGGCCAGCACCGGTATCGAGCCCAGGCAGAAGCTGTAGACCGTGAGGACCAGGATCATCTTCGTCGTGGTGTCGGCCTCCGGATAGAAGGCCCACGCCGCCGCGCCCCAGACCATGCCGGAGATCAACGCGGCCGCGTTCCACCAGACGAGCCAGCGCCGCGAGAGATCGGCGCTGCGGTGCGGGTCCTTGCTGGCGAGAAAGCGCAGGTGGAGCCAGATGCGCAGCACCCACACGCCGCTGAAGGCGGCGATGAAGAGGAACAGCCGGCCCGGCGGCGCGACATCCCAGATCAGCACGCTCAGAATGAGCGCGCCGATCAGGTTTCCCAGCAGCGAGGCAGGCGTCTGGCCGAAGAGGCCATTGACCTTGTCGGCCAGGCCGAGCGATCGAGAACTATCCATGGCAATGCCTCTCGAAACGCAAGCGGAACCCCAAGGACTCCGTCTGCATTAGAGGCTAGCTCGGAGAAGAGCGAAGTCCGGTCGAACCCCAGGAGGAAGCGGAAGGCAACGGCGTGCCCAGATCGAACGGCGGCACATAGACGCCCCCTTCGATCAGCAGGCCCAGCGCCTGGCGCAAGGTGGGGATGCTCGAGCGCTTGGACAGGAAGCCCACCGCCCCGAGATCGATCGCATTGATCACGTCGGAGAACTGGTCGGACTCCGAGACGAGCACGATGCGCATGTCGGGAAAGCGGCGATGGCACTCCTTCAGCAGGGCCAGGCCATTGCCGTCCCAGAGCTGGGAGTCGAGCAGCATCAGGTCGAAGTCGTGATCGTCGGCGAGCCGCTGGCGCAGGCCGCCCGCGCTGGTCAGCGTGATGATCTCGGCGGTGTCGCCGCAGTGGTCGCGGACCATCGCACTCCACGCAATCAGCGCGAGGGGATGGTCGTCGACGATGAGGATCCGCATGCCTGCTCTTAGGCTCCCGAGGGGGAGCTTCGTATGTGATGGGATGCTAAGAGCAGCGCGATGGGGGGCAAATCACCCTAAGGGGGGGAAGAGCGTTGCTTTTCAACGGATCGCATGCATGCCTCACACCTGCGCGAGCGCGAGCGCGATCGGGGCCCCGGCCGCGCGCAGCGCCGGTGGCAGCGCGGCCGCGCACGACACCGCGGCCACCAGCACGAACCATCCCGCCACCGCTGCCCACGCCACCGCGAACGGCAGCGGCGCGACGAAGCCCAGCCCGCCCACCAGCCCATCGAGCAGCCCGGTGAGCGGCAGCGAGAGCGCGAACGCGAGCACGCCGCTGGCCAGCCCCATCCATTGGGCCTCGCCGAGCACGCCGCGGATCAGGCGCGGCGCGGTGGCCCCCAGCGTCTTCATCACCGCGAGCTCGCGCGTGCGCTCCAGCACGCTGATGCCCAGGCTCGAGGCCAGGCCCAGCCCGCCCACCGCCGCCATCACCGCGGCCAGCGCCATCAACGCGCGGATCAGGATCACGATGTGATCGCCCATCGCGGTGCGCAGCTCGGCCAGCGGCGCCGCCGTCTCAACGCTGCCGCCGGCCTCGGCCAGCCGCGTCTCGAGCGCGCGGATCAGCTGCTGCCGTTGCGCGGCATGGGAGGCGGTGGTCGCCACGCGCAGCAGCCGCGCGCGGCCCTCGGTGGCCGTGACACGGGCGAAGGCCCGGTCGCTCACGTAGGCCACGCCGGCCGCGCCGATCTCCTCGACGATGCCCACCAGTCGCCAGCGCGTGACACGCCCGCCGATCGAGATCGACACCGCGTCGCCGATCTTCAGCTGCTTCTGCTGCGCGAGCGCCGCATGGTTGAGCACCACCGCGTCGTCGTCGCCCGGCTGCAGCCACCGGCCGGCGCGCAGCGGGAAGCTGATGAAGCGCGTGTCGGGCGGCGGCGCCATCACCGAGAAGCTGCCATGCCCGCGGTCGGGGTAGGCATGCGAGAGGTCGACCTCGCCAGCGCGCGCGAAGGCCGCCTCGCTGTAGCCCCAGGCCTCCACGCGGCGCACGGCGGGCTCGCGCGCGAGCCGCTCGCGCAGGGCAAGCGGCTGCGCCGCATGCAGCCGCAGCTCCACGTCGTAATGCCGGGTCTGGTAGACCTTGTCGATCGTCAACTCCCAGCTGCGCGACACATTGAGCGCGGTCATGAACATCGCGCCGCCGGCCGCGAGCAGGCCCAGCGTCAGCGCCGCGCGCGCCGGCCGGCGCAGCAGGTTGCGCAGCGTGGCGGGCCAACGCGCGATGCGGGCACGCAGACGCTCGCTGCTGACGCCATGCCGGTCGATCGCCTCGCGCACCGTCACACGGCAGGCGCGCCACACCGGCAGCGCCGCCACCGCTGCCGGCACGCACAATGCGGCCGCGGCCTGCACGCCCCACACCCAGGCGGGCGGCCATGCATCGCGCAGTGTGAAGTTCAGCAGCTGCGAGACGGCGCCTGCGAAGCCACGCGTGCCCAGCATGCCCAGCGGCCACGCGAGCAGCAGCGACACCACGCCGATGGCCGCGACCATCGCGAGGTACAGCGCCGCGAGTTGCGCGGTGCGAGCACCGAGCGTCTTCATCACGCCGATCTCGCGCACCTGGCGCGCGAGCAGCGCCGCCAGCGTGGTGGCCACCAGCACGCCGCTGAGCAGCAGGCTGAGCGCGCTGAAGGCCAGCAGCAGGAACAGCACCGTCGTCATCTGCGTCTGGTGCGGGTGCCGGCGCGGCGGCGGCACCTTGATCTCGCTCACCGCGATGCCTTGCGCGCGCAAGGCAGCGGCGAGCGACTGCGCCGCCGCCTGCACCGCCGGCATCGTCTCCTCCACACCCCGGAAGCGCACCCGCAGCTCATGCAGCGCGCCGTCCTCGCCGAGTTGCTGCTTCAGCGTCTGCCGCGTCACGTAGGCATAGCCGCAGCGCTCCTGCCAGGCCGGCGCGAGGCCCGGGTCGTGCACCAGGCCGGCCACCGGCAGGCTCACCAGCGGGCCGTGCGGCGTCTTCAGCTGGAGCCGGCCGCCGGTGGTGGCGCCGAGCATGCCCACCGCCGTGCGCTCGAGCAGCGTGGTGGCGGGCGGCGGAGGATAGGCGCCTTCCTGCGGCGCAAAGCGCGACAGCGACAGCGCGCCGAAGTCGTCGACCACGAACAGCAGCAGCGGCCGCCAGTCGTCGCCGACACGGGCGCGCGCCAGGATCACGTCGCGCGCCTCGGCTGCCTCGATGCCCGGCTGGGCCCGCACCTTCGCGAGCACCACCGCATCCACATCGCCTGCCAGCTCCAGCGTCGCATGCGCCGGCACCGTGCCCAGGTAGTTGTCGGCCATCTCGCGGGTCAGCACCGCGTAGGCGCCGAGCACCGCGCCGAGCGCGCTCAGGCTCACCGCCACCGCCACGAGCATCAGCACGAAGCGCCCGCGCTCGGCCACCGCGTCGCGCCACAGCTTGCGCCAGCGTGGCGCCATCGCCCAAGCCGCGTTACGCATGGTGCAGTGCCCTCCCAGCGCGCGACGCCACCTCGTTGCCCACCACCTTGCCATCCGACAGGGTGACCACCCGGTCGGCGATCGCGCTGACGTCGCGCTCGTGCGTGACCATCAGCACCGTCTTGCCGTCGCGCGCCAGCGAGGCCAGCAGCGCCAGCACCGCGTCGGCCGTCTGCGAATCGAGGTTGCCGGTGGGCTCGTCGGCCACGATCAGCGGCGGGTCGTTCGCGAGCGCCCGCGCGATCGCCGCGCGCTGCTGCTGCCCGCCCGACAGCGCGGAGGGCAGCTTGCCCGCCTGCTCGGGGATGCCCACCTGCGCCAGCAGCTTCAGCGCCCGCTCGCGCGCCGCGGCCGGCGGATACGTGCCGCAAAAGTCCATCGGCAGCATCACGTTCTCGAGCACCGTCATCGTCGGCAGCAGCTGGAAGAACTGGAACACCACGCCGACGTTGCGGCCGCGCCAGCTCGCGAGCCGGCTCTCGCCGAGCGAGGGCACCGACACGCCGTTCACCTGCACCTCGCCGCTGCTCGGCCGGTCGATGCCCGCCACCAGGTTGATCAGCGTCGACTTGCCGCTGCCCGACTTGCCGACGATCGCGACGAATTCACCGTCGGGCAGCGCCAGCGTCACCCGCTCCAGCGCCGGCGTGCCGCCATCGGGGCCGGGGTAGCGCTTGCTGAGTTCTCGCAGTTCGATCATGGAGGATTCGCGTTCTATAGTGGACACGTGTCCATGTTCGGAGCGCGCGGCCCTGCTGCCCAGGCACACGGCGCCGCGGCCTGGCCATTACTGGACACGAATCCAGAAACCGTCCAGGAATGCCCGCATGCCCTCTCCCGCCTCCACCGACCGCCGCAGCCAGCGCACCCGCAGCGCTGTGCGGCAGGCGATGCTCGAGCTGATCATCGAGCGCGGCTGGGACGCCGTGGCGGTGCAGGACATTTGCGAGCGTGCCGACATCGGCCGCTCGACCTTCTACACCCACTACCCCAGCAAGGACGAGCTGCTGCTCGGCAGCCTGGAAGACCTGCGCCAGTTCTTGCGCGAGCATGGCCGGCAGCGCCGCCTGGCCGGCGACGCCTCGGCCTTCGCATTCGCGCTCGGGCTGGCCGAGCATGCCTACGAGCAGCGCCGGCTGTTCCGCGCGCTGGTGGGCCGGCGCAGCGGCTACCTGGTGCAGCAGCGCTTCCGCGAGATGGTGATCCGGCTCGTGGGCGACGAGCTGCCCCCCCGGCGACCTGGCGGGCCTGCCGCGCAGCGCGGTGCAGCGCTGGCTGGCCGGTGCCTTCGTCGAGCTGCTGGGCTGGTGGATCGAGCAGCGCAGCCTGCTGCCGCCCGAGGAGCTGGCGGCGATGTTCGACCGGCTGGCCCGGCCGGTGCTCGCGATGCGCCCGCCAGCAACGAACCCGCAACGTTGAGCGCCTAGGCTGCTGCGCCGCCCATGGGCGGGGCGAAGGCCACCGATGAAGAAGAACACCGCATTTTTCCCCCGCCAGGTGATCGAGGCGGGCGGCAACCGTTGGGATTGGGCGCTGCTGCCGCTGGTGCTGGCGGTGCTGGTGCTGCTCGCGTATGGCGCCGAGCAGATGACGCGGCCCTACCAGGTGGGCAGTGCGCTGCCGCTGTCGCTCGACCCGCTGTCGCTGCCGTACGACCTGCTGCGCACCACGCTGCGGATGTTCCTCGCGCTCGGCGCGTCGCTGGTGTTCAGCTGCGTGTTCGCGGTGCTGGCGGCCAAGTACCGCGCGGCCGAGCGGGTGCTGGTGCCGCTGCTCGACATCCTGCAGTCGATCCCGATCCTCGGCTTCCTGTCGATCACGGTCACCGGCTTCATCGCGCTGTTTCCCGGCAACCTGCTGGGCGTGGAGTGCGCGGCCGTCTTCGCGGTCTTTACTTCCCAAGCGTGGAACATGGCCTTCAGCCTCTACCAGTCGCTGAAGACGGTGCCGGCCGAGCTGCAGGAGGCGGCGCGCGTGTTCCAGCTTTCGGGCTGGCAGCGCTTCTGGCGGCTGGAGCTGCCGTTCGCGATGCCGTCATTGCTGTGGAACATGATGATGTCGATGTCGGGCGGCTGGTTCTTCGTGGTGGCCTCCGAGGCGATCGCGGTCTCGAACCAGAGCATCAAGCTGCCCGGCATCGGCTCGTACATCGCGCTGGCGATCGAGGCGCGCGATCTCGGCGCGATCGGCTGGGCCATCGGCGCGATGCTGGTCGGCGTGCTGCTGTACGACCAGCTGTTCTTCCGCCCGCTGCTGGCCTGGGCCGACAAGTTCCGCTTCGAGGAGACGGGCGATGGCGAAGGCCAGCGCTCATGGCTGCTCACCTGGCTGCGCCGCACCCACAGGCTGCGCGCCATCGGCCGCGCCGCCGCCGGGCTGCTGGAGCGCTCGTTCACCTGGGTCGCGCCGCCGCCCGACGGCACCTCGATCCGGGCACGGCGCGCGGCCGCGCCGTCGCGCTGGAGTCGCGCCTCGGATGCCGCGCTCGCTGCGCTGGTGATGCTGGCGCTGTGGCGGCTGGCACGCTTCATCCACACCGAGGTCGGCTGGCGCGAGGTGGGCCATGTGTTCGTGCTCGGCGGCTACACGCTGGTGCGGGTGGTGGTGCTGATCGCGCTGGCGGCGCTGGTGTGGGTGCCGATCGGCGTGTGGGTCGGCATGAACCCGCGCATCTCGTCGCGGATGCAGGCGCTCGCGCAATTCCTCGCGGCGTTTCCGGCCAACCTGATGTTCCCGGTGGCGGTGCTGGGCATCGTGCACTTCAAGCTCGACCCCGACATCTGGCTCTCGCCGTTGATGATCTTCGGCACGCAGTGGTACCTGCTGTTCAACGTGATCGCCGGCGCAGCGGGGGTGCCGGCCGAACTGCGCCATGCCGCCGAGAACCTTGGCCTCGCCGGCGCACTGAAGTGGCGGCGCTACCTGCTGCCGGCCGTGTTTCCCAGCTTCGTCACCGGAGCCATCACCGCCAGCGGCGGCTCATGGAATGCAGCCATCGTCAGCGAATACGTGACCTGGGGCGACACCACGCTGCAGGCCCATGGCATCGGCAGCTACATCGCCCACATGACCGCGGTGGGCGACTTTCCGCGCATCGCGCTGGGCATCGGCGTGATGTGCGTGTTCGTGATGGGGCTCAACCATTTCGTCTGGCGCCGGTTGTACCGGATGGCCGAAGACCGCATGCATTTCTGAAGGAGCCGCAGATGGCCCAGGCGATCGTCGAACTCAAGTCCGTCGGCAAGTCATTCCGCGCCGCCGACGGCGCGCCGCGCGCGGTGCTGGAGGACGTGGACTTCCACCTGCGCGAGCGCGAGATCGTCGCGCTGCTCGGCCAGTCGGGCTCGGGCAAATCGACCCTGCTGCGCATCATCGCCGGGCTGGTGGGCGCCGACCGCGGCGATGTGCGCTACCGCGGGCAGCCGCTGCACGGCCCGGCGCGCGGCATCAGCATGGTGTTCCAGTCGTTCGCGCTGTTTCCCTGGCTCACGGTGCAGCAGAACGTGGAGCTCGGGCTGGAGGCGCGCGGTGTCGGCAAGCAAGAGCGCGCGCAGCGGGCGGCCCAGGCGATCGAGCTGATCGGGCTTTCGGGTTTCGAGGGCGCGCTGCCGCGCGAGCTCTCCGGCGGCATGCGCCAGCGCGTGGGCATCGCGCGGGCGCTTGTGGTCGACCCCGACGTGCTGCTGATGGACGAGGCCTTCTCCGCGCTGGATGTGCTCACTGGCGAGCGCCTGCGCGACGACATCCTCGCGCTGTGGGAGAAGAAGCAGATCCCGACCAAGGCCATCCTCGTGGTCTCGCACAACATCGAGGAGGCGGTGATGATGGCCGACCGGGTGCTGATCTTCGCCAGCGACCCGGGCCGCGTGCGCTTCCAGATGAACATCGGCCTGCCGCGCCCGCGCAATGCCGACAGCCCCGAGGTGCGCGCGCTGATCGACGAGATCTACGCGGTGATGACCGCCGGCCGCCCGCGCCGCGCGGCCGAGGAGCCCGAACGCCTGCCGCTGCACGAGCGCCTGCCCGATGCCGACATCGGCCGCATGGAGGGCCTGCTCGAGCGCCTGCTCGAGGCGCCCTTCGGCGGCCGTGCCGACCTGCCGCAGCTGGCCGCCGAGACCGGGCTCACCGACGACGAGCTGCTGCCGGTGACGGCCGCGCTCGCGCTGCTCGACCTCGCCCGGCTGGAGCATGGCGACCTCTGCGTCACACCACTGGGCCAGCGCTACATCGCCAGCGAGCACAGCGAGCGCCAGGCGCTCTTCGGACAGCAGCTGCTCGCGCGCGTGCCGCTCGCGGCGCACATCCGCCACAGCCTGGAGCAGGAAGCCGCACGCGAGCTGCCGGAGGAACCCTTCCTGCACCTGCTGCGCGAGAGCCTCGACAGCGCGGAAGCCGAGCGCGTGCTGCGCGTGGCGATCGAATGGGGCCGCTACGGCGAGGTCTACGACTACAACTACAACACCGGGCAGATCCAGCTGCCGGAGCCCGCCACGCCCGCGCCCTGAGCCGGCAACGCTGGCGCTTGTGTCAGGCAGCGCCGGGCTTGCTGGCGAGCGGCCGGCCGGCCGCCTGCCATGCATCGATACCGCCCGGCAGGAAGCGGGCCTGCAGCCCCTGCGCCTGCAGGCGCAGCGCGGTCGCGCGGCAGACCTCGTGGCCGTAGACGCAATACAGCACCACGTCGCCCGTGGCCTCGCCCGCCCACGCGTCGACCTGCGCGGGATCGCGCCAGATGGCGCCGGGCAGCATCGTCCCGGCTTGTTCGAACACCGCCGCGCGGCGCACGTCGATCAGCCGGGCGCCGTCCAGCC
>Ga0207706_10006690_pt1 | contig 10660 bp, 10 predicted proteins | sample KBSC53metaG_FD_184318 | JGI IMG/M metagenome (GOLD analysis project Ga0207706, IMG submission 184318) | Corn rhizosphere microbial communities from Kellogg Biological Station, Michigan, USA - KBS C5-3 metaG (SPAdes) (version 2) | ecosystem: Host-associated > Plants > Roots > Rhizosphere > Soil ... | reverse complement strand
ACCGTTCGCATACGAGAACACGATGTCGCCCGATCGAACGAGCTTCATGTTCTCGTAGGTCTGGTTGAATGCGCCATTCGTGTTGCGGTAAGGCGACCACAGATAGCCGCCACGAACCTCGTGGTCGCGCGTCTGTTTGTGGTTGACCCACCAGAAAGCCATTGAATACTCCCGTCGACCAGGTTAATGGAAAAACCTGTCGAATCGGATACCCATTCTGGATGCTCGCAAAACCGCTACCGCAGCGGCATCTCCTTCGTAGTCTTCTCCAGAATCTTCATCGACTCGGCGTTCCGCTTTTTCCACTCGCGCAAGTCCGCGTCGTTCTGCAATTCGCTCGCATGGATCGTCGCCTGAGCTCGCGGCCTTGGTGCCACGGCGCGAGGTATGGAGGGCGATTCCGGTATGTATGCGACTGGCATGGCAGCAGGTACTGCAGCGGCTGGCGATGGTACGGTCGTGGTGGAGGGCGAGAGTGCTGCGATCAGCAACAGGCCCACAACCATGCTTCCCCACAAAGCCAGCGGCGTATCCATCGGGCTCGTGGTGCGCGCCCGGTTTTTTTGCAGCGACCGCACCGTAGCGATCAGTTCATCACCATGGATCAGTTCGATCGGTTTGCTGTGGGCGAAACGCCGGGCGTCGCTGGTGTAGTCGCCGAGGGCAACGATCTTTACGGCGGCGGCTTGGTGGTGCGCCAGCAGGCCGTACATTTCGCGCACGACTTTGACGCCGACTTGCCGGTTCTGCCACTGCTTGCATTGCACCAGCGTGGTCCGGCCGTTCTTGCGCAGAATCAGGTCGATGCCGCCGTCGGCGCCGCCGAGACCGGTTTCTTCGACGGCGTAACCCTGGCGGCGGAAGGCTTCGCCGGCGAGTTGCTCGAACTGGCGCCAGCTCATCCGGCGCAGGCTGTCGATGCCGGTCTGGCTGTCGAGCAGCTGGCGCCGGCGACCGTGGCCGATGAAGGAGGCGAGGGCGGCGAGCCAGCAGCCGATCAGCAGCATCCATGCGAGTGGGGCGTAGGCACCGGCCGCCGACATCCGGCCTATGCCGGCAAGGACGGGGCTGTGGCTGGACGCGAGGTACCAGCCGATGCCATGTCGTATCGCGACATACCCGATCAGGCCAATCAGGATGCCGAGCCACCATGGCATGGCCGCGATTTGCTCGAAGCCGCTTGTCGTGCGTTTCGCCATTTCACTCCCCCTGAGCGATCCCTGGCGCGGCCACCGTACTGCAAACTTCCGCGCGGGAAAACCGGCTGGCCACGGTGGAGCATCCGTCCGCAACGGTTTGATACCGACGCGCAAAGCGAAAACTGCGAAGCGCAAGGCCTCGGAATCTTGCGCGCGAGGGCCAAGGTCCTGTTATCGGAGTTGTCGGCGTGGCGGGCAAGGTTTGCGGCCATGCGTCCGGAGTTTCAGGTGTTGCGGTTTCACGCCCTGGAGCCTTGCGTACGGAGTTCGAAGGCTTGTGCGAAAGAATCAAGGCGTCATGCGGGAAGCCGGAGGCCTTGCGCGCAGAGTCCGGAAGCTCGGCACTTCGCGCCCGACACCCTTGCGATCGAGGGTACGGGGCTCGCGCGCAAGGCCTTGAACCTTGCGCACGAATGCCACGTCGATTCAGTGGCCTGTGGCGGGAGCGCGCGTTGGCGCGGCGCTGGGGGCGTTGCGGATCGTGTTCTGCATGGCGGGCATGGGCGTGGCCCGATAATTCGGGCTGTTCCAGCTTCGGTTCATGTCGCGGTGATCGTAACGCATCCGCATGCCGCGGTTGAAGGAATCCTGGCTGGCCAGCGCCAGGCGGTGGCCGTCGATATGCACCCAGTACCAGGAGCCCGTCGGCACCGGCGAGGTGGAAACGTAGGAGAACTTCGCGTCGTAGTTGCCGCTGGCATTGGGCGTGGTCAACAGCGTCAGGTTGATGATGAACTGGCTGGCGACCGGGCGCCCCTTCCTGTCGGTGGCGGGCTTGCTGATCATTTAGTCAAGGTTCGCGCGCATCAGCCGCACGAGCGAAGGCGGCAGTTCCATCGCCGGCGAGGCGGTGGTGACCTTGCCCTGTGCGTTCACCTGCACCAGTACCGGCAGGACCTTGGGTCGGAACTCGTTGAGTGAACCGGAGGTGTTCGCGGCCGCGCCCGTGGCGGCGGCCAGCATGGCGACAAGCAGGGGGATCTGAAGGGGTTTCATGACGGCCTCCTTGGATCGTCGTGGGGCGCAGCATGGGGTATGCCGCGGCGGATCGGCTTCCGCGCGGCCACTGTCCTCCGCCCCGCATGCCACGTCAATCGCCACCGGCGCCCATGCGGCTGTCCTATAAGCCGGCTGAAAGGCGGCCCGCGTAGCTTGTGCCGGGAAGGCAGGCGCTGCCTGTCATGCGGGAGCCGTGAGATGCCTGCATTGCGATTCTGGCTGTTGGTTGCCGCGCTCCTGGTTTCCGGCGGCGTCCATGCGGGCGGTCCGTTCGGGATCGACCACCGCGTCCACTACGACGACAGCGGCATCTGGAAACGCACCAACCAGGATGTGCTGATCTACGGCACGATCACCACGGTCGTCGGCGGCGCCCTGGTTTTCGGCGACAACGACCAGTTGGGCGACACGTTCTGGCGCTCGGTGGATGCCATGGTGATCACCAGCGTCGGTGCCGAGGCGATGAAATACACGTTCCAGCGCGAGCGGCCTTCGCAGACCGACAACCCCGATCGCTTCTTCAGCGGCAGTCATGCGGAGAGCTTTCCCAGCGGGGAAGTGGCGGCGATATCGGCGGCGGTCACGCCGTTCATCGTCACCTACGGCCGCGACCACCCGGCCGTGTATGCGCTGGCCCTGCTGCCAGCCTACGACGCGGTGGCCCGGGTGAAGACGCACGGCCACTGGCAGAGCGACGTGCTGGTCGGTGCCGCGCTCGGCACCGGGGTCGGCCTGTGGGCGGCGCACCGGGATTCGCCGCTGATCGTCAGCTGGCTGCCCGGCGGCTTCCGGATCGGTTTCATCCATAGGTTCAAGTGACGCCTGAACTGGATCCGGCGGCGTTGTTCAACACTGCGTGCGGCCACCGGCCAGTTGCTTGCACGGGTGGAAGACGGGTTCGTCCGATGGCGGCGGGCGATGATCGTGGTCGCCATCATGATCGCGGTGGCGGTTCCGGTACGGCGGGGCGACCCAGTAGGCGGGCGGGGCGTTGTAGACCGGTTGGCTCAGCTGGTTCTGGTAATCCGCGTTCTGCTGGCGTAGCGCCTCGTTCTCGGCCTGCAGCCGGTCGTGCTCTGCGGCCTCGTCGGCCAGCGTCTGCTGCCGTGTTTCCTCGGCGCGCTGTTCCGCCGCATAGGCCTCATCGGCCTGGCGCTGGGCTTTTTCTTCCATCGCCTGCTGGCGGGCATCCAGGCGCTGCTGGTAGAGCGTTTCGAGGTGGCGTGAATCCGCATAGCGTTTCGCCAGGTCGTCCTGGCCCAGGCGCAGGTAGCGGTCGATGACTTCGGTGTCGTCGGCCCGGTGCAGCAGCTCGCCGCTGCCGTTCGGGCAGGGGTGATCGGTGTAGGCGACCTGTCCGCCCTGTGTGCATTTGTAGATGTTCTGCGCGCCGGCCGTTCCCGCCGCGGCCAGCAGCAGGGCGGCAGCCGAGAAGCAAATTCCTCCCATTGGCAGGCTTTTCATGGTGGCCACATTCTGCACCCGGCCGCTGTCGCCATGCACCAAGGGCCCGGAACGGAAAGCCAGAGGGCGTGTAGCCCTGGCGGTTTGACCAGCGGAATGCGGTGGTTTGCGTGCCGGCGCCGGAGGGCGGTTGCGCTGTTCCAAGCCTCGAAAATCGTCTCCAAACCTTAAAAAATGTGAACTGCATCACATTTCTGGTGCTATTGTCCCGCGTCACGGGTGCCTGTTGGCGTGTCCTGACTGGCCGGCGTCCGGAGTCAGGTCGAGTGGATGGGGACTTCCCGGCAAGGGAATGCGTCACCTCGTGCGGGAGCAATGCGTCATGACGCAAGCTTCCGCGGTGCCGGCATTCCGGTACCGCGCCTTCATCAGCTACAGCCACCGGGACAAGGCCTGGGCGGGCTGGCTGCATCGGGCGCTGGAAACCTACGCGGTTCCGAAGCGCCTGATCGGCCAGGCGACCGCGTGCGGCGAGATCCCCGCCCGCCTCGCGCCGATCTTCCGCGATCGCGACGAGCTGGCCAGTGCCACCGATCTCGGCCGCAAGGTCAACGAGGCATTGGCGCAATCGGCCAACCTGCTGGTGATCTGCTCGCCGAACTCGGCGACTTCGCACTGGGTCAACGAGGAGGTGCTGGCGTTCAAGCGGCTCGGCCGCAGTGAGCGCATCTTCTGCCTGATCGTCGATGGCGAACCCGGCGCGAGCGAGCTGCCCGGCCGCGCCGCCGAGGAATGTTTCGCGCCGGCGCTGCGCCACCAACTCGGCGCCGACGGTGCGTTGAGCCACGAGCGCACCGAGCCGATCGCCGCCGACGCGCGCGCAGGCAAGGACGGCAAGACCAATGCCAAGCTGAAGCTGATCGCCGGCATGCTGGACCTCGGCTTCGATGCGCTGAAGCGGCGCGAATTGCAGCGACGCGCCCGGCGCATGGCCGCGCTGGCCACGCTGGCGCTGATCGTGATGGCGGCGACCACCACCCTGGCGATCACCGCCATGATCGCCCGCCACGCCGCGGTGGTCGCCAGCCAGGCCGCCGAGCGCCGGCAGAAGCAGGCCGAGGGCCTGGTCAATTTCATGCTGGGCGATCTCAACGACAAGCTGGCGCAGGTGCAGCGTCTGGACATCATGGAGGCGGTGGATGATCACGCGATGAACTATTTCCAGTCGCTGCCGAGCACCGACGTCACCGACGAGGCGCTCGTGCAGCGCGCCAAGGCGCTGGAGAAGATCGGCATCGTACGGCTGGACCAGGGCCATCTGCCGGCGGCGATGGAGTCGTTTCGGGCGGCCTCGAAGCTCGCGGCCACGCTGGCGGAGGCGGCTCCCGCAGACGCCTCGCGGCAGCACGCCTATGCAAGAGTATTGACCTTCGTCGGCATGACCCACTGGTATCAGGGACAGCTGGATGCGGCGCAACGGAGTTTTGTGTCGGCGCAAACCGTTCTGCAGCGTGTCGGGTCGAATGTCGCGGATAACCTGCCCTTGCAGTACGAACTGGCCATGCTGGACAACAACATCGGCCATGTGCTTGAAGCGCGCGGTCAGTTGGACGAGGCAGCCGGCCACTACCGCAGGGCGCTGGTGTTGTCGCGGAAACTGGTGGCTGCCAAACCCGGCAACACCGAGTGGGCGTTGGAATTGGGCGGCGCGCACAACAATCTCGGCAAGCTGGCATTGATGCGCGGCGACCTTGCAACAGCTGTCGCCGAATACGCCGCCGACGACACGATCGAAACCGCGCTCTCCGCGCACGACCCAAGGGACAACGACCAGCGCGAGAGCATGCTTACGGTTCGCGCCATTCTGGGGCGCACGCTGGCCCTGACCGGCGACATCGAAGCGGGCATGCGCGATCTGCAACAGGCGGTCGACATCGCCGGGCAACTGACGAAGGTCGATCCGGGCAATACCAGCTTCCAGGAGCATCTGGCGCTGTATTCCTCGCAGTTGGGCCGGCTGCGGCGCTTGAGCGGCGATCTGCCTGCGGCTCAGGCGCTGACTGCGCAGTCGCTGGCCATTTTCCTTGCCTTGACGAAACAGGATCCGGCGAACGTCGGCAGGCAGCGCGAGTTCGCCGAGGCGCAGCTTGAGCAGGCTGCGCAATTGCAGGCGTCCGGCCAGACCGACGCAGCGCGTAGGCAGGCGCAGGCTGCACTGGCGATCCTCGCCCCCTTGTTCGTCAAGCAGCCCGACGACCGCGCCACCCTGCTGGCGATGGCGGGAGCGCAGCTTTTGCTCGCGGCGGTATCCGATGGGGCGCGAGCCACTCGGCAACTGCGCAGCGATGCCTTGAACGCGATGCAGGCGGTGAAAAGCGGCGATGACGATCCGCGTCTGCTGGCGTTGCAGGTCGAGGCGCTGCTGGTGCTGCGCATGAAAGCCGAGGCGCAGGCCGTGATCCGGCAACTGTGGAGCAGCGGCTACCGCGATGCGGCGCTGCTGGCCGTGCTGCGACGCGAGCGGATCGATTATCCGGTCAATACGGCATTCCAGCAGAAACTGCTGGCGGCAACCGACACCAACGCTCGCCGGTAAGGCCGAGCGCAACGAACAGGGGATGGGCAACACCGGCAAGCGCGGTATCGGATCAAACCCTCATTACCAAGGAATCCATCATGCCGAACAATCTCAATGTCAAGCTCGACACGAGCACAACCCCGCCGTATCTCGATATCGATCAGAGTAACGGTGCGAACCACGTCAGCCGTAGTCCCAACGCGCAAACCATCACCTGGCAGCTGACCGGCAATGCGGCCTCGGGATCGTTCAATACGCAAAGCGATCCGGAGCCTGGTTTCGCCTGGGTCGGCACGCCGCCACCTGCCGGCATCTTCGGCTCCCCCGTGCTGCAGGCAAACGGCAACCAGCTGACGATGAGCGACCTCAACAACAGCGCCAGCACGGCAGGCGACTGGATCTATCAGCTGAGCGCCACCATCGGCGGTGTGGTCTACCAGTCCAACAAGACATCCCTCACGCAGACCAATACGAACCCGTCGATAAAAAACAACTAATTCCCGAAGAACCCGACAGGCTCCAGGCCCGGACACCGTGACCTGGAGCCTTGGAAAATTCGGGCAACGGGCGTCAAGGCACGGATGCCGGCACGGAGCACCAACGTCATCGCTTCAACTACCTTGGAGACCGACATGCCAAAGACCAGCCATGAAAGTCAGGACGCTCCGGCCGCGCCGCTGCCCACTGACGACGAGAATGTCCTGGCGAATAGCGACGCCGAGCAGGAATCCGCGCTGGTGAGCACGCCCGCGCCGGACACCGCCACTCGTCCGTCGATCAAGAATAATTAGGGTGCGCCGCGGTCCAGGCATTCACCAGGGCTCATGCGGCTTTGTGAGGAGGCTGCCGGCAGCGGCCTCCTGTGGGGTTCCGTGGGCCTGCGGAATCGTGCGCGGTCCATCGTGCGTAGCCTTCAGCGGGAAGCCGTCATGACTCCCCTGGTCATCGGCGTCACCAGCCATCGCAATATTCCCGCCGACGAAATCGAGCCGATCCGGCAACGCGTGCGGGATTTCCTGGCGCAACTACGGCGCGATTTCCCCGAGCTGCCGCTGGTGGTGCTGTCGGCGTTGGCCGAGGGCGGCGACCAGTTGGTGGCGTACGAGGCGCTCGCCGTGAGCGCGCGCCTGGTCGCGCCGTTGCCGTTGCCGCAGGAACTGTACGTGGACGACTTTGCCGACCCGGTGGTGCGCGCCAGTTTCGACGCGCTGTGCGCTCGGGCCGAGGTCGTGCAGCTGCCGTTGCCGCAGGGACAGTCGTTGCTTGATCTCGGCAAGCCAGGCCTCGCGCGCGATCGTCAATACGCCAAGGCCGGCGTGTATATCGCCAGCCACTGCCATGTTCTGCTGGCGATCTGGGACGGCAAGGAATCGGGCCGGCTCGGCGGCACCGCGCAGATCGTGAAATACCATCTGAGCGGCAGCATGCCGGGCCTGATCGACCGGCGCCGGGAAACACGCCACGTGCTGGGCGGCGGCGACGAGAGCCTGCTCTATCACATCGTCTGTTCGCGTGACGGGCCCGATGGTGCACCGGCGGCCGGGTTGCTGCCCTTGCAGGTGTCGTGGCGTACCGCCGACACGGTTTCCGCCGCCGACAGCCTGCCGGCGGATTTCCGGCTGATGTTCGCGCGCATGGTCGAGTTCAATCGCGAGTGCGACAAATACGCCGACGAGATCGTGGCAGCCGCGCCGGCGCGGCCGGCCGCCGAAACGCGCCACACCGCGGCCATCGACCGGCTGTTCCATGCCGCCGACTGGCTGGCGATGCATTTCCAGCGGCGGGTACTGCTGGCCATGCGCCTGACTTACACGCTGGCGGCCTTGATGGGTATCGCCTTCACGTTCTATGCGCACATGCCCGCGCAGAACTTCCTGATCTACCTGTTCCTGGTCCTGTTCGCCAGCGGCGGCGCGGTGGCGGCGCTGGCCCGGTATCGCGGCTGGCACCGCAAGTATCTGGATTACCGCGCGCTGGCGGAGGGCTTGCGGATCCAGTCGTACTGGCGGCGGGCGGGCATCTCGGCGAATGCCGACCACGAGTTCGCGCATGACAACTTCCTGCAGAGGCAGAACATCGAACTGGGCTGGATCCGCAACGTCATGCGCGCCGCCGGTCTCGACGTGGCGACCGCTCCGATGGCGTCCCCGCCGACCGCACTGGCGGACGTCATTGCGGAATGGGTGGGGGAGTCGGGGAAGTCCGGGCAACTTCATTACTACGAGCGCAAGACCATCGAGCGCACCGGCCTGCACCACGTGACCGAAGCGATCGGCTCGCTCAGCCTGTGGGGCGGCGTGGCGATCAGCGTGTTCCTCGCCATATTCGTGCTCAAGCTGTCGCAGGAAACCAAGACCACCCTGGTGATGATCATGGCGGTGCTGTCGATCATGGCCGCCGTGCGCGAGGCTTACGCCTACCGCAAGGCCGACAAGGAATTGATCAGGCAGTACCGTTTCATGCAGCGCATCTTCGCCAGCGCACGCACGGCGTTGGACCGCACGCACGATCCTGTGCTGCAGCGGCAGATCCTGCTTTCGCTCGGCGATGCCGCACTCACCGAACACGCCGAATGGACGCTGATGCAGCGCGAACGCCAGGTGGAGCACAGCAAGCTCTGATCGTTCCGGCTTGTCGGGCGCCGAGTGGAGGGCTTCCGGGGAGCGATGTCACGGTACGGCCACGGGCTTCAATGAGGTGAGATGGGGAGAGGCGGCGTGGGTGCCTTGTCCACGCGCTGCCATGCGCGCAGGCCGATCACCGCCAGCAGCACGAAGCCCGCGTACAGCACCGAGGTGATCAGCAGGTGCTTGTAGACGTATTCGCCCACGTAGATCACGTCCACAACGATCCACAGCCACCACGCAGCGACGTGCCGCTTCGCTTGCCACCACTGCGCGACCAGGCTGAAGGCGGTCAGCGCCGCATCCAGCCAGGGCAGCGCGGCGTCGGTGCGATGATGCATGAACGCGCCCAGCGCCAGCGCGCCGAGGCTGCCGAGCGCCAGGTGCACGATCGCCTGCCGCGGTGGCAGCGCGGCCACTTCCACGCGGCCGTCCTCGCCCATGTGCTGCAGCCAGCGGTACCAGCCGTAGCCGATCAGCAGCGCGAACGCCAGCTGCAGCAATGCGTCGGAGTAGAGCTTCGCGTGGACGAACACCCACGCGTAGACCAGCACCGAGATCAGCCCCACCGGCCAGCACCAGGGACGCCGGCGGGTGGTGAGCCAGACGGCCCAGGCGCTGACCAGCGCGGCGATGAGTTCGACCCAGGTCATGTCAGAACGCGACGGTCAAGGACAGCCGGGCCAGCCGCGGCGCGCCCGGGAACAGGTAGCTGTCGCCGCCGGAACTGCCGGTGTCACGCCAGTAGAAGCGGTTGAATACGTTGTCGACACTGAGCCGCCAGGTCAGCGCATGACCGTTCCACTGGCTGGCGTAACGCAGGCCGGCATCGAACACGTTGTAGGCCGGCACGCGGGTCAAACCGTTCGGCGTGGCCACGTTGGGGCTGGCGTAGCGCCAGCCGCCGAGCAGGCCGAGCCGGGGCGCGAACGGCAGGCGGTAGTCGACATACAACGCGCTGCGCAGGCGCGGTACGTTGACCACCTGGTGGCCTTCGTAGGTCGGCGCGCCGGTGTCCTCGGCACGCGCCTGGATCAGGTTGAGGCTGGCGGTGAGGCGCAGGTTGTCGGTGACCTGTCCGGCTGCGTTGAGTTCCAGTCCGCTGTGCACCTCGTTGCCCTGCTGCACGAAGGTGAAGCCTTCGGCGGTGCTGTCCGGCTGGGCGAACTGGTACGGCTGGCGGAGGCGGTACAGCGCGGCCGAAAGGCTCAATGCGTCGCTCCAGGCGTACTTCACGCCGGCTTCGGCCTGGCGCGCCAGCAGCGGGGCCAGCGTGGTGCCGCCGTTCGAGGTCCAGTACGGCGCCTCGTTGCCCAGCGACAGGCTTTCGCTGTAGCTGACGTAGGTGGTCAGTTGCGTGGTGGGCTGCCACAGCACGGCCGCCTGCGGCAGCGCCTTGCCGAGGCGGGTGTCGCGTTCGGGTGCGCCGGTGTCGTCGTAGGCGCGCTCGTGCAGGCGCACGAAGCGGCCGCCGAGCAGCACCTGCCACTGCGGTCCGAGATGCACGCGGTCCAGCGCGAACACCGAATGCTGCCAACTGGTCAGCCGGCGTGCCGACGCGCCGGGCTGGTTCGGCGACGGCGCGAAGTAGGGCGGATCGACTTCATCGATATTGGCGGTGCCGACGTAGTCGTAAACGTAGGGGCGGCGGTCGATGGTGCGGCGGAACGCGCTGGCGCCGAGGCTGACTTCGTGGTTGAGCGGGCCGGTGTCGAACGAGCCCTTCAATACGGCACGTGCCTCGTCGTTGACGCGGGTGTCGTCGGGGCTGCGGTAGTCGTAGACGTCGTAGTCGCCGTTCGGCGCGAAGAACCAGCCGGGCGTGGCGCCGCTGGCGCAGTCGGGCGCGTAGAAGC
>Ga0207706_10006688_pt1 | contig 10662 bp, 6 predicted proteins | sample KBSC53metaG_FD_184318 | JGI IMG/M metagenome (GOLD analysis project Ga0207706, IMG submission 184318) | Corn rhizosphere microbial communities from Kellogg Biological Station, Michigan, USA - KBS C5-3 metaG (SPAdes) (version 2) | ecosystem: Host-associated > Plants > Roots > Rhizosphere > Soil ... | reverse complement strand
CAACATCTACATCCACTTCCCTGACCACGACACCCTGATGTTCATCGACGTGGTCAACGCCGGCTGGGTGCCCATCTACAACGTCAACCTCAGCGAGGACGTCATGGGGTACATGGGCTCCTCGGCTATCGCACTGTCGTACCCGTGGACGCACCTCATCTCCGGGCACCTGGGCCGGCTCGCCACCCGTGATGACGAGCAGGCAGCCCTTGTTCACTTCGGCGATCTGGTCGATGAGACGATAACACTCGTCGGTCGTCAACTCATCGGATCCGCCGCCGGCTTTGGTCGTCGCATCCAGGTAGCAATGCGCGCATTTGAGATTGCAGCGCTTGGTGAGATTGAGCGCGATCAGGAAGGGTTTGAAGTCATCGACGGTGCGACCGTCGTTAACCGGCAGCATGCCCGGGGGCGGCGCCATGCCCATGAACTTAGTGACCTGCTGTTCTAATGAATCGAGTTTTCCCGCCAGGCGCGAAAAATCAAAGATCGGAAGAGGCTTGCCCATAATTTAGTGCTGCGTCCTGCTGAGTGCTGAGCTCTGAGTGTTTCGGAGCGTAACCATGGTGGCGCCTACGCGGCTATTTAGTATTGCCCGTCAGGTTGGCAATCATGTCCTTGAGATTGCCGGTGGTCATCGCCTCTTTCATATAATCTTTCGCCTGCTCGATCCCCTCATGCGCCACGTCCAGTGTAATCAGCGTCGCGCCGATCTTGTCTGCATGCTTGTGAATCAATGCTCGCGTGCAATCGCGCATAAAGCCTTCGGGCGCGCGCTCCAGACGCTCAAGGGCTTCAGGCGTCCAGGTATAGGGTGACTGCGGTTTGGCGGTTTCCTGCGATTCGACCGGGGCATGACTCGCATGAGCGTTCCCGTTGCCATTTCCGTTGCCGTTCGCCTCAGAGCCGTTTCCATTCACGCCATTGACCTTGGCCGCCGCCTCGGAATCCGTTCCCGTGCCTTTGTTCGCGAAAATCGGCGTATAGTCTTCGTCGGCGGCTTCCTTGATCATTGGTCCGGCATATTCCAGCGTGATCGTGGTCATGCCAAGTTTGCGGGCCGTTTTCTCGATCTTTGCCTTCGCGCGTCGGCGTTGGAACCCGGCAGGGACCGCACGGATGGCTTCTTTGGCATCCTTGGTCCACTGCATCGGCACATCGTCATAGGCCAGATTCGTTTCCAGCGTGCCTTCGGCTTTGGCCGCCGCTTCGAAGATCGTCTTATCGACCTGCTTGAAGCGGTTCCCTTCCGCGGCGCACACCGGACACTTGACGGGCGTATCCCCTTTTCCGATATAGCCGCAGCCGTCGCAGACGAAATAGTTCTGGGTCATCCGATCGAGATAGGCTTGCGTATCTGCGCTGACCGTCGGTTTTTCCTCTACGATGCCGGAAATCATCCCGCTTAGGGTCGACCCCATCAGATCCTTCGCGACGCCATCATCGGCCTGCATCGCATCGCGGTCGATACCGGCGGCATCGAGGCTGCCACCCAACGCGCGCATCGCGTCCATCGCGCCTTTGGGCAAAATGTGTCCCACGGCTGAGTCCACGACCGTATTGCTGATGATCGTATGGCCCTTTTCAATGGCATAGCGATGAATCGCAGTTTTGGCCACGCCACGCGCAAAGATGGGAATCTTTTCCATCCGCCGCAACGCTTCCTCGGTCCAAGCAATCGTATATTCCGCCTGAGTATCGATGGGCGGGACAAACTTCTTATTCGAGACCAGGACATTGCAACCCGCGGCTCGCAGGAGATTCTCGGTGTTGCTGCCGATGTCCATATCTTCGTCGCTGTGCACGCCGATGCGACCGACAATCAACAGCCAGGGATTTTCCTTGCGGACATATTGAATGATCTTTTCAAACGCTTTTCCGTCGAGCAGCGTCGTTTTGACGTCCGTGTTTTCCGCCTGAGCCAGTTCGCGCGAAATATCTAAATGCGACTGGTAGATTTTTGCCAATCCGCTGTCGATGATTTCCTCGTGTAGCTTTTCCTGTTCCTTAAACCGGAACACTTTGCCGGCTTCCTCATTCAACACGCCGGAAATGCTGTGAAAGGCCGCGTAATGAAAATAGGGATCGAAGGCCGAAATCGCCTCAACCGGCTTGTTCAACGCCTTGCCCAACGCGAGACCGGTCATGAGTCCGCCAAATGAATAGGGGCTGCCATCAACCGCGACGACGATCTTGCCGTCGTTCACGGGTTTCGTATCTTTGACGATGAACATATCGGACGTGCGAACACGGCGCACAACCCGTTCCGTGTTGCTGCCGATGACGCTATCTTTCACGGCGCCGACACCCAACGCCCCCATGATCACCAGATCGTAGCCGTTGGTGTTGATGTCTTCCGCCAAGACCTTCCAGTTACGGCCTTCGAGCGAGCGTCGTTCCAGCGGGAGATTCGCTTCCGTGCATTTTTTGTCGATGAAATCCAGGTAGGAGTCGGTGATGATTTGCAGGCCACGGGTGATCAAGGAATCATGGATCTGCCGTTGCCGGTCCAGTTCTTTTTCATCATGATATTCTTCGGGAAGGCCGGCTTCCATCTGCTTGAATCGTTTATCGTGCATCTTGGCCGCATAGACGTGGCTGCCCACGAGCTTGGACCCGAAGGTCTTGGCCAAGGTGACTCCCAGTTCAACGGCCATATTCGAATGGTCCGAGTTATCGACCGGGATATAAATCGTCCTATACATCAGACGCCTCCTTCACACTCGTTCCTAGGCTCTCGAAATCGGGAGTAAATAAAGCCATCCCGCTCAGCCTGTGGCCCTGCAAGATCGGGCATGATAGCCCACCGCTAAGATGCAATGCAAGTAATTCAAATGCCTAGAAGTAATGGCTTGAGTTGGGATGGACGGTGAGCGAAACCACCGAGAAAAAACGACCATGAGCGACCTTAGACCGCCGCAGACGCTTTCGCGGAGCCTTTGGACGGCTCGATAGCTTTTCTCGACTTTAGAATTTCTTCCAGAGTCAGCAGCGCCTCCCGACCTGAGTTCGCTTCCAGCCCTTTGGTGAGATTTTGATCGGCATACCCTTGGCTCGTCTGCGTTTGGGAGAGCGAGCCCGTCCACGGACGCGGATCGCGGCTACCATGCTTCTTGTGCCAGGCCGAGAGACAGGCTTTGGCAATGAACTTGTTCAGCGGCGCCGGATTGTATAACAGCTTGCGAATACTCGTCGGCGTCAGCATGAGCGGATTGTATCCCGCCGTGAGATAGCCTTCCTCCAACAGCCGATGTTCCAGATCGGTATTCGGCTGAATGCCCAAAAAGAACATGAGCGGAAAGACCCGTTCTTCACCCAAAATCGACGCGACCTGCTTGTACGACTCCACGCTTTGTAGCAACGTGTCTTCGGTTTCATTGGGAGAGTTCAGCGAATAGTTCAGAATCACTTTCCCTCGGAAGCCTGCCTCGGCCAAATAACGGCACCCATCATAGAGACGTTCTAATTTAAACCCCATGTGCAGATCGTTCAGCACCGCTTGCGAGCCGGACGTAATCGCGACTTCCAAATCGCCCACGCCGGACCGGACCATGAGCTTCGCCAAGTCGGCGGTTATCAGCGACGTTCTAATGTATCCCGACCATTCGATGTCGAGTTTCTCGCGGATAATCCGTTCAAGAATCTCGGTGCACTGGGGGTAGGCTTCCTTCCCGGTAATAAACTGGGCATCGGTAAACCAGAATCGGCGCGCGCCCCAGCGATGATAGTGTTGCGCAATATCCTGCACGACCATTTCCGCCGGACGGTAACGCACGCGCTTTCCCTCTATATATGGATACAGACAGAACGCACAGTCGTACGGGCAGCCTCGTTTGCTCTGCACGCCGATGCACTCGCCGACGTATTCGGTAAATTGCGGAAACACGGACGTGAGATATGGCAGATCGACTGTCGGCGCATCCAACAGCGGCATCCCCTGCTTCGTACCTTTGGAGACGCGCTCGTTTTCGCACAGGATGTACCGCTCGTCATCCAACGGTTGGCCATCGACGACTTTGAGAATGGCATCTTCGCCTTCCCCAAGAATCCCGATCGTCCCTTCCGGCAATTTTTCGATCAGTTGATCGGCAAACGCGGTAAAGGCTCCGCCCCCGATCATAATCTGCGCGCCGGGAAATTCCTTTCGGATCAACCACGGGTAGGAGAGATTCGCGCGGATGTCGCGATAGTAACGATAGAGATGCTTGAGGCCCTGCACCGACGCCGTCAGCCGTTTAAAGGGGTTGCTGGCGAAATAAAAATTGAACGCATGCTCCAGCGACGCATCGCCTTCATGTGGAGAAAAGATCTGAATATCGCGCCAGGAAAAACACACCAAATCCGGCGAGAACGCCGCCGCGACATCCCGCAACACGCGAGGGCGCTCTGCGTGCGGATACACAGACAGATCCAAGATGCGCTGCCGGACCTCGGGCCGCCGCCGATGGATAAAATCCGCCAGGTAGGTCACCCCGATGGGATAGACCTTCTTGCAGGGCAGAAAAACATACAAAATAGAGTTCATGAATGCCACAGTGTATACGGATGCTCAAAAGGACTAAGCACTACCCTCCCAACCCCCGGCGCGCCTCGACGCGCCCCTTCCCATCCGGCCGCAGGCGAAATCAAAGCCGGAGGCGTAGCCATTACACCCGCCCTTCCCAAGCGCGCCAAGACGCGCTCCTTTCCGAGGGGCTACGTTGAGGACTTGATGAGACGAGAACAAAGTTGGAAGTCCCTTTCAGCATCCGTCATTTAATCGCGATGTGGATCGCGACAATCCCGCCCGTCAAATTGCGATACTCCACCTGACGAAATCCGACGTCCAGCAAGAGTTGCTTGAAACGCTCCTGGTCGGGAAACTCCCGAATAGAAGCGGGAAGATATTCATAGACGCCGGTGCGATCATGCGCCACGCGCGTTCCAATCCAGGGCAACAGCCGGAAAGAATACCAGTCATAGAGTGCTCGCAACGAGGCATTGATGGGCCTAGAAAATTCCAGGCACACGAATCGGCCTCCCGGTTTCAGCACCCGGCGAATTTCAGTACAGGCTTGCATCAGATTCCCGACATTGCGCATGCAAAACCCCGCCGTCGCCGCCTCGAATGTCTCGTCGCGAAACCCCAGCCATTCTCCGTTTCCTTGCAGACAGGTGATGCCGCGCGTCAGTCCCCTTTTGATGATCTTCCGTCTGCCTTCGCGCAGCATGGCCTCATTCAGGTCTACTGCCATGACATGACCGTTCGGCCCCAGTCTCGGCGATACTAGGAGGCTCAAGTCCACCGTGCCGGCGCCGACGTCGATCGCGCGGCCACCGTTCCTTTCGGGGATCAACGACGCCGTGATCTGCTTCCACCGATGATGGAGCCCAAAGCTCAACAGCGTGTTATTCAGGTCGTACCGCTTGGCGATTGCGGTAAACATCCGTTGAACGGCGTGTTCTCTCGCCTGTCCGGACCATTGGGAAACAATTCGACCACCGGATTCAGCGGACGGTGCCGGCGGGACCTTCTCTTCACGAAGCGCGCGCATGGCATGGACCTAGCACCCGCTCAAAGACTTTGTCAAGGCAAGCAGGGTCGGGCGGTTGTCTTCTTGCCACGTTGACCCTAAAATCCAGCGGACCCCACCGGACTGCAGCACACGAAGGAGGACGTTATGAACGCGCGGCTGATGTTTCTTGGGATTCTGTGCCTGGCCGAGGGCGCATTCGCCGGAGAAATACGGGGGACCGTGAAGGTGGACGGCAAACCGATCGGACCAGGGGTTGGGATCGAGGTGCGTTGCGCGGATCAAGTCCATTCAGTTTCGACGGACAAGTATGGAACCTACCGGCTGTACTTGCCCGAAGAGGGAACGTGCCAACTTCACGTGAAGTATCAAAACCAAACGCCATCACGCGAGATCGTGTCGTTCGAAGGTTCCACCCGTTACGATCTGACCTTGACTAAAGAGGGCGACCAATACGTATTGGGGAGAAAGTAGATGGCTGATAAGCAACGGGACGGGTGGGATAAGGCGGCGATCATTCTTCAGGCCCTGGGAGGATTCGTCACGGCGGCGGTCGTGGCCTTGCTGGGCATCGTCGGGTCTACCTACTTAAACGAAAAGCAAAAGATCGAGACAAACGTCCGGTTGTACACCGAGCTGATGAGCAAGCGGGAGGAGGCGGAAAGCGCCCTGCGGAAGGACATGTTCACCTCCATCATTGACACGTTCTTAAAGCCTCAGGCGCCCTCGCTTGATGTGCGCGTGTTGAATCTCGAACTGCTGGCCTACAACTTTCACGAATCGCTCAATCTGAAGCCGCTGTTCATGAACATTGATCAACAAATCCGCCAATCCACGGATGCGCGTAAGCCGGAGTACCGGGAGCGGCTGAATCGGGTCGCGCGCGAGATCACGAGAAAGCAGATGGTCGTCTTGGAAGGCGCGGGCTATAAATTCGATAGTAAGTTCAAGCTCGCCAACGCGCCCACCTCTAAAAAAGGATCTCCGGTGGAACTCGAAGAAGCCCAATTGACGCTGGAAGGCATTGAGCGGGAGTTTCGCCTCTATGTAATGGAAGTGAACCCGACCACGCAGGAGATTCGCCTCCGGATGGAAGTCGTCACGCCTGAACAGCCCGCAACCGTCTTCTCGATGAGCAACGTGGAATTCTGGGTGAGCTTTTACGATTTCCCGATGATCGATCATACGAGACTTTCGCATGATCAGCGCGTCGCGATCACGTTGCGTAATTTCGAAGACGGCTATGCGAACATCACCCTGGTCTATTTCCCCGGATCGTATGCGGGCCTGAAGGAAAAACCGTATTACCAAGAAGTGGTGAAAGAGCTGCTAAAGACGGCGCAGGACGTGAAGACCGACAAGCCGGCCAAATAATTTTGCGCCGACCATCGATTCTCTCAAAACATCACTCGCAAACTGATCCCGCCTAGTTGCAACCTGCTCTTATAAATTCCATCGACCGTGGGATTGCGATTGCCGGTGATCGTTCGCTCTTCATATAGGGCGACCTGATAGGAGAGGTCCAAGCCGATACCCTTCGGCTTCACAGGACCAACCCCCATCGCTCCGCATTTGAAGCCAAAGAATGTTCCATTCTCATGGCACAGGAACCCCAGGCCGATGGTGGGAATATGGACATCGGCGGAAGGAATACCGGGATCGAAGGTGGCGTCCGGCATCTGCGATTGCTGAAAGATATAGCCCGCGCGCACGGCCACTTCCCAATCAGTTGATGATTGCAGCTGGAGCCAGCGATACTCGGTCCCCAGCATGAGATTGTACGATCCACGCCAATTCTGCGGCTGAGGGATGGTTGTGCCATTGGCCAGATGGACATCCAGATTGCGTACCGACTTCCAGCCGACATAATCAATGTCGACGCCCAATTTCCATTCATGGTCGCGATCCCGCACCGGCCAGAGGGCGATTCCGCCGGACAAGACTTGCGGCAAGACCAGCGTGGCATTGGCATTCGATACGTTCGCCCCGTTCGCAAGGAGCGCTCCGCTCAAATGAAGTGTGGCCTGACTCCGATAGACAAGCCCGATGTTCGCGAGCGGCTTTCCATCCGCATTCCGGAGCGGCGTGTACAGAAGGCTGGCGTTGAACCCGGCAGCCGTATCCTTACCATACAATTCCATTTTTGAGCCCGCTGGAATGCCCAGACCGCCCGGCCACTGAAATTGTTTTTCCACATGGCCTTCGCCGAACAATCCGGAAAACGTATAGATGTCCGCCCCAAGTCCAAGCGATACGTAGTCATTCACTTTGAACGCAAGCGTCGGCTTGATGTCCAACAGCGGAAGCGTTGTGAAAATCGTCGCCGTCCTAAACGGACCGTCTTCGGGATAGCGGGTCAGCGATCCGAATGGACTATTCAGGCCGATCCCCGCAGTGACCCCCGATAAGGACGATAGACCGAGACTGCCGAGATTCGCTGTCACATAGGCATGAGAAGGCGGCGGCCACGCGACGCTGCCATTACGGTCCCCTACTGCTGTCGCGCCGGTTGGACTGGTAAAAGTGGTGGTGCCGCCCGCGAGTAGAGTACCCAACATGGCCTGCACACCGAGCAGTTGGGTCATGCCCGCAGGATTATAATGAATGGCGGACGGATCGTCGGCTTGCGCCGTAAACGCATTGCCCATACCGGCGGCCGCGGCGCCTTGGCTTTGGAGGCGAGGTGTTTGGGCGTAAAGGCCGGCCGGAAAGAAGATCAGCCCGAATAGGAAACTTAGTGCGCCTATTGTGCGCATCCTTTTTAGGATGCCGATCAGTCTTCTTCCCATTCCGTCGGATTCAACTCCCGATGTGCGTCGTCGTTGACACCCAAACGGGGCGCATCATGACGCAGGTCGGCATAATACTCAACGGAAGATTTTCCCCGGCACAAGACCAGTGCGGCCCGCGTGAACCTCTCCCAATTTCCATTTCGTCGCATGTTATAATTTTCGACCGATGAGCCAATCAATCATCATTCGCGGCGCGCGCGAGCACAATCTTAAGAATCTCGACGTGCAGATTCCGCGGGACAAACTCGTGGTCATCACCGGATTAAGCGGATCCGGAAAATCGTCGCTGGCGTTCGATACGATCTATGCGGAAGGACAGCGCCGATACGTCGAATCGCTCTCCGCCTATGCCCGCCAATTTCTCGAACAGATGGGAAAGCCGGATGTCGATTCGATCGAAGGGCTGTCGCCGGCCATTTCGATCGAGCAAAAAAGCACCAGCCACAACCCGCGCTCGACGGTCGGCACGGTCACCGAGATTTACGACTATCTGCGCCTATTGTTTGCCCGCGTCGGCCATCCTTTTTGTTTCACCTGCGGTGAGGAGATTACCGCACAGACCGTCCAGCAGATGGTCGATGCCATCCAAACCCTGCCCGAGGGCATGAAGTTTCAAATCCTGGCGCCGATTGTGCGGGGACGCAAGGGCGAGTATCGCAAAGAATTGCTCGATATGCGGCGGGCCGGGTACGTCCGGGCCAGGATCGACGGGAAGATCGTCGATCTAGGGGAAGACATTTCTCTCAACAAGCAAAAAAAACATACGATTGAGGTCGTCGTCGATCGCTTGATCATGAAAACCGGCGACACGTTAAGCCGCCGACTCGCCGAGTCGGTCGAGAGCGCGCTCAAACTTGCGGATGGATTGGTAGGTGTGCTGACCGACGGCGACGATGTGCGCCTGTACAGCGAACAACTGGCCTGCATACGCTGCGGCGTCAGTTATCCCGAAATCACCCCTCGCATCTTTTCCTTCAATAGTCCTCACGGCGCCTGTCCCGCCTGCGACGGCATCGGTTACGCGGTCACGCCCGGTTGTCCCGAAGAGGAAGACTTCACGCTGTTGGATCAATGCCCCGTCTGCCATGGCGCGCGGCTCAAACCGGAAAGCCTGTCGGTGAGAATCAATCAGCAATCGATCGCCGATGTGACGCGACTTTCGGTGCGGGCGGCTGGAGACTTTTTTGAATCCCTGAAACTGACGGAACGAGAGACCTTCATCGCGCAACGGATCTTGAAGGAAATTCGGGAACGGCTGGGCTTTCTCAATAACGTCGGCTTGGATTATCTGACGCTGGATCGCCCCGCCGCCACCCTGTCGGGCGGTGAGGGGCAGCGCATTCGGCTCGCCACGCAAATCGGGTCGGGACTCGTCGGTGTCCTCTACATTCTGGACGAGCCGTCGATCGGGCTTCATCAACGCGATAATCGTCGGCTGCTGCAAACGCTCATTCGACTACGCGATCTCGGCAATACGGTCGTTGTCGTCGAGCACGACGCGGAGACGATGGCGGCGGCCGATCATATTATCGATATGGGACCTGGGGCGGGCGCACATGGCGGGCGCATCATCGCGCAGGGCACGCCGAAGCAAGTGATGGCCGATCCGGCTTCTTTAACGGGGAAGTATCTTCGCGGCGAAACATTGGTCACGCTCCCCACCCGTCGCCGCACGCCAAAAGGATTCGTGTCGGTCGTCGGCGCAGACAAGCATAATCTCAAAAATATCACGACGATGTTTCCGCTCGGATTGCTCACGTGCGTGACGGGAGTCTCCGGCTCTGGCAAAAGCACATTGGTCTTGGAAGTCCTGTTCCACTCCTTATCGCAATTGCTCTATCAGAAAAAGCCGAAGATCGATGGCTGCAAGACGCTCACGGGAGTCGAGGCCCTCGATAAAGTGATCGACATCGATCAATCCCCGATCGGCCGCACCCCGCGGTCCAATCCTGCTACCTATACTGGACTGTTCACATTTATCCGCGATCTGTTCACCAATCTGCCTGAATCGCGCGTGCGCGGCTATAAAGCGGGCCGGTACAGTTTTAATGTCAAAGGCGGCCGATGCGAAGCTTGCGAAGGGGACGGCTTGATCAAAATCGAAATGCACTTCCTGCCGGACATCTATGTGACGTGCGAAGTATGCAAAGGCCAGCGGTACAATCGCGAGACGTTGGACATTCGCTACAAGGATCGCAACATCGCCGACATTCTCAATATGACCGTCGATGAGGCCGTCGTGTTTTTCGAGCACATTCCCTTTATCAGACGCAAGCTCGACACGCTGCACGACGTGGGGCTGCATTACGTGAAACTCGGTCAATCCGCCACGACGCTGTCCGGAGGCGAGGCCCAGC
>Ga0207706_10006687_pt1 | contig 10663 bp, 7 predicted proteins | sample KBSC53metaG_FD_184318 | JGI IMG/M metagenome (GOLD analysis project Ga0207706, IMG submission 184318) | Corn rhizosphere microbial communities from Kellogg Biological Station, Michigan, USA - KBS C5-3 metaG (SPAdes) (version 2) | ecosystem: Host-associated > Plants > Roots > Rhizosphere > Soil ... | reverse complement strand
GATTACTGGAGAGCTCGACGAGTGCGAGGCCGTGCTCACGCACGAGATGCACGTGAAGCGGGTCCATGAGTCGCCGCGCGTGACCCGTCCGTACACGGAGGAAGAGTGGGCGGAGATTGCGGCGCTCGGCGAACAGGTCGACCGGGATCTCTCGAGAGCCGACGTCAGGCTCACGATGGGTGGTGAGCCGACGTTCGTCTCGATCGACGACATGGACGGCGCCGAATGGAGCACCGCGGCGCTCGGACCACAGAAGCGCGAACGCGCCGGCGTGTTGGTCCGGCGGTTGAAGAAGCAGTTTGCTCCGGGTGCCGTGCTGCTCTGCGGCCAGGGCAAGTGGTATCCCGGCGAGTCGCTCCCGCGCTGGGCGCTGGGCTGCTGGTGGCGTCGCGACGGCGTGCCGGTCTGGAACGACGACTGCCTGCTCGCAGACGACACCGTCAACTATGGGCACGGCGAGAAACACGCGGAGCGCTTCGTGAACGAGTTGGCGGGCCGTCTGGAGGTGGACCCGTCACTCGCGCTCCCGGCGTATGAGGACGCCTGGTATTACATGTGGCGCGAGCGACGCCTGCCGACCAACGTCGATCCGCTGCAGTCGCAGGTGTCCGACGAAGAGGAGCGCGCGCGTCTTGCTCGCATCTTCGAGCAGGGAATCGATCGCATCGCCGGATACGTGCTTCCGCTGCGAAGACGATGGACGTCGAATCCGGGTTGGCACTGGGAAAGCGGACGCTGGTTCCTGCGGCCCGAGCATCTGTTCCTGATCCCGGGCGATTCGCCGATTGGTTATCGCCTGCCGCTCGACTCGCTGCCGTGGGTGACGAAGACGGATTACCCCTACATCTACGAGCAGGACCTCCACGTCGAACGTCCACCGTTTCCACCGAAGCAGATATTCGTCGAGCGCGACGTTCGACGTGAGTCAAACCTGGGCGTCGGGCTTCCGCCCGGTCGCGGTGCCCTGTCGCCACAACGTGGCGTGTCCGATCCCAGCGTGATTCGCACGGCGATCTGCGTCGAGCCTCGAGACGGCCGATTGCATGTGTTCATGCCGCCTGTCGAGCGGACGGAGGATTACCTCGACCTGCTGGCGGCACTCGAAAGCACCGCTGCGGCGCTGAGCATCCCCATCATCATCGAGGGTGAACAGCCGCCGGTCGATCCACGTCTGAACCACTTCACCGTCACGCCCGATCCGGGCGTGATCGAAGTCAATCTTCACCCCGCGGACACATGGAGCGATCTCGTTTCGTACACCACGACGTTGTACGACGAGGCGCGCCAGTCGCGCCTCGGCACGGAAAAATTCATGCTCGATGGCCGTCACACCGGCACCGGCGGCGGCAATCACATCGTCGTCGGTGGTCCCACGCCGGGCGACAGCCCGTTCCTGCGCAGGCCCGATCTGCTTCGCAGCCTTGTTGGCTACTGGCACAACCATCCGTCGCTGTCGTATCTGTTCTCAGGCTTGTTCATCGGACCGACGAGCCAGCATCCGCGCGTTGACGAGGCTCGCAACGACGCGCTGCACGAACTGGAGATCGCGTTCAACGAGATTCGCGACGAGATGCACTGTCCGCCCTGGCTGGTGGACCGCGTGTTCCGCAATGTGCTCGTCGATGTCACTGGCAACACCCATCGCGCGGAGTTCTGCATCGACAAGCTCTACGCACCGGAGACGAGCAGCGGCCGTCGCGGATTAGTCGAACTGCGATCCTTCGAGATGCCGCCGCACGCGCGCATGAGCCTTGCGCAGCAGTTGCTCCTGCGCTCGCTGATCGCGTCTGTGTGGCAAGAGCCGTACAAGCGCCCGCCGGTGCGCTGGGGAACCGAGCTCCACGATCGCTACATGCTTCCGCATTTCGTCGCGCAGGACTTCGACGACGTGATGGGCGAGCTGCAGCGCGCCGGGTATCCGTTCCGCTCAGAGTGGTTCGCTCCCCACCTCGAGTTCCGATTCCCGATGTACGGCGCGGTGACGTCGCGCGGCGTTCGGCTGGAGTTGAGACAGGCGCTCGAGCCGTGGCATGTGATGGGTGAAGAGCAGGGCACGGGCGGCACCGTGCGCTATGTCGATTCGTCAGTCGAGCGACTGCAGGTCAAGGTCACTGGCCTTACCGAGTCGCGTCATGCGCTCGCCTGCAACGGACGTCGTGTGCCGCTCCATCCAACGGGAACCCCCGGCGAGTTCGTTGCCGGTGTGCGCTATCGTGCCTGGCAACCCGCCAGCGCGCTGCATCCAACGATTCCGGTGCACGCGCCGCTCGTTTTCGATCTCGTGGACACCTGGAACGAACGTGCGATCGGCGGGTGCGTTTATCATGTTGCGCATCCTGGCGGCCGCAGCTTCGAGCAGTTCCCGGTCAATGCCTACGAGGCGGAGAGCAGGCGCCTCGCGCGATTCTCCGGCGGAGGGCACACTCCTGCCGCCGCTACGGTTCCTCCTGAGGAACGCAATCCCGATTTCCCGTTGACACTCGACTTGAGGCGCCCAGCCCGACACAGTGTGATGGCCCCGAACGCCACAGATCCTCGTTGATGGAATCGATCACACGCATTCCGGTACCAACGACGCCCTGGCGCCTGCTCGATGGGTACCAGGCGCGTAATGGGCTCGTCCACGACGAGTTGATCGCACCGGGCGGCGAACTCCGCCCGCACTACGACACCTTCGTGCGATCGCTCGAGACGCTCGGCCGGCACGAGCTGGCGTCGCGGTGGGAGAACGCCAAGCGCGCGATTCGCGACAACGGCGTCACCTACAACGTCTACGGCGATCCCGAAGGCGTTGACCGGCCGTGGACGCTCGACATGATTCCGCTGCTCGTACCGCCGGCCGAGTGGAATCACCTCGAGGCGGCGCTGATTCAACGAGCGCAGGTCCTCAACCTGCTCTTGAGCGATCTCTACGGTCCGCAGCGGCTGCTGCACGAACGGCAACTGCCGCCGTCGCTGGTGTTCGGCAACCCGGGATTCCTCCGCCCGTGCCACGGCATTGCGGTGCCGCGCGGTATTCATCTCCATCTCCATGCCGTAGATCTCGCGCGCGCCCCCGACGGTCAGTGGTGGGTGCTCGCCGATCGTACGCAGGCGCCATCAGGCGCCGGATACACGCTCGAAAATCGCATCGTGTTGTCGCGGAGCCTCCCCGAGGCGTTTCTCGACTGCCAGGTCCAGCGGCTGGCGTCGTTTTTCTGGGCGCAACGCGACACATTGACGGCGCTGGCGAACGCGCCGCGCGACACGCCGCGCGTGGTGCTGCTCACGCCCGGTCCGCTCAACGAGACCTACTTCGAGCACGCCTACCTTGCTCGCTATCTCGGATTCACGCTCGTCGAGGGTGGCGACCTCACTGTTCGCGATCGCCGCGTCTTCATCAAGACGCTTGATGGCCTGCAGCCGGTTGACGTCATCTTCAGGCGACTCGACGACAGCTTCTGCGACCCGCTGGAGTTGCGCGCCGATTCGACGCTCGGTGTTGCCGGACTCGTGGAAGCCGCGCGCGCGGGCAATGTGACGATCGCCAACGCGCTCGGATCAGGCGCGATCGAGACGGCGGCGATGTCGAGGTTCCTGCCGTCGTTGTGTCGCAGTCTGCTGGGTGAGGAGCTCCTGCTGCCCTCGGTGCCGACACGATGGTGTGGTGACGCTGGCGACCTGCAGTACGTGCTCGAGCACCTCGATCGCATGGTCATCAAGCGAACGTTTCCACCCATCACCGGACAGCCGACCTTCGGACGCCTGCTCAGCACGCTTCAGCGTTCGGCGCTCGTCTCTGAGATTCGCGCCAATCCGGATCATTTTGTCGGTCAGGACGAGATGCCGCTCTCGACCGCACCTGTGTGGCTTGGTCAAAAACTCGACCCGCGCCCGCTCGTGCTGCGCATGTACGTCGCCGCGGCCGGCGACTCGTATGCGGTCATGCCTGGCGGACTCACGCGCATCGCCGCGCACGGCGATGTGCCGATTGTGTCCATGCAGCGAGGCGGTGGCAGTAAGGACACGTGGGTGCTCACCGATGGTCCGGTCAGCCCGATGTCGTTGCTGGCGTCGCCGTCGATCAAGATTCAACGCGAGCGGCGCTCCGGCGATCTTCCAAGCCGTGTGGCCGACAACCTGTTCTGGCTCGGACGATATGCCGAGCGCGTCGAACACTCCGTGCGCGTGTTGCGCAGCGTCGTGTCACGACTGACCGACGACTCGAGCGAGGTGACCTACGAGCGCACGGCGTTGATTCGTGTGCTGGTCTCACTCGATCTGGTGCCGGCGGGTCTTCGCACCTCGATGACGGCGCGCGAGGTGGAGCAACAGTTTCTCTCGTCGGTATTCAGGCAGGGACCCGGCACGCGTCTGCGCGAGACGCTGGAAGAACTGCGGCGCATCGCCTCCAACGTCCGGGACCGGCTCTCGATCGACACGTGGCGCATTCTCAATCAGCTGCGTCAGGACTTCCGTCAGCGCCATGGCCGCGTGCAGCTCGACGAGGCGCTGCTCCAGCTCAATCGGATGATCACGGACCTGGCTGCCTTCAGCGGCATGGAGATGGAAAACATGACGCGCGGGCACGGCTGGCGCTTCCTCGACATCGGTCGTCGCCTCGAGCGCTCGGCCAATATGACGATGCTCCTGCGGGCGTCGCTGACGGCCGGCTCACCGCATCAGGCCATGCTCGGTCCGTTGCTCGAAATCGCCGACAGCACCATGACGTACCGGCGTCGATACTTTGCGGAGCCGCAGCTCACTCCCGTTCTCGACCTGTTGGTCGCGGATCCCACGAACGCCCGGTCGCTGGCGTTTCAGGTGGTGCAGCTCGCCGATCACGTCAATCAATTGCCGCGCGATCAGGCCGCCCCGTCTCCTGCACAGGAGCAGCGCATCGTCACGCGACTGTCAGAGGCGATCGCCGGTGCTGACCTCGATGCGATGGGGCAGCCCGAGGCGGATGGATCGTTGCCGTCGATTGACGCGCTGCTGGACGCGATCGCCGACGATCTGCGCCGCCTGTCGGACACGGTTACGTTCTACTACTTCAGTCACGCGGAGGTCCGTGTCGGCTGACGAGCTCCCGGTCACCTTCGACATCGTCCATGCGACGCGCTACGCGTACACAGAGTCGGTGTCCGTCTCGCATCACGTCGCGCGACTGAGCCCGCGCGCGCTGACGCATCAGGCGTGCCTGGACCACGAGCTCGATGTCGACCCGGGGCCGGCGGTGTTGTCTACGCACACGGACTACTTCGGCAACGACACCACGTTCTTCGCGATGCAGAGAGCGCATCGAGGGCTGACGGTGACCGCACGAAGCCGCGTGCAGGTGGCACCGCGATCGGCTCCGGCGCCAGCGGATACGCCGCCATGGGAGAGTGCGGCCGATCGATCTGCGCTGCCGCTCGATGCACTCGAGGCACTCTACGATGCGACGTCGCTACGCGTCGCGCCCGAGTTCCTGGAGTACGCGCGCCCATCGTTCCCGGCCGGGCGTCCGCTGCTCGAGGCCGTCGCCGATCTCACCACGCGCGTGCACGGCGACTTCACCTTCGATACCGAGGCGACAACGGTGACGACGTCGTTGTCGGAAGTATTTCGATTAAGACGCGGGGTCTGTCAGGACTTCACACGCTTCGAGATTGCCTGCCTGCGATCGCTCGGTGTCCCCGCGTTGTATGTGAGCGGCTATCTCGAGACAGCGCCGCCTCCGGGGATGCCGAGGCGAGTCGGCGCCGATGCCTCGCATGCGTGGCTGACCTTTTACTGCCCGGGCACGGGCTGGATCGATATCGATCCCACGAACAACCTGCTGCCGTCAACGGGGCATGTCACGCTCGCCAGGGGTCTCGACTACGGCGACGTCAGTCCGATCCACGGAGTGATCCTCGGAGGAGGGCGGCACCGGCTGCAGGTCAGTGTGGATGTCGTTCGCGTTGGGGACGCAGCCGACAACGGAGGTTGACGGAGTCAACAAGTGCAGCTTCATGCTGCCGGCGCGCGCATTTCCCAGGCCACATCAGAGGGCGAGCTGTTTGCAACGTCGATGTGTGATGTTGATCGAAGCTTTCAATGAAACCACCGGTGAGATCATCGCAGCTGCGATAGAGGTGCATCGAGCGCTGGGTCCAGGACTGCTGGAATCCACGTACTCGGAGTGCCTGCCGATGGAGGTGAAGTCAGTTGCGACGATACTGCCCGTGCATCACGCACAGGTGTTGACCTATTTGCGGCTCACCGGATGTCCCGCCGGACTCTTGATTAACTTTCACGTGGTGATCCGATTCCTCCGTACTCTCCGTGACCTCGGCATCAGCGTCCGGTTGCGGGAATCGCCGTCGTTCTCACCGATCGTTCTGGCCGCGCCGTGACCGTCTGATCGGTCTCGAGTTTCAGGAAGCTCAAAACCCCCGCGGCAACCAGAGACCCGAAGGACATCGTCAACGCCACCGACGGCAGCGAATAGCCGTAGGTAAAGAGGAAGCCGGCGATGATTGGCGCGAGCACCGAGCCGCCACGCCCGACGCCGACCGCGAAACCCGTGCCCGACGCACGCACGTGCGTGGGGAACACCTGCGCGATGATCGCGTACATCCCCACGATCGCGGCGTTGGTGCAGAAGCCCGCCGCCGCACAGATCATCGACAGCTGTTGCAGGTTGGGGGGCGTCCTGCCGAAGAGGGCCACCATCACGGTCGAAAGGACCATCACGACAATCGTCAGTCCCTTCACCCCGAACCTCAGCGTGAGGAGCCCGAGCACGGCGCCCCCGATCGCTCCACCGACGTTCGTCCACACGAGCACGCCCGCGGCCGACGAAGCCGCGAAGCCGAAGTCGGCGACGATCTTCGGCACCCATTTGAGGATGAAGTAGAACGTCGTGATGTGGAAGAAGTACGCGAGCGTGACGATGGCCGTGACGCCAATCAAGCCGGGTCCAAAGATGTCGCCCACCGAGCGCTGGCGCACGTCTGCCGTAACCGCCGGCAGCGCGGTGATCGTCCGATGCCCCATGCGCGCCATCGCCTCATTGATCTTCTCTAGCGCCCCCTTCGGCTGCTTGCGCGCGAGCCAATGGACGGACTCGGGCACGACGAAGTACGTGACCGGGATGAGCACGGCCGTGACCGCAGCGCCGAAGTAGAAGACGGAGCGCCAGTCGTTGCCCTGTAGGAGTTGCGCGGCCACGATGCCACCGGCAACCGCGCCGAGCGGATAGCCGATCGACATCAGCGACACGCTCAGGTGCCGCCACCTGGTGCTGGAGAACTCCGCGGACACGGCGTTGATGGCCGCGAGCATGCCGCCAATGCCGAGACCTGTGACGACCCGCCAGATCGACAAATCGACGAGGCCGGTTACCGTCGTCGCCATGATCATGCCGAACGACATCACCGCAAGGCATCCGAGGATCGTCGGGCGACGACCGATCTTGTCGGCGACGCCACCGAGCACGATCGAGCCGATAGCCATGCCAATCAATTCCATCGACAAAACGATGCCGAGTTGGGCGCGGTCGATGCCCCATTCAGTGGCGATGCCGGGCGACGCGAAGCTGATAGAGAGAATGTCGAAACCGTCGAGGGCGTTCAGAGCGATCGTGACGCCGACCACGAGAATCTGCAGCCGGCTCATGGGGGATTGGGCGATGACGTCTCTCGGATCGCTGTCCATACGGCGGGAGGGTATCACTTTCAGTGTCGAGATCGAACAACACGGCTAGAATGTGGGCCGCGAGGAGAACGACACCGTGGCGCTACATCCGCAGTGCAAAACATTCCTGGATCAACTCGCGTCGATGGGTGGCAGGCCGATGCACGAAATGACACCCGCCGAGGCGCGCGGACTGTCGCTGCCGCCGGAGTTGGCCGGTCCCGAGCGGCCGATGCACAGCGTGGTGAATCGCACGGTGCCGGGCCCCGCCGGTCAGATCCCCGTCCGCATCTACGCGGCGACGGCGGACCGCAAGCTGCCTGGCCTGATCTACTTTCACGGTGGGGGCTTCATCCTCGGCACGCTCGATTCGTCCGATCGGCCATGCCGGGATCTCGCGCATCTCTCCGGACGCGTCGTCGTGTCGGTGGACTACCGGCTCGCACCGGAGCATCCGTTTCCCGCAGCCGTCGACGATGCGTGCGCGGCCACGAAGTATGTGCTCGAACATGCCGGCGAGTTCGGGATGGATGACAGCCAGATCGCAATCGGCGGTGAGAGTGCCGGCGCCAATCTCGCCACGGTCACGGCGTTGAAGCTGCGTCAGAGCGTAGCGCCTCTACTGACGTTTCAGCTGCTCGTGTATCCGCAGGTGGACTTCCACGACGACAGCCCTTCGATGCGCGAATTCGCCGATGGGCACTTCATCACGTCTGACCTGCTGGCGTACTTCGCGGGTCACTACTTCAGAACTGGGCAGGATCGTCGTCATCCGGACGCGTCTCCGCTGAATGCCGATCTACGCGGCGTGCCTCCGGCGTTTGTCCTGACAGCCGAATGCGATCCGCTGCGCGATCAAGGCGAGGCATACGCACAGAAGTTGCGTGAGGCAGGTGTAGCGGTGACGCTCATGCGCCACGACGGGATGATCCATCCATTCTTCAGCCTGGCTGGAATCATCGATGGGGGGAGAACCGCGATCGCCGATGCCGCCGCTGCGCTGCGCGCGGCGTCGACGGTTCAGGAACGCCTATGAAGAGGGAGCGCGCCGCCGTAGCGAGTGACGTATCCTGTGGCGTCTCTCGCCACAGGAGTACGGCATGCCAAGCTCAACTATCGGGCATGAGGACACACTCTCTCCTGACGAAGCTGCGCTGATCCAGGAGTTCGTCGGATTCCTCAAGGACGCCAGCGCCAGGCGTTATCCCGCCGGAACGATGAAGCGATTCAACCAGGGACGCCAGACCGCGTTTCTGCAGGCCGACTTCATCGTGCCCGAGGGTCTGCCCGACGCGCATCGCGTCGGGATCTTCGCTGCGCCGCGAACCTACGCAGCGTGGATCCGATTCGCGAACGCGGGCTCCGAATCCGATCGCGAACGCGACATCCGCGGAATGGCGATCCAGTTGGAGAACGTCGAGGGCGAGAACCTGACCCCCGGAGCGACCACGCAGGACTTCATCCTCAACAGCCATCCGGTGATGCTGGCTGCGAGCACGAAGGACTTTCTCGAACTGCTGCGCGCGAACGAAGCCGGCGGGGTTCGTCGAGTGCTCTACTTCCTGTCGCATCTCACTTCCGCCAGGATCGGCGCGGCCGCTCGACAGAATCCGAGCTGTCACCTCGACATCCAGTACTGGAGTACGACCCCCTATCAATTCGGCCCCGATCGCATCGTCAAGTACGCTGTGCGGCCGACGTCGCGTCGCAGGAGCCCGAAGCCGGCGGCACTGACCGGCACGTATCTCACCGACGCGATGCGCGCGCATCTCGATCAGGAAGAGGCGACGTTCGATTTCCTGGTTCAGTTTCATGTTGATGATCGGCGGACGCCGATCGAAGACGCGACAGTGGAGTGGCAAACGCAGGACGCGCCCTATCAACGCCTCGGCATCATCCGGATTCCGCGACAGCGTTTCGACAATCCCGAGCGCGCGACTCGCGGTGAACGGATGATGTTCAATCCCTGGCACTCCTTGATGGCGCACACGCCGCTCGGCGGTATGAACCGTGCGCGCCGCGAGATCTACCGCGCGATGGCGGAGTTCCGGCGGTCCAGATAAAATCGCGGGACCGGAGGATCGAGTGAACCGACAGGGTGTTGCGCGCTGGACTGGCTGGGTGTTCGCACTTGCGGGTGTGGTGATTGGCGTGGGCGCATTCAATGCCGCGCCGCACGCGCAGACGGCTCCTGCGCCCGAAGACGTCGCCGCGGGCTTCCGCATCTACCGGCAGAAGGCTGACTGTCAAGCGTGTCACGGCTGGGCGGCCGACGGTCGCAAGATGGAGAGCCAGATGCCAGACGGTGCCAACCTGCGCGCCACCAAGCTCGATCGCGCCAAGGTGGTTCAGGCCATCAAGTGCGGAATCCCCGGTAAAGCCATGCCGGCATTCGACAAGTTTGCCTATAGCGACGGCCGCTGCTACGGCATGAAGCAGGCCGATCTTCAGAAGCTGGCAACGACCATGCCGGATCCTGCGGCGACGCTGCAGGCGCGCGAGATCGAGCAGGTGGCTGACTTCCTCTTTGCGAAAGTCGTCGGCAAGGGCCCGATGAATCACGCGGCATGCGTCGAATTCTGGGGCTCTGACGTTGACGTGTGCAAGGAGTTCCCGAACTAAGTCAGTCCACGGTCCACGGTCCACGGTCCGCGGTCCACGGTCCTCGGTCCGCGGTCCGCGGTCCACGGTCCACGGTCCACAGTCCACGGTCCACGGTCCTCGTCCTCAGTTTCCGGACACACCAACCAATTTCGCCCGTCCTCCGTCCAAGGGCACATCGATACTCTCGGTAACCGAGGGCAGTGTCATGAGCAAACCACCTGACCTCATGCAGGGGACGCTCGATCTCCTGCTGCTGAAGATCATCGGGCTGTCGCCACAGCACGGTTGGGCGATTAGTCAGCGCCTGAAGCAAGTGTCCGATCAGGAACTCCAGGTCAGCGACGGGTCGCTTTATCCGGCCCTCCACAAGCTGGAACTGGCCGGCTGGATCACCGCCGAATGGAAGCTGGGGGAGCTC
>Ga0207706_10006686_pt1 | contig 10663 bp, 9 predicted proteins | sample KBSC53metaG_FD_184318 | JGI IMG/M metagenome (GOLD analysis project Ga0207706, IMG submission 184318) | Corn rhizosphere microbial communities from Kellogg Biological Station, Michigan, USA - KBS C5-3 metaG (SPAdes) (version 2) | ecosystem: Host-associated > Plants > Roots > Rhizosphere > Soil ... | reverse complement strand
GATGAAGTCGGCATCACCCGACGCGAGAAGACCAAGCCCAAGCAGGAGCCGGTGATCAAGGGCATCCTGCCCGAGCAGCCGGCTCCGAAGGCCGAGCCGAAGCCCGAACCCGCGCCCGCGCCCGCGCCGGCCCCGGTGGTCGCTGCGCCGGTGCCCGCGCCGGCACCGGCCGCTGCGCCGGCCGGCGGCGGCTTCTTCGGCTGGATCAAGAAGCTGTTCGGCGGCGCGCCTGCCGAGGCACCGGCGCCGGCAGCAGTCGTCGAGGCGGCCCCTGTCGCCGCCGCGACCGCAACCCCGGGCGAACGGCGTGAAGGCCAACGCGGTGATCGCGGCGGCCGCGGTGGCCGCAACGATCGCGATCGCGATCGTGGCCGCGGTCGAGGCGAAGGCCAGCGTGAAGGCCGCGAGGGCCGCGGTGAGGCACGCGAAGGCCGCGGCGGCGAGGCACGCCAGCAAGGCGGCCAGCGCGGCGACGAGCGACGCGAGGGTCGTGAAGGCCGCGAAGGCCGCAACGGCCGCCGCAACGATCGCAGCGCAGAGCCGCTCGAGGCGCTGAACAAGCCGGTGGACACCGCGGTCGAAGGCCAGGCGGCCCCGGCCGACCGCCGCGGCGAAGGCCGTCGCGGGGGCCAGCGTGGCCCGCGCACCGAGGACCGCGAGCAAGGCCATCAGCGTCGCCCGGAGCCGGTGACCAGCGGCCTCGATACCGGTGCCGTGCCGGCCCCGACCTCGTTTGCCGACACGCAGCCCAACCTCGAAGCCCTGCCTGACAACGGCGAAGGCCAGGAGCAGCGCGAGCGCCGCCGCCGCCGCCGCGGCCGTGGTGGTCGCGACCGCGACGAGGCCCGCGAGGGCATGGCGCCGGAAGCCGCGGCTCAAGAGCTGCCCGATGACGTGGAGGCCGCTGCGCTCGACGCAACTGCAGCCGCAGAGCCGGTGGCGATGGAGCCGGTGGACGGCGAAGCCGGCGCCGGCCGCGAAGATGGCCGACGCCGCCGCAATCGCGACCGCTACCGCCGCGAGCGCCGTGAAGACGACACCGAGCGTGGCGAGCAGCCGGCTTCCGACGTGATCGCCGCGCCGGCTGAAAGCTTCGCAAGCGGCACCGAAGAAGCCGCCGCCAGCACCCCTGCCGCGGTGGAACCCGTGGCGTTCGCTCCGGCCGCCGTCGCAGAGCCGGTGGCGCCCGCCCCGGCCCCTGCGCCTGCAGCTGCTGAGCCGGTGAAGCCCTTCGTGCTGCCGGCCGACGAGCTGAACGAGATCGCGCGTGCCGCCGGCCTCGAGTGGGTCAGCTCCGACGCCGAGAAGGTGCGTTCAGTGCAGGAAGCGATGGCGCGCGAGCCGCGGCCCATCCACGTGCCGCGTGAGCGCCCGCCGGTCGCGCGCATCGACGAAGGCCCGCTGGTGCTGGTCGAGACGCGCAAGGATCTCTCGCAGATCCGCCTGCCGTTCGAGAGCGAAGCGCGCTCCTGATCGAGCCGCTCCAACGAAAAAGCCGCTGGACTCCAGCGGCTTTTTTCATGGGCGATCGGTACGCCGGAGGTTCAGGGCAGGCGCTCGAGCGCGTGCTGGTACGGCGCGTAGTGCATCAGCTCGTCCCACGGCAGCGGCGCGGTCTGCGGCAGCAGGTCGAGCCGGCGCGACTCGCTCTGCGGGTCGGCCTGCCAGCGGCCCTGCTCCTGCGCCTCGAGCAGCCCATCGAGCAGGTCGTCGACCGGCTTGCCGCCATCGACCTTGGACTGGTTGCACAGCAGCACGAGGTCGCAACCCGCGTTGAGCGCGGCGATGCCGCCCTCGACCGCATTGCCGGCGATGCGCGCGCCTTCCATGCTGAGGTCGTCGCAGCAGATCGCACCGGTATAGCCGAAGCGGCCGCGCAGGATGTCCTTCAGCCACTTGGCCGAAAAGCCGGCCGGCACCGAGTCGACCTTGGGAAAGGTCACGTGCGCCGGCATCACGCAGGTGGTGGCGGTCGAGAGCCACTCGTAGGGCATCGCGTCTTCCGCGAGGATGGCCTTCAACGACCGGTCGTCGACGGCACGCGCGACATGTGAATCCGCCACCGCATAGCCGTGCGCCGGAAAGTGCTTGGCGCAGTTGGCCATGCCGGCGCGCAGCAGGCCCAGCATCAGGCTCTTGGCCAGCATCGTGACGACACGCGCATCGCGATGGAAGGCGCGGTCGCCGACGACCTCGCTGCGGCCATGGTCGAGGTCGACCACCGGCGTCCAGCTCAGCTCGAGGCCGCAGGCGCGCAGCTCGGCGCCCAGCACGTAGCCGGCGGCGGTGGCCGCGTCGGTGGCGCGCAGCGCGTCCTTCATCCACAGCTCGCCGAAGGCGCGCATCGCGGGCAGGTGCGTGAAACCATCGGTGCGGAAGCGCTGCACACGGCCGCCTTCGTGGTCCACCGTGATCAACGCATCCGGCCGGATCGACTTGACCTCGGCCGTCACCTCGGTCAGCTGGCGCCGGTCTTTCCAGTTGCGCGTGAAGAAGATCAGGCCGCCGGTCAGTGGGTGCTGCAGGCGCCGACGGTCGTCGGCGGTGAGTTCCTGGCCGGCAATGTCGAGGATGACGGGGGCGTGAAGGCTCATGGGGTTCGGGTTTCGACGACCACGAAGGCCGCTGCGTAATCGGATTCGTCGGTGACGGTCACGTGGGCCACGAGGCCCCGGGCCTCGAACCACGCGGCCAGCTCGCCATGCAGCCGGATCTCCGGCTTGCCGCTCTGCGCGTTGAGGGTCTCGCAATGCGACCAAGTCATCGGCATGCGCATGCCCAGGCCGATGGCCTTGGAGAAGGCCTCCTTGGCGGAGAACCGCGTGGCCAGGTAGCTCAGGCCGCGTGCTTCGACCTTGGCGCGGCGCTGGCGGTACACCTGAAGCTCGCTGGGGCCCAGCACCTTCTCGGCGAAGCGATCGCCGCGCCGGGCGAGCGTCGCACCGATGCGGCGGATATCGCAGATGTCGGTGCCGATGCCGTAGATCACGAGAAGGCGCGCTGGATGCAGCGCTGGTAGTCGCGGATGGTCTCGGTGTAGCCCAGCTCGAGCGCATCGGCGATCAGCGCGTGGCCGATCGACACCTCCTGTACGCCGGGCACCGCACGCAGGAAGTCGGTGAGGTTGTCGCGGTTCAGGTCGTGCCCCGCATTGACGCCCAGGCCGGCCGCCAGTGCCGCCTGAGCGGTCTTCACGAAGCGCGACAGCACCTCGGCCTGCTCCGGCTTGCCGTGGGCGCTGGCATAGCTCTCGGTGTAGAGCTCGACGCGGTCGGCGCCGAGCGCGGCCACGGCCTGCATCTGCTCGGGCAGCGGGTCCATGAAGAGGCTCACACGCACGCCCAGCGCCTTGGCCTCGGCGATCACCGGCGCCAGCCGCCCGGCATCGGCCGGAAAGCTCCAGCCATGGTCGGAGGTGAACTGCCCCACCGTGTCCGGCACAAAGGTGCATTGGTGCGGCCGCACGGCGCGCACGAAGTCCATCAGGTTGTGGAACGGGTTGCCCTCGATGTTGAACTCCACCTGCGGCCAGGCCTTGAGCAGCCCGGCCAGCTCATGCACGTCGTTCGCGCGGATATGGCGCTCGTCGGGCCGCGGATGGACCGTGATGCCTTGTGCGCCGGCCTCGAGCACCTGCGTCGCGGCCCGCGTGACGCTGGGAATGCCGAGATGCCGCGTATTGCGCAGCAGGGCCACCTTGTTCAGGTTGACCGACAGTGCGGTACGCCCGCCGTGGGACGAAGACTCAGGAGCGACCAGGGGATTCATCGAGAAACCAGGGGCTGGAACAACGGTCAGTCGAGCAGCCGCTGCATATCCAGCATGACCTGGCGGGTGCGCAGCTGCGGCGAGCCCAGATGATAGTGAAGCAAGGTGCGCAACTGTGGCTTCAGCACGGCCGACACTGATACGCACGCGGATTGCAGCGCCGCCATGCTGCCGTGCTGCAGCGCAGCCTGCAGCGTGATCCAGGCCGACCCGCTGCAGCCCGCCTCTTCGCCATGGGGCAGCAGCACGAGGCCGGCCTCCGGGCGCAGCGCATACAGGCGCCTGGGCTGCAGCTCGCCGGTACCGAGGGTCACGATGCTGAGGTCGGGCAGCAGGCCGATCGCGCTCAGCAGCGTCAGCTCGAAGGCGCGCAACGCGGCCTGCTCGACCTCGCCTTCGCGCATGAGCGCCGGCAGCGTGGCCGCATAGGCATCGAACAGCCGCGGATGCGGGTCATGCCGGGCGAGCAGCTTCATCAGCAGCTCGTTGAGGTAGAAACCCGAGAACAGCGCCGCACCGCTCAGCATCGGCACGCCGCCGGCCCATTCGGCCTGGCGCAGCGTCTGCACCTCGGCGGCGTCCTCGGTGGCGGCCGCCTTGCCGAGGCCGACGTTGACGCGCTGGAACGGCAGCAACACGGCGCGCAGTTGCGAGTACGGCCGCTTCGCCCCCTTGGCAGCCACCGTGACACGGCCGAGCTCGCGGGTGAAGAGGTCGAGGATCAGGCTGGTCTCGCTCCAGTCGTAGCTGTGGAGCACATAGGCGGGCTGGACGGAAGGCGGGCGCGCGACGCGGGCCATTCCGGCTTTACTCGTAGCCGTAGGCCCGCAGGTGCTCTTCGTTGTCGGCCCAGCCGGAGCGCACCTTGACCCACAGCTCGAGGAAGACCTTGCCTTCGGTCAGGTGCTCGAGCTCCTGCCGCGCCTCGCTGCCGATGCGGCGCAGGCGCTCGCCGCCGGAGCCGATGATCATGCCCTTGTGCGCATCGCGCTCGACGATGATGGAGGCGGCGATGCGGCGCAGGTTGCCCTCTTCCTCGAACTTGTCGATCACCACGGTGGAGGTGTAGGGCAGCTCGTCGCCGGTGAGGCGGAACAGCTTCTCGCGGATGATCTCGCTGGCCAGGAAACGCTCGCTGCGGTCGGTCAGCGCGTCTTCCTCGTAGTACCACTCCTGCTCGGGCAGGTAGGGCTTGAGGATGCCCAGCAGCCGCTTCACGTCGGCATCTTTCGTGGCCGAGAGCGGCACGAACTCGGAGAAGTTGCGCCGCTCCTGCATGCTCTTGAGCCAGGGCGCCAGCTCGGCGCGGCGGTGCACCATGTCGAGCTTGTTGGCGATCAAGAACACCGGCTTGTCTTCCGGCAGCAGCGCCAGCACCTTGGCGTCGTCGAGGCCGAAGCGGCCTGCCTCCACCAGGAACAGCACCACGTCCACGTCGCCCAGCGAGGCCAGCACCGTGCGGTTCAGCGTGCGGTTCAGGGCGGTGCCGTGCTTGGTCTGGAAGCCCGGCGTGTCGACGAACACGAACTGGGCTTCGTCCACCGTGCGGATGCCGGTGATGCGATGCCGCGTGGTCTGCGCCTTGCGGGAGGTGATGCTGACCTTCTGGCCGACCAGCGCATTCAGCAGCGTCGATTTGCCGACATTGGGCCGGCCGACGATGGCCACCAGGCCGCAGCGATGGGCAGGGCCGCCGTCGCCGGAGGCGGGCTTTGTGGGTTCAGCAGGGTTCATGGGGTTCAGGAGCGCAGCGGGCTGCCGGGCCGGTCGCTGGCCTTCAGCGTCTCGAGCATGCGGCGCGCGGCCTCCTGCTCGGCAGTGCGGCGCGAGCGGCCTTCGCCGCGTTCGGCCAAGTGCAGCGCGGGCACGGCGCACTCGACCTCGAAGGTCTGGGCATGGGCCTGGCCGCGGGTGGCGACGATGCTGTAGGCGGGCACCGGCAGCTTGCGGGCCTGCAGCCACTCTTGCAGCTCGGTCTTGGCGTCCTTGGTCCAGCTGTCGACCTCGGTGGTCGCGATGATCTCGCCGAACAGGCGCCGCACCACGCCCTGCGCCGGCTCGAAGCCGCCGTCGAGGAAGGTGGCGCCGATCAGGGCCTCGACCGCATCGGCCAGGATCGACGGGCGCTGGGCGCCGCCGCCGCGAGCCTCACCTTCCGAGAGCCGCAGCACGTCGGGCAGGCCGAGCGACAGCGCGACGCGATGCAGGCTGTCTTCGCGCACCAGGTGCGCACGTACGCGGGTCAGGTCGCCCTCGTCGGAGCCGGCGAAGCGCTCGTACAGCAAGCCCGACACCGCCAGGCTCAACACCGCGTCGCCCAGGAACTCGAGCCGCTCGTTGTGGTCGGCACCATAGCTGCGGTGCGTCAGCGCACGCGTGAGCAGGCGCGGCTGGGCGAAGTGGTGGCCCAGGCGCTGCTGCAATGCGTCAAGACGAGGATCCATGGTGGGCATACTGCGGGAGGTTCAGGCTGCAAGCGGCAACAGGCAGGCCTGCTATCTGGAGCGCCCCTCGTACTGGATGAGCAGGTTCACCGGGCCGTACAGCTCGATGACCTTGTCGTACTTGAAGCTGATCACCAGTCGGTCATTGTCCTTGCTGACCTCGAGGTCCTTGCCGCTGATCGTCGAGATGGAATACTCGATTTCCTTCTGCTTGTCGAAGGCGGCGCGGATCTCGGCGACGGTGGAGCCGCCCTCATGCGCGATCTTGTTGACCGTGCGCTGAATCGTCAGGTACTCGTTGATCGACGGAAACGTCTTCAGCCCGATGACGACCACGAAGCCCGCCAGGCTCAGCCAGAACAACAGGCCGATGAGCGAGAGGCCCCGCTGGCGCGCCGGATTGCCGTGTTGACCTTGCATGTCCCTCTTCCTCAGCAATGGTTCACTTGAACGAGCCGATGCGGCCGAGATTACCGAAATTCATCCACACGTAGAAGGCTTTGCCGACGATGTTCTCGTCGGGCACGAAGCCCCAGTAGCGCGAATCCTCGGAGTTGTCGCGGTTGTCGCCCATCGCGAAATAGTGGCCTGGCGGCACCTTGCACACCACGCCCTCCAGGCTGTAGCGGCAGTGATCCTTGTACGGGAAATCCTTCACGCGGCTCGGATCGAACAGGGCCGACTGCGGAAACTGCTGCATCTTGTGCTCGAGCGGGCCCAGCGACTCCACGAACTGCTGGGCGTAGCGCAGCTGCTCCTCGTCGTACTCCTCTGGCAGCGTCCGGGTCGGTACCGGCTGGCCGTTGATCAGCAGCTTCTTGTTCAGGTAGCTGACTTCGTCGCCCGGCAGGCCGACGACGCGCTTGATGTAGTCCACCCGGGGATCGATCGGGTAGCGGAACACCACCACATCGCCGCGCTGGGGCTCATGGTTGGCGACGATCTTCTTGTTGATCACCGGCAGGCGGATGCCATAGTGGTACTTGTTGACCAGGATGAGGTCGCCGACCTGCAGGGTGGGGATCATCGAGCCCGACGGGATCTTGAACGGCTCATACCCGAACGAGCGCAGCAGGAACACCACCAGGATCACCGGAAACAGGCCCGCCGTCCAGTCGAGCCACCAGGGCTGCATCAGCAGCTTGTGCTTGGCTTCGTCGATGTTGCCGTCGACCTTGTCGATGCCCTTCTGCGCCAGCGAAGCGCGGCGCTCCGCATCCTCGCGCTCGAGGCGTGCCGCCGCCGACTCGCGTGCCGGCTTGAAGTAGAAGCGCTCGGCCAGCCAGTACCCGAGGGTCACGATGGTCAGCAGGAACAACAGCAGCGAGAAATTGCCGACCCAATAGCCGAGGAACCAGCCACCCAGGTAGACGGCCAGACAGCCGTACAGAATTCCGGTCAGTAAACCCATCAGTCTTCCACTTGAAGGATGGCCAAGAACGCTTCCTGCGGTACCTCGACGGAACCGATCTGCTTCATGCGTTTCTTGCCGGCCTTTTGTTTTTCGAGCAGCTTGCGCTTGCGGGTGATGTCGCCGCCGTAGCATTTTGCCAGCACGTTCTTGCGCAAGGCCTTGATGTTCTCGCGGGCGATGATGTTGGCTCCGATGGCCGCCTGGATCGCCACGTCGTACATCTGGCGCGGGATCTGCTCGCGCATCTTGGCCGCGACGGCTCGGCCGCGGAACTGGCTCTGCGCCCGGTGCACGATGATCGACAACGCATCGACGCGGTCGCCGTTGATCAGCAGGTCGACCTTCACGACGTCGGCCGCGCGGTATTCCTTGAACTCGTAGTCCATCGAGGCATAGCCGCGCGACACGCTCTTGAGCTTGTCGAAGAAGTCCAGCACGATCTCGGCCAGCGGCAGCTCATAGGTCAGCATGACCTGGCGGCCGTGGTAGGCCATGTTGAGCTGCACACCCCGCTTCTGGTTGGCCAGCGTCATCACCGGGCCGACGTAGTCCTGCGGCATGTACAGGTGCACCGTGACGATCGGCTCGCGGATCTCGCGGATGCGGCCCTGGTCGGGCATCTTCGAGGGGTTCTCGACCTCGAGCACCGTGCCGTCGTTGAGCTCGACCTCGTAGACCACGCTGGGCGCCGTCGTGATCAGGTCCTGGTCGAATTCGCGCTCCAGGCGCTCCTGCACGATCTCCATGTGCAGCAGCCCCAGGAAGCCGCAGCGGAAACCGAAGCCCAGCGCCTGCGACACCTCGGGTTCGTAGCGCAACGAGGAGTCGTTGAGCTTGAGCTTCTCGAGCGCGTCGCGCAGCTGGTCGTACTCGCTCGCTTCGGTGGGGTACAGGCCCGCGAACACCTGCGGCTGGATTTCCTTGAAGCCCGGCAGCGGCTCGGTTGCCGGGCCGGCGTTGTTGGGCAGCTTCTTTTCGAGGGTGATGGTGTCGCCCACCTTCGCCGCTTGCAATTCCTTGATGCCGGCGATGATGAAGCCGACCTCGCCGGCATTGAGCTCCTCGCGGTCGACCGACTTCGGCGTGAACACACCGAGGTGCTCGATCGGGTAGACGGCGTTGGTGGCCATCATCCGGATGCGGTCGCCCTTCTTCAGCGAGCCATCGACCACGCGCACCAGCATCACGACGCCGACGTAGTTGTCGAACCAGCTGTCGATGATCATCGCGCGCGGCGGCGCATCCGGGATGCCGCGCGGCGCGGGCATCCGCGCGATCACCGCCTCGAGGATGTCGTCGATGCCGAGGCCGGTCTTGGCCGAGCAGGGAATCGCGTCCGCCGCATCGATGCCGATCACGTCCTCGATCTCTTCCTTCGCGCGCTCCGGGTCGGCCTGCGGCAGATCCATCTTGTTCAGCACCGGCACGACCTCGACGCCGAGATCGAGCGCGGTGTAGCAGTTGGCCACCGTCTGCGCCTCCACCCCCTGGCTCGCGTCGACCACCAACAGTGCGCCTTCGCACGCCGAGAGCGAACGGCTCACTTCATACGAGAAGTCGACGTGCCCAGGTGTGTCGATCAGGTTCAGGTTGTAGGTCTTGCCGTCACGCGCGGTGTATTGCAACGCGGCCGTCTGGGCCTTGATCGTGATGCCCCGCTCGCGCTCGATGTCCATGGAGTCGAGCACCTGCGCTTCCATCTCGCGGTCGCTCAGGCCTCCGCAGCGCTGGATGATGCGATCGGCCAGCGTGCTCTTGCCGTGATCGATGTGGGCAATGATGGAGAAGTTGCGGATGTGGTCCATGTGACCTGAAGACTGCTAGCGGATGCGGGCTGCGGGAAACACAACCGCGTTGCGGTTGCGACGAAGACTCAAATCGCGCAGCGATGTGAAGCCGCAAAGCGGCGTGTCGAAGTCAAAAAAAAGGCACGTCGAAACGGTGACGCGCCTTCCAACAAAACGTATGGCAACTGCTTGTTGGGCTTTCATTGTAGCCAAAAGGACCCCGCTGAAAACCGCGCCGTTGCTCGATTTCGAGCCGTTGCGGGGTACCAACACAAGAATTCATCCACAACTTATCCACAGCCTCCTGTGGATGTGCTGGGGATAGTTGCAGACCCGTCGGCTTCAGCCTTCCGGGAGCACTAAACACCGGTTCGAGACCCCGCATTCTATATGGCTCTTGGAACAATCTTCGGCCTCAACGCCTTCGAAGTGAAAGACCACTAACTTAGCGAGAAGCATCGCTCAACGTCGAATCAAAGGTGGGTGAGTGCCCGCCCACCTTTTGATCTCGCCAAGTGAAAAGACCCGCCGCGGCAGTCGGTGTCCCGGCTCAGCGATTCGGCCGGATCACGAGGTAGTTGACCCACTCGCCGCGTCGGACGAGCACGCTGACCGGCTTCGATTTGTCGGCCTTCTGCACCACGCCCTGGAACTGCTTGACGTCGGCCACCTCGGTGTTGTTCACCGAGAGGATCACATCGCCTTCCCTCAGGCCGGCGCGCGAGGCCGGGCCTTCCACCGATTCCACCAACACGCCGCCGCGGATCTTCAGTTCACGCTTCTGGGCTTCCGGCAAATCCGATACCCCGAGGCCAAGTGCCTTCACGTTGCTCGTCGGCGCGTCGTTCTCTGCAGCCTGCGCGGTGCGCGGACGATCGGGCTCGAATTCGCTCACGGTGACGGGGATGTCGCGGTAGCTGCCGCGTCGGAAGATCTGGAGCGTGGTGCGGCTGCCGGGCTTGGTGCTGCCGATGATGCGCGGCAGATCGCCCGAGCGGTCCACCGCACGACCATCGACCTTGGTGATGATGTCGCCGGCCTCGATGCCCGCCTTCTCCGCGGGGCCGCCGCCTTCCACGCTTTGCACCAGCGCCCCCACCGGCTTGCCCAGGCCGATGGACTCGGCAACGTCTTTGGTCACCGGCGCGATCTGCACGCCGATGCGGCCGCGGATCACACGACCGTTCGCGCGCAATTGGTCGGCCACGCGGGCTGCTTCGTCGATCGGGATCGCGAACGAGATGCCCATG
>Ga0207706_10006679_pt1 | contig 10669 bp, 9 predicted proteins | sample KBSC53metaG_FD_184318 | JGI IMG/M metagenome (GOLD analysis project Ga0207706, IMG submission 184318) | Corn rhizosphere microbial communities from Kellogg Biological Station, Michigan, USA - KBS C5-3 metaG (SPAdes) (version 2) | ecosystem: Host-associated > Plants > Roots > Rhizosphere > Soil ... | reverse complement strand
GCAATAAACGCACATCTGGAGGATGTGCTTGGGTTTCGCCGAATGAGCGAGCTTGGTGTCGGCGACCTCATAAGCATAGTCGCCGAGCGCCGATGGCCGATCGACCCTGAGCAGGAAATCTGAATATCCTTGCCAGGGACCATCGAGAAAGGCGCCCTGGTAAATGACATCCGCGCCCTCGCGCAACGCCGCGCGGGTGCGTTCGGCCTTGCCGACAATGTCGGCGTCTCCGTCGATCTCGATAATCGACCGGCCTTCGGCTCGAAGCCGCTCGAGGTAGGCGCGCTCGTGTTCCAGGCCCTTCTCCTGGAGAAGCTGCGTCTGCTCGTCATCGTCGCCGACCTCGACCGGATGGTCAAGCTGGCGGATGTCGAGCACGGTTGCGTGGGTGCAACCCATGAAGTTGACTAGGTCGCTGGCCGAGAACAGCGTCGCTTCATCCCGCTTCTGCATCAATTCCCCCTTCCTGCGCCCGAAAGATGTCCCTCGGACAAGGATCGACGGGGACGCGACGGTCCCCGCATTCTTCTTCAAGGTCGCCAGAGGCGATCGATCCAGACACGAAGGCCCTTCAGCACACTCTTGCGTTGATCCCCATCGGCATTCCGATCCGAAATGAGCGGGTCCGCTGATTTCGGTGCATCTTGGGCCGCTGGCTGCTTGCCGAAGCGGAGGCCCTTTCTTGTCTTGTCGTCGCGGCGACCGGCTTCGACCTGCGCATCCGTCCAGTGCTCCGCCCATCGCACACGTCCGCGATCGATGACATAGTGCGAGCGGCAGGGCAGGCTCCAGTTGCCCACAGACGGCGAGACCGAAACGGTCTCGCCGTTATAAGTGAACCGCCAGTCGAGTGGCGTTAGCGGCAGCGCAATCTCATGTCCGCAGCCGCAGGCGCAGAGATGCATCATCGAGCCGTGCTCGAGCGACACGTAGAAGAGTCCCGGTTCCAGCGCGTCGGGCACTTCCTCGACAAAGCAGGGTGTGAGTGCGTCGACAGCGCTCAAGCTGCTTCTCCGGGCCGATCCTCGTTGAGGAGGTGATTCCCGTCGAGGGTGAAGAGCGAGAAATGCTCCTCTTCGAGGTCGACATAGAAACCGCGCAGGCGCTTCCAGCGGAGAACGGCGAAGGCGGCATTCAACATGTTGAGATCGGCCACCTGGATATTGCGGGCGTAAATGTCGTCGAGACCGGCGCCTTCGAGCGGGATGCGGCCTTTGGCGCGGACCTGGTCGCGCATCGCCGGCGTGCTGGTCGTCACACGCAACTGACCGACAAGCGCACCGTCGACGAGATGCAGCCCCATACCGACGTCGATGAACGGCAAGCCGAGTCGCTCCAGTTCGGCGATAATCGCTGCCTTCGCCTCGCCCGCATCGAGGCACAGGAAGACAATGGTCGCGTCTCTCAGAAGGCTCAGATTGTCAGGGCCGAGCCTCACCGCATGCGGCACCACATGCCGATGCATACGAGAATAGATGCCCGCCCAATAATCGACCTTCTTCGGTCTCGAACGCAGCTCCTCCAATGACGACGCCCCGGGCGCGCGGAACGCGTTGTGCTGGAGGAAATCGTCGTCGTCGAACAAGTCGATGCGCTCGACGGGTGTCTTGGCGACCTGGTCGAGCACATAGGAGCCGGTTCCGCCAAGACCGATGATAGCCACCCGCTCTCCTTCCAGCTTCTGCGCCACCTCGCCGATCCCGGCGCGCGTGGACGCGGTGTCGAGATAGACGAAGGGCGATTCGGGATCGTCGTTCGCCACCACGCGGCGCGTGCGGGGCGTCGCCTCGGGATCGATCGCGCTGGCCTCGTTGGCGAGGATCGCGGCGTAGGTGGTCATCTTCTCATAATAATCGGCATAATGACCAACCTTGGGCTTGCTCGAGAAGCTGTGGTTCACGACCAGGCCGCCTCCCAGCGACTGGACCGAGCTCGAGTTGATGATCTTCGCCAAAGGCCTCCCCTGTGAATCGCAGGGAATTTCGCCGGCGAACATCGCCACATGCGTGTCTGGACGCTGGGTCCGGTCGCCCGAGAGGGAGAGCGTGGACACCAGCATGCCATGGGCGATCGTACACCTTCGCGTCACGAAGGGGACGTTGCGGACGATCAGGTGGTTGGCCACGATGGCGACATCGAAACCATCTTCCTGCAGGCGCAGGAGATCGGGATTACGACTTATCAGTTGCGGTGACATGGAACACCATTCCTTCGATCACATGGACGGATTGGCCGGGGAGCAGCGAACCCTCGGGCCGCGGCGGCGGACCCTTGCGGTAGCTGACGGTGAACGCGACATTCGGACCCGACGGCGAGGTCTCGAAAGCCAGCTTGATCAGTTCTTCAAAGCTGATGGTGCCGGATTGCACTTGGCGCTTGCGCGAGTTCACGCGGATGGTGATCAGGCGGGGCGCGGACTCGCGCGAGCGAATATGCTCGACACCATTGCCGGCCAGCGGGACGCTGCCACCAGCCGGGATCGGCCGGTCGGCATCGGAGTCGAGGAACAGTTCATGGTCAGCGGGAACGCGACCGATTTCGCGAATGTCCGCTTCCGCGATTTCATCAGCGCCCCACTCCCAGCCGAGTTCGTCGACAGTAAGCGTGTTGACGTGATCGCTCGCGAAGGAGCGGAAGACGGGCCGTTCGCGCTTTTCGAGCTGGACCTGCTCTTCCAGACCGACGGACTGGGCGATGCCGCCATCGGTACGGATGAGCACGAAGGCGCTCGGCGGAACAAGACGGGCGGAGGTACGGATCTCGCGGCCGTCGATGAGGTCGTCGTCGGCGTGGATCACCGAACCGTCGACCTCGTATTCATAGGACTTGGACATGAAAACACTCCTTCGGGTCGAGGCCGGCACCAAACCGGAGACTCTTGCGGGCGAGTCCGAGATGGACTAGAACCCCATCCGAGTCTCGCTATGGACTGTCTATATCGGGACTGATTTGCGAGGCAAGTCCAAATCTGGAGGAAAGGAGAAATTTATGATCGCATCATCCGCCGCCCCTGAGGGCGGGGGACGTACAGCGATTCCGGTGGGGCTGGACGTCTTCGTGCCCGTTGCGGAAGCTTGGAATCTGTCGACCGACGAGCAAATGCGCCTTCTAGGATCACCGCCGAGATCGACATTCTTCAAATGGAAAAAGGACGGTGGCGCGTTGCCGCGGGACACTGTCGACCGCATTTCCAACCTGCTTGCGATCTGGAAGTCATTGGAAATTCTCTTCACCGATCCCGCGAGGTCAGAAGAATGGGTCAAGAGGCCGAATGAATTTTTCGGTGGAGCGTCGGCACTCGACATCATGCTGGAAGATGGCAACTTCTTCGACATTGCACGTGTAAGGCAGTATCTTGATGCGCAACGAGGCGGATAACCTGCCCGTCGTCGATGTCGACGAGCGGTTTCACAATCTGATCCCCTCGCGATTCCCGCCCGTGCCCGTGTATGAGCGTATCGCTGGCGGGCGTGACGAGCTGTTCGCGCGGGTCGAGGAAATCACCAACCCCCGCGTGCGCGAGCGCGACCGACTGACGCAGGGACTGGCGCCGGTCGATCAACAACAGCCTCGCTTCAAAAACTGGAACCACGCCCCGTTCGTCTATCCGAATCCCGAAGGAAGTCGGTTCTTCAAGGCCAATCGCAACGTACTGGAGCTCGCTGGCGACCTCCAGACCGCGCTGGTCATCTCGGTCGCCAAGCGCGAGACGTTCCTGCGGCGAACCGCCGAGCCGCCGACGCTGATCGAGATGCGCCAGATCGTGCGGCCCGTGCGCGGGGCCTATCTCGACGCCAGAGGATGGGACGGTGTCGGAGATCGCGACCGACGCTTGGCTTTGGGGGAAGAGGCGGTTCGACAAAAGCTGGACGGGATCCTCTTCAATCCCAGGGAGCGGCCAAGTGCCGTTGGCATGGTCGTGCTCAAACCGGAATGCCTCGGCAAACCGGATCAGGCGGACCACTTCAAATATGTCTGGAACGGGCAACGGATCACCGTGCTCTACTCATTCCGGAACGATCAGAAATATAGCCCCGACGACCTGGCGCTAAATGAGACCATCCTCGCGGCATAGGAGCCAGTCTTACAAAATTGCGTCGATCGCGATCAGGCTGCCGGCGCGTGGGCGGCCAGTATCTTGTCGAATTCCGCGTTGGTTAGATAGCCGTAGCGCTTCCCTTGATGGCCAATCATTGTGACGGCATGGGGGATCAGCGCGTCATATAGCGGTGTTCCTTCGGCATAGAGCCGCAGCTGATAACGGTCTTCTGCGATGCGCGTGATCGCCGCAAGATCACCTTCTTTGGCAAGCTTGGTGTAGCGCAGGGGGCCGGTTCCCAGGCGGAAATCCAGATTGTTCTCCGCTTCGAACGTGACCCGAACCGTGCGGGTCGTGCCGAGGTCGAGGAACTCGATTTCGACATCGGAGGAATAGGTCGTCTTGTAGCCACGCCGGTTCAAAATCGTGAGCGGCGGCAGAAAGCCGAACGAATCCTTGCTCAGCCAGAAATATTGCGATCCCTTGCCAGCGTTGGTGCCAGGATCCGCCATAATCCGCGCGGTATCTGCGTGGCCGAGCCGGAGGACCATCGTCGTCTGCTCCGTTTCGTCCAGCACGACGCCCGCGGCGAACTCATCATAGAGAAGACGCCAAGCCGGGGCCTCGCGCGCATCTAGCGCCGGGCGATAATAGTCCCAATTCTGAGAGAGCATCTCGTGGACGAGACCCTGCCAGGTGAAATTCATCGCCTCGACGGCAGGTTCGTCGAGCAGGACGCTCATCTCGATATTCTGCGACATGCCTGGGCCGGTAAAATTGCCGCTGGTCACAATCAGCATGGAGCCGTTCTCGGTGGCTCGGCCGTAGCTTTTGGCGTGCATCAATCGCTTGCGATTAATGAGGTGTACGTCGACGCCCGCCTCGAGCAACTCTTCCACGACCTGCGCACTGGTGATCCGCGATGAGGCGCTTGCGCCGAAGATCGCGACCACCTCGCCGCCTTTGTCCACATGACGGCGAAACGTGTCGTAGAACCGGACGCCGCCGTTATAGTTGGCGAAGCCGGAGATAATATAAAGCGTGCCCTCGCCGGGCTGAAAATTACGGACCCAGGCTTGCTCCAGAAGTCCTATCAGACCGCGATTCTGGCCAGTATTGTAGACATTGGGATGGACGGTCAGTTCGCTCATGGGTTGCGTAGCAAGATCAGGGTTTCCGCATTGACCGCATTGCTCTGATGATAGCCGTAGCGCTGATAGGTCTGGAGCGGAATTAGCTCTTCGATCTCCCAACCGACGCTTGCGGCCAGATCAGCCAAATGACGCGGAGTATCGAGGTCGTACCGTTCCCCCCCCAGGACCGTATGGTTATGGCCGACAATCAAGGCATAGGGCGCTCCGGGGGCCAGACGCGACGCCACCGCCTCAAAGGAACCGCGCATCATTGCAAAATAGCGATAGAGAAGGATTGGAACGGCCTTGCGCCGAAATCCGTCGGTCGGGCTCAGACTGCGTGCCAGCTTCCGGCAATATTCATACTGTTCCTTGGGGATGCCGGCGCCATTTTCGTCAAGGCGCGCCTGCCAGTCTCGTTTGTCCGACCCTCGTGTCTCCCGGCTGCCAATGAGGGCGGCCTCCAGCGGAAGGAGCGCATCTGGAGTGACGAGCCGCAACCAGACAAGCGACAGGCGCTGTGTATCCACATAGGGAAGCGCCATCGCATAAGGCGGGCTGGTAATCGCCGCGTCGAACAGGTGCGTTGCCGGCGCATTCCCGGCAGCGCCAACATCGAGCTCGATCGCACGGCCTATCGGCAGATCGGTCCCCAGGACGTGCTGGGCAGAGGCCAGCTTGCGGATGAATTCCTCGGCCTTCGCAACCATGATCTGCCAGAACGGTGTTTCGGGGGTCGGGTCGCTTCGCCGGCGAATACGAAGGTCATTGGGATCCTGCTGGGAATAGTCGCGCAGCAGGTTGCTGGCGACCGTGAGCAGAATGCCTGCATGATCGCCGCTGCTTTCCAGAATGTCGGACCGGATCTTTTCGATCATCGCCAGGACGTCGGGGTCAAACCATTTCTGAAGATAGTCGATTGTAGGGCTTTTCTCCCGAACCGCCGGCCAGCGCTTGATCCGCTTCCAACGGGAAACAAGCGCAGAGAGGATGCCGGAAAGCTCGTCGGCGGGAACTCGCAGGGACGCGAGCTTCGCATTGGCCAAAAGCACCGCGAGCGGGTTGATGTCGAAGCCGCTCGCCTCCGCGCCCAACTGGACAGCTTCGACGAGCGTCGTGCCACCGCCACAGAAAGGATCCAGAATGTGGTCGCCGCGGCGAATGCCAAAGATATTGAGGATGGCCTTGGCGACCTGCGGATTGAACTTGCCCTTATACTCGTGAAGGCCATGCGCTGAATATCGTGTGGCCTGACGATTGCGGCCCGCCGTCGCCGCCCGTTCAAGTTGGGCTTGGACCGTTTCACGCGTAACCCGCCGATCGTGAATCTGGGAGAAGTAGACCAGGCGGTCGGCCGCGCCGGCATCGAAATTGCCGAGCACCTCCACGCCGTCAGACGTTTCCAGCGGGACCACGCCAAGCAATGCCTTGGCCTCGCGCAATGCGAGCTGCCGCTCATACGGATAATAGCGGTAGGCGTGCCAGCTCAGCTTCATGGTCTGGCTCATCGGGAGAGTACCAGCACGGTTTCGGTCTTGATGTTGGCGTGCGAAAGATTGAACGATTTGCGGTTCGCCGAGATCACGCGCTCGACGCTGAACCGCTCGCGCATTCCGATCGCTTGTCCAGCCGCCCTGATGATGGCGGCGTTGTCGACAATCTTTCCATGAATCTTCGAGCGGCCAACGACAAAGCAGGCGAAGGCATCCTCGCCCAGTATCTTGTCGAGCAGGTTGAAGAGGTGCTTCATTTGAAAAACGAAGCTCGTCGCATCATGCCGCTTGCCGCCGAAAAAGTGTGCCCGGGCGCCGATCTCGCGCTCTTTGATGGCAATTGGGTCATGCCCCAGCCACCACATTCGGTATTTGTGATAGAGCCAATATTCATACGCGTTGGGATAGGGTGGCGAGGTGATGACCGCACTGACCTTGCGCGGGAAGAGCTCGGGAGCGAGCGTCAGCGTGTCGTGCTCAATCACCCGCACCGAGCCATTGGACGGGCTTTCAGCCAAGGCCGCGGCAATCCGCACAGCAGCCGAACGAAAAGCGGAATAGACGAGGGACTCGGTGATATTCTTCTCGACCGCCGCATAGCGTGTGTCGCTGTCCTGATTGGACACGCGGACGAGAACGCTTGAAAGGGCAAGTTCGAGGAAATCTCTCGCCGCTGTGGGCGCGCGGCCAATCGCCGCCACCAAGCGCGCCACGGCGTCCTGCGCCGGTGGCGCAAACCAGTGATCGAGGTTCGGAATATCTGGAATGGGTGCGTAGCCCATCGTGCTTGCTCGCTCGACCACCTCGGCCGCCGCGTCAACGGCATTGATCGGGACCTGAGTGGTTCGGACCCGGGAAATGAGGCAAGCGATTGGATTAAGATCCACTCCAATGGCATCAAATCCGCGGATTTGTGCCTCGGCGAGTGTGGTTCCACTTCCGCAAAACGGGTCAAAAATGAGACTGTCGGCAGGAAGCGGAAGATTCTCGAGAAGGGCGGCAGGAATGTCAGGGATGAACTTTGCTGGGTACGGGTGAAGCTTTTCGATGGGCCGGGCGCGGCGCTTATCGGCGAAGTCCCACGAAATGCGATCCAGTTTCTCGAAAAGTTCGTCCCTAGGGGCTTTCGAAGCTTTGGCCAATGCAGCGGTGTCGTGAATGGCCATCCTAGCCCCCTCAAAATCATATACCCTAAGGCAACAGTTTGCCCTCGCTCGGAGCCGAATTTTCCCGCTAGATTCACTTAATGTTCCGAACCTTGCCAAAACGCAATGCCCAAGAGGCAGTCAGCGCCGGCAATCTGGTGCATATGTCGCGGACTCTGCGGCGATCAGAAGAACCTCTGAGGGATTGGCCCGCGACTGGGACGGGACTGAGCTTGAGTTCAAGTCTGTTGCCGCAATGACGGGGACGGGTGCAAGCGAGCGAAGGGCACCACGCCAAAGAACAATCATGAGATTGCCTGTCCCGAACGACCGCGGCCAAACTGCCAGCTGATGCCGTCGGCGCGCATGATGCCTGACGCCCTCTTGCCGATGTTGTGTTCGAGCACGTCACGCCACGGCACCAGCGTGAATTCCCGCGACCGCTCGACCAGCGCGTGGGGACCGCTTTCGAGGTCTACACGGCGAGCGAGCACACCCTCAACACGCTCTCCGACGCAAGCCGGCTCGAACCGCTTGCCGAGCTGCCCGGCAAGCCGCCCGCCCGCGTTCTCCAGCTCGCGCTGCCGCAGGGCTTCCATGACGCCGCTGCGCATCCGAAAGCCTGGGCCGTCGCCATCGGCCAGTTGCTGCTCGATGAGCCACTGGCGGCGGGCCGCCAATGCCCTGCGGACCTCGCGGCCGAAGCCGGCGTCGCGCGCTGGGCTCGGCGACCCTTCCGCCAGCTCCCGGTCGAGCCAGGTCGGCGCCTCCTTCGCTGCCAGCTCCGCGACCGGCGTCGGCGAGAGGATCGACAGCGCGACCGGGTGGTCCCGCTGCTGGCGCTGGGCGAACGCCTCCGCCCGGGCAAGGTGATCCTGCGGGACGGTCCAGCTGCCATCGGCCATCCGCTCCGGTCCGGCCCTCGCTCGGCGCATCGCTTCGAGCCGCCGCACATGGCTCGCCGCATACGCTTCGCTCGCGCGTGGATCGTGCGCCAGGTGGAGATCAATCGAGTAGCGCCCGCCACTGGAGCGGGCGACGGCATCGACCGTGCGATCCGCCTGAGTCGCCTCCACCTGGGTCGGCTCGATCCGCACGGTCGCGCCCTCGGGCACAGGCGGCGCCCTGTCGCCTCGCCCGATGTCGACATAGTGGACGCGGCCATCGACGCCGTCGATCATCACGAAGTGACGGTCGCGCAGCTCGTCCGAAAGTCCGCGATGGATCAACCGGCCAACCAGCGGTTCGCGCAGCTCGGCCGCGATCCCCTGCTCGACGCCGGCGCGATCCAGCCGGCGCGCGGTCAGCTCGCGCTGCATCGTGCGGATGATATCGCCGCGCTCGCCCATTCGGCGCAGCGTGTTCTCCAGCCCTTCGGCGAGCCGATAGCGGCCGCCGCCGATGTCCTCGGCCAGATCCATCGCCTTGAGCTTGCGCAGGCGCCCGGCCGCGACCGACTGCTGGAACGGATCGTTGTCGGCCGGCGATACTTCGCGCTCGCTGTCCATTCGCCGAAGCAGGCGCCGGTCGATCACTGTCAGCCGCTCCTGGTCGACATCGTGACGGAGGCGCGCCTCGATTTCCTGATCCGTGCGCGGTCCAAGGTCGAGTGTCACCAGCTCCGACGCGCGCTCGCGCAGGCCATGCGAAATATACTCGCGCGCGATGATCAGATTGTCGCCGCGATCGTCGACGCCGCGGAGGATGATGTGGGTGTGCGGCCGCTCGGTGTTGAAGTGATCGACGGCCACCCAGTCGAGCCGGGTGCCGAGGTCCTGCTCGACCTGAGCCATGAGACGGCGGACGTAGGGCTTGAGGTCGGGATATTCGGCGCCGTCCTCAGCCGAGACGATGAAGCGGAACTGGTGCCGGTCGCCGGAGGTGCGCTCGAGGAATTCCTTGCCGTCGGCGCGGTCGGTGTCCGGGCCGTAGAGTTCGCCCGGAAGCCCGTCGCGCGTGACCCCGTCGCGCTGCACGTAGCGCATGTGCGCGCGGGCGGCCTGGCCGCCCTTGCCGGCAAGGCGGACAAGGCTCGCCTTCACGATCGCGCGGCGAGCGCGATAGCCCGCGAGCCGGTCGCGGCTCGACAGCAGCCGACCGATGCTCGCGCCGCGCCCGATCCGGCTGCCGTCGAAGCGGCGCGAGCGGACGCCGATCTTGCTGCCCGCGAGCCGCGCCGCGACGAGGACGCGCCCGCCATATTTGAGCGCCCGCGTGCCGTCCTTGCCGCGCGTACGCCCAAGCTTCGGAGTGAAGTCGTCGTCAGGCAAGGCGACGCCTTCGAGTCTCGCGATTCCGGGGCAGGAATGGCGGATTTCCGCCACATCCTAGAGATATGTCTCGCGCCGAGAGCTTGCTGCCTCGCCAAAAAGGGATGTGCAGACAAACACTTAGCAAGTGTCGCGAGACACTGCCTTTATCTTGTTTTCCCTTCTCTCCTTCCTCCTGACCTTTCCGGCTCAAAAAGGGGGGAGAAGCAGCGCCGGCCCGACGCTGCCTCTCCCCGCCGATCGACGGGCGATCAGTGCGCATCTACCATCGCTTCGTGCGCCGATCGCCGGGACCGACAGAAGCGCTTTCCCATCGTTCCGTGGGCCATTCCATCGCCATCCACGAGCATCACGCTCGCGAACCAGCGCCCGTCCAGCCGCCCGCAGATCGCTATCCGATCGAGTTCCAGGTCATCGTCGTCGATGTTCTCGTAGGACCCGAGCCAACGCTCCTCGATCCGCGCATCCCACAGGAAATCCGTCTCCTCGGCTTCGAGAAAGCGATGCGCCAGGGCCTCCCCGGCACCGCGCCCGAACTCGATTTCCAGACCCGCCATCAGCGTCGCCATCACGCGATCCGACGCCGTTC
>Ga0207706_10006675_pt1 | contig 10670 bp, 12 predicted proteins | sample KBSC53metaG_FD_184318 | JGI IMG/M metagenome (GOLD analysis project Ga0207706, IMG submission 184318) | Corn rhizosphere microbial communities from Kellogg Biological Station, Michigan, USA - KBS C5-3 metaG (SPAdes) (version 2) | ecosystem: Host-associated > Plants > Roots > Rhizosphere > Soil ... | reverse complement strand
GTGCGATACATGGTGATGGTCTCGCCGGCCGGGAGCTCCATCACCCATTCGGCCTTGAATGCCTCGCCGGATTTCTCGAAGAAATCGCGAACCTGGTCGCGCGTCCAGACCTCGCGCACGAGCGCCTTGTCGGCGGCGATGATTCGCCGCATTTCTTCCTCGATCGCCGGAAGATCCTCCTCGGTGAAAGGGCCGCGGCCGGGGGCCGGCGCGAAATCATAATAAAAGCCGTCGTCGGTTGCGGGCCCGAAGGTGATCTGCGTGCCGGGAAAGATGTTCTGGACCGCTTCGGCGAGGATGTGCGCGAAGTCATGGCGGACCAGGTCCAGTGCCTCCGCCTCGTCCCGCGACGTGATCAACGCGAGCTGGGCATCGCCCTCGAACGGCCGCATGATGTCGCGCACCTCGCCATCGACCTTCGCCGCGAGCGCAGCCTTGGCGAGGCCCGGTCCAATCGCCGCGGCGACGTCCGCGGGAGTCGAACCTTCGGGCATTTCCTTAACGGAGCCGTCGGGAAGCGCGATCTTGAACATCTTGGTCATGACGCCGAGGCATGTAGCGGCGACCCGCTACTCTCTCAACGCCCCTCGCTCACACGCTTCCTTAATCCCGTTTGTTTACTCGCCGGGAGGTGCAGAAGCTCCGTTCCATCCAGGTGCTCCGCGCCGTCGCCGCCTGCGCGGTAGTGGTCCTGCACGCCTATCCGGATGCGCATGCGCCCATCGGCAATGCCGGCTACGGCGCGGCGGGGGTCGACCTCTTCTTCGTCATCTCGGGCTTCATCATGGCCAGCGTGTCGCAAGGCCGGACGGCGGGCGAGTTCCTTGGCGACCGGCTTTGGCGAATCTACCCCCTGTGGTGGGTCGCGGTGCTGCCCTGGCTGTTCATGCTTCCGCGCGGGCTCACCTTCATTGCTTCGAGCCTGACGCTCTGGCCCATCTACGGCGCGAGCTACTACGTCCCGGTGCTGAAGGTCGGCTGGACGTTGAGCTTCGAGCTGATCTTCTATCTCGGAATGACCCTCGCGATCGCCACTCGGGCTGCGGTCCCGCTGGCCGCCTACGTGATCTTCCTGCTCGGAGCGCTCACCACCTCGAGCGCACTGCTTCATTTCATCGGAAATCCAATGGCTCTGGAGTTCCTGATGGGCGTGGCTGTTGCGAAGCTGCCGCGACGGGCTCTCCTCGGCGTCCTCATCCCCCTCGGGCTGGCGCTCTTCGCGTTCACGCTACCGGGCACCGGAGACGTCGAGTCGAGCTTGCGCCCGCAGTTCGCCGTATGGCGGGCGCTGCAGTGGGGCTTGCCCGCAGCGATGATCGTCTGGGGCGCATTGTCGCTTGAGCCTTTCTTCAAGCGTCGCCTGTTCGACGTCCCGGTCGCGATCGGAGACGCCTCCTATTCGGTCTATCTGTTCCATCCGATCATTGCCTACGGCCTCGACTTCCCCTTGCCGGTGCGCCTGACCATGGCGATCGGTGCGGGCTGGGCGATGCACTTGCTGGTAGAGCGACGGATAATGTCGGCGCGAAAGCATTGGCCAAGGGCGTTCGATGATTTGCGCGGGAAACTACGGCGCAACGTAAAGGTCGCTTGACAACAAGCTGACTGCTGAGTAAAGCGTGCTTGTCATATTGGCAAGGACGCCCGTCATGCTCAGAACTCAGGCCTGGAAGCGTTACAACTGGCGCGTAGTCTGGCTTAGCCTGCTCTACGCCGTCTTCCTCATCGCCGCTGTCTACGGCTTCAAGCACGCGCTGATACCGCGTTCGGTTCGATATCTGGTCGCGATTCTCCCGGCACTTCCCATCGTCGGCATCTTCGTCGCGATCGGGCGCTATCTCGTGGAGGAGCAGGACGAATATGTCCGCATGCTCATGGTGAGGCAGGTCCTGTGGGCGAGCGGCTTTGCACTCAGCCTGGCGACGATCTGGGGCTTCCTCGACAGCTTCGATCTCGTCGGTCACGCTGATGGCTATTATATTGTCATCGCCTGGTTCTTCGGCCTCGGGGTTGGCGGCCTCGTTAACAAATACACTCTTGGCGACGGCGGCTGCTGATGGAAAATCGGCTGCGAATCCTTCGTGCGGAGCGAGCCTGGAGCCAGCAGGACCTGGCCGAGCGGCTCGAAGTCTCACGCCAAAGCGTCAATGCGATCGAAACGGGGAAATATGATCCGTCGCTCCCGCTCGCATTCCGCATCGCCGAGCTTTTCGAGCGACCGATCGAGGAGATTTTCGTCTCTCCGTCGCGGCGGAGCTCCAAGGCGATCTAGGCCGTTTCGAGCTGGGCAAGCGCCTCGCCAATGATCTGCTCGGCGCGGGCGAAAAGCTGACTGCCCACGACGACTCCGGACGCCGCGGCATTCTCCCGCACTTGCTCCGGACGCGAGGCTCCGATGATCGCGGAGGCGACATTGGGCTCGCGCAGCACCCAGGCGAGCGCGAATTGGGACAGTGTCAGGCCCGCGTCCTTCGCAATCGGTTTCAGATCCTGAACCGCGCGAAGGATCTCCGGCCGCAGCAGGCGGCTGATGAAGCCGCCCATCTCGTCGCTCGCAGCGCGCGAATCCTGCGGCGGCGGCGCGTCCGGGTCATACTTCCCACTGAGCACGCCCTGGCCGAGCGGCGACCAGACGATTTGAGAAATACCATTGGCCGCGCACACGGGGATCACTTCCTTTTCCGGCTCGCGCCAGAGCATCGAATATTGGGGTTGCGACGAAACAAACTTAGCGACCCCGCTCATGTCGAGCGCGGCCTGGATGCGCTCCGCCGGCCATTCCGAGAAACCGATGTAACGGACCTTGCCGCTGTCGACTGCGCGGGTCAGCGCCTCCATCGTCTCCTCGAGCGGCGTATCCCAATCGTAGCGGTGGCATTGGTAGAGGTCGACGAAGTCGGTTCTCAGGCGCCGCAGCGAGTCTTCGAGCTGCTTCTCGATCTGTGCCCGCGACAATCCGCGGTTCGTGTCGCTCATCGGGAAAAACACCTTGGTCGCGAGGACATAGCTGTCGCGCGCCCGTCCCTGCAGCGCTTCGCCGAGGAAAGTTTCCGCGGCGCCACCGCCGTAGACGTTGGCCGTGTCGATGAAGTTGATATCCTGGGCGAAGGCCTCATCAAGGCAGGCCCGGGCCTTGTCGGCCTCGACTCCAACGCCATAGGTCAACCACGATCCCAGCGAGATTTCGGAAACCTCGAGGTCGCTGTCGCCGAGCTTGCGATATTTCATCCCAGGTCACTCCTCCGCTAGACGCCCCGACTCATGCGTCATTCTGACCCCGCATATATCGAAGTCGGCGGGCACCGCATCGCCTACCGCCTGCGCGCAGGAAGCGAGCCGACGTTGGTGTTCCTACCCGGCTACGCCTCTGACATGGAAGGCGCCAAGGCGCTCGCGCTCGATTCATTTGCCGAAAGTCGTGGGATAGCCATGCTTCGGCTCGACTATTCTGGCACCGGGTCGAGCAGCGGGCGGTTTCAAGACGGAACTCTGGGCAAGTGGATCGCGGAAGCGCTCGCGGCGATCGACAAACTGATCGTCGGGCCCCTGATCATCGTCGGTTCGTCGATGGGTGGATGGATCGCACTCCACCTCGCGCTGCTCCGATCCGAACGGGTGCAAGCGCTGGTCGGCATAGCGTCGGCCCCGGACTTCACCGCATGGGGATTCACTGAGGACCAAGCGGCGCAGCTAAGCGACGACGGACATTTGACGCGCACCTTCTGGGAGTCGGGTCAGCAAGCCTTGTTGCTGGAAGGCGAAATTGCCGTCGATTGCCCCGTGCGCCTGCTGCACGGGGAGCTCGATACGGATGTGCCGCTCGACATCGCCTTTCGGACGATGCGCGCGCTCCGTTCATCCGATGTCCAGCTGAATGTGCTCAAGGGCGGCGGTCACCGGCTCTCGGAGCCGCACGAGATCGACGCCATCCTGCGCACCGTCGCCGGCCTTCTGGAGCCTGCCACTTGATCCATCTTCTCATCGCTGCCGCGGTTGCGACCGCTCCACCAGCCACGCCCAAGGCCAAATGTCCCGATGTCGTGACTGCCGACGCGCTCGTGTGCCGCGCCCTGGAGGCGCAGAAGGCGGGCGACAACCAAGCGGCCGCTCAAGCCTTCGAGGAAGCGGCAAAGGCGTCGCCGGACAAGGACCCGAGAACGGCGCGCATGTATGCCGCGGCGGGCAATCTGTGGATCGCCGCCAACCAGCCGGGCAAGGCGGCGATCGACCTGGATCGCGCGCTGACGCTGCCCGGGCTCGAGGCGGAGCAGCGCGGCGAGGCTTTGCTCGACCGGGCTCGTGCCGCCGAAGCGCAAAACGACCTGAAGACGGCGCGCGCGAAAGCCAACGAAGCCGCCACCACCATCTCCGAGGATCCTTTTTACTGGTATTTCTCCGCTGCCCTCGCGATCCGCGAAGGAGACAGCGCCACCGCAAAAGCGGCAATCGGAAGGGCGCTTACACTGGCTCCTTCGGATCCTGTGATCCTCTTCGAAGCGGGCCATGTCGCCGACTTCACCGGCGACGAAGCGCAGGCGCGCAGCTACTGGAATCGCGCCGCCGGCAGTGACCCCGATGGCCCGGTCGGCAAGGCTGCCGCCAAGGCCATCGAGATGCTGGGAGTCACGCCGAGTGTGAAGACGGAGGCGCAGCCGCCGAAGGCTCAGCCCAGGTCGTAATCGATCGTCGTCACGACACGGACCTTCTGGAAGGGCGAACTGCCGCCCGAAGAGCCGCAATCGTCGCAATCCTCCCCATCGCGGGCGCCGACCGAGAAATATCCCTGGCTTGCCGTCTTGATCTTGCCGACCGCCGCGCCGCTGTCGCGCGCGAACTGCTCGGCGCTTTCCCGGGCATTCTTGTTGGCTTCGGCAATCATTTCCGGCTTCAGCGCATTCAGCTTGGTGAAGGTGAAGCTGACATTGCTGCCGCTTCCAACCAGCTCGACGCCGTCGCGCAAGAACTCCGCCTGGCGAGCGTATGCCGCGCGGACCCGCTCTATGTCATTAGTCCGGACCTGGATCGACCGGTTGACCGTCAATTTCTGCGGACCGACAGGTTCGCCATCGCGGTCCCTCGGCTGCTCCCGGCTCAAGGAAACGTCGTAATCGGTGATGTCCTGCGGCCTGAACCCGGCGCGCAGGAAGAAGGCTCGGACGGCCCTCGCCTGTTGGTCGACCGCTTGCTCCACCGGGCCAAGTTCGGTGCCAGTGTGGGAGAATCTCACCGACCAGGTCGCAAGGTCGGCCGTCACGTTGCGTTCGGAGACGCCCCGTACTGTCACGGACCTGTGCTCGGCCATCTTGGAGCGACGCAGACCGTCGCCCAGCGCATAGCCGCTTGTTGTGAGGCCGAATGCAAAAATCGCTACCGCGCCTAGAAGGACAGCGCGGTTGTCCTGCAACTCCTGAATCATGGGATGAAAACCCGTGCGTTCGTCCGCATATACGAGCAGCCACCGGTCACAATCGCCGGTCAGTGCTGCGACGAACCGTGCAAATATAACGATGAATCGAGCAAGACGAAATGAAATTCCTGCATTCCATGATCCGCGTGTCCGATCCGGACGCGACTGTTGCATTTTTTCAACTGCTCGGTCTGCAGGAGCGGCGCCGGTTGGAGAATGAGGCGGGCCGCTTCACGCTCATCTTCCTCGGCGTTCCCGGCGACGAGGGCGGGGAGGTCGAGCTCACCCATAATTGGGGCGAGTCCGGATATGCGGTCGGCCGCAACTTCGGCCATCTCGCCTATCAGGTGGATGATATCTACAGGACCTGTACCCGTCTCATGGAGAATGGCGTCACCATCAATCGGCCGCCTCGTGACGGCCGCATGGCTTTCGTCCGAAGCCCCGACGACATCTCGGTCGAGCTGCTTCAGAAGGGTGCCGCGCTGGCGCCGGCCGAGCCTTGGTCCTCGATGCCGAATATCGGCGAATGGTAGGCTGGAGCGATCGGCGCTTCCTCGACCTCGTCGGGACGGAGCACCCGATCGTCCAGGCGCCGATGGCCAATGTTGCCGGCGTCGAACTGTGCGTGGCGGCGTCGCGCGGAGGCGCGCTGGGATCGCTCCCCTGCGGAATGATCTCGCCTGACCGCGCGCGGGAGCAGGTCGCCGACGTTCGCGAACAGATCGAAGGTCCGGTCAACCTCAACTTCTTCTGCTTCGACATGCCCGCCCCCGTCGATGACAGTCGCTGGCACGATGTGTTGCTTCCTTATTACCTGAAGTTCGGAGTCCCCGAGCCGCAGGCAGCAGCGCTCCGTCTCGCCTTCGACGAGACGAGTTGCGCCTTGATCGAAGAGGTGAAGCCGGAAGTAGTCAGCTTCCATTTCGGCCTGCCCGAAGAAGAGCTCATGGAGCGCGTGAAAGCTGCCGGCGCCGTGGTGATCGGTTGCGCGACAACGGTCGCCGAGGCAATTCTCCTTGAGCAATGCGGCGTCGATGCCATCATTGCGCAAGGCTTTGAGGCTGGCGGTCACAGCGGCCACTTCCTCGGCGCGGATCCGCGCGAAGCGCTGGGGCTGTTCGCCTTGTTGCCGCAAGTCGTCGCGGCCGTTTCGGTGCCCGTCATTGCAGCAGGCGCGATCAGCGATGGGCGCGGCGTTGCGGCGGCTCTCACACTAGGCGCGAGCGCGGTCCAGGTCGGAACGGCCTATCTTCGTTCCGGAGAGGTCTTCCTTCCGGAAGGGCACAAAGCGATGCTGCGAGAGCGCGACACGATCGTGACCAACATCTACAGCGGCGGTCTTGCCCGCGCAGTACGCGGCCGCCTGATCGACGAGATCGGACCCATCCGCAGCGAGGCACCGCCTTATCCTCTCGCCGGCGCAATTTCCCTGCCGTTGTTTCGCGCTGCGCTCGAGCAGCATGATTATGAGTTCATGCCGAGCCTGGCGGGACAGAATGCCTCGCTGAGCGAAGCACTGCCCGCAGAAGTGCTGACCCGCAGGCTTGCGGCGGACGCGCTGGCGATCCTCGGATCGCGTGCGTAGAGGGCTAGCGATGGAAGTGGTCGCGATCCCTGCCTTCAACGACAATTACCTCTGGCTAGTCCATGACGATGCCAGCGGAGAAACAGCCGTCGTCGATCCGGGCGACGCCGCTCCGGTGCTCGCCGAAGCCGGGAATCGCGGCTGGGCCATCACGCAAGTCTGGAACACTCACTGGCATCCGGATCACACCGGCGGGAATCTCGCCGTCAAGGAAGCGACCGGCGCTCGACTGTCCGGTCCCGCGGAAGAGAATATCCCCGGACGGGACGTCGCGCTCCGCGAAGGAGATGAGGTGCAGCTAGGCACTCATGTCGGGCGCGTGATCGAGGTGCCGGGACACACGCTCGGCCATATCGCTCTGTTATTCGATGAGGAGCGCATCGCCTTCGTCGGCGATACCTTGTTCGCGATGGGTTGCGGGCGACTGTTCGAAGGCACGCCAGAGCAGATGTACCGTTCGCTTCAACGGCTCGCCGAACTGCCGGCAGAGACGCGGCTTTACTGCGCGCACGAATATACGCTGTCGAACGCGCGCTTCGCTGCCTACGCCGACGCGGACAATGCCGCCATCGCTCATCGGCTGCGCGACGTTCAGCAAATGCGCGGCGAAGGAAGGATCACCGTCCCGACGACTGTCGCGCAGGAACGTGAAACCAATCCTTTCGTTCGAGCCACAGACGTGGACGAATTCGCCCGACTGAGGAAGGACAAAGACAGCTTCCGTTCATGAACGCAGGCGCTGTAGCTCTTCCCGAAGCGAGCAGATGAAGAAACCCAGGGAGGTCAAAATGCGTGTGATCCCTGTTTTGATGGCGGGTGCCATCCTCGCGTCCTGCACTACCGGCCCGCCGCCGCCGACTATGCGGTCGGCGGAAGCCCAGCGGCAATATCAGCAACTGCTGATGGGCAAGGTGCCGCAGTCGCCGGTGAGCTGCCTGCCCCATTATCGCTCCAACGACATGGTCAAGATCGATGAGAATACGATCATGTTCCGCGACGGCGCCTACCGCACCTATGTCGTGAACATGCAAGGCGGGTGCAATGGACTCCTCAGCGGACATTATGCCCTGGTGACCAAGCAGTTCGGCGGTCAGGGACTTTGCCGCGGTGACATTGCGCAGGTGGTCGACACGTTGAACGGCATGCAGGTCGGAAGCTGCGTGTGGGGCGATTTCGTCCCTTATGTGAGGCCGCGCACCTAGCGCTTGTAGAGCGCGTCGAGGCGCTCGCCGTAGACCTTGGAAATGACATGGCGCCGGATCTTCATCGACGGCGTCAGCTGCTCATTCTCGATCGTGAACCCCTCGTCGGCGAGGATGAAGCGCCGCACTTTCTCGATTACTGATAGGTCCGCGTTGACCCGGTCGACGGCCTTCTGAAGCCGAGCGTGCAAATCGGCCGACCTCGCCACCTCGGGATCGGGGACTAGCAAGGCGACGAGATGCGGGCGGCGGTCACCATAGACCATCGCCTGCGCAATTTCCGGCTGAAGCGTCAGAATGCCTTCGATCCGCTGGGGCGAGACATTGTCGCCCTTGTCGTTGACGATCAGGTCTTTCTTGCGATCGGTGATGACGATCCGCCCCTTCTCGTCGAAATGGCCGACGTCGCCCGTTGCGAGCCAGCCGTCGCGCAGGACCCGGGCGGTCTCTTCCTCGTTGCGCCAATAGCCCTTCATCACATTCTCGCCGCGGACCAGGATCTCGCCATCGTCGGCGATCCGGACCTCGGTGTTCATGGAGGGCGGACCAACCGTCTCCAGCCGGATGCCGACGCGTGGCCGATTGCAGCTGATCAGCGGTCCGGCCTCCGTCTGGCCGTAACCCTGCAGGAAAGTAATCCCGAGCGACTGGAAGAAGATCCCGACCTCTGGATTGAGCGGCGCTCCCCCTGACACCCAGGCCTTGACCCTGCTGCCCATCTTGGCGCGGATCTTGCGCCGGAGGGTCAGCGCAAGCACGCCGTCCATGGGCATGTCCCACGGCTTCAGGCGGCCGTCGTATTTGTCAGCGCCGATCTTGAGCGCCCGGTGGAGCAGATATTTGGAAAAGCCGCCGCTCGCCTCGATCGACTTGATGATCCGCGCCCGGAGCAACTCGAACAGGCGCGGTACGACCACCATGATCGTCGGCTGCACTTCCTCGATGTTCGCGGCGAGCTTCTCAAGGCTCTCCGCGTAATAGATCTCCGCGCCGAGAGCGATCGGGAACATCTGGCCGCCGGTATGCTCGTAGGCATGGCTCGCCGGCAGGAAGGACAGGAAAATCTCCTCGTCCCAGCCGAAATCGCTCGAGATGATGTCGGTGCAGCCCTCCAGGTTCTGGAGGATCGAACCATGGTGGAGCCGCACGCCCCGCGGCGCGCCGCCCGTCCCGCTCGTGTAGATGATGCAGGCGAGATCCCCGCGCTGGAATCGCGCTACTTTGTCCTTGAGAGCGCCGACATCGGAGGCTCCGCTGATAAGGTCCGACCAATGATGGACGGCGACCCAGTCCGGCACCTGCCCGACGCGAATGTCTTCGATCCCGATGATGTGATGGCAATCGTCCGATGTAAGCACGGCGGGGACCAGATTCTTGGCGAGCTTCTGGCTCGACACGATGACCGCGCGAGCGCCCGAATTGCCGAGGATGTGCGCATGATCGCGCGTCGTGTTCGTCGTATAGGTCGGAACCGTCACGCAGCCCGCGGCCATGATTGCGAGGTCAGCGATCAACCATTCAGGCCGGTTCTCGCTGACAAGGGCCACTCGGTCGCCGGGCTCCAGCCCGATCTGCTTCAGCGATGCCGAAAGCGCCGCGACCTGCCGCGCCGCCTCAGCCCAGCTGGTCTGGCGCCACTGCCCCTCGCGCTTGGCCCACAGGAACGGGCGATCGTTCTTGTTGGCAGCGCGGGTTAGAAAGAGCGAGACAAGATTGTCGAACCGTTCGAGCTGCCGAGCCATGTTGTCCCATCTCCCCCGGGGCAGTGCTGTTTAGCGGAAACAATTGCGAGCGCCACTCGTCCTGCTAGTCCGACACGATGCGCCTCCTTCGGAAAATCAGCTCAGCCTTCGCATTGATTGCCCTCGCCTCATGCGCGGTCGCGCCTGCACGGGCTCCGCAAGCGAATTCAGCGGTCGAGGCGACGGCGCCATTTGCCATCGCCGCCAATCCCCTTGCTACCGAGGCCGGGCTCAATGTCCTCAAGCGCGGCGGCAGCGCCGTCGACGCAGCCATTGCGATCCAGGCGATGCTGTCCCTGGTCGAACCGCAGAGCTCCGGCGTCGGGGGCGGCGCCTTCATGACCTATCTCGACGGGAAGACCGGCAAGATCAGCGTGTACGACGGCCGCGAGGTGGCGCCGTCCCAGGCGGTATCGACGATGTTCCTCGATTCCGCAGGCAAGCCGTTGCCGTTCAATACCGCGGTGGTCAGCGGGCGAGCGACCGGCGTCCCAGGCGCCGTGAAGATGCTGGCCCTTGCGCATGACGAACATGGGAAGCTGCCGTGGAGAAGCCTGTTCGGCGACGCTGAGCGAACAGCCGAGAATGGTTTCACCGTCACTCCGCGCCTCGGACGCATGATCCACGCGAATTATGCCGAAAATCACGCGCCGGACGTGGTCGCCTATTTCTCGAAGGCGGACGGGACCCTGCTCGACGCGGGTGATCGCCTGGTGAACAAGCCATACGCC
>Ga0207706_10006674_pt1 | contig 10672 bp, 8 predicted proteins | sample KBSC53metaG_FD_184318 | JGI IMG/M metagenome (GOLD analysis project Ga0207706, IMG submission 184318) | Corn rhizosphere microbial communities from Kellogg Biological Station, Michigan, USA - KBS C5-3 metaG (SPAdes) (version 2) | ecosystem: Host-associated > Plants > Roots > Rhizosphere > Soil ... | reverse complement strand
CAGCTGCGCGTAATCGGTATCGGCGATGTCCGCCGCGAGCACCGCGTCGTCAGCGGTTTCCTCGCGCAACTGGTGGGCTTCGCGGGCCAGCATCCAGACGAGCGGGTTGAACCAGAAGAGAGCGGTGGCCACGCGTCCGAGCAGCAGCTTCGCCCAGTCCAGCCGCGCAACGTGCGCCAGCTCATGCGCGATGATCGCTTCGGCTTCGCTCGACGCTTCGACCGCCCGGGTGTTGAGCAGGATGACCGGGCGGATGACGCCCCAGCTGATCGGCGAGGATAACTCATTGCTGGTCAGCAAGGCGGTGCCATGCTTGAACCCCATGCGGCGCTGGGCGCGGGCAAGTGCGCTCAGCCAATGACCGTCGACCAGCACTTCGGCGCGCGCCATCAGCGCGATCAGGCGCGCCAGGGCGAGAAGAGTGACGAAGAGCAGGATCGCCGCGGGCACCGCATAGAGCGCCATTGTCGCGGCGGTCGTGCTGAGTGAGACGCGGGGCGCCTGCGCGACAGGAGCGGCGGCCGGCGAAGTGTGGATCGCCGGCATTGCCGTGCTGACCGGCGCGGTGGCTGGACTCGTGGCCTCGCTCTGAATCTGAGTCACATGGCCAAGCAGGGACGGGGCTTCGACGGTCCAGCTCGGCAGCACCAGCGGCGCGAGCGCGAGCATTACCAAGGCGAGAAGGCCGATGTGCGCGACCCACGAGCGCTCGGCGGCCGAGCGCTGCTTCATCAGCGCAAGCAGGCCGAGCGCGACGCCGGCAATCAGCAGCGATTTCAGCGCAATGGCGATCAGCACCGGCATTACTGGCCCCCTTTAGCCTTCCGCGCCTTGGCGATCATCTGTTCGATCTCGTCGATCTCGTCTTTCTTGAGCTGGTCGGACATGCCGAGCAGCGCGCTCGCCGCGCTCGCCGGGGAGCCATTGAAGAAGACTCGGACGATCTCGCTCAGCGCGGATTTCTTGGCGACCGAGTCGGACACGACCGGGCTGTAGAGGAAGCCGCGCTCCGATTCGCTGCGCTGCACGAACCCCTTGTCCTCGAGCCGCTTGAGCATTGCCCGAACCGCCGAGCCGCTCAACTGGTCGGGCAGAGCGTCGCAAATGTCGGCGACGGCAAGGGCGCCACGCTCGTAAAGGATGTCCACGATCTGGCGTTCACGGGGTGGAAGCTTGCTCAACATGGTTTCGAAATTCCCTTGGGCGCAGGCAGACTCGCCGCGCTACATTTGTAGAGAGTGCTACATTTGTAGCGTGAATGCAAGATGAATAATCGGGTCGTTTATCGAATGCGCGTGATGACCATCGAAAGATTGTCGGGCGCGCCGCGCGCAAGCACCAGCTCGACCAGCTTGTCGGCCGCGGCTTCGAGCGAGCCGTTGGCCAGCTCTTCGAGCAATTCCTGGTCCTCGACCACGCGGGTCACGCCGTCGCTGGCGAGGAGGAAGATGTCGCCGGGCGCGGCCTCGCCGGTCGAGCTGTCGACCTCGAGCTCCTCCGAGACGCCGACCGCGCGCGTGATGACGTTGGCGCTCTCATGCTTCTCGGCATCCGCCGAGTTGAGCATCCCGGCGTCGACCAAATCCTGGACCAGGCTGTGGTCGCGGGACAACCGGCGGATCTGGCCGTGGCGGATGCGATAGGCGCGGCTGTCGCCGACCCAGAAGCAACGGAATTCCCCGTCCGCAATCGCAAGCCCGACGACCGTCGTCCCGATCGTCCGCGAGCGGTCGTCCTCGGAGCGGGCGAGGCGGATCAGCTCGCCGTTGACCCGGCGAAGCGCATCGACGGCAGCCTCGACCGTATCATCGAGCCCGTAGACGATCGGGAGTGCACGAAGCGCATCGGTGACCATCGTGCTGGCGACGTCACCAGCCTCATGCCCGCCCATGCCATCGGCAACCGCCCACAGGCCACGTTCCGTCCGGCCGAGGATCGAATCCTCGTTGACCTTGCGCTTGAGCCCAACATGCGTTCGGCTGACACAATCAAAGCTCATCGCCTGCCCCCCTGGCGTCGCTATGGCGGGCAGACTAGCAATTGAGTAACGTGTGTGCGATTTGAATTTTGTTAAAGCAGGTCGGGCGGGGGCAGCCGGCAATGAACAAGACATACAGTAACAAGGCTTTGCCGGCCGGCACGGTGCTGCGCGAATGGCGCCTCGAGGAGGTCCTCGGCGTTGGCGGCTTCGGCATCGTCTACAAGGCGCGCGGGATCTATTTCGACGAGCTCGTCGCCATCAAGGAATATTTCCCGAGCTCGATCAGCGACCGCGATTCCGAGGACACGGTGGTGCCCATCGATTCCGACGCGGAGGAGGTCCACGCGCTCGGGCTCAAGAAGTTCGTCGAGGAAGCCAAGCTTCTGTGGAACCTGTCGACCCCGACGCGTCACCCGAACATCGTCAGCGTCCGCAGCCTCTTCGAGATCCACGGGACCGCCTACATGGTCATGGATTTCGAGGACGGCATCTCGCTGTCGCGGATGCTGAAACAGGGCCGCCGGTTCAACGAGCGCAGCCTGTGGAACATCCTTCGGCCGATCGCCCAGGGGCTCGATCGCGCGCACCGCGTCGGCGTCCTCCACCGCGACATCAAGCCGCCCAACATCCTGATCAACGAAGACAACCGGCCGGTGCTGATCGATTTCGGCTCGGCGCGCTTCACGACCGCGGAGGCGACAAGCACCAACGTCACCTTCCACACGCCGCCCTACGCGGCGATCGAACAATATGTGAAGACCTACGAGCAGGGGCCGTGGACCGACATCTACGCGCTCGGCGTGGTCCTTTACGAATGCGTGACGGGCGAAAAGCCGCCCGAGGTGCTCGAACGGCTTCACGCCGGGCTCGGCAATCCGCTGGCCGGCGGAAAGTGGCCCGGCTACGGCAAGAAGTTCCTTGCCGCGATTGACGCGGCGATGGTGGTCAAGCCGGAAGACCGGCCGCAGTCGATCGGCGACTGGCTCGCCATGTTCGGCAAGAGCCTCGAAGAGGACACCGAGACCGACGACGGCTCCGACGACGCCACCCGCTTCATTGCGACGCAGGTCGAATCCGAGGAGATCATCCCGGTCGGGACGACGGATGCCTCGAACCTGGTCGAGACCGGGGTTCCGAACGACCCAAAGCAGGTCAAGTTCAAGCGCATCGGGCGCGAGACGACCACTTCCAAGAAAATCACCGCTCCCCCGGAGCCCGTCACCGCCGAGCCCGACGAAGAAGAGGCGCTCGAGGCGGAAGAAGAAGCCGTTCCGGTTGCTGCGATGGCGGCGAAGCCGTCGAAGCGCGGCAAGAAACCCGCCGAGACAAAGGAGCCCGGCGCCAAGTCGAAGACTCCGATGCTGGTCGGCGCGGGCGCCGTGGTTTTGTTGGCGGCGGTCGGCGGGATTGCGATGTTCAGCCGCGGCGGCAGCAGTTCTGAACCGTCGACGGTCAACGCGGCAGCAACCGATGTTGGCGGCAATGCGGACCTGGTGCTGGGCACGCCCGGTGCGGACCAGAATGCGGCCGACGTCAATGCGGCCGGCAATGAGGCCGGCGCCGTTGCACCCGACGCCGCTACGCAGGCGAGCGCCCAGGCGAACTCCGCCGACGCGCTGAAGAAGGAGCAGGCGAAGGCCGCCGCGGCCGAGGCGCGGCTGGCGGCGATCCAGAAGGCGCAGGCGAAGGCCGCCGCCGCGCAAAGGGCCGGATCAACCCCGGAGGTCACCAGGACCCCGACCAAGTCCGCGTCCGCAAGCTCGAGCTCGAGTTCCTCGGCATCGGAATCGAGCAGCGGCGGAGTGTCCTCCGCCAAGCTGTCGCAATTCTACGGCATCGTCGACAGCGCGCGCGGGATGGCGAGGCAAGTCATGCGCTCCGGCAACAGCCAGAATGCCGCGCTTGCCCGAAGCTACGACGCGAACCTCAAGACGCTGCGCGATTCAATCCGCGGCGTGAGCTCGGACCGGGAAGCCGACCGGCTGATCAAGCAGGCACAGCAGACCCGGGCCTACGTCCAGTTTCTGGTGAAGCAGTCGCCGTAGACGGGGCTGCGGCGGTCGACGCGCCGCCCCGGGCCTTGCCGTCAGGGCGCGATGGCGAGGCGCGCGGGGCGCATCCCGCCGCGCCGGTTGGCGCCCGGACCGCTCTTCGGCCGCAGGATCTGCTCGCGAGTCCCCACTTCATGGGTCAGCGAGACCTGGCCGACGCGCAAGATCGATCCGACGGGAAGCACTGCGGCACGCTCGATACGCTCGTCGTCGATGAAGGTGCCGTTGGTGGAGCTGAGGTCGGTGACCAGCAGCTCGTCATTCGCGAGTCCGATCACGCAATGCTGCCGCGACACGCTCGGATGGGCGATGATCGCGTCGGCAGGCGCCGTCCGGCCGATCTTGAGGCCCGCAGGGCCGACGATGAAGATCTCTTCGCTGTCGAGGCCGTCGCTCACGCGAAGCGCGTGGACCTCTTCATTTTCGTCCGGGACGTCGACGCGCGGCTGCGGCGCGGGGATATTCGCCTCGACGGGCGGCTCGATTTGCGGGCGCGCCCTCGAAACGAAGACCACGTCGTCGCTTTCGGAACGCGGCTGCGCCGGGCTTTCCGGCGGGGTCGGCGATGCGGGGCGTCGAGCGTACACCCGTTCGACATGCGGCTTGGGAGCGGCTGGGGCCTCTGCCTCATGACCAACCGCCTTCTGGACCAGCGCGCGGACGTCCTTGACGAACGCGCGCCAGCCCGGATCGCGTGTGTCGCCGGTCCATTCGGACAGGTCGGCGGTGTGCGTAAGTTCGAAGGCGATCGGGCGGTCGCACGGTTCGATGATCGCCGGCACAAGCTTGTTCTTGCGATCGGCGAGCGTGGCTTCGGCGCGCACCCAGCGCGAGGTCACCGACCGCGGCGACCACAGCACGACCACCGCCTTGGCTTCCTTCAGCCGCTGCTCGATCACTTCGTCGAAGGTCTGGCCGGATTGCAACGCCGCATCCCACCACACCGCGAAGCCTTCCGCTTCGAACGATTCGGCGATGTGCCGAACCGCCGCGCGGTCCTCGCGGCTGTAGGACAGGAAGATGTCAATTCCGGACACGAACTTCCCCTTGCGATCGGATCGCGGCGAATCTTTGTCGCCGAAAGCCGCCTGATTGCGCCCCCGGCGGCGGACTCACACGGGCCGAACACGACTCGCAGCGGCCCAAATCTAAATTTCGGTTAAATGTCTGTCGATGTCGAGAAGGAAGTGTTCACCGTCCCGCGGCGGGATAGGTTTGTAATCCAGGCGCTTGGCGGAAGGGGTGGGATTCGAACCCACGGTGGGCTTGCACCCACGGCGGTTTTCAAGACCGCTGCCTTAAACCACTCGGCCACCCTTCCTCGCCCGGAGCTGTGCGATATCGCCGCCCGGGCCGAGCCGTGCAAGGCGCACGGTGAACCAAGCTGGCGTTGCGGCCGTTTTGCCCTCTAGCCTCGGTGGTATCTTGAGGAGCGCGTGGTGGGTGGCGTGAGTAGTTGGTTGCTGATCACATTGTCGGCGGTTTCGCTGGGCTCTGCCGCGGCGCCCGTCGCGCCGTCCAAGCCCGTGCAGCTCGCCCAGGCCTATGGCCCGGTCGCGACGACGCCGTACGGCCAGCCTGCCTATTCGCCGCCGGCTTCCTCCGCCTGGGAGACCTACAAGAGGCGCCTCGCGATCCTCGCGGGGCAGCAGGGCGTGCGGCCGCAGACGATCCAGGCCTACGTGCCCAACCTGCAGATCAACGAGCGGGTGATCGAGCTCGAACGCACCGAGCCGGTGGCCCGCAGCAGCGGCGGCGTGGTGGGGGCGCTGGCGCCCTATCTGCGCGCCCACGTCACTCCCTCGCTGATCCGGCGCGGGCAGAACAATTATTCCGACCATTATCAGGCGCTCAAAACCCTGGAGCTGCGCTACGGCGTCGATCCCGCCGTTCTGATGTCCATCTGGGGACACGAGACGAGCTACGGCACGGTGACCGGCAGCACCGACCTTCTCCAGGCGCTTGCGAGCCTTGGCTATTACGGCCGCCGCCGCGAGTTCTTCGAAAGCGAGTTCATCGCCGCGCTGAAGCTGATCGACCAGGGCGTGCCGCGCTGGCGGCTCAAGGGCAGTTGGGCGGGCGCGACCGGATATCCGCAGTTCATGCCCTCGGTCGCGCTCCGGCTCCGCGCCGACGGCGACGGCGACGGCTACGCCGATATCTGGGCCAACGAGCTCGATGGGCTCGCGTCGATCGCTCAATATCTTCGCGATGCCGGGTGGAAGCCCAACGTCATCTGGGGGATTCCGGTGCGCACCCCCCAAAACCTCAACCGCGCGGCGATCGTCAACCGGATGACCGCGCAGCGCTGCCCGCAGGTGTACCGGCGCCAGAGCCGCTGGCTGAGCATGCGCGAATGGCGAGCGCTCGGCGTCGCTCCGCTCGGCCGCTCATTGCCCGACAGCGAGATGGCGAGCCTGATCGAGCCCGATGGCCCCGATCACCGCGCGTTCCTGCTGACGACCAACTATCGCGCGATCCTCGATTACAATTGCTCGAATTTCTACGCGATCTCGGTCGGGGTTCTGGCGGACGCGATTGCGCGGCGATAGACAGGCACCAGTTCCAGCCCCGAGTTCTAGGAAGCCGATCCCCTCCATGCCGCGCACCGTCCGTTTCGCTACCGCCGTCTCCCTCCTGTTCGCCAGCGCCGCCCCCGCCGCCGCGCCGACCTTCGAAACCCCCGCCCAATATGCCTATCTGATCGACCTTTCCTCGGGCGCGGTGCTCTACGACAAGAACGCCGACGCCCACATGCCGCCGGCGTCGATGGCCAAGATGATGACCACCGAGGTCGCGTTCGAGCTCATCGACAAGGGACAGCTGCCCCTCAACAAGATGTGCACGGTGCGCCCGGAAACGTGGCAGCAGTGGCATGGGCCCGCGGCGGGATCGACCATGTTCCTGTCGCCGGGTGAGCAGGTCAGCGTCGAGAACCTCCTCAAGGGGATCGTCACCTTGTCGGGCAATGACGCGACGATGGTGCTGTCGGAATGCATCGCGGGCACGTCGCAGGCCTTCGTCCAGCAGATGAATGCGCTGGCCAAGCAACTTGGCGTCACCAACAGCCATTTCTGCAATCCCGTCGGCTGGCCGGACGAGGGCTGCACCTATGTCACGGCCCGCGACCTCGCGACCATCGCCAGGGCGACCATCGAGCATCATCCGAAGCTCTACAAGCAATTCTACGGTCTCCCGAGCTTCACCTGGGGCAAGACCATGGGGTCGGGGCAGGACATCACCCAAGCCAACCGCAATCCGATCCTCGGCCACGTTGCCGGCGCCGACGGCCTAAAGACCGGCCACACCGAGGAGGCCGGTTACGGCTTCACCGGCTCGGCCGAACAGAGCGGCCGCCGGCTGATCGAAGTCCTCGCGGGAATGCCGAGCTGGAATGCACGCGTTCAGGAATCGACGCGGCTGATCCAGTGGGGCTTCAACGCCTGGCAGGCAAAACCGCTGTTCGCGAGCGGCGTGAAGGTCGGCACGGCGGAGGTGCAGATGGGCAGCGACAGCGAAGTGCCGCTGGTTGCTCCGCGAAACCTCGCGGTGACCGTGCCCGCCGGCCTCGCGAGCGGCGCAACCAGCCTCAAGATCCGCTACCAGGGCCCGGTCGCGGCGCCGATCGCCAAGGGGCAGCACATCGCCGACCTGGTCATCACCACCGGCGACACGCCGCCGCAGATCGTGCCGCTCGTCGCGGGCGAGGATGTCGGTCGCGCCGGCTTCTTCGGGCGCATCTGGCTCGGCTTCAAATCGCTGTTCGGAATGGCGTGAGCGCGGCCGGCAAGTTCATCAGCCTCGAGGGCGGGGAGGGGGCCGGCAAGTCGACGCAGGTGCGCGCGCTCGCCCAGGCGCTCCAGAAGCGCGGGCTCGACGTGCTGATGACGCGCGAACCGGGCGGCAGCGACGGCGCCGAGAAGATCCGCGACCTGCTCTTGAGCGGCTCGGCCGACAGGTGGAGTTCCAAGGCCGAGACGCTGCTGTTCGCCGCCGCCCGTGCCGATCATTTCGAACGCACCATCGAACCCGCGCTGAAGGCGGGCCGCTGGGTGGTGTGCGACCGCTTCGTCGACAGCTCGCTGGCTTACCAGGGCGGCGCGGGCGGCCTCGGCATCGAGACGGTGCGCGAGCTCAATGCCTTTGCGACCTCGGGCCAGTTTCCCGACCGCACGCTGATCCTCGTCCTCGACGAGGGCGGCGAACGGGCGCGGGCGCGCGACAGTGACGGCAGCGACCGCATCGGCGGGCGCGGCGCCGATTATCACCACCGGGTCGACCTCGCCTTCCGAATGATCGCCGCGGAAGAGCCGGAGCGGGTGAAGCTGGTCGATGCATCAGGGACCGCCGACGAAGTGACACAGCGCCTGCTCGACGCGCTCCAGGACCTGCTGCCATGATTGCCGGCCAGGACCGCGCCGTCGAACAGTTCGCGAGCGCCTGGGCATCGCGCAAGCTTCACCACGCCTGGTTGCTCGCCGGGCCGAAGGGGGTCGGCAAGGCGACTTTCGCGAGCGCGGCCGCGCGGCGAGTGCTTGCGGAAGCTGCGGGGCCGGCATTCGACCTGCCCGGGCTGGAAGCGCCGGACGATCACCCGATCGTCAAGCTGGTGGATGCCGGCAGCCATCCCGACATGCGCCGGCTAGAGCGGCGGGTGAATGAGAAGACCGGGAACCTCAACCGCAACATCAAGGTCGACCAGGTCCGCGAGCTGATCGAGTTCCTCGGGCTGACCGCGGCGCTGTCGCCGTGGCGCGTGGTCGTGGTCGACACGGTCGACGATCTCGAACCGTCCGGCGCCAACGCGCTCCTCAAGATGCTCGAGGAGCCGCCGTCCAACACCCTTTACTTCCTTATCAGCAATGCAGCGGGCCGCCTGCTGCCGACGATCCGCTCGCGCTGCCGCCGGCTCGACTTCCACGAGCTGTCGGATGACGCCATGACGTCAATTCTCCAAGAACAGGCGCCGCAACTGAGCGAGGCGGAACGGGAGCGGACCATCGCCATGTCCTTCGGCTCGGCGGGGCGAGCCCTGGCCTTCGCCGGGCTCGAGCTCGGCAAGCTCGAGGATGCGGCGCTGGCGATCCTGCGCCAGGGAGACCCGACCAACGCGCGGCGCTCGCAATTGGCGAGCGAGTTCGGGCGCAAGGCGGCCGCCGATCGCTATGCGGCGTTCCTCGAGCTTGCGCCGTCGCTCATCGCGCGGGAAGCCAGGGAACTCAGCGGCCCCGCTCAGGAGCGCGCGGTCGAAGCTTATGCCAAGGCGCGCGAACTGGCGACGCTCGCGCCCCGCCTGACGCTCGACCCTTCGGCGACGGTGTTCCAGCTCGGCGGCATCCTCGCGGACGTCGCGGACGCCGGTTCCTTGAAGCGCTAGGCGCGCGCCGCTAGGTGCGGGCGCGACCATGGCCGAGCCCTTCTACATCACCACGGCGATCAGCTACCCAAACGGGCCGCCGCACATCGGCCATGCCTATGAAGCAATCGCCGGCGACGCGATCGCGCGCTTCCAGCGCAGCCAGGGCAAGGACGTTCGCTTCGTCGGCGGGACCGACGAGCACGGCCTGAAGATGGTCCAGACGGCGCGCGAGCAAGGCCGCGAAACGATCGACCTGGCCGACGAAATGTCCGGCTATTTCCGTAAGATGGTCGGTCTTTTTAACTTGTCTTATGACGCTTTCGTGCGAACGACCGAGCCGCGCCATCATCGCGCGAGCGTCGCGCTGTGGAATGCGATGAACGAGGCGGGCGACCTCTATCTCGACCGTTACGAGGGCTGGTACTCGGTGCGCGACGAAGCCTTTTACGACGAGAGCGAGCTCGTCGCAGGCGAGGGCGGCGAAAAGCTCTCGCCACAGGGCACGCCGGTCGAGTGGACGGCAGAGGAAACCTGGTTCTTCCGTCTGTCGAAGTACCAGGAGCCGCTGCTCAAGCTTTATCGCGACAACCCGGACTTCATCCGCCCCGAAAGCCGTCGCAATGAGGTCCTGCGTTTCGTCGAAGGGGGACTGAAGGACCTCAGCGTTTCTCGCACCAGCTTCGACTGGGGCGTGCCGGTCCCGGATTCAGACGGGCACGTGATGTACGTGTGGGTCGATGCGCTGACGACCTACATGACCGGCGTCGGCTACCCGGACGACCGGGCGGAGTTCGAACGCTACTGGCCCGCGGACGTCCACCTGATCGGCAAGGACATCGTCCGCTTCCACACCGTCTATTGGCCGGCCTTCCTGATGAGCGCCAAGCTGCCGCTCCCGAAACAGGTGTTCGGCCACGGCTTCCTGCTCAGCCGCGGCGAGAAGATGTCGAAGAGCGTCGGGAACGTCATCGACCCGATGGAGCTGGCCGAGCGTTTCGGCGTCGACGCCGTGCGCTATTTCTTCCTTCGTGAAGTGCCGTTCGGGCAGGACGGGAGCTACAGCGCCGAGGCGATCGTCAATCGCGCCAATGCCGAGCTCGCGAACAGCTTCGGCAACCTCGCGCAGCGCACCTTGTCGATGATTCACAAGAATTTGGAGGGCATTCTTCCTGAGGCTGGCGAAGCGACGGAGGATCGCGCCTTGCTCGACCTCGTCGGGGCGGCGGTCGATCGCGAAGTGCCCGAAGCGTTCGAGCGCTTTGCGTTCTCGGTCGGCATCGA
>Ga0207706_10006671_pt1 | contig 10673 bp, 8 predicted proteins | sample KBSC53metaG_FD_184318 | JGI IMG/M metagenome (GOLD analysis project Ga0207706, IMG submission 184318) | Corn rhizosphere microbial communities from Kellogg Biological Station, Michigan, USA - KBS C5-3 metaG (SPAdes) (version 2) | ecosystem: Host-associated > Plants > Roots > Rhizosphere > Soil ... | reverse complement strand
GCTCCGCGTCTTCGTCGTTGGAGCTCCGAAGGAGCGGCTCGACGCCGCGCGCCGACTCGGCGTCGAAGACACCCTCGACATCACGGAGGTTCGCGAGCCTGCCGCGCGCGCCGCGTGGGTCCGCGACCGCACGGCGGGTCGAGGCTCGGATGTCGTGATCGAGGCGTCCGGAAATCCCGCCGCCGTCCCCGAAGGTCTCGAGATGCTTCGCGACGGCGGCCGCTACGTCGTCGTCGGCCAATACACCGATTCCGGGGACGCGACGCTCAATCCCCATCGTCAGATCAACCGCCGCCACGCGACGATCCTGGGCTGCTGGGGCTACGAGTTCTCGCACCTCCACCGATCACTCTCCATGATGGCGAAGCACACGGCGCGCTTTCGCTGGCGCGAGCTCGTCACCCGCGAGTACCCGCTCGAAAAGGCCGGTGAGGCGCTGGCGGACATGGAGAAGCTCTCCGTCGTCAAAGCCCTGATCCGCCCGGGGGGATAGACTTCCAAGCGCGATGCCGCTCACAGCGGGCGCGCGCGTAGGATCATTCGAGGTCATCGCTCCGATCGGGCGGGGCGGCATGGGCGAGGTTTACCGGGCGCGCGACGCCCGACTTCATCGCGACGTCGCCCTGAAGACCCTCCCGCCGGGCTTCGAGCAGGATCGCGAACGCCTCGCCCGGTTCGAGCGCGAGGCGCGCCTGCTCGCCGCGCTCAATCACCCCAACATCGCCGCGATCTACGGTCTCGAGGAGCAGGACGGCTCACACCTCCTCGTCATGGAGCTCGTCGAGGGACCGACGCTCGCCGAACGGCTCGTCGGAGGTCCTCTGCCCGTCGAGGAGGCCCTTTCCATCGCCTCGGGAATCGCGTCGGGCCTCGAGGCGGCGCACGAAGCGGGCATCATCCATCGAGACCTGAAGCCGTCCAACGTCAAAGTCCGGCCCGACGGCGCCGTCAAGGTGCTCGACCTCGGTCTGGCGCGCGTCGCGGAGACTCCCGGCGGAGCGGTGGACTCCTCGCTTTCCCCGACCATCACCACACCCGCCACCCGCGTTGGAGTCGTCCTCGGGACCGCCGCGTACATGAGCCCCGAGCAGGCGCGCGCAAAGCCTCTCGACAAGCGGACCGACATCTTCTCCTTCGGCTGCGTCTTCTACGAATGCCTGACCGGCAAGCAGGCGTTTTCGGGCGAGACTGTGTCCGACACGCTTTCCGCGATCCTTCGGGCGGAGCCCGCCTGGTCGGCCTTGCCGGAGCAAACGCCTCCTCGTATCCGCGAGCTCCTTCGCCGTTGCCTGCAAAAAGACGCGAAGCAGAGACTCCACGACATCGCCGACGCGCGGATCGAGATCGAGGAGGCCCGGACCTCGCCGGACGCGGGTCTGGCGGTTTCGGCTGCCGAGGCGCGGCCCTGGCGCGGGCGCCTCGCATGGGGACTCGGAGGCGCCGCGCTCGCGGCCGCGATCATGGCCGCTCTGTTTCTCCTCCGACCTGCAGCGCCGAAGTCCGACCCGACGGTCGTCCGTGCAGTTCTGCCGATCCTGCCCGCGGAAGGCTTCGCCCTCTATCGCCGCGCCGTCGCCATTTCACCGGACGGCGAGACGGTCGTCTTCACCGGCATCCACCAGGGCGCCCCGGCCCTGTTCCGGCGGGCCCTCAGCGGCCGCTCGGCGGAGCTGATCCGCGGAACCGAGCGCGGTCACTCTCCGTTCTTCTCCCCCGATGGGCAGTGGATCGGCTTCTTCACGCGCGCGGAGCTCAAGAAGGTGCCGCTCTCGGGCGGAACCGCCGTCTCGTTGTCGAACGTGCCTCCGATCCCGGCCGGTGCGAGCTGGGGGGAGAACGGCCGGATCGTGCTGGTTCGGAAGACCAACGGGCCCCTCGACGTCGTGCCCGAGGCGGGAGGCGAGGTGAAGAAGCTCACCGAGCTGGACTCCTCGGCGGGAGAGCACGCACACCTCTTCCCTCAGGTCCTTCCCGGAGACCGCGGAGTTCTGTTCACTCTCCGGAAGGGAAGGGACTACACCGACACGGCGGCCTCGAGCATCGCGGTTCTGGACCCCGCCTCTGGAAAGCGGACCGTCGTTCTCGAGGGCGCGAGCTTCGCGCGGTACGGAGCCGGGCGCCTCGTCTTCGTCCGCGGGCCTTCCGTCTTTTCGGTTCCGTTCGACCTGGCTCGTCTGTCGGTGACGGGGCCTCCGGTCCCCGTTTCGGAAAACGTCGTCGTCCAAGGGGACCTCGGTTTCGGACACTTCGACGTCTCCGCCGGAGGCACCCTCGTCTTCCTCGAGGGCCCGCCGAGCGCGCCAGTGACCACGTCGGTTCTCCTTCTCGACCGGACCGGTAACGAGAAACCTCTCCCGGTACCGCCGGGCGAGTATTTCGTTGCCCGCTTTTCCCCGGACGGCGGGAGGCTCGCGCTGACCCACTCGGAGGGCCTTCGGGTTCGTATCGCCATCTACGACCGCGCACGGAACATCCTGACGACGCTGACACCCGAGCCCGGCTCCTGCTTCGTTTCGATCTGGTCGCCCGACGGACGTCGACTCGCCTTCAGCCGCTTCGTCGACAAGATGCCCACTCTCAGCGTCAAGAACGCGGACGGGAGCGGCGAAGTCGAGCCTCTGACCGACGCGACCGACGACGCCCAGTTCGCCAACTCCTGGTCGCCCGATGGCAAGACCATCCTCTACACGGTCGCGTACACGGCCGATCGCGGACCCAAGCGTCAGCTCCTCTCGACGGATCTATGGCTCGTCTCGCCCGGCGACCGGCGGTCCGCCCGCCCGTTCTTCGAAAGTCCCTTTCGGGAGACCGGAGGCGCCTTCTCGCCCGACGGACGCTGGGTCGCCTACATGTCGGACGAGTCGGGGGTCCGGGAGATCTACGTCCGGCCTTTTCCGGGCCCCGGCGCCGCCGTCAAGGTCTCGAACGGCTTCGCCATCGAGCCGCTCTGGTCGCGGGACGGCCGGGAGCTCACCTACCGGTCCGGGGACAAAGCCGACAAGTTCATGGCGGTCGAGATCCGCACCTCTCCCGGGCTGACCATCTCGGCGCCTCGGCTTCTCTTCTCTTCGGAGCTCGCCGTCGGCGGCCGGGAGGACATGTTTCGCGAGTATGACGTCTCTCCGAGCGGCCAGTTCGTGGCACTCCGAAACGCGCGAACCGAGGAGCCCAATCGTCAGCTGGTGCTCGTGACGAACTGGGCGAAGACGCTCGGGCCCTGACGCGCTACGGACCCGGTGGCTCGTCTTTCCTGAGCCAGAGCGGATCGGGCACGCGCACGCCCCAGCGCACCGACGCCATCCGCAGCCCGACGATTGTGAGGAAGGCGAGCGCGGCGGCGAGAACGGGCGCAAGGCCGATCCAGATTGCTCCGAGAAACACCCAGGCTCCGGCGAAGGACGAGACGGCGTAGAGCTCGCCCGGACGGAAGATGACCGGAATCTCCATCGACATGACGTCGCGGAGCACGCCGCCGAACGTGCCCGTCACGACGCCGATCAGCGACGCAACGAAGGGCGGCAGGCCGCGGTGCAGGGCGAAGCCGACCCCCGTCAGTGTGAAGAGGGCCAGGCCCATCGCGTCGACGAGCACGGCCTGGCCGTGCCACTGCCGCACGCGCGTGTGGAAGGCGCGGCTGTACACGAACGCCACGCACAGCGGGACGATCACGAGGAGGTATTCCTGGTGGTTGACCCAGAAGAAGGGGCGGCGGTCGATCAGCAGGTCCCGGAGCGTCCCGCCGCCCAATGCGGTGACGACCGCGAGACAGTACGTCCCGACGATGTCCATCTGTTTCTTCGCGGCCGTGATCATGCCGGACACGGCAGAGAGCACGACGGCGGCGGCCTCGAGCGCGGCCGCGAGCGTCGCGGCGTTGGGGACCGTCAACGGGAAGCTTCCGCCTCAGCGCCGGCGCGTGACGGGCTGAACCTGGACTGGCGGCGGCGCGAGGATCGGGTAGCCGTTGGCGCCGATCGGCGGCGGCACCGAGCCGGGCGAGCCCGGGGGGGCGATGATCGGGAACCCGTTCGGCCCGATGTGCGACGGCACGCGCGGCGGGGGCAGGGGCCGCGGCGGGACGTAGCCGCCCCCGTAGTAGTAATCGGTGTAGCCGTAGTAGCCCGAGTCGACGTACGCGTCGGAGTAGGACGGCGGCGGGGACGGCGGCATCTCGTAATTCGGTCCATGAAGCGCGGGCCCGACGTAGACGGTTTCGCCCGGGGCCAGCTTCTCCGTCGGGGCCGGCTCGGCTTCGAGCGTCGCGACTTTCTCGACCTCGGACGCCGGGAGGCTCAGGAAGACCCCATCGGGATACCTGTGGAAAACGAACGTGCGCCCCTTTCGCAGGGGCGGATCGAGCGCGTAAATCTTCGAACCTCCGCGCAGCTCGAGGGCGTAATAATTCTTCATGTCAGCCAGGGACACGGTCGCTGCGAAGAAACCCGCCAGAAGCCACATCGGCGAGCGTTTGGCCATCCGCTTCCCCCTCCCCATGCTCCCCTCACCCCTGTACTCGGGTACAGGACAGCTATGGTATAGACTTGTAAGTCTGGGCGAAACAAAGCCGATTCCGGCACCGGTGGTGGGGTACCCGCCCAGTTCAAGAAACCTGAAGACATCGAGGGTAGGAGAAGATGTCCGTCCGAAACGATACGGGCTTGGGGCCCGATAGCGTCCCGAGCCAGGCGCGGCGCGTCTCCGTCCACAACGCGGTCGAGTCCGCGCAGCGCTATCTCCTTTCGATTCAGGCAGAGGACGGCCACTGGTGCGGCGAGCTCGAGGGCGACACGATCCTCGAGTCCGAGTACGTCCTCACCATGCATTTTCTCGGACGCCTCCAGGAAAATCGCTGCCGCAAGGCCGCGGAGCACCTGAGGCGAAAACAGCTGCCCGGCGGCGGCTGGGCGATTTACGAGGGGGGCCCCGCCGAGGTCTCGTCTTCGGTCAAGGCTTACTTCGTTTTGAAGCTGATGGGCGACGACCCGAACGCACCCCACATGGTCCGCGCCCGCGACACGATCCTGACCCTCGGCGGGATCGAGGCCTGCAATTCCTTCACGCGGATTTATCTCGCGATTTTCGGACAGTGTTCGTGGGACGACTGCCCGGCCGTGCCGCCGGAGATCGTGCTCCTCCCCGACTCGTTCGTTTTCAACATCTACAAGATGTCGTCCTGGTCGCGCGGCATCGTCGTACCGCTCTCGGTGATCTGGGCTTCGAAGCCGTCCTGCCCGGTTCCCGACTACGCCGCGATCCCCGAGCTCCACATCCAGCAGCCGCGGCCCGCGCACGTTCCGCGCACGCGCAAGGAGCGGCACTGGCGCAACTTTTTCACGCAGATCGACCGCATGCTCAAGCGTCTCGAAGCCGGCGGCCTCACGCCCTACCGGAAGAAGGCCCTGGCGGCCTGCGAGAAGTGGATCCACGAGCGTCTGGTCCACTCCGACGGCCTCGGCGCGATCTTCCCGCCCATCATCAACACCATCATCGCGTTCCGCTGCCTCGGCTACGCCCTCGACGACCCGCGCCTCCTCGCCCAGATCCATGAGCTCGAGAAGCTCGAGCTCGAGGACGACGAGACGCTCCACATCCAGCCTTGCTTCTCGCCCGTGTGGGACACGGCGCTGGTGATGGAGGCGCTCTCGGACGGCGGCACGCCGGCCGACGATCCGGCGATGCTCAAGGCCGCGCGCTGGCTGCTCGACAAGGAAGTCAAGAAGATCGGCGACTGCAAGAAGGCCTGCCCCGCGGCCGAGCCCGGCGGCTGGTACTTCGAATACGCCAACGAGTGGTACCCCGATACCGACGACACCGCCGAAGTCCTGACCGCCCTCTCGCGCGCGAAGTTCCCCGGCGAGGCCGACGACCTCGCCCGCCAGGGCGCGATCGCCCGCGGCCAGGCGTGGCTGCTCGCCATGCAGAACCGGGACGGAGGCTGGGGCGCGTTCGACAAGGACTGCGACAACGAGGTCCTGACTTACATCCCCTTCGCCGATCACAACGCGATGATCGACCCGAGCTGCGAGGACATCACCGGCCGCGCGCTCGAGGCGCTCCACGCGATCGGCGTGCCGGCCGACCATCCGGCCGTCCGCCGCGCCGCGGCGTTCGTCGAAAGCAAACAGTTCCCGGACGGGACCTGGTACGGCCGCTGGGGCTGCAACTACATCTACGGATCGTTTCTCGCGCTCCGGGGCCTGCTGCACGCCGGCGCCGACCTGCGCGAGGGCCGCTACCAGAAAACCGCCGCGTGGATCCGCTCGCACCAGAACGCGGACGGCGGCTGGGGCGAGCTCCCGCACTCCTACGACGATCCCACGACCAAGGGCCAGGGCCCCTCGACGCCCTCGCAAACGGCCTGGGCGCTCGTGACCCTCTTCTCGACCGGCGACCGCGACTCCGACGCGGTGCGCCGCGGTGTCGAATACCTGCTCGCCCACCAGCTTTATGACGGCTCCTGGAAGGACGAGCACTGGACGGCGACCGGCTTTCCGAAAGTCTTCTACCTCCGCTATCACCTTTACGCGACATACTTCCCGCTCCGGGCCCTGGCGCTCTACGCGCGCGAGGGGACAACCGGAGTATCCCGGCGAGCCGAGCACGGCGAGATTCCCGCCGCCGTCCGGCGCCTCGAGCATGGAGTGAACTGATGCGCTTCCCCACCCACATCATGACGGACACGATTCAAAACTCGGTCCGTAACGTCCTCCGCGGCAATAAGCGGTACCCGTTCGTGCTGATGCTCGAGCCGCTCTACACCTGCAACCTCGCCTGCATCGGCTGCGCGATCGAGCGCCACACCGGCAAGCTGAAGGACCGGCTGTCGGTGGCCCAGTGCATCGAGGCCGTCGAGCGCTCCGAGGCGCCGGTCGTCTCGATCTGCGGCGGCGAGCCGACGATCTACCCCGAGCTCCCGGAGCTCGTCGACGAGATCATCAAGCGCAAGCGCCACATCTATCTCTGCACGAACGGCCTCCTGCTCGACGAGAACGTCTACGACACCATCAAGCCCCACAAGCGGCTCATGATCAACGTGCACCTCGACGGGATGCGCGAGACCCACGACTACGTGTGCGCGCGCAAGGGCGTCTTCGACAAGGCGATCGCCATGATCGAGAAGGGCGTGGCGCTCGGCCACCACATGATGGCCAACACGACGGTCTTCAAGGAGACCAACGTCGACGAGGTCGAGGAGCTCTGTGAGCTGCTGACGAAGATGGGCGTCGAGGGCATGCTCGTCTCGCCCGGCTATCACTACGACTCGGTCGGCGCCGACATCTTCCTGACGAAGTCCGAGATCCACAAGAAGTTCAAGCGCGTCCTGGACATCTCCAAGAAGTTCAGGCTGACTTCGACGCCGATGTTCCTCGAGTTCGCGGCGGGCCTGCGCGAGTACAAGTGCTCCCCCTGGTCCACCGTGACCTACACGCCCAACGGCTGGAAGGGGCCCTGCTACCTGATCGGCAAGACCTGGTCGCCGACCTTCGAAGAGTTCTGGAACGGCACGGACTGGGCGTACTGGGAGTCGCGGAAAGATCCGCTCTGCCAGAACTGCCTGATGCACTCGGGCTTCGAGGCGTCGGTCGTCATGGAGCTTCCCAAGCATCCCGGCGACATGGTCCGGATGATTGCGTGGAATTTGGCTGCGTAGCGATCGCTCCGCGTTCGCGTAGCAGCCATCCCGAGGCGCGCTGCGCCGAGGGATCCCGACACCACCGCTTTCGAATCGCTTCCTCGTCGAGTCTGTAATCGGCGAAGTGGGCTCCACCGGCGCGCTCCGGTGACAAACTAGCCCCCATGGACCTCGTCACCGGCGGCACCGGCTTCGTCGGCACGCACGTCGTTCGCGCGCTCCTCTCCCGCGGAGCCAGTGTCCGCGCCCTCGTACGCCCGTCCTCGCGGCGCGAGAACCTCGCCGGCCTCGACGTGGAGCTCTCCGAGGGAGACCTGACCGATCGCGCCTCGCTCGCACGCGCCATGCGGGGCGTCGCGACCCTTTACCACGTGGCGGCGGACTACCGGCTGTGGACGAAGGATCCTCAGGAGCTCTACCACGCCAACGCCGGCGGGACGGAAAACGTCCTCGCGGCGGCCGCCGAGGCCGGGGTCTCGAAGGTCGTCTACACGAGCTCCGTGGCCGCGCTCGGCCTGACCGAGGACGGCACTCCCGGCAACGAAGCCACGCCGGTTTTTCGCGAACGCATCATCGGCCACTACAAGAAGTCCAAGTACGACGCCGAGCGCGTCGCGGCGGGATGGGCCGCCAAGGGGCTTCCCGTCGTGATCGTGAATCCGTCGACTCCGGTCGGAGAGCGGGACATCAAGCCCACGCCGACCGGCCAGCTGATCGTCGACTTTCTCAATCGCAGGATGCCGGCCTACGTCGACACCGGGCTGAATCTGATCGACGTGCGCGACGTCGCGGCGGGCCATCTCGCGGCGGCCGAAAAGGGAAAGCCGGGCGAGCGCTACATCCTGGGCCACCGCAACATGAGCCTGAAAGAGATCCTCGACACGCTGGCGCGGCTCACGGGCCTCCGGGCTCCGAGCGTCCGGCTGCCTCACTGGATTCCGCTCTCCGCCGCGGCGTTCGCCTCCGGCTGGGCGCGCATCTCGGGAATTCCGCCACGCTTCTCGCTCGAAAGCGTGAGGATGTCGACGCACCGGATGTACTTCGATGGCTCGCGCGCCGTGCGTGAGCTGGGCCTGCCGCAGACCCCCGTCGAGGAGCCGCTGGGGCGCGCCGTCGAGTGGTTCCGCGAGCACGGTTACGTCCATGGCTGACGCCGGGCCGGTCGCGATCCTCACGGCAATCCCGGAGGAGCTCGCCGGCATCCGCCGCGCGGTTCCCCAATCCGGCAAGGTCGTGCTCGGCTGCACGGGCGACGGCCCCAGGCGCGCCGCTGCGGGCGCGGCGACTTTCCTGGAGCGCCACAAGCCCTCGGCCCTCGTCGGCGCAGGGTTGGCCGGAGCGCTCACGCCGGGGCTCTCGGTCGGCGAGCTCGTGGCGTCCCGCCGCGTGCGCTTCGAAGTCGGCGACGTCGCGACGCCCGATCCGCGCCTTCTCGAGCGAGCCCTCGCGGCGGGCGCGCGGCCCGGCACGCTGATCACGGTCGGCCGGCCGATCGTCTCGCCTGTGGCCCGGGCGGCGCTCGCCGGCGCCGATTTCGGCGACGAGGCCGCCGTCGACATGGAGTCGGCCGCGTGGGCGCGGGAAGCCGCGGCGCGCGGGATCCCCTACGTCGTCGTGCGCGCCATCAGCGACGCCGCGGACGAGGAGTTGCCGGCCTTCCTCGCCCAGGCCCTCGGCACCGATGGCAGCATCCGACGGGGCGAGGTCGTCCGCCGCGCGCTTCTCGAGCCCTCGTCGTGGGGTACGCTCCTGCGGATGCGGCGGCGCATGCACGACTTGTCCGCGAGTCTCGGCGCGTTTCTCGCGCGGATGCTGGCGTCATGAAGACCGTCTCCCTCGAGGATCTCCTCGAGAAAACCAGCCGCACCTTCGCGCTCTCGATCCCGGTGCTTCCGGAGCCGACGCGGCGCGAAGTCATGATCGCGTACCTCCTCTTCCGGATCGCCGACACTTTCGAGGACGCGTCGCACTGGACGCCCGACGACCGGATCGGCGCGCTCGCCGATTTCAACGGCCTGCTGCGCTCCGACTCGCGGGAAAAGGCCGAAGGCCTCTGCCGCGACTGGGTCGCCCGCGAGGTCGCCCACCACGCCGGCTACCAGGAGCTCATGGCGGAGGTGCCGTTCGTCCTGGACGCGTTCTTCGCGCTGTCGCCGGGCGCGATCCCGCCCATCCGCGACCATGTCATCCGCTCCGCCGACGGGATGGCCTCGATCGTCGCGAAGACGCGGGGAGGCGAGCTCACGCTCCACTCGATCCGCGAGCTCCAGGACTACTGCTACATCGTCGCCGGAATCGTGGGCGAGATGCTCACCGAGCTCTTCCTCCTCGACAGGCCCGGCCTGTCCGGCATCGCGGCCTTCATGCGCGAGCGCGCGGCCACGTTCGGCGAGGCCCTGCAGCTCGTCAACATCCTCAAGGACTCCGCGGTCGACGCCGAGGAGGGCCGGCGGTACCTTCCCGCCGAAGTTCCCAGAGCGGACGTGTTCGCCCTCGCGCGCAAAGACCTCGGCGTGGCCGGCGACTACATCCGCACCCTCCAGAAAGCGAACGCGCCCCGGGGGCTCATCGAATTCACGGCTCTGCCGGTCCAACTCGCCTGGGCCGCCCTCGAGCGCGTCGAGAAGAAGGGCCCCGGCTCCAAGGTCTCGCGGCCAGAGGTCTTCATGATCACGCAGCGCCTCAAGAAGGCGCTGGATCGGGGCGAGCCGCCGGTCTGAGTCTGACTGTCGCGACGCCTACGGCCCGATCGCGAGCGGGACGAAGAACGGATTCTTCGGGTACTGCTTCGTGTCGTAGACCGCGTCGGCGGGAGAGGTCCCGTCCCAGGCCAGCTTGTCCGGCCAGGAGGGCCGCGGCTGGCCGTCGACGAAGGCCGCGATCTCCTGCGCGTCCCGAGGATCCAGCGTGCCGGGTTCGTCGCGCGGCATTCCGTGGCGGAGAAATCCAGCGAGGGTGTCGACGCGCGCGAGACCCGCGACGTCGTTGTAGGAGCGCGGACCCCACACCGGCGGGACGTAATCGTACGGGAGGGGCTCTC
>Ga0207706_10006669_pt1 | contig 10675 bp, 8 predicted proteins | sample KBSC53metaG_FD_184318 | JGI IMG/M metagenome (GOLD analysis project Ga0207706, IMG submission 184318) | Corn rhizosphere microbial communities from Kellogg Biological Station, Michigan, USA - KBS C5-3 metaG (SPAdes) (version 2) | ecosystem: Host-associated > Plants > Roots > Rhizosphere > Soil ... | reverse complement strand
TTTGCTTAGTTAGCTGCGTTGATACATGGGGAGGTAACTGTGAAGTCAACGGATCTTTCTTCTCTGCAAAATAATATGATCGTGGTGGAAATATTGGAAGCTGCAAAAAAATCTGCAAAGGAAGGAAGGGTCGTTTATCTGAAATAAGTTTCTACGGATCACTAGGTGATATCTATGTGCCTATAATCCGATGTGGTTATCCTTTTAAACCTCAGTTCGGAGCTTACAATAACAAGAATAAGTTCACCACATAGACACAGTAGAAACATAGGAACACATAGTTTTTATCAGAGCAGGGCCTCCACAATATTCTCCCATTCTTCTTCCAGTGTCTTGTCGGGTCTGCTCTTACCAGCTCTTCGATACCAGTAGTCAGCATTTCCAATATCCCCTTCTTTACGATGAAGGTAGGCGTGTATCCATGCAGCAGTTTTGTCTTCAATATCCTGGATAATTTCATGTGACCTGTTCCAATCTCCTTTTGCATCATACCAAAGAGATTGGAGATACCCGGATAAATTTCCCGGTGGAGACGAAGCACTCAAACTTTTTTGAAACTCCTCAAATTTCATCTTAGTTTTTTAGAAGTTTGAAAGCATGTGTCCATTGATTGCGGAGAAAACCAGGGATACACCATAGCATGCAAAGAGGTTCGATAGCTCTCGCAGCCTCTGCTTTTCCCATGTCTTCTGTCTCATGTCCGAAGGCATTGAGAATATCAATGACTGTTTTTTTCGCACCTTCATCATTGCCACAAATAAACATAGTGGGTTTCGTTCCAGAAAACTTTGGCTTGTACATCACGGCATTACCCACACTGTTGAATGCTTTTACAAATTTTGCATCGGGCAATAATTTTTGAAGATCTTCCATCAGCGATCTGTCAAGACTGGTAAAATATTTCAATACACCATTTTCCGGTGGTGCTTTTGCAATGGGATTTGTTGTATCGATCACTACTTTATTTGAAAAATTTTCTTTACCCGCCAGTTCAATGACTTTTTCAGTCACATCACCACTGACAGCCAGAACGATCAATTCTCCAAATTTTGCCGTATCGGCAAATGACCCCAATTTGGCAGTAGGATTTCCTTTTTGCCATTTTACGAGACTATCCTTAGATACATCTCTTGTACCGATCATCACTTCATTACCTTCAGCCAAAAACGCTTTGCCTAAGGCCTGGCCAACGGCCGCTGATCCGAGAATACCGACTTTCATAACAGTCCCTCCATGATCTCTTTTGTGAAAAAATGAATTTAATTCTTCAACAAATCTTTTCCAATAAAGTTTGAATATTCCTGTTGGTTTCAAATTAACTTCATAGAAATTTCTTTCGATGCGTTACATTCTTATGGTATCAACATTATTCATTGGAGCAATACTTCCGGTACAGGCGGTTCTGAATACAAAATTAGGAAAACAAACAGGTGGGCCGTTGATCAGTTCATTGCTGAGTTTCCTGGTTGGACTTATTTGTCTTTTCATTATTAACCTGTTTGCTAATTACAGTGCTTTTACAAATATGAAGCTATTATCCGTTTCTCCCTGGTATGTCTGGATGGGAGGCTTGCTGGGGGCCATTTATGTGAGCTGCGTAATATTTGTGAATCAACAACAAGGGGTTGCGCTTACATTTGCATTGGTCGTGGCCGGCCAAATTTTTATATCGCTGCTGATTGATCATTTTGGTTTGTTTGGTTCTATTGTACGTCCACTGTCAATACCAAAGATCATTGGTGCATTGCTGATCATCGCCGGCCTTGTCTTAATAAAAAAATAGGTTGGAAATAAAGGCATGAACAATCCGAATTTACCTACTGATAAATCCCAGTTGACTCCGGTTGAAAAGGAGTTTGAGAATAGCATACGTCCAAAAGAGATCGCCGAATTTTCAGGTCAGCAGCAGATCATTGACAATCTGAAGATCTTTATCAAGGCAGCAAAAATGCGATCAGAGGCCCTTGATCATGTTTTATTTCATGGTCCGCCGGGTTTGGGAAAGACTACTCTGTCACGGATTGTGGCGAATGAATTAGGTGTAAATATCAAAGAAACTTCGGGACCGGTAATTGAAAAGCCGGGAGATCTTGCCGGGTTGCTTACCAATCTCGAACCGCATGATGTTTTATTTATTGATGAGATACACCGGCTGAGCACCGTTGTTGAAGAGTACCTGTATGCAGCTATGGAGGATTACCGGATCGACATCATGATCGATAGTGGGCCCAGTGCGAGAAGCATACAGCTCAATCTGAATCCATTCACATTAATTGGTGCTACTACAAGAAGCGGTTTGTTGACAGCGCCCCTGCTTTCCAGGTTTGCTATTAAATCGAGACTTGAATATTATTCCGCCGAGACTCTTCAGAAGATCATCAATCGCTCTGCAACTATTTTAGGAGTGAGGATCACCTCAGATGCTGCGAGAGAAATTTCCGGAAGAAGCCGGGGCACTCCAAGGATCGCTAATGGATTATTAAAAAGAGTGAGGGATTTTGCACAGGTATTAAGCAATGGGGTGGTTGATCTTGCTATTACACAACACGCATTAAAGGCATTGAATGTAGATGAGTATGGATTGGATGATATGGACAATAAGATCCTGCTCACTATTATCGAAAAATTTAAGGGCGGACCTGTTGGCATTACAACGATCGCAACCGCCGTCAGCGAAGAAGCCGGGACACTTGAAGAGGTATACGAACCATTCCTGATCCAGGAGGGTTTTTTGCAACGTACGCCAAGGGGAAGAGAAGCAACCGAAAAGGCATATCGTCATCTCGGTAAAAAATTCAAAGGCAAAAGCGGAGAAGGACTTCTTTTCTCATAACATTACCTGCGTTCAATTTCTTAAATTTAAGAACAATCCCACCATGATCGCCAGGGCATGTCATATACTGTTGATGATAATTCTCATCATTGTAAGCGGTATCCGAATGCAAGCTCAATCATTCAACCCGAACTATAATTTCAAACATCTCAACGTACAAAATGGATTGACTCAAAATATCGTTTACCATTTTTTACAAGACAGCCGGGGTTATATGTGGATCGGCACTCACAACGGGCTTTCTTTGTATGATGGAATTAAAGCAACTAATTTTTTGCATGATGATCAAAACACTAAATCTATTGCAAGAAATTTTATTTCCGGCATTGCAGAAGATTCTTCCGGGCAAGTGTGGGTAAGCAATGAAAATGGAATAGAAAGATACAACCGGACAGATAATTCGTTTACGCATTTCGGTATTGACAGGCCTGATGGAACAAAAGATTATTCCTATTGCCAGCTCCTGGGGTTTGTTTCTTCATATGAGTTATGGTTCCTGGAAACAGAAACAAGAACGATCAATACACTGAATACAAAAACCGGGAAGACGTCAGTTATCTCCAAGCTGAATGCTACCAATGCTCATTTATACAAAGGAGCCGGGAACACGATACACATATGGTCATCTTATGATAAAGGCACAATACACCAGGCGTATAAGAATAAAAAATTAGTTGAGCAACAAACATATTTTTCCGGGAAAGGTGGAGTGATGAATGTTCCCGGATTAGAAATCAGTCACGTTTTTCAGCAGAATGATAGTGTTGTCTGGCTTTCTACAAATGAAGGACTGGTGAGATTAAACCCTTTTCTTAACAAATACCGGGTTTATAACAAATGGCAAAACCAAAATGTAAGCGAAGTTAGATACGTTACTCTCTCTCCAAAAGGACAACTTTGGGTGGCAACAGGCGCAACTGGAATTTATGCGTTTGATGTCGAAAAAAATCAATTCATTTACAATTTCAGAAATAATAAATTAGATCCGTTTAGTATTTGCAGTGATAATATTGTGTCCCTTTATTTTGACAGGGTTGGTAATATTTGGTGTGGCAGTTATGGCAATGGAAGCAGCTATGCTCATACGGAAAATATTTTTTTTGAAAACCATCTCTCAAAAGCTGAGGCCCAGGCCTGGAAAAGCAACAGCAATAATATTTCATGGTTAGGGATTGATGCTAACGAAGACTTATGGTGTACCCTCTCGGATGCCTTCGGGTTCTGGAAACTTGATAAGGGCTTTAACCTTAAAATGCACAAAACGCCTTTATTAGAAAATCGAACCCCTTTCGATGGGTACTTGAAGAAATTTCTTTTTGATAATAATAACAATATTTGGTGCGGCACCAATAAGGGATTATACAAGTATAGTATTGCGACCAATACGATGCATCCTGTCAAATATGAATTTATAAGTGATGAGGTACAGGGAAGCAGATGGATAAAAGACATGACCTGGCTGAATGACAGTTCTATTGTTTTTTCAACTTATGCAGGTCTTTATCGTGTAACGAACGTGTCAGGCGATCCGGTTGTTACACCAATTACTTTTCTTCCGCCGGATGCTTACATAGGTTTTGAAACATTGTTCCAGGATAGAAACAGGTTTATCTATATAAAATCGATCAATGATTCCCTGTATATACTAAAACCAGTTGATAATGGGAAGGATTTTGCACTATTTAAGTCACTCCATCTTATGCCCGATGTCAATTACTATTTCAGCGAGAGGAATGATTCGATCATTTATATCGCAACGAATTTTGGTCTCTATCGTATTAACAATAATAATTTTCATTTAACAAGGGAAACCTGCGATAACAAACTTTCATTTATCGATATACGAAGTGTGTTTAAAAAGGATAATAAGCTTTGGATCTTTGGCGAAAAAGGGCTTTATGTGTTTGATGAGAAAAACAGGCAGGGCAGGACATTTACTGTTGAAGATGGATTGCCCTCAAGCGAATTCAGCTTCTCTTCACTTGTTTTTAAATCAGATCAAAAATGTATAGTGGGGACAGCGAATGGCCTTGTTTCCTTCTTCCCGGACCGGTTGCAGGGGTCGATCTATCCACCGGGAGCGCAGCTCACAGGTATCTATGTCAATGATATTTTGCAGGTCGCAATGCCGAATTCTAACGAAATAAAGAAGATCAACCTCTCATTTAAAGAAAATACTTTTTCATTTGATTTTTCCACCATTGCGTTTCAGCACGTATCGGATTGTGGCTTTGAATATAAACTTGAAAGATATGATGAAGATTGGATTGAAGGCGGCACTGCGCATTATACAAGGTATAGTAAGATACCCCCGGGAAATTATGTCTTTAATGTCCGTGTGATCGATCCTCTCGGCAAGGTCAGTCCTTTTATAAAAACATTGGAAATACAAATTGCCAAGGCTTATTGGCAAACCAATCTTTTCAAATTGGGTGTTCTTTTGGTGATATTAGCTATTGGTTGGTTGCTTTCAAGATGGTACTTCACTCATAAAATCAGGAAACAAAAGATAGAATTTGAACGCCAGCAGCTCATCGAAAAAGAAAGAACAAGGATCGCTACGGATATGCACGATGATCTTGGAGCAGGTTTGTCGAGAATCAGATTTTTGAGCCAGTCTATTCTCAATAAGAAAATAAGTGATGATGAAGCGATCAGAACCGAACTGAAAAAAATAACCTCTTTCTCAGATGAAATGTCGGAAAAGATGGGAGAGATAGTGTGGGCATTGAATGAAAAGAATGACACACTTGCTGACCTTATCGCGTACACCCGATCTTACGCCGTAGAGTATCTCGCCAATCACAACATAGAATGCGAAGCAAATACACCGATGCACCTCCCGGGTACGTTTATAACTGGTGAAATGCGTCGGAACATATTTTTATCCGTAAAGGAATGTCTTCACAATATTGTAAAACATGCCGGCGCAACAAAAGTTTGTTTTTCGGTGGAACTGGAAAAAATGATAAAGATCATCATTCATGATAACGGAAGGGGGATCGACTGGAACAACCGTCGCGCCTTCAGTAACGGCCTGGAAAATATAAGCAGGCGAATGAAAGAGATAAATGGCGATGTAAAAATTTTGAATGAACAGGGAGCAAAGGTGCTGCTTACCATTCCATTCGTTTTATGATATTTTTTTAAAGGAAGTGTTCGTGTAATTCGCACTTAATTCGTGTTATAAGAATATAACGTTCGTCCTATTGGTAAATGCAGGAGGTACTGTTAATTTTAATTCTTCATGCCTATACGTGTCTCCATAGTTGAAGATCTCGCTGAAATAAGAGAAGGGTTAGTGGACCTGGTGAGATTGGATAAAGAACTTTTAATGGTCGGTAGTTTCGAAGATGCCGAATCAGCCGTTCATAAACTTCCCGATCTGCATGCGGACATTGTTCTGATGGACATCAATCTCCCGGGTATGAGTGGCATTGATTGTATCAAGACCGTCAAAGAAAAATGCCCGGGGACACAGTTTATGATGTTCACTGTGTACGAAAATGATGAGAAAGTACTGCAGGCTATGCAGGCAGGAGCCACGGGTTACCTGCTCAAAAGAACGAAACCCGAGCAGATAGTCGAAGGCATAAAAGAATTGAACCAGGGAGGGTCACCCATGAGCAGCAACATTGCACGTAAGCTGCTCAATATTTTTCTCCACGAAAAAAAAATAGCTAAAAAAGAAGTTCTCTCTGATCGGGAAAATGAAGTGTTGCAATTATTGGCTGATGGGTTGTTGTATAAAGAAATTGCCGATCGGCTTTACATTGGTCATGGAACCGTCCGCCAGCACCTTCACAATATTTATGAGAAGCTGCATGTCCATAACCGCACTGAGGCCGTCAACAAATATTTCGACCGCAGCTGATCCCCTCTCTTATAACATTCGTTATATCAAATACTGATTTTTTCCCTATTGACATGGGATAAGCAGGCATCTATCTTCAACACTGTAAAAAATTTCCTTCTTTTAAAAATTTCAGTGTATGAGAAAGATAGTCCTGTTGCTTGGTTTGCTTACTACTTTTTCTATTGTGGAGGCTCAGCTTTTAAAAAAATTAAAAGACAAAGTTGATAATACGGTCAACAAAAAGGTTGACGATGCTACAAATGGGAAGAAAGGCGAACAAGGAAGTGGAGGGACAAGTGAAAATACAGGTGGCGGTAGCAGCCCCGGACCTGCGACAATGAAAACATATAGCAAGTATGATTTTGTCCCTGGTGAGAAAATTATAGTATTCGAAGATTTCATGCAGGACAAAGTGGGTGATTTCCCAGATAAGTGGAATACCAATTCAGCAGGTGAGGTGGTGACCGTCGAGAAAAAACCGGGACAGTGGTTTAAGATTACGCAAAAAGGGATCTTTCGGCCTGACTTCATTGATTCATTCCCTGAGAATTTCACGTTCGAGTTCGATATTCTTTGCGACCAGCTGGTTGGCTCGTGGGGATTACGTACGGCTTTTGCTGAAATGGCGGACAAAAACAGCCTCGATAACTGGCAATCGGAGGCTAAAAATTTCATTGAATTTCATATGCTGCCCCAACAAGATGGCAATGGGTTTTCAGAAGTAAATAGAAAAACGGCCGGTGTTTTGCAAACTGCAAACTCAAATCCCACAAAACAATTTTCCGATGTAACCAGGCCCGTTCATGTGGCTATTTGGCGGCAAAAGGAAAGAATGCGCCTGTATCTGAATGAAGAAAAAGCCTGGGATATCCCAAAGGCAGTTGCACCCGATGCAAAATTCAACTCGCTGCTTTTCGCGGTACAACTCATAGATGGAGATCATCATTTCATGATATCCAACCTCCGCCTCGCGACAGGCGCTCCCGACACCCGTAAAAAACTACTTGAACAGAATAAATGGGTCACTCACGGGATCTTATTTGATGTGAACAGCGCCACCATTAAACCTGAGTCCTATGGCACGCTGAAAGAAATGGCAGACGTGATGAAAGAATATACTGATCTCAAAGTAAAAATTGTAGGGCATACAGATGCTGATGGTAAAGATCCCGACAACCTCGAATTATCAAAGAAGAGAGCTGCATCAGTAAAAGAATCATTGGCCAAAGAATTTGGAATTGATGAAAGTCGAATGGAGACAGACGGTAAAGGTGAAAGTGAACCGATTGATAAAAATGACACGCCAGCAGGCAAAGCCAACAACAGAAGAGTTGAATTTATAAAACTGTAAATAGGTCAGTATGCGAATCCTAATTTCCTTATTGCTTCTTGTTTGCATAAGCAGGTCCTCACTTGCTCAAACTCCCGCAGACAAGACCGTAAAACCAGTTAAAACTCAAGCGCCTTCGAAAACGGAAATTCAATCGCAGATGGCGGCGGCGACCAATGAAATAAGAAAGGAGCTCGCTGATCTTGAAAAGCAAATTGCTTCTTCAAGTGATGAGAAAGAGATAAAGGATTTGAAAGAACAGGCAGACATACTGAAAAAGCAACTAGCGATGATGGATGGTCTGAATAAGAATATGGCGGGCATGTCGGAAAATGTCGTGAAAGAAGCTGCAAATGAAGAAAGTGCTGCCATCATACCTAAACGCGACGTAACAAGGATCAACATGATTCCCCAAAAAACACTCACCGACGCAGAACTTATGTTATTCGTAAGAAATGTTCATAGCGGTGTAGAAAAATTAATTTCTCCGACGGAACGAAGCGAAGCTTTGAATATTTATAGTGAAACAAAATCAAAATATGGATCCAACGCTGCTGTGGCCAATGCCGCCAATGGCTGCTGGATGCTGGGTAATTGGGAAAAGGCTTTATTCATTATGGGTAAAGTGTGTATCGATGATATCTCCGATGCGGACAATCTGAATAATTATGCCTCTTTCCTCATTTCCACCGGAGCTGAACAAGCGGCTATTCCAATTCTCGAGTACCTCAATTCAAAATATCCCAACAACAGCACGATAAAGAATAATATTGGACAGGCATGGTTTGGCCTGGGTGATTTGGAAAATGCGAAAAAAAATCTTGAAGAAACCACCGGGCTTTATCCGAATCATTCTACAGCCAATTCGACGTTGGCAAACATTTACGAAGCGGAAGGTGACAAAGAAAAATCCATTTCTCTTTTAAAGGCGTCCATTAAAGAAAACTATGACCCGGACAAGGAGGCACATCTTGAAAGACTGGGAGGTAAGCTAACTTATGCTGATATGCCGGAGTTCAATTATCCCATGCAAAAGGACCCTTTTGGTATAAACGCGATGATTCAGTCGTTGCCGGAAAATTATCCGTCAGCAATTGGCCAAGATCAAAAGGTAGATGAAATCAATGGCTATGTGAATGGTGTTAGCAAATTTGAAGAGGACTTGAAAGCAGAAATGGCGGAATTGGATGAGAAAATTAGAGATGCTACCATTAAACTTGCCACAAACGATGCGTATAAGCAAGAATTTATTCCGCCTTACAATTCCCCGGCTTATAAAACCGCTGCAAGATCCCTTCAGCTGATCATGGCGGAGCGATTTGGATCAACGTCGCCACTAATTATTCACCTGCTCTATCCTTCATACAAGGGTTCAGCCGCAAACAGTGGTGTTATAACTGAGGCTGAATTTTGGCAAAAATGTACGGACATATGGGAAAATGAGGTGGCGAAGCCATTGGCTGATCTTGCATATGCAATGCGGGCACGAGTAGGCCCGGCGTCGGCAACTTGCGCAGAAATTGATGCTGCCACAAATGCGTATATGGCCAAAGAAGCAGCCATCAAAAAAGCAGGAACAATCAAGATCAAACAATTTGTCCAGCAAAATTCAGTGGCCTTTGATAAATGGATCAAATTAAATGTATATGGCTTGCAAGATGATCTGCCAAGGACGCCTGGTCAAAAGTTGACGGAGCTTGTGTCACAAACCGATTTTACGGTCAGGAGGAAAAGATACAAAGATGGGCAGGTGTATAATTTTTTAACTAAGGCCAACACAATTGTTGAAAACCAGAAATACGTTAAAAGCGCATGTGACTATGGGGAACAGTTAGCAAGGGAGTCGTCGCCAGACGACCTTACGCCACTTGTTCCGATGAAGGTTAAATGCGATTTCATCAAGGACATTACGCTGCCGGTTGTAACGTGGTCGCTCGAGTGCAACATCATCCGGGAAAGACCGAAAGGAAACATGAAAAAGAAGAACGACCCTGTCTCCAGGGGTGAAGGGCACAGCAGCACCAGGAGAAATGGATCGAGGGCACCATTGGGTGGAAGAGGTCCATCGAATTTCGCTGAATACGGTGAATCTTTAAATGAGAATCAAAAATTGGCCCCGCTAAATGCAGAAGATAAAGACCCCTCACAATTTTCAATTGAATACGACCGGTGGGGCAATCTCGTTGGTTTCAATTTTCAGCTCAATGAAGATGGTTCCGCCCTCAAAGATCCTGACTCAGTTGAATCAGGCGTTGACAGTCGCTGGAGTTGGAATGCGATTGCATCTCCGAAAAAGGGATTCATGAACAAGCTGCTTATTAAATGAAAAAACAAATCACCATCTTTTTACTGACCCTTTTTACTGCATCGTATTTATATGCCCAGGATGCGCCGTGTAACGATGATCTCATCATGAAGACAATGGGCAAATGGTACAGGCCCAAAGCCAATCCTTATGTTGCTCCAGAGAAGACAAATTTTACTAAACCACAGGAACTGGCTATCGCTGCAAGAATGGAAGAAATGTACAAAATGATGCTTAAAGCCATTCCCGGACCCATGGGTCTTAACGGAGGATGGACATGTAGAAATTATGATGGAGAGTTTGCCAGTAAAGTGAAATACATTACCACCCCCGACGGAAGTGTACAAATGG
>Ga0207706_10006667_pt1 | contig 10676 bp, 9 predicted proteins | sample KBSC53metaG_FD_184318 | JGI IMG/M metagenome (GOLD analysis project Ga0207706, IMG submission 184318) | Corn rhizosphere microbial communities from Kellogg Biological Station, Michigan, USA - KBS C5-3 metaG (SPAdes) (version 2) | ecosystem: Host-associated > Plants > Roots > Rhizosphere > Soil ... | reverse complement strand
CGGTCGACATAGACCCCGATCGTGCGCACGTCGCCGGCGGCGTTGCGCATCGGTGCAATGTGCCAGGGGATCAGCACCTCGGCCGTCCAGGCTTCGGCGTCGCCGCCGACCTCGTGTTGCCAGTTGCCGTCCCAGTCGCTGTTGAACTGCGTTTCGTTGGTGATGACGGCGTCGAAGATGCCGTTGGTGGAGGTGATCGTGAAGTCGTAGGCGGTGCGATGATCGCCGTCGAAATCGATCATGACGTTGACGCGATCGACCTGCTCGTCGAAATCCCGCTGCACGCGCTGCTGGGTGCGCGGCACGGAAGGCGGCTGGACGGCGCGAAACGCCACGGCCAGGCCTTCGGGCGTAGCGAGAATCCAGACCTCGGTCGGGAGCGACGCCGGCTCGCCGTTCAGCGGCTGGACTTTGCGGAAGTCCGTGACCCGCCGGGCGTCAGTCCATTCCTGCGGATCGATGCGGCCGTCGATCGTGACCGCCGCTGCTTGAGCGACGTATGCAACGAACAGGCACGTTCCCAGCCCCAGCGCTCTCCACTCCACCATCGTTCCATTTCCTGCCGGTTTGGCCTTTCGATGCCAAGCCGGTGCCATTGGTTGCAATGCGACTCGTTAGACTGGCTGCCTGTCGTAACGATCGGAGTTTGCGTCATGACCCGGACCTTCGAAGGACATCCGCTGCGGGCGATCCGCGCGCTGGATTATACGATCATCTTCGCGCGCGACCTGCCGGCGATGCGCAAGTTCTACGCGGACGTGATGCGCTTCGAGCTGTACCACGAGCTGGCCGACAACTGGATCGAGTTCCGCGTCGGCGGCAACATTCTCGCGCTGGCGAAGCCGGGACTAGTCGTTCCGGATCAGCCGCCGCCCGCAGGGACTGCGAGCGTACAACTTGCCTTTCGCGTGCGCCGCGAAGAGGTCGACGCCGCCGAAGCTGCATTGCGGACGGAAGGCGTCGCGATCGTTGCACCGTCGACCGATCAGCGCTGGGGACATCGCACGCTGTTCTTCCGCGACCCGGACGGCAACCTGCTGGAGATCTACGCGGACATTTGACTCACAACTGCGCGTCCAGCCTGAACGTGCGGGCAAGCCAGGCCTGGAACCGACGCCCCATCGACGCATGCGGCTCGTGGTCGAAGCTTTCGGTGCCGTCAGTCCAGTGCAGCTTGCCCGCGTCGAGCGCAACGCGCCACGCGTGCTCGCCCGCGGTCTGTCGGTCGAAAATCCCCTCGAGCTGCAGCGCGAGCGGCTCGCTCTGCGCGAACACGCCTTGCTCGCAGTTCAACCAGGTCGAGCGCGGGTCGAGATTGTAGCTGCCGACGAAGAGTCCGCGGCTGTCCACTGCAAACGCCTTGGTATGCAGGCTCGCGCCCGACGACCCGAAGAGACTGGCGTTGTCCTCCATGCCCGGCAGCGGCTTGAGCTCCCAGATCTGCACGCCGCCTGCGAGCAGATCCTTGCGATGGCGTGAGTAGCCGCCGTGCACGGCCGCGACGTCATTGGCAGCCAGCGAATTCGTCAGGATGCGAACCTCCCGGCCATCCGCGACCAGGCCGCCGAACCGGGTCGTCACTTCCTCGCCGGGCACGAAGTACGGCGAGATGATCGACAAGCGTGTTTGCGCGCCTGTGACCAGCGGAACGAGTGCCGCACCCACGTGAGTGGTCTGCGCATCGCGCTTCTTCATGGTGACCTTGCGCGGATCGTCGGCGACGAATCGATAATTGTCCGACCACTGCAGCGGCCACTCGCCTTCGACCATGCGCTTGATCGCATCGTCCGCGCGCAGTGCCTGCGCGTAGCGGCTCTGCTCCGCCTGCGCGGCATGCGAGCGAAGCTCTTCGCGGAGTCGATTCAGCGCCGCGTCCGTCACGGCCGCGGGATCGAGCGTTTCTATCGGGTACGACGCAGGCGAGTTCCAGTATCGGTCGAAGGAGGCCGACGCTTCGCGCACGACCGGCCCGATCATCGCGAAATCCAGATCGACGAAGTTCACTTCGTCGCTGGCACCGAAATACTCGTCGCCGATGTTGCGCCCGCCGACGACCGCAATCCGGTTGTCGGCGATCCAGCTCTTGTTGTGCATGCGGCGGTTGATGCGCTCGAAGCTGGTCGTGGCCTCGGCGACGAAGCGCAGCGCGCCGTGGCGCGAGGCGAACGGATTGAACGTGCGCAGCTCGATGTTCGGGTGAGCGGCGAGCGCGGCAAACGTGGTGTTCTCGTTGCGCGCATCCATGTCGTCGAGCAGCATTCGCACTCGGACGCCGCGGTCCGCGGCGAGCAGCAATTCCTGCACGAAGTAGCGGCCGGTCAGATCCATGTGCCAGATGTAGCTCTGCACATCGAGGCTGCGCGTCGCCAGGCGGGCGCTCTGCACGCGACTCACGAACGCTTCCGTGCCCTCGACGACCAGGCGGAAGGCGGATTGCCCGGGATGCTTGGCTTCGAGAGGGCCGGTGAGTTGATCGAGCGGCGTCATCTGCGTCGGAGCGATCGCGCTCGCGTCAGGCAGAGTGGGGCGCGGCGGCAGCTGCGCGCAGCCTGCAAGCAGCAAGAGCGCCAGACCGGTTATGTGCGCTGCAGATTTCACCGGCCGGCCGCTGGCGACCGGCTCAGTGGCCAGGCGCTTTCTGCTCGTTTTCTGCGCCTTTGCGCGTGATCTCTGCGTAGAGTGCGGTCATCCGATCCACGATTTCCTGATACTGCGGCAACTTCGCCGCCAGGGTGCGCGCCTCGCGCCCTTCCGTCACCGCGCGTTTCAGGAACTGCGTGTCGTAGTCGGACAGTCGCTCGCCGCGGTCGACCTTGTCCTTGAGCTTGAGGGCATAGGGCAGGCGCTCGGCCTCGAGTCGCATGAGCAGCACCTGCGCGACGCCCTTATCGCGCGACTTTTTTCGCGAATCGCTCATCGCGGGCAAGTCTGGGACGAGTGCGACGGACTAGGGAATACGGACTGCGGGCATCCGCAACGACGCTGCCAGTGCGCCGAGTGCGAGGACTGCGAGGGTGATAGCGAACACGCTGTCTGCCACGAGCGAATCGAAGGCACGCGTGAGTACTGCCACGGCAATTACCGGCAGCGAGTTGCCCAGGAAGCACACGATGAAATACACCGAGGAGACACCGGCGCGTTGATCCTCAGGGGCGATCTGATTCACGACTTGCAGGCTGCCGCGATAGCCGAGCGCGCCGCTGACTCCGCTCAACGCGGTTCCCAACAGCAGCAGCGGCAACGATCCCTGCGCTTGCGCAAGGATCAGCAGCGCCAACGTAGGCACCAGCAGGATGAGAGCCAGGCGCATGCACGTGCCGCTTGCGAGCCGGCGTGTGACGATGATCGTTGCGGCCGCTACCAATCCCAGCTCGAAGACGACGGCACCGCCGATGGCGCGGTTGGACAGATGGAGGCTATCGATCAGCACGCCGGGCGCCAACGAGAAGTAGAAGCCGTAGAGCGAGAAGACCGTGAACGCAGTGATCGCAGGCGCAATGAAACGCGCGCGGATGGATCGCGGGACCGCGACCGAAGTGCGGCGTGCCGTGTTTGTGTCCGAGTGATTGTTCACCGTCTCGGGCGATCGTGCGATGAACACGGCCGTGATCGCTACCGCCCCTATATATATGAGAAAGGGCAGTTGCAGCGGCCGCGAGGAGTATTGAGCGAGGAGGCCGGAGATCAGCGGACCCAGCCCCAGGCCAGCGAAGTTGCTGACGACCGCCACCAATGTCGCGCGCGCCCTGTCCTCCGCGTCCAACTCCGCGATCCACGCTGTCCCGGTGCCCGCTCCAAGTCCGATCGAAAAGCCGCTCAATACGCGCGCGACGAACAGCCACGGTGTGCTCGTGGCGAAGAAATAGATCCCGGTGCTGAGCGCCGCCATCGCCAACGCGCGCAGCACGATGCGCTTGCGGCCGGCACGATCCGACACGCCGCCGAAGAAGAACAGCGAGACCAGATTGCCGATGACGTACGCAGCGTAGATCAGCGTCAGCATGATCGCCGAGAAGCCGAACTGCTTCGCGTACAGCGAATACAGGGGCGTCACGATCGTGCTGCCCATGAACATTACGGCGATCATCGAACCGACTGCCAAGGTCGCTGCCTTCATCAGTGGATCTCCGGCGGGGACGAGCAGACTTGACGCAGCATGCCATGCCGCGGTTCCCTACAGGCGATGGTCAAGGTAGTAGTTCTTGCGCTGGTAGTCGCGCTGACTGGCTGCGCCAGCTCTTCGCTCGTGATCCGCTCCTACGCCGAGGGGCTCGCAGGCGTTCGCGGTACAAGTACCGAAATGAAGTTGAGTGTCGCGCGAGACCCGGCTGTGAGCGACGGCGCAGTCCTGTTGGTCGAATACCCTGCAGCGACAGCTAACCGCGCGGCCCGCGATGTGTGGTGCGAAGCCGAGCACAGCGACTGGACCGCGAGGCGCGCGATCTCGTTCCAGGCGAAACCGGACCACGCGATGCGCCTCTCGGTATCGTTCATGGATCGCAATCGCGTGGCGTACACGAGCTGGTCGGACTTGCGCGCCGGCGAGTGGCAGACCGTGCGCATCGCGTTCGAGCAGATCCGTCCGAATCCGTATTTTCAGCCGCCCGGCGCGCAGACGGGCGCGCCGCTCGACGTCAGCGAGGTCAAGGCCATCGGCTTCGCTCCGCAGGATCCAGGTCCGGGGCGAATCGCGCTCAGCCGATTCGTGATCGTGGACTGACGCGGCGTTTCACTGCGAGGGCGGTCGGCAGTACGCGCCGAGCAGGCGCGGACGCTGCGTCAGTTCTGCGCGCTGAGCGACAAGCCGGGCACGCGCAGCAGCTCGCGCGAGATCTGCGCGCTCAGCTCCTGCAGCAGCGCGAGGCGCTCGCGCACGAGCTTGGTCTTGGAGATCTTCTTCGAATGGCTCGAACTGTTCAGCGCAGCGACGACGCGTTGCGCCTGATCGTAGACTGGCACGGCGACTGCCACCACACCGTACGCGAGCTCGTCCTCCACGGCGGAGTAGCCGGTACGGCGACACTCCTCGATGAGCTTCATCAGCTTGGCAGGATCCGTCACGGTGTGACTGGTCAGTGCGACGAATTGCTCGGTCGCGAAATAGTTCTGCAGCCGCTCGGGGCTGACTCCGGCCAGCAACACGCGGCCCATCGAAGTCGGATAGGCAGGAAAGCGGCTGCCGACATGTGCTTCCAGTCGCATCAGCGTGCGCACTGACGTGCGCGCTACGTACACGATCTCCGTGCCGTCGAGCACGGTGAGCGCGGCGGAATCGCCGGTCCGGCGCGCCAGATCCTCCAGGTAGGTTTTGGTCAGCGTCTCGATGTTCATCGATTCGAGATAAGCGGCGCCGAGCTCGAGCACTTTCGGCCGCAGCAGGAAATTGCGTCCCGCCTGCATGACGTAGCCCAGCTCCGCGAGCGTGAGCAGGCAGCGGCGCGCAGTCGCCGCGGGCAATCGGGCGTGAGCAGCGATTTCGCTGAGCGTCAGCGAGGGTGACTCGCGCGTGAAGGCGCGGATGACGTCGAGTCCTTTCGCGAGCCCGCCCATGGCTTCGCGACGCGGCGGGGTAGTTCGGCGTTTCATGCAGCCACTCTATTTCGCTATCCGAAAAAATTTGCAGCCGGACTGCGTCGCTTGACGCCCCGTCCCTGCGCGCGGGACCATGTTCGCATGGCGAAGCAATTTTCGCTATGCGAAAACTTTGAATCATGAAGATCGGCCCGCAGACCCACCGCAGCTCCGCGATCTCGTCCTCGAACCAGGACACGATCCTGGTGCGTGGTCGCGACCTGTGCGGCGAGCTCATCGGTCACGTCTCGTTCACCGATCACGCCTGGCTGCTCGTCACCGGCCAGATGCCGAATGCCGCGCAGCGCCGCGTGCTCGACGCGACGCTGGTTGCGATCGCGGAACACGGGCTGGTGCCGAGCGTGCAAGCGAGTCGCCTGACGCTTGCCGCAGCTCCCGAAGCACTGCAGGGCGCCGTCGCCGCGGGGATTCTGGGCTGCGGCTCCGTAATTCTCGGGGCGACCCACGAAGCCGGGCGGTTGCTGCATGAAGTCGTCACGCGTGCCGGTGCCGGATCGCTCGACTCCGCAGCGAAAGACGTCGTGCAGGAGCATCGGGCCGCGCAGCGCGCGATTCCAGGCTACGGCCATCCGTTGCACAAGACCGCCGATCCGCGTGTCGTTCGATTGTTCGAAGTCGCCACCGCAGCCGGTTGTCGCGGGCGACACGTCGAAGCGGCGCATGCCGTCGAGCGTGTCCTGCCGGTCGCGACCGGCAAGCAGCTCGCGATGAATGTCTCCGTGGCAATTCCGGCAGTGCTGCTCGACGCGGAGTTCCCGCTGGCTGCGCTCAAGGGCGTGCCGATCCTCGCGCGCACGGCTGGCCTGATTGCGCACTTGCTGGAAGAACAGAGCCGGCCGATCGGCTTCGTGCTCTCGCATGCGGGCGCGGCGGCGATCGATTACGACGGGCCGAAGCCGGACGGCTTCGTCACAAGCGACCAGTAGCGAATCATCATGCAGTCCGTTCTCTCAGGCATTCGCGTAGTCGAGCAGGGCACCTTCATCACCGGTCCCTGCGCCGGGATGATGCTCGCCGACCTGGGCGCGGATGTCGTGAAGGTCGAGAGTCCCACCGGTGATCCGTATCGCGCGTACCAGGGCGGACAATTCTCGCCGCACTTCCAGGCCTACAACCGCAACAAGCGCAGCATCGCGCTCGATCTCAACGGCGCCGACGATCGCAGGATCTTCGACGACCTGATCGCGAGCGCCGACGTCTACATCCAGAACTTCCGTCCCGGCACCGCCGAGCGCCTGGGCGCCGGCCGCGAGCGGTTGCAGCAGCTCAATCCAAAGCTCGTTTACTGCTCGATCAGCGGGTTCGGCGCGAGCGGACCCTACGCGGATCGCCCGAGCTACGACTCCGTGGCGCAAGCCTTGAGCGGTTTTCTCAGCGTGGTCGTCGATCCCGACCGTCCGCGCTTTCTCGGTCCGGCACTGGCGGACGCTATCACGGGTATTTACGCGGCGTACGGCGTGCTCGGCGCGCTGTTCGAGCGCAGCCGCACCGGGCGCGGCCGGCTGGTCGAAGTCTCGATGCTCGAGGCGATGTCGCACTTCGCCGTCGAGCCGTTCGCCGCCTTCTTCGCGCTCGATCGCGCGCCGCAGTCGAGCGATCGGCCGCGGCTGGCGCAGGCGTACATCCTGCGTACTGAGGACGGCGGCCTGATCGCGATTCATCTCTCGTCGCTCGAAAAGTTCTGGGAAGGTCTCGTCAGCGCGCTCGGTGCGCCGACGCTCGGCAGCGACCAGCGCTTCCGCACGCGGCAAGCACGCATCGACAACTACGAAGCGCTGGGTGCCCTGCTCGATGCGCAGTTCTCGCTGCGCCCGCTGCAGTACTGGATCGAGTGCCTCGGAGCGAACGACGTGCCGTTCGCGCCAATCAATCGTATTGACCAGGTCGTGCAGGATCCGCAGGTGCGTCATCTCGGCCTCGTCGTGCCGGTCGAGCGCGCGCACGGCGGCAAGCAGGCCGTGCGCCCGGCGGTGCAATTCGACGGCGAGCGCGCAACGCACGTGACCACGGCGCCGCTGCTGGACGAGCACGGCGCCGACATCCGCCGCTCACCTTGGACCTCTTAGCATGTTGTTTCCAACCACTCTCGTCGGCAGCTATCCGCAACCCGAATGGTTGATCGATCGCGAGAAGCTCGCGGGCCGCTTCCCGCCGCGTGTGCGTGCTCGCGAGCTGTGGCGCGTGCCGGAGCAATGGCTCGCGCAGGCGCAGGACGACGCAACTATCGTCGCGATCCGCGCGCAGGAGCAGGCCGGGCTCGACATCGTCACCGACGGTGAGATCCGCCGCGAAAGCTATTCGAATCGCTTCGCTACAGCGCTCGAAGGCGTCGACGTCGACAATCCCGGCACGGCACTGGATCGCAGTGGTCATCCGAATCCCGTGCCGCGCGTAGTAGGTCCGATCCGCCGCAAGCATGCAGTGCAAGTCGACGACCTGCTGTTCCTGAAGCGACACACCAAGCGCCTGGCGAAAGTCACGGTGCCGGGTCCGTTCACGATGGCGCAGCAGGCGCAGATCGAATACTACGACGGCAGTCGCGAGCTCGCCGCGCTCGACTATGCAGCTGCCGTGAATCAGGAGATTCGCGATCTGTTCGCCAACGGCGCGGACATCGTGCAACTCGACGAGCCCTATATGCAGGCGCGGCCCGAAGAGGCACGCGCCTACGGCCTCAAAGCACTCAACCGCGCGCTCGAAGGTGTGAGCGGCACAGTCGCTGTGCACATCTGCTTTGGCTACGCGGCAATCATTCACCAGCGGCCGTCCGGTTACTCGTTCCTGCCGGAGCTGGCGGGCTGCAGCTGCGCGCAAGTCTCGATCGAGACTGCGCAATCCAATCTCGATTGCGCGGTGCTCGCGAAGTTGGCGGGCAAGAAAATCCTGCTCGGCGTGCTCGATCTCGCCGACATGACTCCCGAGACGCCGGAGCAGGTCGCAGCGCGCATTCGCCGGGCGCTGCCGTACGTCGATGCAAAGAACATCGTCATCGCGCCGGACTGCGGCATGAAGTACCTGCCGCGCCACGTCGCGGACGCGAAGTTGCGCGCGATGGTCGAGGGAGCGCGCATCGTGCGCAACGAACTGGCATGACTTGGGGGATCCACACATGAACATCAACAAACGTCTGATCATGCTCGCGTGCACGACCGCGCTGTGCTCGACGGCTCCGACCCTGCACGCGCAAACGCCAAGCGCGACGAGCAGCCTGGAAGAGGTCATCGTCACCGCGCGTAAGCGCGACGAGACATCTCTCAACGTGCCGGTCGCCGTGAACGTGTTCACGGCAGCGGACATCCAGGCGGCAGGCATCGAGCGGCCGCAGGACTTCATCGATCTCACGCCGAACATGACCCTGGTGCAGACGCAGAACCAGGGCACTTCGTTCGTGACGGTGCGCGGCATTTCGCAAGCCCGAAACAGCGAGCCGTCGGTTGCGGTAGTCATCGACGGCGTGGCCATGGCGAATCCGTCGCAGTTCAATCAGGAGCTGATCGACATCGAGAGCATTCAGGTGCTGAAAGGCCCGCAGGGTGCGTTGTATGGCCGCAATGCCATCGGCGGCGCGATCATCATCACGAGCAAGCAGCCGACCGAGCAGTTCGAGGGCCGCGTCTCCGCCGGCTACGACTCCGGCCCGGGCTACCGCCTCGGCGCGACGGTGAGCGGACCGATCAGCGACACGGTGAAGTACCGCGCGACGGTTTCGTACCTCGATACCGACGGCTACATCGACAATCCGTTCCTGCACGAAGAAGCGGACCCGTACGAGGACCTGTCGGCGCGCGGGCTGCTGGTGTGGGAGCCGAACGACGGTTTCCGCGCCGACCTGCGCGCATATGTCTCCAATGTCTCGACGCAGGCGCTGTACTTCAACATCACCGAGAGCGTGAACGACACGCACCTGCCGGTGCGAGTCAACAATCCCGGCGTCAACGACCGCGACCTTGCCGGTGCATCGCTGAAGCTCGACTGGAGCTCGACCTGGGGCACGATCACGTCGGTGACTGCATACGACCAGCTCGAGGAAATCCTGACCGGCGATCAGTTCAATTTCCTGCCGATCCAGGAATCGGTGCTGTTCCAGTTCTTCGGCGCCGACCAGTCGCAGCATCAGTTCCTGGACGTCGACGCGGTCAGCCAGGAGCTGCGCTTCACTTCGCCGGCCGACAAGTCGGTGCGCTGGATCTTCGGCGCGTACGCGATCTCGACCGATCGATTCATCTCGACCGGCAACGTCATCGACATCGGCGACGGCATCGTGCCCGAAGTGAAGCACACGCCGCTGACGAAGTTCGACCTCGCTACCAACTGCTTCCCGCCGGCGTGCCGGCAGTTCAGCTTCCTTTCGGATTCGCAGGACAACTTCGCCTGGGCGGTGTTCGGCGACTTGAGCTTCGACATCAGCGACCGGCTGGAAGGCTCGGTGGCGCTGCGCTACGACGAAGACGAGCGCGAGAACACGACTGAGACGCCGGCGAACTTCCTGCCGACGCCGACCGCGTTCCCGGGCCAGGTGCGCAAGCACACCTGGGACGAGCTGCAGCCGAAAGTGACGCTGCGCTACAAGCCCGCGGTCGATCGCACGCTGTACATCGGTTACAGCCGCGGCTTCCGCAGCGGTGGTTTCAATCAGACCGGCGTCGGTGCCGCGAACATTCCCGGCATCAATGACCTGTTCGACAAGGAAACCGCCGACACCTACGAGGCCGGATTCAAGGGCGAGTTCATGGATCGCCGCCTCGCGACGAACCTGAGCCTGTACTACACGCAGGCGAACGGCTCGTACTACTTCGTGTTCGATCCGAACACCAGCACGCAGAATCTCGGCAACCTCGGCGACGTCGACTACAAGGGCTTCGAGGGCGAGATCACGGCGCGCGTCACGGACAACTTCGACGCCTACCTCGGTGTCGGTTACACCGACAGCGAGATCAAGGAATCCGACCGCGCCGCAACCGACGTCGGCAACCAGGCGCCGCTGGTCTCGGAGTACAGCGTCAACCTCGGTCTGGCGTATCGTCATCAGCTCGCGGCTTTCGGCGGTGCGAGCGCATTCGTGCGCGCGGACCTCGACGTGACGG
>Ga0207706_10006663_pt1 | contig 10679 bp, 12 predicted proteins | sample KBSC53metaG_FD_184318 | JGI IMG/M metagenome (GOLD analysis project Ga0207706, IMG submission 184318) | Corn rhizosphere microbial communities from Kellogg Biological Station, Michigan, USA - KBS C5-3 metaG (SPAdes) (version 2) | ecosystem: Host-associated > Plants > Roots > Rhizosphere > Soil ... | reverse complement strand
TTTTCCATGTGATTCTTCAACTGTCAGACGTCCGGCTATAAGATTTAAAGTTTAACTTCTTACTTTATTTTATTTAAGATATATCATCTTTTTTTGGAGGCGCACCACTTTCATCAGTCGCATTATTTTTATTTAATTCATCTTTAGCTTCACGAGATTCCTGTTTATCTTCAGGAGATTTACTATCATTATTTTCATTGAATTTATTAGTGTTAGCACTTGTTTTAATTTCCTGTCCATTTGCTTTCGCATTGTCTTTAAGACTAATACTTTGACTTGCTACAGCAGAACCATTTTGTGTTATTACTCTTACATTCATCTCCTCTGTTTCCTTGCCCTTTGGTGCTTCCTGTTCCTTCCGCAATTCTTCTAATGCATTTTGCATTTGCTGCACCCATCCGTCAAGTTCAGACTGCAGTACTTGTTCTGTATGATCTACCAAAGAATCTATGTTTGCTTGTTGTGCCTGTTCTTCAGCAGACAAAGCGTTCCACCATGCTTTAACATTGGCAAGATCAGTCGCAGCCTGATTATATTTAGTAAGGGTGTGTTCTGTTTGTCGATATCCAAGATAAGTTCCTATTGCAGCAACGATTGAAGTAGTTAAAGCGATCCAAACCTGCATACCTATTGCAGCAATAAAAGTTCCGATTCCTCCAATAATGAAGGTTCCCCAGGAAAATCGTTTTAATTGTCTTTCGAGTATTACAGATTTCTTTTTAAAATAATTAAGCTGATCATTTAATCTTATTTCAACATAACGATCAGGTGTAAGATAACTGAACCCGTCGTCACTTCCTTGTGAAGCAAACATGTTAGGAGGGAATCCATTGTCTTTATTATAAGGACGCAGGGATGATAAATTTACTTCTGTTCGCATAGTTCGTCTTGTAACATCCTCGACTCTCTGAGATAATATTGGTTCGGGATTCTTGTTATAATCATTTGATCTTGCACGATAACGATAAATCTCTCTCTTGATAGATTCCGCTCCTGCACGCAACAGCAGCCATTTGCTACCCTGCTTGAACCGTGTTACTGCTGTAATCAGGATGGTAAGTGAAATAGGAATAAGGATCAGGATATAATAGACAGATGACCAAAACAGCCACTGCCAATTGAACTCATTTTTATTAAATTCATTTAAAGGTTCTTTTGTTCCCCAAACCTGTTGAGCGATAGCTAATGTCGTTCCAACAACTCCTACAATTAAAATAGATATTTGTATTTTCTCAAATTTTCGTTGTTGTTCATTTGCATTAAAATCATAATCGGCAAAAGTTTCCCACGCCTGCATTAATACTTTATCTATACCCAATTCACGAATAATTAAGCGTTCAACATTCTTTACCGGTTTATCTAATTGATGAAAATGAAGTTTTGCGTCTGCTATGATCTCAGCCATCAGAGGATCATCCGGTGCCGTTTCCTTTTTTTCCCATGCGCTTGAAATTTCATCAGCAAATCCTCCGCTGCCTTGAATAACTATTAAAGGGATATTTTGTCTTACTGTATATAAGACCTCATCTTTGGTAATCATTCCTCCACCGGCTAATATTGCCACAACGGGAATTTTTGAAGTATCGTTTTTTGAAGCACTCTTTGTATTCTTTTCATTAAGTTCAACTTCGCTTTGATGTTGGCTTGACAACACTTTTATCAGGTTGAATATAGTGGCAGTTTCAGTGCCCCATTCTTTACCTTCAACAAGAACAAAATGAGAATGATTGGGTTCAAGAGGAGTTCCATTTGTTGAGCCATTATCCGGGTAACTGATTTTTGTTAGAGGTGCTACACCGATGAGCTGTGTTTTATAGTCTCGCCTTGCTACTCCTTCACCCATCATTGCCATTACGCCTGATTGAGTTCCTCCGTCAATAATAATTGCCTCTGCTTCTATTGCAGCTTTTGCGATACCACGACCAAATAGTTGAATAAGTTTTGGCACAAGTTCAGTGTTGATGTTGTCGGCACCACCCAAAACTAAAATGATCACTTTATATGATTTTAATGCCAGCGCATCGATAATATTTTCCGCATTGTCTTTAGCTGAGGGAAAAATAGCAGTGGCGTTTTTACCATTGGGTAAAACAATAGTCTCCTTCTTAATTGTATCCACGTTCATAGTTCGGTTTAATTATATTATGAGTGAAACTTGTGTTTAGCTAATTCAAAACAGTGGTCTGTTTTTAGAGGATATTAAATTGTACCAGGATTATGACAGGCTTAAGCGTACTTATTTTCAATTTGTCCAAATATTGTGCGGCTCGTATAAATCAAACTTCTGATTGTTTATCTAACCTACACAATTTTCTTTATAAACAAGCAATAAGTATTATTTCTTTTTAGTGTTGCTTATAACAAGAAAATTATTTCTCAGGAAAATAAGACTGTAAGCTTAAAGACAAAGTTTTAAAAAAAACACCCACAGCTTGTCCGGAATTTTTCCATTTCACCGTCTATATATACAGGTTCACCGCTTATGACTTGACTTTGGAGAAAAAGGATTGTCATTTTGTGATAAAATTAATGAGAACAATTAAAATATAAAGAAGAGATGTTCGTCTGATCTTTTCGTATGTAGAAAAAATATTACTGATTATAAAAAGATAAAGAATGAAAAAGTATTATTTCTTGTTAATCATAATCCTGCTATCAACGCATTTTGATGCATCGGCGCAAACTGCGGCTATACAGAATTTTGCATTTCAGCCGCAGGAAAAAATAAGTTACAATGTTTATTATAACGTGATAGGTATTTATATAAATGCAGGTTCGGCCACATTTACAACATCGCACGAAAAAATGCAGGATGCGGATGTATTCCATGTTGTGGGTGAGGGAAAAACAAACCCGCATTACGATTGGATATTTAAAGTAAGGGACCGTTATGAAAGTTATTTCAGTTCAACCGATTTGCAACCTGTAAAATTTGTTCGCAATATCAATGAAGGGAAATATAAAAAACATGAAGAAGTAACATTTAATCGTGAAACGAATACTGCAATAACAAACAACGGTGTTTACAAAGTGCCGGAAAACGTGCAGGATGTAATAAGCATCATGTATTATGCACGTAATATTAATTATGAGCAATACAAAAAAGGCGATAAAATTCCTTTCAGTATGTTTCTTGATGATAAAGTGTACAACATGTACATTCATTATATTGGCAAAGAAACTATCAAAACGAAATACGGAAAGTTTAATGCACTCAAGTTAAAACCATTGTTATTGAAAGGAAGCATTTTTGAGGGAGGAGAGAAGATGACCATTTGGGTAACGGATGATGCAAATCATATTCCTGTTCGTGTTGAAAGTCCGATAGTCGTTGGCAGCGTGAAGATTGATCTGATGCACTATGAAAATTTGCGGTATCCTATAACTGTGCTGCGATAAAACACCGAAATACTTTTGCGATTCTAATTGAAGAGAACTGATCTTTTTTATTTAACTCGTGAATTAATGCAAACAATTTCAGAGTTAAAAAATTTTAAAAAGAACTGCTGTTTATTTAATCGATGAACTCTGATGATTAATGATCCTGCAGTACAAGAGTGCGACGCAACAGGCGATGCCCGCAGTACCGCAGTTGGGTTCAAAAAGATTAATACAATCTTTAGAATGTTTAATGCATTCTTCACAGAATTATCATCAAAAAATCGGAACTTTATATTCACACGCTGTGTATAATATTGCTAACCGTTTATCACAGTAAAAAGTAAATTTGATAAGATTGGTTTTGTAAGTATAACAGCAACTTATTAATAAATTAAATAGAAAACAATTGACTGAAACAATCATTAACCTTGAATCTGTTAATCCCATTGAATTTTTTGGTGTTAACAACAGAAAACTTGATTTGCTAAAAAAGAAATTTCCTTTACTAAAGATTCTTTCCCGCGGAACGCAAATAAAATTAAGCGGCTCACCTGAACAAATTGAAAATGCCCGTGAAAAAATTGATCTCATTTTGCAGTATATGGAACGCAACGGCGATATGAGTGAAAATTATTTTGAACAAATTCTTGGCGGCGATGACGCTGAGACAATTGATCATTTTGTTGAACGAAACCCGAACGATATTCTTGTGTTTGGCCCGAATGGCAAAACCGTTCGTGCAAGAACCGCAAATCAAAAACGCATGGTTACAGCCAGCGATAAGAATGATATTGTGTTTGCAGTTGGACCTGCAGGTACAGGTAAAACTTACACTGCCGTTGCACTTGCTGTTCGTGCGCTGAAAAATAAAATAGTAAAGAAAATAATTCTTACACGTCCAGCAGTTGAAGCCGGTGAAAGCCTTGGATTTTTGCCGGGTGATCTGAAAGAAAAGATCGATCCGTATTTGCGCCCATTGTATGATGCATTGGATGACATGATCCCTGCAGATAAGCTTGGTTATTACATGAGCACACGCATTATTGAAATTGCTCCGCTTGCTTATATGCGTGGTCGTACGCTTGATAATGCATTTATCATTTTGGATGAAGCGCAGAACTCTAATGATCTTCAATTAAAAATGTTTTTAACGCGTATCGGTGCAAATGCAAAAGCTATCATTACCGGTGACCCGACGCAAATTGATTTGCCGAAAAATCAACGCAGTGGTTTAGACAAAGCCATGCGTATTTTAAAAAATATCGATGGCATTGCACATATTGAATTGGATGAAGAAGATGTGGTTCGTCATAAACTTGTGAAGGCGATCATCAAGGCATACGAAAAGGAAAAGGAAAAAGAGATGCAACATCAATCGCATCATTAAAAAATAATTTTTGCAAAAAAAATAAAAGGTAGTTGAAAAGCTGCCTTTTTTGTTTTATAGAATGAACGTTAATTTTGATGAGAATAATTTGCAATGCGATATCTACTATTGTTATTACAATTAAAACCTGACAGGTTTATTAATAATGCAATTGTGTCGATTAAAAAACCTGTCAGGTTTATACAAAATTTTTTACCGCTTCAGGTAATAATAATTTTCTTTTGCAGCTTTGTTTTCTCCTGCACAGAAAAACATTACACCAAAGCAGAGAATGCTTTGGATGCAGGGCGAGAATTTATTGACGGCTGTTTGAAAGGCGATTTTGATAAAGCATCTTATTACATGCTGCAGGATGATGAAAACAAATCACTGCTGCTTCAGCAAAAAAGAAATTACAATGCGAAGAGCAAAACAGATAAACAAGAATATAATAACGCATCAATCATTATTTATGAAGACGCTACCGTTAATGATTCAACACACGTCATCAATTATCAAAACTCTTATGATAAAGTTGGTCGTAAAGTAAAAGTTATTTTGAAGAACGATACCTGGCTTGTCGATTTCAAATATACCTTCAATCCAAATCTTTAACCGAAGGCCCATGAGCAATTCTTTTAAGCTTTTTTTGATTGTTTTTGCAGGCAGCGGAATTGGTGGTGTTGCAAGGTATAGTATGCAATCATGGATATTTAAATTATATCCTTTCACTTTTCCTATCGGAACATTTGTTGTAAATATGATCGGTTGTTTATTAATAGGAATATTTTACGCGCTGAGTGAAAAAGGAAATTTACTTACACCGGAATGGCGGCTTGCCCTAACAACAGGATTTTGCGGAGGTTTTACTACATTCTCAACATTTGGCTATGAGAATATGAACATGCTAAGAACAGGCGATTATTTATATTTCGTATTATATGCTTTGGGCAGTGTGATATTGGGCACCGCAGCAGTTTATCTCGGAATCATTACTATTAAATACCTGTAAAAATAATATATCATGCAACTTACAGGACAAGCAGTGTTACTCAGAATATTTGTTGGCGAAGCAGACAGGATAGATCATAAACCTGTTTATGAGATTATCTTGAAAACTGCACGTGATCATTCTATTGCCGGTGCCACTGTATTAAGAGGCATTATGTCTTATGGAGCAAGCACAAGAATTCACACCGCACATTTGATCGAAATTTCACAAGACCTTCCAATTGTTGTCGAGATCGTTGACACGGAAGAAAAGATCAATGTCTTCATTCCCCTCATCAACAGCATTTTCGAAAAAAGTAAACGCGGCGGACTTATCACTACTGAAAAGGTAAATGTCATTTTTTATCAGCCTAACAAATAAGTCTCTTGTGAAACGACAAACGATAAACGGGAGAAGGTCGATATTTTCTATCTCAGGTCTCACGTTTCGCGTCTCACGAAAACCTGTACTTTTGCCCGCATAACTACAAACTGTAAACTACAAACTCCAAACTAAGTATATATGATGACCGTCTTACATCCCTGGCATGGTGTGCATTATGGTGAACAGGCACCGAGAATTGTAAATGCTATTATTGAAATTCCGCAAGGTTCAAGATGCAAATATGAAATTGACAAACCTTCAGGATTGCTAAAACTGGATAGAGTAATTTATTCTTCGTTTTATTATCCGTGCAATTATGGTTTTATTCCGAGAACATATGGCGACGATAAAGATCCGCTCGACATTCTTGTGCTCACTTCTTTATCTGTTGCTCCGCTCACATTGATGGAAGCAAAGGTTATCGGAGTAATGCAAATGATCGACAGCGGCGATGCGGATGATAAAATAATCGCAGTGGCTTTACATGATCCCGGTGTAAATCATTACAACAACATTGAAGAATTACCCAAACATTTTTTTGATGAGCTGCGCCACTTTTTTGAGGAATACAAAACACTCGAAAATAAAACCGTAAGTGTGGAAGAATTTGGCGACAAAGCAAAAGCATTACAAATCATTGATGAAGCGATAAAACTTTATAAGGATACTTTTAAATAAAGGCAAATAATTTTCCACTTATTCACTCTTACATTATTTTTGCAAAAATTTTTTCACATGGAAGCACAAAAGTCAAGAGGAAAATATTGGTTCTGGTTTTTTGTTTGGTTTGCAATTATAACAACCATGCTTATCGTTCCTGATATCAGGCAGTATTTTTGGTTAGCCCTTCCCGGCACCTGCACCTATTTTGCTTTAGCAATGGGAATTATGTAAATTTTTTTTGGTTGTCATCATCAGTGCTAATAGCATCACCTGTTGTGTCACTCACTTCAAGGTTCCTCTTCCAATTTTGCAAAGAACCTTCGTGCAATTTTCAACCGCTCATTAATTCTTACAACAAAAGTTTTCAAATAATAAAGCCTCTTCGTGATAAGAGGCTTATACTTATATTCTGCGATTTTCGATTTACAATTAAACCAGCATTCTCAAAGGCTCTTCCAGCAAGCTTTTCAGCGTTTGTAAAAATGCTGCGCCTGTCGCTCCATCCACAGCACGATGGTCACAACTCATAGTTACTTTCATTACGTTGCCAATTTTAATTTCACCATTCTTTACCACAGGTGTTTGTGTAATGCCACCTATTGCAAGTAAACATGCATCAGGCGGATTGATAATGCCGGTAAATTCTTCAATGCCAAACATGCCGAGATTTGAAATAGTAAAAGTATTGCCTTCCCAGTCTGCAGGTTGCAACTTTTTATTCCTTGCCCGTTCTGCAAAATCTTTTACTTCTGTTGCAATCTGGCTCAAAGGTTTGGTATCAGCAAAGCGAACAACGGGCACAAGTAAACCTTCTTCCACTGCAACTGCAACACCGATATTCACATGATGATTTATGCGTATCTTATCTTCCAGCCAACTGCTGTTTACTTTAGGATGTTGCTTCAGTGCAACAGCAACTGCTTTTATAACAATGTCATTGAAGCTGATCTTTATTTTACTCAATTCATTCAAACGACCACGTGCAGCAACTGCTGCATCCATATCAATACTCATCGTTAAATAAAAATGCGGAGCAGAGAATTTGCTTTCAACCAAACGGCGAGCAATTGTTTTTCGCATTTGCGAAACAGGAATTTCTTCAAAGCTTACCTGTCCAGCAGGTACTGACGACGCTGCTTTTGCAGGCTGTGCTTCCTGCGCTGCTTGTGGTTGAGGTTGTGCCGGTGCCTTATAATTTTCAATGTCTGTCTTTGTGATTCTTCCGTTATCACCGGTACCTTTCACATAACGAAGATCAATACCTTTTTCCTGCGCAACTTTTTTTGCCAGTGGTGATGCAAATATTCTTCCTTCATTTATCACTTCCTGTTGCACTGCGGGTTGAGGCGTTGCTTGTCCTCCCTGCTTTTCAGCTTCTGCCACTTGTTTATTTTGCGGAGCCACATCACCTTCTGCTTTTTGCTCATCTGTTTTTGTTTTCGTTGCTGTCAATGTTCCTGCATCACCTTTACCACCTTTAACTCCTTTCACGATCGCATCGACATCCAAACCTTCCTTACCAATGATTGCAAGAAGATCATTCACCGCAACTTTTTCACCTTGCTTTGCACCCTGGTATAAAAGTTTTCCTTCTTTATAACTTTCTAGTTCCATTGTTGCTTTATCAGTTTCAATATCTGCGAGTATATCTCCTTTCTTTACATCATCACCAACGTTCTTATGCCACGCAGCAATTACACCTTCAGTCATTGTATCACTCAAACGCGGCATCAATACAACCTCTTCCATTGCCGCATAATCTTTTTCCGGTTTCTTTTCTTCCTGTTTTGGTGCAGGCGCAGATGCAGATTCAGCAGGCTTTGGTGCAGGCGCTTCCTGTTTCGGCGCTCCGTTTGATTTTGCAGCCTCGCCTCCCGCATGTTGTGCAACCAAAGCGCTCACATCTTCGCCGGGTTTACCAATTATTGCAAGCAGATCATTCACCTGCAATTTTTCACCATTCTGTGCGCCCACATGCAACAACGTTCCTTCCTGGTAACTTTCCAGTTCCATAGTTGCTTTGTCGGTTTCAATTTCAGCAAGCAGATCGCCTTTCTTAACGGGATCACCAACTTTTTTATGCCAGGCAGCAATCACGCCTTCGGTCATGGTGTCGCTCAGTCGGGGCATTAAAATCACTTCAGCCATTGGTATCTATGATTTATTATGTTTTATTTTTAAAACGATTTTGTGGTGTCAGGCTGCAGAATAACCATTGAGCTTCTGTTGCGTCGCACTACGTTCATCGTTCTGAATTCTATTGAGCATTTTTCGGGCCGGTGAAATTACAGTAAAATGCAATACCAAGGAACAAGAAACAAGAATCAAGAATTGGAATCAGAGAACTTTATATCTTTCTCAAAAGTTGTAATGATGAAATCAAAAAGATCATGGAATGAAAAACTTCATGATGCGAAAGAGCCGCAGGTAAAAAAACTTGATAAAGCTTTTGCCGATATGCCTGAAGGTTGCATCATGCTTATCGCTACTCCTGAAATAGTTGATAATTACATAAAGCAAATTCCAAAAGGAAAAAATGTTGACATAAATACATTGCGTAACGATCTTGCTCAGGAATTTCATGCAGAGAAAACTTGTCCGTTAACAACAGCGATTTTTCTGCGCATCGTTGCAGAAGCGGCGTATGAAAAATATTTGCAGGGAACTCCTTTGAACAAAGTCACACCATTTTGGAGGGTGATCGATGATAAATCAAAACTCGCAAAAAAGCTTTCTTTTGGCGTTGAAGTAGCTCATGAGTTCAGGAAGAAAGAGAGGATGGGAGACAGAAGTCAGGAGTAAGGAGACAGAAGTAAGGAGTAAGAAGATTCATTTTTGCGTCACCTACTGCTCCTAACTTCCAACTCCTGATTTCACCTTCTGACTCCTGACTTCTGACTCCCGCCTCCTGAAAAATCTGTAAATTGTCATGTGATTAACTAACTGCAAAAAATACTTCTCATACTTTCGCAACATGGTTCAGTTAGATGCAAAAAAATGGGTAAACAATTATGGCGATATGCTGTATCGTTACGCATTGCCTCGAGTGAACGACGGTGAAGTTGCGAAAGATCTTGTACAGGATACTTTTCTTGCTGCATGGCGCAACTATGATAATTTTAAAGGAGAAATTTCTGAGAAAAATTGGCTCTTCACTATTTTAAAAAATAAGATCATTGATCATTTCAGAAAATCTTCTACACGCTTAACTGGCAATCTTCCCGGTATTGCGGACAGCGATCCATATTTTGATGAAGCCGAACATTGGACATCTGTTTCTGCTCCGCTTGATTGGAAGACGGATACAGATTCTATAATTGACAGAAAAGAATTTTATGGGGTGTTGAGCAAATGTAAAGGCATGCTGAAAGAAATTCAAAACACTGTGTTTACATTGAAATATATTGATGGTCTTGAAAGCGACGATATTTGTAAGGAGCTTAACATTACGACGTCAAACTATTGGGTGCTCATTCACCGCGCTAAATTGCAGTTGCGTGCCTGTCTTGAAAAAAATTGGTTTCTAAAATAAATTGCCGCAATGATCAGTTGTAAAGAAGCTACAGATTTTATATCGAGAAAAGAGGAAGGCAAACTTTCTTTCCGTCAACGCTGGCAATTGTGGCAACATCTCGCCGTATGTTCATTCTGCAAACTTTTTTATAAGCAAAACAAAATATTCAGCAATTCGGCTTCACACTTACATGAACATACTAATGCAACACTTTCGCAGGAACAAAAAGAGTCTTTGATCAAAGCATTAGAAAATAGTTGATCAGTGCAAAAAAATTATCATCGCTTTGCTTTAAAAAATTTTTTTATTAACTGTGCACATTCATCCTGTAATACGCCTTTCGTTAATTCTGTTTTAGGATGAAAAGGCCAGTTGTCTTC
>Ga0207706_10006662_pt1 | contig 10680 bp, 9 predicted proteins | sample KBSC53metaG_FD_184318 | JGI IMG/M metagenome (GOLD analysis project Ga0207706, IMG submission 184318) | Corn rhizosphere microbial communities from Kellogg Biological Station, Michigan, USA - KBS C5-3 metaG (SPAdes) (version 2) | ecosystem: Host-associated > Plants > Roots > Rhizosphere > Soil ... | reverse complement strand
ACGCGCGTGTCGCGCCGGTCGGTGAGATTCGCCAGCTCGAGCGAGCGTTCGATCGCGGCCTGCCGGTCATGTCGGCCGATCCGGTACAGGTGCGTGAAGACGAGCAGGTTCTGTTCGACGGTCAGCGAGACGTCGAGGTTGTCGAGCTGCGGCACGACCCCGCACTGCGCGCGGGCCTGCTTCGAGTCCTGCGGCAGCCGGTAGCCGAGCACCTCGAGCTCGCCCTCGTCGGCGATGGCCTGGGCCGTGAGCATGCGCATGGTCGTCGACTTGCCTGCGCCATTGGGGCCGAGCAGCCCGACGCACGTCCCGACCGGGACGTCGAGGTCGAGACCGTCGACGGCCGTGATCGGGCCGTACCGCTTGACGGCCCCGCGCAGGCGGATGGCGAGCTCATTGGTCACGCGCCAAGGATGCCAGCGCGCTCAGGGGGAGGGCATCGCGTCGTCCCAGAGACGGAAGGCGCCGACGAACGCGTTCTCGTTCGCGCCCAGGCGGGCGTTCGGCGGCAGCTCCTTCAGCCGCTTCGCGTTCCCGCCGCCGAGCACGACGTACTCGGACTCGAGCGCCTTGCTCAGCAGCTCGACGGTCTCGGCCACTGCCTGGCGCCACTTCTTCTTGCCGAGCCGCTCGCGGCCGCGCTCGCCGACGTAGTCCTCAAAGGTCGCCTTGCGAAACGGAAGGTGCTGCACCTCGAGCGGCTCCACCGCTTGTCCGTCGATGAGCGCCGTACCGAGCCCCGTCCCGAGCCCGAGGAAGAGCATCTTGCCGCCCTCGTAGCTGCCGAGTGCCTGCATGGCCGCGTCGTTGACGACCTTCGTCGGCTTGCCGAAGGCCTGCTCGAAGTCGAACCCGGCCCAGCCCGGGCCGAGGTTGACCGGCTCGGACTGGACTTGCCCCTCCCGCACGGGCGCCGGGATCCCGATCGAGATCACGTCGTAGTCCCAGTCGCTCGTCAACTCCCGCAAACCGTCGACCATCTGTTGCGCGGTCAGGTTCGGCCCGGAGTCGAACCGCCGTTCCTCGTCGCCCGTCGAGAGCTTCGCCTTCACGTGCGAGCCGCCGACGTCGACTCCCAGCACTGTCCGGTCTCCGCTCACGCGGGCAGCATCTCAGAGGATGGCGCGCGGGTAGGTCTTGGCGGCTACGACCGCGGTCACGACCAGGAACGAGCTCATCACCGCGAAGTCGAGCCAGAGCCAGCCGCCGGCCGAGATCCCGAGCAGCAGGTCGCGCATCCCGTGCACCTCGTAGCTGAGCGGGTTCGCGTGCGCGAGCACCCGCAGCCAGGCCGGCATGATCGCCAGCGGATAGAGCGCGCTGGAGGCGAAGAAGAGCGGCATCACCACGAGCTGGCCGATCCCCATGAAGCGCTCACGCGTCTTCACCAGCGAAGCGAGGATCATCGACAGGCAGGCAAAGCCGGCCGTGCCGAGCAGGAGCAGCGCGATCGCGCCGACGACGCCCTGCACGCTCCACTGGATCGAGATCCGGGCGATCGCGATCACGACCAGCAGCACGACCGCCTGCGCGAGCGCGCGAATCGCCGCGCCGGTCGCCTTGCCGAGCACGATCCCGAGCCGGGGCAACGGGGTCGCCAGCAGGCGCTGCAACTGGCCGACGTCGCGTTCCCAGATCACGCCGAGGCCGAAGAAGATCGCCACGAACAGCGCCGCCTGGGCCATCACGCCCGGCGCGAGGTAGGCGCGATAGTCGCCCGAGCCGCCCGAGAGCGCGTGGTTGTGCTGCAGCGCGGTGCCGAAGATGAACAGCCAGAGCAACGGCTGCACCGAGCGCGTGAAGATGTCGAGGTGGTCGTGCCGGAGCTTGTGCAGCTCGGCCCAGCCCATCGCGAGCGTGCCGTCGCGCAGGCGCGCCGCCCGGACGGGCAGCGAGCGCACGGCGGCCTCAACCGAGCCGGCGCGAACGTCTGCGGCTTGCGCGGACATCTCTGAAGCTCCCTCCTTCCTCGAGCCTGCCGCCGGTGACCTCGGTGAAGACGTCCTCGAGCGCCGGCACGCCGAAGCGGCCGCGGAGCTCGACTGGCGAGCCGAGCGCGGCAATCCGACCGCGGTCCATCAGCGCGATCCGGTCGCACTGGCGCTCGGCCTCCTCCATCTGGTGCGTCGTCACGAGCACGGTCGTGCCCGCTTCCTCGCGGAGCAGCTCGAGCCGCTCCCAGACCAGCCGGCGCGCGGTCGGGTCGAGCCCGACGGTCGGCTCGTCCAGGAAGAGCACCACCGGCTGCTTGAGCAGCGCGGTCGCGATCTCGAGCCGCCGCAGCATTCCGCCCGAGAGCGTCCGGCCGAGCCGGTCGAGGAACGAGGCGAGCTGCATCGCGTCGACGGCCTCCTCGATCCGCTCGCGCCGCTCCTGACGGGGCACGCCCATCGCGCGGCCGTAGAACTCGAGGTTCTCGTAGGCCGTCAGCGCGCCGTCGATCGAGATCGCCTGCGGCACGTAGCCGATCGACTGCCGAACAGCCAGCCCGTCGCGGACGACGCTGTGGCCGGCGACGAACGCCGAGCCCTCGTTCGGGCGCAGCAGGGTGGTGAGGACGCGGATCGTGGTCGTCTTGCCGGCGCCGTTCGGGCCGAGCAGGCCGAAGACCTCACCGGCGCCGACCTCGAAGGAGATCCCGGCGACGGCCTCGACCTCGCCGAAGCGGACGACGAGCCCCTCGACCTCGACGACCCGCTCGAGCTCCTCCACGCGCGCGAGCGCGGTCAACGCGTCACGAGCTCCCGGCTGTGGGTGCGCAGGGCCAGCGCCGCCTTCTCGGTCAGCCGCACGAGCTGCACGCGCTCGTCGGCGTCGAGCGTGGCCAGGACGTCCGCGAAGAACTGCTCCCGCTGGGCCGAGACGCCTGCCACCAGCTCGCGCCCTTCCGCGGTCAGCGCCACGACGATCGCGCGACGGTCGCCCTCCTCGCTGTGGCGCTCGGCGAGGCCGAGCTCCTCGAGCCGGTCGACGAGCCGCGTCGCGGTGGTGTCGTCGACGCCGACGCGGTCGGCGAGCTCGCCGACGCGCAGGCCGTCGTGCTGGGCCAGCAGCTCGAGCCCGCGCAGCTTGCTCGGCGTCAGCTGCCGACCGAGCTCAGGGTGCAGCGAGGCGTGCAGCCGGCGGCTCGCGAGAATCGAACCGAGCTCGCGCCAGCAGGTAGAGAGCTCGGCGGCCAGCGGCCTCAGCGCACGTGTACCCATACCTGCAATCTACAACAACTGCTTCATGCACGGAATCCTTACGTGCAGCTGCCACAATCCGCCCATGAAGCTCGTGCTCGCGTCACTGGCCGCCGCCCTGGTGGTCACATCCGCTGCGGCGGCCTCGCCCTCGATCCGCTTCGGCGTGCAGGACGACGCGTACCTCTCGCCCGGGCCGTCGCTCGAGCCGAACCTGCTGACGCTCGACCAGCTCGGCGCCGGGCTCGTGCGCTACATGGTCAACTGGCGCCAGGTCGCGCCGACGAAGCCGCGCCACCCCGCAGACCCCGGCGATCCCGCCTACGACTGGACGGCCGCCGACGCCACTCTCGGGGCGCTGCACGCACGCGGGATCACGGTGCTGGCGACGCTGGTGCGCACGCCGGCCTGGGCCAACGGCGGGCTCGCCCAGAACGTCGCGCCGACCAGCAAGTACGCGCTGGCCGCCTTTGCGACGGCGGTTGCGAAGCGCTACCCGTGGCTGCACCTGTGGGAGATCTGGAACGAGCCGAACCTGCAGTCGTTCCTGAAGCCGAACTCGCCCAAGCTCTACGTGCAGCGTCTGCTCAACCCGGCGTACGTCGAGCTGCAGGCGCTCGACCCCGCGAACCGTGTGGCCGGCGGCGCGACCTCGCCGCGCTCGACGAGCACGGGGCTCTCCCCGGTCGCGTTCATGCGCGGCATGTCCGCGGCGCACGCCCGCCTCGACGCCTACTCGCACCACCCGTACGCGGTCACGCGCGGGGAGACGCCGTTCGGCTTCGCCCGGGGCGTCTGCCGGTACTGCACCGGCGTGCTGACGATGGCGAACCTGGAGAAGCTGATCCGGGAGGTGAAGCGTGACTTCGGACCGAAGCGGATCTGGCTGACCGAGTACGGCTACGAAACGAACCCGCCCGACCCCAACGGCGTCTCGTGGGCCGCGCAGGCGAAGTTCGTCGCGGAGGCGGCGGAGCGCGCGGCCGCCGCGCCGTACGTCGACCTGCTCGTCCAGTTCATGCTCCAGGACGAGGGCCGGCCAAACGGCTGGCAGAGCGGCCTGATCTCGAGCACCGGGATGTTCAAGCCGGCGTTCAACTCGTTCATGCTCCCGATCGCCGTGGCCGGCCGCGTGAAGGCTCGAACGACGATCTGGGGCCAGGTGCGACCGGGCCTCGGGCCGCGCCCGTACGTGCTGCAGCGCCTGACGCCCGCCGGCTGGGCGCCGGTCGGAACCGCCGGAGCGTTGACCGACGCGAACGGCACCTACAAGCGCGTTGTGTCCGCGCCGCCGGGGACGCGCTTCCGCGTCCTCGCCCTGCAGTCGGCGACCGCCAGCCGGCCGGTCGTCCTCCGCTAGCAACCGCACACAGCGCGCTAGGCTCGGCCCGTGCTGGTGCAGAGCTTCAGCCACGGCGACAGCGCCCTGCTCGCCCTGCTGCTCGCGACCGGCCTGTTGCTGCTGGCGGTCTCGCAGTTCGTGCGCATCCCGTACCCGATCGTGCTCGTGCTCGCCGGGGCGGTGATCGGGTTCATCCCGGGCGCGCCGGAGGTGCACTTGAACCCGGACCTCGTGCTCGTCGCGGTGCTGCCGCCCCTGCTCTACGGCGGCGCCTTCTTCACCTCGTTGCGCGAGCTGCGGGCGAACATGAAGGCGATCGGCTTCCTCGCGATCGGGCTCGTGCTGGTGACGATGCTGGCCGTCGCGGCCGTCGCGCACGAGTTCATCGCCGGGCTCGGCTGGCCGGAGGCGTTCGTGCTCGGCGCGATCGTCTCGCCGACCGACCCGACCGCGTCGACCGCGATCGCCGAACGGCTCGGGCTGCCGACGCGGCTGGTCTCGCTGATCGAGGGCGAGAGCCTCGTCAACGACGGCACCGCGCTCGTCGCGTACCGCTTCGCCGTCGCCGCCGTAGTGACCGGGAGCTTCTCGCTCTTCGACGCAAGTTGGCACTTCGTCGTGAACGTCGTCGGCGGAATCGGCGTCGGGCTCGCGGTCGGCTACCTGATCCGCCAGCTGCGCAAGCGACTCGACAACCCGCCGGTGGAAATCGCGATCGCCCTGCTGAGCGGCTACCTCGGCTACCTCCCTGCCCAGGCACTCGGCGTCTCGGGGGTACTGGCAGCCGTGACGGTCGGGATCTACATGGGCTGGCACACGCCGGAGCTGACGACCGTGCAAACCCGCCTGCAGGGACAGGCCGTGTGGGAGATCGTCTTCCTGCTCCTGAACGGGCTCCTGTTCGCGCTCGTCGGGCTGCAGCTGCCGACCATCCTCGACGCGATCTCGGGCCGCTCGACGGCGGAGCTGATCGGCTACGCGGCGCTCGTCAGCGCCGTCGTGATCGGGGCGCGGATCGCCTGGATGCTGGCGACCTATCTGCTGGCGATGCTCAGCCGGCGCATACGGATGGACGACCCGGTGCCCTCGTGGCAGGCGAAGGCCGTGATCGCCTGGTCCGGGATGCGCGGCGCGGTCTCGCTGGCCGCGGCGCTGGCGCTGCCGCTGACGACCGACGCGGGCGACAGCTTCCCCGACCGCAACCTGATCATCTTCCTGACCTTCGGCGTCATCTTCGCCACGTTGGTCGGCCAGGGCCTGACGCTCGGGCCGCTGATCCGCGTGCTCGACCTCGACGACGGCGGCGTCGGCGAGCACGAGGAGGCGAAGGCCCGCATCCGGGCCGCCGAGGCGGCGCTGGAGCGGCTCGACGAGCTCTCGGGCGAAGACTGGGTGCGAGAGGACACCGCCGAGCGGATGCGTGGGCTCTACGGCTTCCGGCAGGAGCGCTTCCGCTCCCGGTACGACCCCGACGGCGACGGCTCGATCGAAGAGCGCTCGCAGTCCTACCAGCGCCTCCGGCGCGAGTTGCTCGACGCCGAGCGCTCGGCCGTGGAGGACCTGCGGCAGCAGGGGGTGATCGGCGACGACGTGATGCGGCGCGTCGTCCGTGACCTCGACCTCGAGGACGCCAGACTCGACGTTTGAGCAGGCGGGTCGTCACCCCGGAGCAGGCCCGGCGGATCGCCGTGCGCTCGCAGCTGCTCGACGGCTCGGCGACGGGCGTGCTGGACACCGTCCGGCGGCTCGGCTTCCTGCAGATGGACCCGATCGCCACCGTTGCAAGGCCGCAGGAGCTCGTCCTCTTCAGCCGGCTGGGGCCGTTCGACGCGGCCGAGCTCGACCGTCTGCTCTGGGAAGACCGGAAGCTGTTCGAGTACGACGCGTTCATCTACCCGATCGAGGACCTGCCGCTGCAGAAGGCGCGGATGGCCAAGCGGCGGCGGGGCGGCAAGCTGAAGCGCGACGAGTGGGTGCGGGACTTCCTGCGCACGAACGCCCGCTTCCGCCGTCACGTCCTGCGCGAGCTCGAGCGCAACGGGCCGCTGCTCTCCCGCGACCTCGAGCACGACCTGATGCCGAGCGGCGAGGGGCATCGCTGGTGGGGTGACCGGCAGGTGCGCCTGATGCTGGAGATCCTGACCATGCGCGGCGAGATCGGCGTCGCCGGACGCGTCGGCAAGCAGCGGCTCTGGGACCTCGGCACACGGGTCTTCCCCGAGACCGAGAAGCTGACTTGGCGCGAGGCCGAGCGCGAGCTGGACGCCCGCCGCTTCCGCGCGCTCGGCGTCCGGTTCGAGCGAGGCGAGTGGGTCGCGCACCCCGATGTGAGCGACGAGCCGGTGCCCGACCGTGCGACGCTGCTCTCGCCCTTCGACCGGCTGATCCACGACCGCGCCCGGGCCGAGGCGCTCTGGGACTTCTACTACCGGCTCGAGATGTACGTCCCGAAGCCCAAGCGCGAGTACGGCTACTACGTGCTGCCGCTGCTCGCCGGCGACCGCCTCGTCGGGCGTGCCGAGCCGCGCTTCGACCGCAAGACCGGGACGCTCGAGCTGCTCGGCGCGTGGGGCGACACCTCGCGGCTCGACGAGGCGCTCGAGCCGCTCGAGCGCTGGCTCACGGACCGAGCGTGACCGGGACCCGCACCGAGTGCGGCGGCGTGCCGGTGCCGGCCGCGTCGTCGTCGTGGACGACGATCGTGCCGGGCTGTTCCGTCGCGACCTTGTAGGTCACGTCGACGGAGAAGGTGCCCCGGCAGCCGGTGCCGCAGCTCGCGGTCGTGAACGTCTTGCCGACCACCTTGCCCTTCGCGTCGAGGACCTCCACGGTCACGTTCGCCTCGAACACGTTCGCGGTCCCGGAGACGGTCACCGGACTCGTGACGTGGTCGCCGGCCACCGGCTTGTCGACCGCGATCGCGGGCAGCAGGTCGGCGTAGTCGCTGCGGCCGACCGGATGGCTGAGGACGATGCCCTCGCTCGAGAAGACGTTGACGGGCGAGCCGTCGAGGCGGAAGCGCACCTTCTGCACGGTCGGGAACTGCGTCAGCGTGTAGACGACCTGGCCGAGCCGCGTCTGCATCGAGAGCGCGCCGCCGCCGGACTGGTACTCCGAGGTCAGGTCGACCGTCGCGAGGCCGTCGTGGATCGCGATCCCGAGGAGCCGCGTGCCCGGCGGCACCGCGCTCGTCAGGCCGGCCGAGCGTTCTTCGGCGGTCGGGCCGTCGAGGAGCGCCTTCATCGCCGCCGTCGCAACCAGCTGCGTCGGCGCGTGCGCCCGGCGCACAGCGACGAGCCCGTTGTCGCGCGAGAACCAGACCTCCAGCGCGAGCTTCGACGGCTGCGTGCCGGTCTGCTCGGGCGCGGTGGTGGTCGCCGCGCCCGAGCCGGGCTTGCCGAGGGAGACTGCGTTGTCCGACCCGCAACCTGCCAGCGCGAACCCGAGCACGCTCAGCGCGAGCATCCCGGCGATTGCGAGCCACGTCTTCACTGTTGCTTCCCTTCGACGCGAGTGGACGAGTTTCCCGCCTTGAACTCGCGCAGGAAGGCGTCCGCGGTGCCGTTCGTGTCGCCCGGGACGAAGTTCGGGGCGAAGGACGAGAAGGCGAGCACCCGGTCGTCGCTGCTGAAGGCGATCCCGCTCACCGAGCTCGAGTCGCCGCCGTGCTGGCCTGCGGCCCCGAGGCTGGCGATGGTCGTGGCGCCGGTCCGCAGGTCGCGGACGAAGACGTCGAGGATGTCGTTGTCCTCGGTATCACCGGGAACGAGATTCGTAGCCAGCGAGTTGAAGGCGACGTAACGGCCGTCGGCGCTGAAGCTCGGCGCGCCGACGCTCTCGCCGTTCGCCTGGCGGCCGGCGCTGCTGACGCTGACGCGCGTCGTCCGGCCGGTCTTGCGGTCGTGGACAAAGACGTCGAACGTCCGGTTGGTGTCGCCCGGCACCAGGTTGGAGTCGGCCGAGTGGAAGGCGACGTAGCGGCCGTCGCCGCTGATCGACGGTGCGTTGCTCCCGTTGTTCGTTCGGTCGGCCCCGGCCTGCTTGCCCTTGCTGGTGACGCTGACGCGCTCGCTGCGGCCGGTGCGGCGGTCACGCACGAACACGTCGGCGAGCTTGTTGGTGTCTCCGGGGACGAGGTTCGTGGCCGACGACTCGAACGCGACGAAGCGTCCGTCCGCACTGAGCGCGGGCTGAGTGCTCTCACACCAGCCTTTGCACCCGGCCTGGCCGCCGCGGCTCGAGATGCTCAGTCGGCGGGTCTTGCCGGTCGCGAGGTCGCGGACGAAGACGTCCACGATCCGATTCGTATCGTGGGCGACGAGGTTCGAGGCGGCAGACTCGAAGGCCACGTAGCGGCCGTTCGCGCTGATCGTCGCGAAGCCGCTCGCGCCGTTCGCCTGGCCGTGCGGGGCGACGCTGACACGCTTCGTGACGCCGCTCGCGCGGTCGCGCAGGAAGACGTCGGCGAGCCGGTTCGTGTCGCCGGCGACGAGGTTCGGTGCATCCGACTGGAACACGACGTAGCGCCCGTTGGCGCTGATCCCGCCGGCGATCGAGCCGCCCCAGGGATCGCGCGTCGCGCGGGCCTGGGCGCCGCCGGTCGAGACGCTGACCCGCTCGGTCTGCCCGCTGGATCGGTCGTGCACGAAGACGTCCCAGCGCTCGTTCGTGTCGCCGGAGACGAGGTCGGTCGCCTGGGAGTTGATCAGGACGAGCCGGCCGTTTGCGCTCAAGCCGACTGCGTAGGCCTCCCGGTCTGCCTGCTGGCCGGAGCTCGAGACGCTGACGCGCATCGTGGCCGAGGCCGGTCCGGCCGAGGCGGAAGCCACGAGCAGGAACGCGAGCGCGCTCACGAGACCGGTGAGCGCGGCGAAAACGGTGAGCCTCTTGACAAGGCGCTCTTGTGCGGCGGACATGACTGCTCCTTCAGTGGTTTCCATTGGCACACCGATCGTCCACCTGCGGAGCAACGTGCCCGTCACGAGCGAGTAACGGTTTCGCTACAGCGTGAGGGTGAAGCGCGTGCCCTGGCCGGGCTCGCTCGCAACCTCGAGCCGACCTCCCAGCAGGATCGCGTTCTCCCGCGCGATCGCGAGCCCGAGGCCGGTACCGGCTCCGCTGCGGGAGGCGTCCGCCTTGTAGAAGCGCTCGAAGATGTGCGGCAGATGCTCGCCCGGGATCCCGGGCCCATCGTCTGCGACCTCGATCTCGCCTTCGCCTACGCGTACGGAGACCGGCGAGCCGCCGTGCTCGAGCGCGTTGTCGACGAGGTTGGCCACGATCCGCTCGAGCCGCCGGGGGTCGCTGGTCACACGCAGGCCGTCGCCTTCGAGCCGCACGCGGTCGTCCCAGCCGCGCGCCCGCACGGTGGCCCGGACGAGCGCGGCGACGTCCACCTCCTCGGCCTGGACGCTCTCGGCGCCGGCGTCGAAGCGCGAGATCTCCATCAGGTCCTCGACGAGCCGGCGGAGTCGTGCGACGTCCGCGATCAGCAGCTCGGCCGGCCGGCGCGACTCGGGCGGCATCTCGTCGAGGTGATCGGCCAACAGCGAGGCCTCCCCCATGAGCGCGGTCAGCGGCGTCCGCAGCTCGTGCGCCACGTCGGCGGTGAAGCGCCGCTCGCGCGCCTGGGCGGCCTGCAGCTCGCCGATCTTGGCCTCGAGCGCCGCCGCCATCTCGTTGAACGACTGCGCCCAGGCTCCGAACTCGTCCCGGCCCTCGACGGGGAGCCGCGTCTCCAGCAGGCCTTCGGCCAGAGACCGAGCGGCCGTGCTCGCGCGAGCAACCGGCCGCAGCGTGCTCCGCGCCAGCACGATCCCTGCGAGCGCCGCGAGCAGCACGAGGATCCCGACGCCGCCGAACAGGACGTTGCGCAGCACCGAGAGCTCGTGCCGCAAGCCGTTCTCCGGGAAGAAGAAGTAGAGCTTCCTGCCGTTCCCCGCCGGCGCACCAGTGACCAGGAAGTGGTCGCCGGCGACGGTCGTGCGCTCGTAGCCGAGCTCCCCGCGGCCCACGATCGCGCGCAGCCCGGCCGGGACGGAGCGCAGCGAGACGCTCGCGCTCGAGAGGAACGTGCGCCCGCCGCGTGTGGCGACGGTGAGGAAGTCGCCGCGGCTCTTGTACGCGTCGACGAGCTTGGCGGTGTCGGGGTAGACA
>Ga0207706_10006660_pt1 | contig 10682 bp, 10 predicted proteins | sample KBSC53metaG_FD_184318 | JGI IMG/M metagenome (GOLD analysis project Ga0207706, IMG submission 184318) | Corn rhizosphere microbial communities from Kellogg Biological Station, Michigan, USA - KBS C5-3 metaG (SPAdes) (version 2) | ecosystem: Host-associated > Plants > Roots > Rhizosphere > Soil ... | reverse complement strand
GTAAGACCGGGCGGATTTGCTTGCGACTCGGATAAAGTTCTGGCGAACCCTTTCGAGGTGGCTATGCCCGACCGGCGAAATCGTGTCCTGATTTTTCTTCTGATCGTGCTTGGATTTTCGCCTGTCGCCGGTGCGCAGGATAAAAAGCTATATACCGTCAACCTCGGCTACTCGGCGATCAGCGGCAGCTTTGCGCCGCTCTGGGTGGGATTCGATCAAGGCCTATTCAGCAAGTATGGCATCGATTTGAAGATGGCCTACATTCAGGGCAATCGAGTCATGCTCTCGGCGTTGACTGCCGGTGAAATCCAGCTTTATCAAGGAGGAGCCGAAGGTCTGATCCGACTCGTGTCGGGCGGCGGTGACGGTATCTTTGTGGGGACTCAGTATAATTTCGTCGGGCATTATGTGCTAATGACGGATCCGAGCATCACGCGAGTCGAAGAGCTCCGGGGTAAGAGGATCGCGCTCGATCCAACCAGTCCGACTTACGGCTACATGCTAAAAGTGTTGGAGCAGGTGGGATTGAAGAAAGAAGACGTAAGCTTTGTGCAGTTCGGCACGGCGGGACAGCCGGAAAGAGCGATGGCGGTCCTGCGCAAACAGGCCGCCGCGACGATCCTCACCGCACCGAATACTTACGCAGCCGAAAAACAAGGGCTGAGAAAATTTTCCGTGATACGCGATCTGGGAATCCGTCAACTGATCACGGTTACGGCGACGACGAAGAAATATCTGCGCGAGAAGCGGGACGCCGTCGATGCGTTCTTGCGCGGTTACATCGAAGCTCTTGCCTATGTCAAAGCCCAGAAAGACGTCACCATGAAGGTGATCGCCAAATACACGCGCCAGCACGATCCGGAAGTGCTGGCGAAATTCTACGATGACCTCGTTCCCGATTTGCCCCGCATTCCGTACGTCGACGAAGTCTCGTTGCGCGCAACGATCGATGCCATGCAAGCACAGGGCCCGCCGCTGCCGAAGGTGGATGTGAAAGCGCTTTATGACAACAGTTTGTTGAGGGGTATCGAAAACGGAATGAAGCCTTGATTGGCTTCTATGTGAAAGAATCCCTCCTAACCTCCCTTTGCTAAAGGGAGGGATTTGGAAGGCACCCACTGCGACACTCTTGCTGAGCGTCATACCGCGAAGGGCACCATCCAGACAGAAATCCTGAGCGGAACAGATTTGAATTGACCAGAAAGTTGTGAGCGGCGGATCAGTCGGACTCTGCTGCTCGCATCCGCCGCTGTTCGATGGCGTAGCGCACCAGAGCGGCGTAGCGGTAAACAACGTGAGCGAATTTACCATAGGGCAGCGTAATGAACAGTCCCGCGACGACGCCTAGATGGATTACCAGCAACGTTCCCATCGTCGAGGTTTCGCGCAACGCGAGCAGCGCAAAGCCGGTGAAACTGGTGAGAAGCAACAGCACGAGAAACGCGACGTCCATTTTCAGCATACTGGCATCCGCCGGCGTGCGGTCGCTTTGCGATTTCAAGTAGAGCAGCCCGACGGTGCCGATCAATAGACCGATACCGCCTACGGCGCCGAGAACCACGGGTGCGCTAAAATATGGGTACGGCGCTTGCCAACCGAGAAAGTGATCGTAGAATGCCGCGATTGTGGTGGAAGCGAAATCCATCAGGAATCCATAGAAAACCAAGTGATGAAACCACATCCGGATCGCTGAAAAGCGCTCATCGGGATAATTGCAGGCCGCGCCGCCGCCCTTCATGTAAGCCAACCCGAAGGCGTCTTTGGTCGCTCGCCAGAACGCGGCAAAGTCGAGCATCTGCAACGGAGCGCCGCCGGTCTCACGCCAGAAGCGCACCGCTCCGGCGACAAAAACAGCAAACCCATAAAGGGCGATCAGCGATGGCACGATGGTCATGGCGGCAAACGGCACGACGCGGTAAAACGTTGCCGCGCCGAGATGGGTGGCGAATAAAACATTCGGGCCTTGGAACAAAAGCACGAGCACGAGAACGCTAACGATCGACGCGATGGTAATCACGGTCACTGCGAGCGCGTTCTGTTTGAACAAGCCGGAAAGAATCGCCGGCCAAGTAAACTCGCGATAAGTGTCCGCGCGCAGCTCGGACATAAGCTTCGGAATATTAACGCCGAACTCATGGGGTGGCGCATACTGGCACGCGTAATAACAGTCACGGCAGTCAAAACACAGATTCGCGAGATAGGTCAGATCAGCTTTGGTAAAAACGCGGCGCTGTTCCATCGCAGGAAAGACCGCGCAGTATCCCTCGCAGTATCTGCACGCGTTGCAAATCGTCATTTGCCGCGCGCCGTCTTTGACCAGATCAAAATCCGGCACGGCGCGCCGCCTCCCGCCCGGCGATTCTTCCGAAGACCGAACCGATGGTTAATCCGAAACCGGCCAGATAACCTTTGCCGAGAATATTGCCGGCCATCATCTCGCCCGCGGCAAAGATGTTCTTTGCCGGCCGTTCATTGCCCATGATCACCTGCGCGCGCTCGTCAACCGTCACGCCTAGATAGGTAAAAGTAATTCCGGCGCGCAGCGGGTAACCATAGAAAGGCGGCGCTTCGATCGGCCGCGCCCAATGACTTTTTTGCGGTTCCAATCCTTCGGTGCGGCAATCGTCCAATGTGCCGGGGTTGAATCTGCCGCCGTTCACTGAGCGGTTGAATTCATCGACGACGGCACCAAGCGCGTGCGATTCAATACCCAACGCCGTCGCGAGCTCCGGGATCGAGGCTGCCTCGACCGGCGGGAATACCGACGGCATGAAATGTGGCAACGCTTCTGAATCGATGATCGAATAGGCGATCTGGTCGGGTTGCTCCGCAATGAGCTTACCCCAGATGGCATAGCGTTTGGGCCAGAAATCCTCGCCCTCGTCATAAAAGCGCTGTGCTTTTTTATTGACGACAATGCCGAACGGCACGCTGTCGAGCCGGGTGACGATGCCGCCGTCGAATTTTGGCGCGCGGGCATCGAGCGCGACGGCGTGGCAGCCGCGCGGATCGCCCACGGGCTTGGCGCCGTTGTTAAGCAGTTCTTTTAGCAGCGTTCCTTGATTGTGTGGTGTCCCGCGAATCACGAAATTATCCGCCGCTTCGCCCCAGTATTCTTTGAGCCATGCGATATTGGCTTCGAAACCGCCGGCAGCAACAACAATCGCTTGGGTTTCGATCAGGCGCGATACGCCCGCGCTGACAGACAGCGCCGAGACAAATTCACCATCGCTAATCGTTAACTCCCGGACCTCGGTTCCATAGTGAACCTGCACTCCGAGTTTATTCGCCGTCTCATAGTACGCGTTCATCATCGCCTTGCCGCCGCCGAGCATGAAGAGGTTGCTGCGGGCGAGGTGAAGCGTGCCGCGCAGCGGCTTCTGCCAGCGGACGCCGTTCTTCGCCATCCAATCGGCGAGATCTTCAGATTCGCGGATAATCAAACGGGCGAGACCCTCATTGGTCGCGCCGCCGGTGACTCCCAGAAGATCCTGCCAAAACTCTTCCTCACCATAAGCATGGGTCACGTATTCCGTTGCCGCCTTATGCATGTAGCGAATATCGCGTGTATGACGGCTGTTGCCGCCGCGGAAATCCTTCGGTGCGCTTTCGAGCACGAGCACGCTAGCGCCGGCGCGGCGCGCCGTAATGGCCGCGCAGAGTGCTGCATTTCCGCCGCCTGCGACCAGGACGTCGTATTGAGGAGTTGGATCAGTCATCGAACGAAGTTTTTTCACCCACGAAGTAATTGTAGTAATTGCACTCGCCCACAGCACGAAGTCTGTCCCACGATGTCCCGAGTCGTCACCCCAAATGTTTTAATCGGGGTCCAGTCCGAATTCCGCCTGGATTTCCGCTAAAAACATGCGGGAATGACGGAACCGGACCGCCGATTATCAATTACGTCGTGGTGAGTTCAAGCTTTTCGATGATTTCTTTTCTCATCATCGGCCGCGTTTCATCGCTTCCGCGATGTAACCGGATTTGTCCAGCCGTTCAATGAAAGAATTATCGATCATCTCCGCCGCCTTGACTTTGGCCAGACGCGGATTCACTCGGATCAGCGCATCGATCATGTTTTGCACTCCGGCCAGAGTCGCGTAGGGAAGCTTGGTCTTGGCATGAATCTCCACCGTCGTGTCGTACATGATCTGGATACTTTGAGGCGTCGTCAGCTTCATTCGCCGCGCCAAAACGCTCTTGACGGCTTTCTCATTGGCTGGGTTCGACAAAAAGTACAAGCCGTCGATGGTGCCTTTGAGAAAGGCTTCCATCTGCTGCGGATTCTCCTTGATGTAGCGTCGCGACGCGACGATGATGGTATTTAGATAAGGCGTATCGAGTTTGGTGAGATCAGTGATTACCGTGAGCCCCTTGTCTCGTGCCGCCTGGCCGAAACCCGGCTCCAATGATGTCGCTTCGATCTTGCCCGTGACCAGGGACGCCACTCGCTCCGGCTGGGTTCCGACTTGGATGATTGCGATTTTGTCGCGCGTGGGATCGAGGCCGAGCTGTCGCAGCGCAACCTCTACCGCCAAATGACTGCCAGAACCGAAGGTGCTGATGGCGACTCGCTTGCCTTTCAGATCGGCGGGCTGGCGGATCTGGGGAGTGACCCAGAGCTGGTATGGAAGAATGTGTATCGTTGCGGCCACGATTACCAAGTCCGCACCGCCGCTGACGGCGCCTGCTGTGGGGCCGACGCTGGTGGATGCCAGGTTGGCCTCCCCGGCGACCAATGCCTGCGAAGTCACCGATCCGCTGCTGATGAACACCGAAGTAACATCGAGACCATGCTTCTTATAAAATTCCAGGTCCTCACCGAGCCAGACGCTCGAGTGGGTCGAGATCAAGCCCGCGTAACCAACCAGGAGCTTTTTCGAAGCATCCTGCGCGTTGGCCGCCCACGGCGAGAAATGGAGCAAAAGAAAAACCATGAAGATTTGATGCGAAATGCAGCTCTGGATTAGTTTCACAGTTGCCATGCTGACCTCCTGCGCACGCGAACGCCCTTCCCAAAGAGGTTAATCGCCCTCGGGCCGAATGTTTATAACGTATTGCATTGCGAGTGCACAATTGAATTCGGTGCAGTTCTGCGGTGCAATTGAGATGAATCCTTTGACTTCGCGCAGCGACTTACGTTATGCAAGCCTCCGTGCCATCGCCGGTAGGGGCACAGCATGCCGCACCCCTACAACAAGGAGAGCTGAATGAGTCGACGACCGCTCAATGTGTTTTGGTTATTTCTTTTTGTGACCGTCTTTTTCGTCAACGGCTCGTATGCGGCGGACAGCGCCAATGAATGGCAAAGGGTTGTCGAGGCGGCGAAGAAGGAAGGCAAGGTCGTCGCCGGCGGGCCGCCGACCGCGGTGTTGCGCAAGCAGTTCAAAGAAACGTTCGAAAACCGTTTCGGCATCGAGTTGGAACTGCTTTCGGCACAGGGAGCGCAGAATGCACAGCGCGCAATCGCGGAGTTTAAAGCGGGAGTCAGCTACTTTGACGTTCTGCACGGTGGCTCAGGAACTCTGGAGCCGCTCAAAAATGAAAACATGCTGGCGCCGTTTATGGATTTTGTGATTCTTCCCGACGTCAAAGATCCCAAACAATGGTGGGGCGGGCATATGTGGGAAGACAATGTCAAAACCAATCGGTTCATTTATTCGTTCTCGGCGGATTTTTCGGTGCCGCCTTTTTACAACGCCGACCTGGTAAAGCCAGGGGAAATCACCTCGTACGATGACGTTTTACAGCCCAAATGGAAAGGCAAGATCGGCATGTTTGATCCGCGCATTCCGAGCGCGGGCCAAGGCCTTTGGGGGTATTTGATGCGCGCCAAGGGAAAAGAATTTCTCCAAAGGCTGGCGGAGCAAGATCTTTTCATTCAACGTGACGGCCAACAAATCGCCGTCGGATTAGCAAAAGGCAATTTGGTCATTGCGCTCGGATTGGCGCAGCGCTTCGTCGACCCATACATAAAAGGGGGATTGCCGATCAAAGCGCTCACCTCGATCAAAGAGCGCATGGGTGGAAGCAACGGGTTTGGCGCCGTCGCAATCATGGCGAACGCACCCCATCCAAATGCGGCAAAGGTTTATATCAACTGGCTGCTCGGCAAAGAAGGACAGGATCTCTACGGCCGCGCGTTGACTCAAGGTAGCCGGCGTCTCGATGTCGATACGAAATGGCTCGCGCGCTTCAACACGCCGGCGGCCAAGGATACAACGACGCCCGAAGAGTTTGAGAAACTGCGCTTCTATGGCGAAGACGTGATCAACACCTGGCGCGAGCCGGCCGGCGAGTATGCACGGAAGATTTTGAAGTGAGCAGTTAAATTCGCATGATCCGAACTTCCGATACTGTCCCTGAATGATCGTATCGAAACACGCAGTTTGATCCCACCTAACCGACTCCTTGATACGTCATCTCGGTTCGGCCGAGTGTACAAATCGAGAATTCGAAGGAGGTGAGCTATGCGCTATGAGCTTTACTACTGGCCATCGATTCAGGGGAGGGGGGAGTTTGTTCGCTTGGTGCTCGAAGATGCCGGGGCAGATTACCTCGACGTTGCGCGTGAGCCGAAAGGCATGGCGGCGATGATGCGCGCCATGGAAAGTCGGTCGATAAAAAATCCGCCCTTTGCGCCGCCGTTTCTGAAGGCGGGCAAACTCGTGATTGCACAGACCGCGAATATTCTATTTTTTCTTGGCCCGCGCCTCGGCCTCGCGCCGAAAAATGAACCCGGCCGGTTGTGGGCGCACCAGCTGCAACTGACGATTGCCGACTGGGTCGCCGAAGCTCACGATACGCATCATCCGATCTCCGGCAGCCTTTACTACGAAGATCAGAAGCGCGAAGCCAAACGGCGCGCCGCGGATTTTACCGCCGAGCGCATGCCCAAGTTCTTCGATTACTTCGAAGGAATCTTGCAGCGCAACTCGAAAGGAAATGGGTTTCTTCTCGGCCGACAATTTTCCTACGTCGACCTTTCTCTGTTCCAAATGATCGAAGGACTGCGCTATGCTTTTCCGAAAGCGATGAAAAAACTCGAAAAAAAATATCGCCGTGCCCTTGCGCTCCGGGATCGGGTGGCGGCTCGCCCGCGCATTGCCCGCTACCTCGATTCGCCGCGGCGGATTCCTTTTAACCAAGAAGGGATTTTTCGATCTTATCCCGAGCTGGAGAAATAAACTAAATTTTTTCGAAGGAGATTCCATCCATGGCTATAGAACTCTACTGGGGCAGCGGCAGTCCTTTCGCATGGCGCGTCATGCTTACACTCGAGGTGAAGCGATTGCCTTATGAATCCAAACTTCTGGAGTTTTCCAAGCAAGAGCACAAAACACCAGCATACCTTCAGCTGAACCCGCGCGGCAAAGTACCGACTCTGAAGGACGGTGATTTCGTGCTTTACGAATCGATTGCGATCATGGCTTATCTCGACCGAAAATATCCGACGCCGCCGATCTTCGGAACCACGGCAGAGCAAACCGGCTTAATCTGGCGCTTGGTGTTGGAATGCGAGTCCTATCTTCTCGGCGCGGGTGACAAAGTCGTGCGCCCGCTGTTTTTTGGCAAAGGACTCGAGAACGTAAATGAGATCCAAACGGCGGCAGAGCTCATACGCCGTGAGTTAAAAATCGTCGACGAGCGTCTGGCGGATTCGAACTGGCTTGTCGGCGGCGAAATTTCTGCCGCGGACACTGCGATTTTTCCGCTTGTTCAGCTGCTCCTGCGGGCCGCCGGAAAGGAAGCGGCTCGGCCGCTCGATCTCGGATTGGTACCTTTGTCGCAAACCTTTCCGAATATCGCGCGCTGGGTCCGGCGCATCGAGGAGCTGCCGAATTATCAGCGCACGTATCCGCCGCACTGGAGAGAGTAGAGCAGCGTGCGGTAGCCACCACGAAACCTTTTTCCCAAGCGTGGAATCTTCCGCTGCTGAGACAGGTGGTTTGTCATTCCGGCGCACGCCGGAATCCAGGCTTTGTTCTAGAACAACTACGAACCTGGATGCCGGTTTCACCGGCACGACGGATATCTTCAAGTTATTGACAGAGCAGAAATTAGCGTGTTAGGTGGCGGGCGGACTCGTCGCGGTAGGCAGATGTTTTCAGATAATTTCTTTAAGCTTTTTCTGTTCCTCGCTCTGGGCTTGCTTTGTGTCGCGGAGCGGCCGCTAGCCGCAGAAAAATCGAAGATCACGATCGGTTACTCGACCACCGGACCGACGGCAGTCGGTCTATGGACGGCGAAGGATATCGGGGCGTTCGACAAATACGGCATAGATCCCGCGCTCATTTTCATTTCGTCGAGCCCGGTGATGGTGCCGGCATTGATCGGCGGGGATGTTCAGGCGGCGATCGCCGGTGCCAATGCGGTGATCGCCGCAGCGATCGGCGGCGCCGCGATCGTGTCTATCGCGAGTCTGGCGAATCGGCCCTACCTGCGCTTATGGGTGCACCCCGAGGTCAATCGGATCGATGAGCTTCGCGGCAAAACCTTCGGGGTTTCCCGGTTTGGCGCGACGACCGACAATCTGACGCGCATTTTGCTTCGGCGGGTCGGGCTGGAGAACAGCGTCAACGTTCGCCAGCTCGGCGGCACGCTCGAGGTCGGGCTTGCGTTTCGCCATCGCCAGATTGACGCGGCGGTGCTCGCGACTCTGCGCACCGATGTGCCACACCGAATTCTGGTCGAGCTGGCGGAGTCCGGCATTCAATATTCCATGGGACAGCTGGTGGTCGCGCGGGACTTTTTACGCCGCGCGCCGGCACTTCTGGATAATCTTATGCGTGCTTATCTCGAAGGTGTGGCGGTGCTGCGCGATCCAAGCCAGAAAGACCGGGTCATGAAGACGGTCGCCCGTTACAGCCGGCTGAAGGAGATGAAAGCCGTAGAGGAGATTTACAGCGATGCGGCAAAGTACGTGGATCGGGTTCCGCGGGTCGAAGCCGAACCGGTGGCGGCTAGCCTCGAAATGATGGGCAAAAAAGGATTGCCGATCGAAACGTTTGCCGATAACTCAATCATTGACCGCCTGGTGCGCGAAGGGTTTGTTGAGCAACTCTACAAGAAGCGCTAATTGGTGGAATGCCGCGGAAAGAAGGGACCAGCGATGACGGGACCAATGTTACTGGACGCAGATTCTCATGTGAGCGAACCGTTGAATTTGTGGCAGGAACGGCTGCCGGCGAAGTATCGCGCCATCGCGCCGCATATGGAGACCGAATATCAAGGCCGGCCGGGCGCCTGGTGGTTCATCGAACAAGATCGGGAGCCGCATAACGTTATCTTGGGATTCGGCGCGAATAAATCTCTCGACGAGCTCCACCATCTGCTCAAGAGCTTTTCTTACGCGGGCGCGCACCGCGGCGGATGGGATCCGGCGCAGCGGCTGATCGATATGGATCAAGACGGCGTCAAGGGCGATGTGCTGTATACGACGCTTGGCTTTCGCATGTTTTGGATCAAAGACGCCGGATTTCAGCGCGCCTGTTTCCAGGTTTACAATGATTGGCTTGCCGAGTTTTGCGGTCATGCGCCCCAACGTCTCAAGGGCCTGGGTCTTATCTCTCTCTACGATCCGAAGAAGGCTGCCAGCGATCTCGGAGATTGCGCGAAGAAAGGATTGGCGGGAGCGATCATCTGGGCTTCGCCGCCGGAGGAGTTGCCGTTCCATTCTGAAGTTTATGACCCGTTCTGGGCGGCGGCTGCGGAGCTTTCGATGCCGCTCAGCTTGCACGAATTCGCCGGATTCGCCTGGGTGAATTGGGATTCGAACGCCAAAAAGCGAACCATCGCCGCGGGTATCAACTCCCACGAGGTCGAATTCACTTTTTCGACGTTGATCATGTCCGGCGTATTGGAGCGTTTCCCCGGGCTCAAGGTCGTATCGGCGGAGCTCAACTGCGGGTGGTTGCCCTACTTTTTACGGCGGCTGGACGAGCGCTTTGTCGCGCGCGGCGTGCGGGTGCACGGAAGCGCTTTTCCGACGCAGCTCAAGCTTACGCCGAGCGAATATTTTCGCCGCCAACTCTACGCGACGTTTATCGATGATCCGTTCGGCATCGCTCATCGAAACGACATCGGCGCCGACAATCTGCTCTGGTCATCCGATTTTCCGCACAGCGCTACATTCTGGCCCCATTCACGCGAAAAAATCGCCAAAGATTTTTCCGGCGTGGGTGAGGAGGAAAAGAAAAAGATTCTGTTCGAAAACGCCGCGCGGCTGTATGGGTTTGAATAAGGGGGCGGTGTTTCCCGCTTTACGGAGGAGACGTTTCGCACTGCACCAAACGGCTCGAGTGTCATGCTGAGTGAAACGAAGCATCTCGTCTTATCGCTCACGTGCCAACAAGAGATTCTTCGCCGTTGGCTCAGAATGACAGTGCGCGTCAGCAGCCCGGAGGTACCGAATGAGGCACTCTATGCATGGCAAAAGGCGAGCGCCGGTCGGCCCCTATAAAACAGCCACCTGGATGATTTCGGGTCGCGCTACACCGGACTAGATCCGGGTTGCCCGGAATGACGATCTCTAGCTGCGTATTTCTTTGGTTAAAGCATGCTGCCGGCTGACATAAGCATCCTGAGCGCGGGCGCCGTAGGGCCGGGACTGAAAAAAGTCACCGAGCTGTTTCAACAGGATACAAGGGAAACGGTAAAGCTTACGTTCGCCACCGCGCCGA
>Ga0207706_10006653_pt1 | contig 10685 bp, 8 predicted proteins | sample KBSC53metaG_FD_184318 | JGI IMG/M metagenome (GOLD analysis project Ga0207706, IMG submission 184318) | Corn rhizosphere microbial communities from Kellogg Biological Station, Michigan, USA - KBS C5-3 metaG (SPAdes) (version 2) | ecosystem: Host-associated > Plants > Roots > Rhizosphere > Soil ... | reverse complement strand
TCATCATTCTTAACATAGTTTTCAAAAATTCGAATTCCCTTATCAAGTGTTCTTAAAAACGCTTCTTCCTCTTCTTTTATCACTTTGCTTACAAAATCTTTTTGATGATTTAATTCAGGAAAAACATTTTCAAATTGAATTGCCAATGCATTCACGAGTTGATGCAACAACGGTTGTTTATAATCAAGATAAGAGTAATAATAGCGAACTGCTCTTCGCAAAATTCTTCTTATAACATAACCCGCACCTGTATTTGAAGGCAGTTGCCCATCCGCGATTGTAAAACTTATTGCACGAATATGATCTGCAATTACACGAAATGCAACAGCTTGTTTGCTGTCGCTGCCATCATAATTTTTACCTGTTATCTTTTCAACTTCATTTATCGTTCCCGAAAAAATATCTGTATCATAATTACTATGCTTGCCTTGCAATACACGAACCAATCTTTCGAACCCCATTCCTGTATCCACATGCTTTGCCGGCAGCGGTTCAAGACTTCCGTCTTTCAAACGATTGAACTGAATGAATACAAGATTCCATATCTCTATCACCTGCGGATGATCGTTGTTCACCAAAGTTTTTCCATCAATATTTTTTCTTTCTTCATCACTTCTGCTGTCGTAATGTATTTCAGTGCACGGTCCACACGGACCGGTATCACCCATTTCCCAAAAGTTATCTTTCTTCTTGCCCGATATGATTCTCTCTTCATCAATCCACTTTTTCCATTCATTCAAAGCCTCATCATCTTTTGGTAAATTTTCGTTTGCATCACCTTCAAAAATGGTTACATACAAACGGCTTTTATCAAATTTGAAAACATCAGTCAATAATTCCCAAGCCCATTCAATTGCTTCTTTTTTAAAGTAATCACCAAAGCTCCAGTTGCCGAGCATTTCAAACATTGTGTGATGATAGGTATCAACACCAACTTCTTCGAGATCATTGTGCTTTCCACTTACACGCAAACATTTTTGCGTATCGGCGATGCGTGGATATTCCGGCTTTTTATTGCCGAGAAAATAATCTTTGAACTGGTTCATTCCCGCATTGGTGAAAAGGAGCGTTGGATCATTCTTTACAACAATAGAAGCGGAGGGAACAATATGATGGTCTTTTGATTTAAAAAAATTAAGGAACTGCTGTCTTATTTCACCCGATGTCATAAAAAAATTATTGTCGCGATTGCAAATTTTATCGTTTATAATTCCATGATATGCTTTAGCAAAATTGTATGATCGTTTACTGCCTAAGCTTTTATCTTTGCCTGTTTACAAGGGTTGCAAAGGTAAGAAGATGCAAGGAACAAGATACAAGGTTCAGGGAACAAGAATTTGTATAATGAACGGGTTGAATTTTGTTGAACAGATAAAATGTGTTGAGTAAAGATTTGAACGCACAAGAGTGCGACGCAACGGAAGGCAAATAGCAGTAATGCAGTTGGGCTCATAATAAAATTAACACCTGTACCCGAACAAAAATTCTTCTTTACATGAAGAAAATTAAATACTACTATAATACACATACACTTCGTTACGAAAAGCTGGAAACACCATTGCGCGTAAAGCTGCTGCGGATGTTTGGGTTTATTGCGTCATCGCTTGTAACTGCTGCGATCATTGTTGTCATTGCGTTTCAGTACATTGATTCCCCCAAAGAAAAAATTTTGCAAAAAGAAAATGAAGATCTGAGAGAAAACTATTCAGTGATTCAGCAGCGCGTTGATCAACTGCAAAAACAAATGCTGGCGTTGGAGAACAGAGATAATAATATTTACCGTTCTATTTTCGAAGCTTCACCTATACCTGACAGCGCACGGTTGAAAGAAATGGAGAAAACAAAAGAAGTGCAGTTGGTGCAGGGAATGAAAGAAGGCGAACTTTTGAAGAGCATTACCACACAACTTAATACACTTGCGTTGCAGGCAGCATACCAGGAAAAATCATATAATGATATAAACGGCATGTTGAAAAATAAAGAAAAATTACTTGCTGCAATTCCTGCGATACAACCTATCAGCAATAAAAATCTTACGCATCTTGCTTCGGGATTTGGTTACAGGGTTGATCCTGTTTATAAGGTTACAAAATTTCATGCAGGGCTTGATTTTGCTGCCGCAGTGGGCACACCAATTTATGCAACCGCTGACGGCGTTGTTAAAGAAGCAGATTACAATGCCGGTGGCTACGGTAATAATGTAGTGATAAATCACGGTTTTGGTTATGAAACTTTGTATGGTCACATGTATCGCATAAAAACCAAAGTGGGACGAAAAGTAAAACGCGGTGAAGTGATAGGATATGTTGGAAGCACAGGCAAAAGCACCGGTCCGCATTGTCATTATGAAGTGCATAAAAACGGTCAACCTGTGGATCCGGTTTATTACTTCTATAATGATCTTACTCCTGAGCAATATGATCGCTTGTTGAAACTCGCTGCTGCAGGTAATCAAAGTTTTGATTAGTTGAATAAAGAAAACTTTTTTGAGCCCGGCTTTTAATATCTATTGAATTTTAGTTGCGTCGCACATTTCTTCTGAAGGTAATTCTGTTGAACAAGTGCGAAGTGTAGATGCCTCATTCTTCGGCATGACAAGCTTAGATTCTTTGATGTAGTTGAAAATCTTATTCTCAGCTTATACTTATTCTTCAGCTTGTCATGCTGACGAAGGAAGCATCTGTCCTTCATCTGCTTGTGTGTAAGATTGCTTTCACGATTGCATGAAAGAATCGTAAAGGGTCAACGTGAATGATACTGTAAGTCGCAAGTTGGTTATGCATTACTTGCGATTTTCGAGTTACAACTTGCGATTGTACAAAAAAGTTTCGAACGATGAAGTGAGTGACACAACGAACGATGCCACATGCACTACAGCTTGCTACAAAAAAATAATCAAACATTTTTTTAAACAGTTGCTGTAAATTTATCGCTCATAAAACACCGATTGATATGTCATATCCTTTTCAAATCAAATCTTTCGACGAGTACAAAGCTGTTTACAAAAAAAGTGTTGACGATCCCGAAGGTTTTTGGGGCGATGTTGCTTCAAGTTTTTTCTGGCGCAAAAAATGGGATAAAGTGCTTGAATGGAATTTCACAGAGCCGAATGTAAAATGGTTTATTGGCGGCAAATTAAATATTACTGAGAATTGTTTGGACAGACATTTGGGAACACTCGGAAGTACGCCTGCAATTATCTGGGAGCCGAATGATCCGGAAGAGCACCATCGCGTATTAACGTATCGCGACCTGTACAATAAAGTGATTCAGTTTGCAAACGTTTTAAAAAATAATGGTGTAAAAAAAGGTGATCGTGTTTGTATTTACATGGGTATGATACCTGAGCTTGCGATCGCTGTGCTTGCATGTGCAAGAATCGGTGCGATACATTCAGTGATATTCGGCGGTTTTAGCGCACAAAGTATTGCAGACAGATTATATGATGCACAGGCTGAGTATGTAATTACATGTGATGGTGCGTTTCGCGGCGCAAAAGATATTCCTTTGAAAAGTGTGATTGATGATGCATTGATTGGTAATAAAACTGTGAAACGAGTGATCGTTTGCACAAGAACAAGAACGCCTGTGTCAATGATCAAAGGACGCGATGTCTGGTGGGAAGATGAAATAAAAAAAGTGGAAACACTTGGCAATCCTGATTGTCCCGCGGAAGAAATGGATTCAGAAGATCCTTTGTTTATTTTATATACTTCCGGTTCAACAGGAAAACCAAAAGGCGTGGTGCATGCAACAGCGGGTTATATGATCTTTACCAACTACACTTTTGTTAATGTGTTTCAATATGAGCAAGGCGATATTTTTTTCTGCACGGCAGATATTGGTTGGGTAACAGGGCACAGTTATATTGTTTACGGGCCATTAAGCGCAGGTGCAACAACATTGATGTTTGAAGGTATTCCCACATGGCCCGATGCGGGACGTTTCTGGGATATTGTTGACAAATACAAAGTAAATGTTTTATATACTGCGCCCACTGCAATAAGAAGTTTAATGGGATTTGGTTTGGGTCCATTACAAGGGAAACATCTTACATCCTTGAAAGTTTTGGGAACGGTTGGTGAACCGATCAATGAAGAAGCGTGGCATTGGTATGATGAACATATCGGAAAGAAAAAATGCCCTATCGTTGACACATGGTGGCAAACTGAAACGGGTGGAATATTGATCTCAAATCTCGCAGGTGTAACACCTGCAAAACCAAGCTGGGCAACACTTCCGATGCCCGGTGTTCAACCTTTGATTGTTGATGAAAATGGAAAAGAGGTAACGGAATATGAAGATGGAGTGATAAAAGGAAATCTTTGCATGAAAGCGCCGTGGCCTTCGATCATTCGTACAACATACGGTGATCATGAACGATGCAAGAAAAATTATTTCAGCACATATCCTGATTTATATTTTACCGGTGATGGTGCATTAAAAGATAAAGAAGGTTTTTATCGTATCACAGGTCGCGTAGATGACGTGTTGAATGTAAGCGGTCATCGTATCGGAACGGCAGAAGTTGAGAATGCAATCAACATGCATGCCGGTGTTGTAGAGAGTGCGGTGGTTGGCTATCCTCATAATATAAAAGGACAAGGAATTTATGCTTATGTGATTGTTGGCGAAATGCACGGTGATGAGAGCAGTATGCGGCAAAATATCTTACAAACAGTAACACGTGTGATCGGCGCTATTGCAAAGCCTGATAAAATTCAATTTGTAAAGGGGTTACCAAAAACACGAAGCGGAAAAATTATGCGGCGCATCTTAAGAAAAATCGCAGAAGGTGAAACACAAAATGTAGGTGACACAACCGCTTTGCTTGATCCCGGAGTTGTAGAAGATATAAAAGATAACAGGCTGTAAAAATTAAACTTCATGTAAAACCTGACAGGTTGTTGGAAACTTGTCAGGTTTTTTAAATTGAATGTCTTAAAGAATTAAATCACTCCGCTTTTATTACTTGTGTTCCTGTTGAAATTCCATTTTCATTAAAAGCTTCGATCCGAAAATAATAAGGCTTATCGTTTTCCAATGCTTTTAAATAATATTCATTCACGTTGTACACCATTACGCTGTTATAAAGTTTATCAGGCGTTTCACCAAAATAAATAGTGTAGCCTGTTGCGTTATCATTCACCTGCCATTTCAACCAAACATTTCTTCTTTCACTGTCGCCGCGCAATGCAATAAAATTTTTTACTGTATCAGGTCTTGCGCCATTGCCATTTCCAAAAACACGAAAGCCACTCAATGCGAATTTTCCTGTCGGCATGTGAATGTTCTCGATCTTTAAATAATGCGTCTTCACCGGTTGCTCAAGTTCCACATAATCATGCGGGACATCTTTTTTGTTGTTGCTTTTATCAACGATCACTTTCCAGTGCTGCGCATCATCTGATGCATAGATTTTGTATTGATGATAGAGATTGGGAATCTTTCCGAGAAAACTTGTATCAACACCCTGGTCTGCATAATTGATTTGAATGGCTCGAACAGTGCTTACAGCACCAAGATCAGTTTGCAGCCATTCGCCTTTATTTCCAGTTGTTGCACTCCAATATGTTTTGATGCTTTCATCAACTGCATTATTAGCAGCAAAAGCATCAAGTGTTGATGAAACAACAACGGGCTTGTTATAGTTGAGCAACATCCATCCTGTAAATGCAGAATGAAAACTATCAACTTTTTTGTCGGGCAAATAATACGGATAATCTCCATAAGCAGAATTACTATACAATATTCCATCGTCATCGAAACCTGCGGGCCAAATGCCAATCCTTCTTTCAAAATTATTTTTTACGCCGATAACAATTGTGCTCACATGCCACCAATTACCAAACTTGTCTTGATATGTTGCACCATGACCTGCGCCTCTTGCGAATCCGCCTGGTTTATAAGAAAAAGGATTGTGTGATTGATATGTAAACGGTCCAAGGGGATGATCACTCACATAAACGCCATCACCATAACCACTGAATTCAGTTCCCGGTGCACCATATTGCAAATAATATTTTCCGTCATGCTTCGTCATCCATGAACCTTCGATAAAAGGTTTCAAAAAAGTGTTGTCGTTGTATTCTCCAAAACGTTCCCATCCATGAATCGAATCATTCAATCGCAATAATTCTTTTCGCTCACCAATCGGCTGAAATGTTTTGCGGTCTATCTCTTGCCCGTAAGTGGGATATGTGTTACTCGAACCAAAATAAATGTACATGCGGTTATCATCATCAACAAATAAACAAGGGTCCCATGCACCCACTTTAAAAGAATCAACTGCTTCTTTCCAATCATCAACAGTTGGATTCGTGCTCATCCACAAAGGAAAATCGAGTGTGTATGTTGAGCCAAGCACAAACAACGTATCTTTTGTTGCAAGCACTGCCGGTGCACATAATTCATCATACACATGATGATACGGTTTTAAAAATTTTCGTGGCACAAATTTCCAGTTAAGCATATCGCTGCTAAACCAGTATCCCCATTGATTTGTAGAGAACAAATAATAATTGCCTTTGAATAAAGTGATCACAGGATCGGCGGTTGCACGATGTCTTCCCTGCTCAGAAAAATTTGGAATAGGTGTGTAGCCGTAGTCAATATTAATTGGATTGCAGAAAGTTTTTTGTTGTGCAGATGAAGTAGTGAAAAAGATAAAAGATGCAATAAATGCAGGCAGTAAATTCTTCATGAAAAATATTTCTTAAATTACTAAAGTAAAGAATTACGGAATAAAGCACAGCAATACTTGTCACTTTACCTCATACGTTTCGGTAAGATCATTAAGTTTGATCATCAAAAAGATTTTGGGTGAAATCAATAAGTCCTATACCTGCTAAAAAAATCTCTGAGTATGTTCATGGCATACTCGTGATTGAGAATTTTAATATCGTCAAACCTTTTGTGTTACCCCTGTATGCGAATGGCTCGCCAACATTGCTCTTTCAAACAGTAAAGGGAGAAATTAAAGGAAGCTCAAATCACCTCACCTTATTTGGACAAACCGTATTTCCTGATACATTGACCATTAAAGAAAATTTTACATTAATAGCATATTTCTTTAAGCCATTTGCTTTGTATTCTTTGTTTGGGGTTTCAGCATCAGAACTCACGGATAATCCAATCAACATGAATTTACTTGCACCTTCGGCAACACGGGAATTGCAGGAACAATTACTAAATGCATCTTCACTTGATAAAATGATAAGCCTGCTCGACGATTATATATTCAGCTTAATAACGAAAGTAAAGATCGAAAGCAAGTTCATTCAATTCAGCACTTCCAAAATCGCAGAACATCCATCCAAAGAAACATTATTGAATGTACAGCAGGAGTTATTTGTCACTGAAAGAACTTTCCAAAGAATGTTTGAAAAAAATGTAGGCATTCCTCCCAATCAGTATCGGAGAATTTGTCAATTCAATACAGCATTCAGACAACTGCAACTAAGAAAATTTAATAAACTGACAGACATTGCTTTTGAAAACGGTTATGCAGACCAAAGTCATTACATTCGCTCTTTCAGAGAATTCACAGGCATTACACCAAAAGATTATTTAAATTTTGGTAATCCATCCTGATACACACATTGTCGGTTTTATTCTATTTTTCTCTTTTTACCACATCTACTTTTGAGTTGTAATCAAAAACAAAATAAGATGACAAATCAAATTTATCCCTGCCTTTGGTTTGATAACCAGGCACAAAATGCAGCAAAGTTTTACTGCTCAGTTTTTAAAAACTCAAAAATCACGGCAGATAATCAAATGGTAGTTGCATTTGAATTGAATGGCAAAAAGTTTATCGGCTTAAATGCCGGCCCACAGTTTCAGTTTAATGAAGCGATTTCATTTGTTGTTGATTGCGAAACACAGGAAGAAATTGATTATTACTGGAACAAATTAACGGCAGACGGCGGCAATGAAGGAAGCTGCGGTTGGCTAAAAGATAAGTTTGGTGTTTCGTGGCAAATTGTGCCAACCGTTCTGCCAAAGCTTTTAAGTGACCCCGGCAAAGCGCAAAAAGTAATGCAGGCTTATATGCAGATGAAAAAGTTTGATATCAAAACTTTGGAGAATGCTTAAATGTTAAAGAAAGTTCTCAGCCCTGAACATTGACATACTTTCTTATGCTTTGGTAATTCACCAACCATAACACTACCAGAATAATAATTCCTGTTATTAAAGTTGTGTAAGAAAGATAGGAATTGACAAAAATTTTCTGATCTTCTAAAAAGTTTTTCAGCCAGAGCTGAAGTATTGATAAAATGATCAGCACAATAACAGTGATAAAAAGATTCGGCGGGAAAAAACGCTTCATCAAAAATTGCTGCAATTGCTTTGGTGAAGCACCGAGCGTAACAAGCAACGTTATTTCATCTTTTGCAGAAGCAACGGTTAATTGAATGAACAACGTAAAGATGAGCAATGCAAACAACAACATTATTGCTCCTGTAATCCATGAAATATTTACAACTGTATTTACAATTTGCCTGTACTTGCTGAAACGTGTTTTTTCTGTGTCGGTTGACAGTTCATGACTTTGTAAATACTGCACTAACTGTGGGTTTCCGGGATCTTTTGTTCTTATTACAACCCTTGAGGGTTTTTCATTTTGTTTTGTTCCGAATTGTTTATTCGCCCAATCCATGAAAGGTTGCGGCACAAGCACCGAAGAAATTCTGTCGCTGAACCCAACTACTTTTCCATAAAAAAGTTGCGGACCAAAAGACGTTCTTATTTTTATTTGAATTGGCAAATTTTTTACAAAGTCTTCTGTTAATTGCGGTAAATCTTGTGATGCGGCAAAACCAAAATTGAACATATCCAAAAACATGTGCGGAATGATCATCGGAATAAATTTCGATTCATTATCCCACTTCCAATCTTTGCTTTGCACATCAATAAACTCATCGGGCACACTTTCAAAAAAAATATCTGAGCTAATAGGAAGCCGATCACTTAAAAATTGTGCTTCCACTTTAAAATGACAAGGAGTTAAAACACCGATCGCATCAACAAAAGATTGCTTTTTTAAATCTGCAATTTCAGCATCAGTTAAATTGGTTGCGCCTACGGTTTTTTCATTCACTGCTTTGTTGATCACAAGAAAATTTGCAACACTATCCTGGTTTGTTTTTCCATAGAGCAATTGATCATAGTTGGCTTGTATTTGCACGGCAGATAAAATAAGCAGCAACGCAACAGACAATCCAACCACTGCAAGAATAAATCTTGTATGTCCTGCGCTTGTGCGAATTAATTTTTTTAAAAGCTGATTCAACATAATCGTGAAACGTCAATCGTCAAACGTGAAAAAACATAGAACGCAGATTATAAGGATTATTCATGATTTTATCATTACATATCATAACAATCATGATGATCTGCGTTCCATACTATTTTATAAATTCAGTTTTCTTGTGTAATTAAAATGATTGTCTTCCTCCAGGTCTGTTAATAAAAATCCTGCATTTCGTTTTGAGCATTCTTCTGTTATCAATGCCGCTGCTTTCTCTATGTTTTCATGATCAAGATGACTGAACGGTTCATCCATCAACAACCAATCAAACGGTTGAACAAGTGAACGAATAACGGCAATACGTTGCTGCTCTCCATAACTGCATAATCCTGCACGTTGCTCTAAAATATGTGTAACGCCAAGCCTTTCAGACATCGCATCAATTACGTTACCTTCATAAATTGGTTTTTGCAACACCCGTTTCAGTTCGATATTTTCTCGTGCGGTTAAGTTGGGAAACAATCGCAGGTCCTGGAAAACAATGCTGATGTTTTGTTGCCGTATTTGTGCGAGTGCATCACCGGTGATCATTCTTACATCTTTGTCGTTCCATGCAACCGTTCCTTCATAATCGTTGCGAAGTTTGTAGATGATGTGTATAAAAGTAGTTTTTCCTGTACCGCTTGGTGCAACAATTTTTACCCATTCACTTTTTGAAAATTGAAGATGATTGTTCCAAACATCAGAACCTCTTTTTGAAAATTTATCTTTTAATGGAACAGGAACAATTTGTTTTAATTCAAGCTGCATGTTTTTCAATTTATTTAGCTGCGAGCCGCGAGCTGTGAGCTTCGAGCTTGTTGCGGGCTTGTAGCTAATAGCTCATAGCTTTTCTGAAAGTACAAGTGTGCGACGCAACGAAGCTTAATAGCATTACTGCAGTCAGGTTCATAATATTTCTAAACAAAAAAGGCTGCCGTCGCAGCCTGTAAATTTATTTTTACTTAATGCGGCAACATTGTCGTATCAATATGCTGCAATGAATCGATAACTCCTTCGTTCTTTAATCTTTGTCCTTCCTTCTGTATCTTTTGCGAAACCGCAGCAAAAAATTTTATCAGCGACACAAGGCTGTTCTCATTATTGTTTACAGTATTCAATTCAAAATTGCTTTCAACGTATTTACCGTTAAAATTGGTTGTTGTCGCTGTCCCATTTTTGAAAGTGGCTCTTGCAGCATCCAATGATTTTTCATCGCTGCCTGTTGAAATTCCCTGTAAAATTTTATTGATATCAACATAAAACATAGCCGCTTTATCTTTTGCTTCATTCGCTATATCGCCCGGCACCGCTGCATTTCCTCTGCCTGAAAGATATTGCTGCATCACATCGTTATAACTCGCGAAGGTAAGATTTTTTCAGTCCATGTTGA
>Ga0207706_10006646_pt1 | contig 10694 bp, 8 predicted proteins | sample KBSC53metaG_FD_184318 | JGI IMG/M metagenome (GOLD analysis project Ga0207706, IMG submission 184318) | Corn rhizosphere microbial communities from Kellogg Biological Station, Michigan, USA - KBS C5-3 metaG (SPAdes) (version 2) | ecosystem: Host-associated > Plants > Roots > Rhizosphere > Soil ... | reverse complement strand
ATTTTATGAAGGGGGTTAAAAAAATAATCAATATGATCATCATATGGTTCAGTTCGCTAAAATAAAAAACCGGGTGACTTAGATCATCCGGTTTTTACTGACTGAATCAAACGTTCGCTGACTTCTTTACTGCACCTTCCCCAGATTTAGATTGGGTACTATTTTGGTGCAGTACAAGAATAAAGCAATAACAGAAGTGCAATAGCTGAAATAATTACTTTCATAAGCGATCAAGTTGGGTGATTAACAAAGACGGAGGTAAAAATTTAATTAGAAATCAAATTTATCGTATGGTACGGTAAGTGAAATTATTGACGCCTGTTATGCCAATAGTTTTTTCAGGTAGTCGTAACTGTTTGTTACATTCTTTACGGGATCCGGTGCCTGGTCTTGCTCAACAAAAAAGTATTTCATCCCTGATTCTTTTGCATTTGCAAAAATGTGTTTGAAGTCGACGATCCCTGTCCCAACTTCAGCGGGCATCAACTTTTCTTTGTCGAGATCTTTTACATGCCACAAAGGGTAACGACCCGGATGGAGTTTAAATAAGTCGACAGGATCTTGTTTCGCTTTGGTGGCCCACGCCAGGTCAAGCTCCATCTTCACCAGGTCCTTATCTGTATTGCCGAGAATATAATCAAAAGGACGGTGGCCCTCCACTTCATCAAACTCTGTTGTGTGATTATGGTAGGCGAACTGAACGCCGTTCTTTTTACAAGCCTCACCTGTTTTACTGAAAACATCTACTGCTTTTTTTATTTCATCGAGAGTGCTTACAGGAATACTTGAACACACGAGGTAACTGATCCTGCCTTCTGCAGCTTCGTCAGCGAGTTGCTGGTAATTCTCGGTTAGATTTGGAGTTTTTGGCCTGTTCTTGAATTGTTCTACTATCTTTTGTATTCTCGCAGAATCTTCGGCAGTTTTGGGCTTTGCCATTTTCATGATCTGGTCTGCTGTAAAAGGCGCGCCGCCCACATGGGCTGAACGCCAATTCATACCAGCTTCCTTTACCATAGCTGCAAATTCTTTTGGCGTGTAGCCGTAAAAGTTTCCTTTTTGTGAACCTGCACTTTCCAATTCTTTAAAGCCTATGGCTGCCAACTTTTGTAATGTTCCTTTAGGGTCAGTTGTCATCAAATTGCCGAGGGTATATAACTGGAGGCCGATGGGAGCATTTTTTTTCCCGGCAAAAGAATCAGTATTACCAAATCGCGACAGCAGTACACTTCCTAAAGTGGCCGCCCCGGTATTTTTTAAAAAATCTTTTCTTGTGATCATGAAATTTTTTTTATGATTATTACTTGAATTTTATGATAAAAGTTATTTACATGCGTTATTCACAAATCACCATTCACGATTGCCGACTCACGTCTCACGATGTCATTTTTTCGCCGTTTTATCCATAAACAAATAACGTTTGCCGTTTTTATCTTCAATGGCTTTTGTATCAACATTAATGTGCATTACCTGCACGCCTTTATTGTTGTCAACAGCGGGCCATTCAGGCACACCAAGACCATTCGGATTTCCGGTCTTTATAAAGTTTGCAAAGAGAGCTTGCATAATCTCTGAAACTTTATAATCTTCCGGTTGCCAGTCGTACACACGATTGGTTGACAAATTGCCAAGAGCATATTCTATTTCCGCCGAGTGAACTGCACCGCGGGCCGGTGGCATCGCGGGCGGTTTGTTAGCTGAAGTATCTTTTATCACGCCACCTGCAAGACCCGCTCTTGCATTGCCCATTTCAGATCTCATCTGGGGCCGCGGGCGGGCATACAAATAGCGATACACCGGTTTACCACCTGTTTTGCTTTGCACATCGCTCCATTTCCATGTACTAAAACCGATAAAACGATCACTCGCGAGATCGGTAGCTACCTGCTCTGCTTCTTCGTCGTTCGAAGCGCTATAAACCGTCATTGCTTCTGCCGATTTATCTCCGTAAAGTTTCTCAACAGTTTTCTTATAATTATCAAGTGTGGGTTTATCCTGCCCCATTATCATTTGATACACCATTTCCTGCGAATTCCATCCCACCAGCAAAGGCACATGTGCTTGTTCACCTTTCTCAAAAATTTCAAGCGGAGATTTTGGGAAAAAATAACCGTCCGTACAAATGGGAAATCTTCCGAACCCTGCATTTGCGGTTGCTTTCAATAATTGATCGGCAGGCATGGCCCGGAGATCAGCAAGCGAATTCGCTTTTATACTTGTTCCAAAATCAGCGCCCGCTTTTTCAGCTTCTTTCAAACTAGCTGTGGGGCTGAGGCCGAGTAAAGAACCACTTTCACCGATGGCGCCGGCAATTATATTTTTTGATAATGGAGAAGCCATCTGTGCACTTACTGAAAATGACCCAGCCGATTCACCCGCAATGGTTATCTTTTTTGGATCGCCACCAAATGCAGCAATATTTTTTTGAACCCACTGCAGTGCGGCACTTTGATCAAGCAATCCATAATTGCCCGATGCATGGTGCGGCGATTCTTTTGTAAGCTCCGGATGCGAAAGAAATCCAAAAATTCCCAGGCGATAGTTTACTGTTACTGCAACAATACCTTTGCGGGCCATGCTTTCGCCATCATATCTTAGCTCAGAGCCATCGCCGGCCATAAATCCACCACCATAGAAATAAACCAGCACAGGAAGTTTTTCACTCCCCGTTTTTGCCGGCGTCCATACATTCAGGTACAGGCAGTCTTCGTGCATGCCATCGGAGCGAAAATTCATATCACCAAAAACAGGCAATTGCATAGCACGGGGGCCGAACTTATCTGCTTTGCGTATGCCGCTCCAGTTTTGCACGGGTTGCGGTTCTCTCCAGCGAAATTTATCTACAGGCGGCGCAGCGAATGGAACACCTTTGAATGTTTTTATACCGGACTCATTCACTCCTTCAAGTTCGCCGTTTGCAATTTTTACACGGGGAGCTTCACCATTCAACTGTGCCATGGCTACAGAAGCAGTGAATGTTAGTAATAGCAGGAAAAAGAAATTTCTCTTCATAACGGCAATTTGGTAATAAGATATTTTCATTGCGTCAACATGACACAATGTTAAATCTATTTTCTCAATCTGAAGTAGTATCTTGAAAATATTTTTAATCCATCTTTGTAAGATCGTGGCCAAAAAGAATATAAAGGATTTTATTATTGAAGGTACCGAAGTCTACCTTCCTTCATTGTCATTGGATTGTGTAATATTTGGTTTTCATGAAGATCAGCTGAAAGTATTGTTATTAAAAATGAAGAATGCGAAGCAATGGTGTTTGCCCGGCGGGTTTGTTTTCAAAGACGAAGATGTGGATGAAGCTGCGCAGCGTGTATTAAAGGAAAGGACCGGCCTTTCAAAAATATTTCTTCAGCAATTCAATGTGTTTGGAAAGCCTAAACGATCCGATTCAAATTTTCATCGTGAGATATTAAGAAAAGATGGTATTGAATTAAGGGACGATCATTGGTTATTTCGCCGGTTTGTAACGATCGGTTATTATGCATTGGTTGAATATTCGCATGTAAACCCTGAGCCGGATAATTTTTCCGATCACTGCACATGGCGTGACGTGGACGATCTGCCTGGCTTAATGATGGACCACCTCCACATTGTAGAGGAGGCACTCAACACCCTGCAAACTCATCTGAATTATCATCCTGTTGGATATAATCTTTTGCCGTCAAAATTTACAATGCCGCAGTTACAAAAACTGTATGAAACCATCCTTAACAAAAAACTCGACAGGAGAAATTTCCAAAGAAAAATTTTAAGCTATGGCATCCTTAAACGCCTGAAAGAAGTTAAGAAAGGAGGCGCTCATAAAGCTCCTTATTTATACAGTTTTGACCTGCGCAAATATCACAAAGCTTTGAGAGAGGGTTTGCAAGGCTGGTGATGCAAATCGTGAGTCGTCAATCGTCAGTCGTGAAATAAATTCTCACGATTCACGACTCACGTTTCACGATTGACCATTTCACCTAGTAGCTCAAGCCCGATCCAAATTTGTACAAAGGATCTTTTGAATCATAAGGCACGTCTTCCTTCTGATTTTTTACAGCTTCCATAGATGAGGGCAACTCAAATGGAAGATGGCCACCGGGTTTTGCTTTACCAAAGATCACATCCAATAGAGCCGCGTCACTTGCGCCGAAATCAGCGAGTAAACCTTTTGCTTTGGCATTGATCTCGGGAATTACTGCCGGCCTGTCCAAATATATATCAACAATGGTTGGTACTGTATTGAGCAATTGGAGTATGCTGTCTTTTTTTGTACCCTTAAAATCGAGGTCACCATGATGGAACATTCTTGCCATGAAATTGTTTGTTTCTACGGGATACCATGGGGTGTTTAACCTGACAATGGCAAGATCTGCGTCCTGTGGTTTGTCAACTACGGTAGCATACTGCGCAGCAACTTTCTTATCAACATTCTCAACATAAATTTTTAGCGAGCCAGCCTTTAGCGGCAATTGTTTATTATCATTTTTCAACAATGTGATCGCTCTTCGTTGCGAAGCTTCACCTTCTTCTTTACCTTTTGTATCGCTAAAAATTTTTTCTGATTGAATCACGTCAACATAAGGATCATCAAATAAACCAAGTTGAAATTTTTGGCGAAGCAATCTTTTTACACTTTCATCAATTCTTTTTTCGGAGATCTTTCCATCCTTTACAAGCTGCACGATCACTTCAGGACAATTTTCGCCACCAAACTGGTCAACACCTGCGTTAATGATCTTTGCCACTCTTTCTTCTTTGCTTAATTTTTGTACACCCCAGGCACGTGCCGGCCAGACAAAACTGCCCATGTTCGCATCTGTTACCAGTCCCCAATCGGTACATACCACGCCGTCGTAATGATATTTGTTACGCAGCAAACCGGTAATGATATCCTTGTTGTATGAAAAACCAACATCTTCACTTGTTTGCCCCGTCGGTACACCATAATAAGGCATGATGGCTGCAGTATGTGCAGCAAATGCAGCTTCAAAAGGAATGAGATGGTAATTGAAATTTTTACCGGGGTATACTTGTCCTTTTTGGAAATCAAAATGCGGGTCGAGACCTTCTTTTTGCGGACCACCACCGGAAAAATGTTTGGTCATTGCCGCCACACTCATAGCACTCAATTCATTTCCCTGCAAACCCAATACATAGGCTTTGATAAGTTTTGCAGAAAGTTGGGCATCCTCTCCAAATGTTCCACTGATGCGCGGCCAGCGTGGTTCTGTGGCGAGATCAGCCATGGGGTGCAGCGCTTCTCTTATTCCTGTTGCTATATACTCCTGCCGGATCCGGTCAGCAAATTGCCACATTAATTTTTCATCGCCAATGGCTGCAAAACCTAACGGCTCACACCATTGTGAGAAATCTGTTGCTGCCATCGCAAAAATATTACCGCTAAAATGATTTCGCGGATCAGAAGCAATGGTGATGGGAATACCTAATCTCGTTTTTTCTTCAGCGTACTTTTGCATGGCATTGTACCATTTCACCAGCATGGCAGCAGAGGGCACCTGCCAGAGATTAAAATGATTCATTTTCTTTTCGTCCATCAGCTTTAAGCCGTTTGGTGCAAAGGCAAACATGCCCTTGGCGGGTTTGTCTTCAATACTTCCATCTTCATTCACTCTTGCACCATTAATGAACATCATACCTGCTTTTTCTTCAATTGTCATTTGCTGCAAAATATCAGCAACCCTTTTTTCAATGGGCTGTGTCTTGTCTTCATACACATCCATCTTTCCATTTTTATTCAGATCCCTGTATGCAGGTTTTTGAGAGGAATATCTTGTCCATGAAATAATGATTGCTATGAACAGAACGAAGATCAGGGAACTAAGTAAGCGGCGTTGCCTTGTTTTTTTCATATAGCAGTATTTGAGATGAGTTTATTTCATTGCGTCGATGTGACACAATTTTAAACTATTTTTTTAATATCTGATCCTTTGGTCCTTCTACAATACAGGATCCTTTTGATTAATCCGGATCAATTGGTTTGATTTTAGTAAATTACAGGTAGTGAGCTTGTATTTAAGCTTGTTTTTATGAAGCGGATATTACTAGGCCTGCTTTTCTTTTCTTCATTATCGCCTGCACTCAAAGCACAGACAGTTGTATCAATACATATAGATGCTACGATAAATCCTTCTACTGCAGAGTTCATTCATCGTGCTATTGCAAAAGCTGAAAATAAAAAAGCCGAGTGTCTCATCATTCACCTCAATACCCCGGGAGGTTTGTTGAAATCCACCCGTTATATTGTGGGTGACATAATGGAATCATCGGTGCCTGTTGTTGTGTATATCTCACCGGCGGGTGCTGACGCTGGTTCAGCGGGTGTCTTTATAACCTTATCCGCAAATATTGCAGCCATGGCACCCGGAACAAATATTGGTGCTGCGCATCCTGTTACGGGAGGTGAAGTTGATAGTATTATGTATGGAAAAATTACAAATGATGCCGCGGCATTCATCCGCACCATTGCCAAAAAACGAAGCCGGAATATTGAGTGGGCAGATAATGCAGTGCGCAGAAGTTATTCTTATTCGGAAACAGAAGCATTGCAGGATACAGTCATTGACCTCATTGCAAAAAATGATGCTGAATTATTGACAATGATCAATGGTAAAAAGATAGAATTAAATTCAGGCGAAGTGACTCTTCATACTGCTTCGGCAACTATCGAGACTTATGAAATGGGGTTTATTGAAAGATTGCTCAACATAATCAGTGATCCAAACATTGCATATATCCTTTTGATGCTTGGCTTTTATGGCATCATGTTCGAACTATACAGCCCCGGGACGATCCTTCCCGGAATAATAGGAGTGATCAGTTTGATCCTTGCGTTTTATTCATTACAAACTTTGCCTGTCAATTACGCAGGTGTAGCGCTAATTGCGTTCGCCCTCCTTCTTTTTATTCTTGAGATCAAAATTGTTAGCCACGGTGTGCTGGCCATAGGTGGAATTATTTCCCTGTTACTTGGTTCTATGATGCTGATACGTACCGGGTCAGGAGACATAGGTAAGATATCATGGACTGTCATCATTTCTACAACCGTAGTTACCTCATTGTTTTTCCTTTTCGTCATTGGCATGGGAATAAAGGCCCAGCGATTAAAACCGGCTACAGGCATGAATGCACTCATTGATGAAACCGGTTTTGCAAATGAAATATTGAGTCCATCAGGAATGGTCCTGGTGCATGGCGAACTATGGCAGGCAGAATCCCTGAGTGGGGAAGTGAATAAAGGAGAGAAGGTTCGTGTGAAACACATGAAGGGTTTTAAATTGTTTGTAGAGAAGGTTTAAATATTAGTGCTGTTTGCAAGCTTATAGCTTGTAGCTTGCAGCTTAAAGCTTAAATACACATTATGCAACAAGTTCCCGTTGTAACGATCGTCGTTGTCATTTTTGCCATTATCATTTTATCGAACGCGATAAAGGTTTTAAGAGAATATGAAAGAGGTGTGGTTTTTCGTCTTGGCCGACTGATCAGTGCAAGAGGTCCCGGTATCATTTTTCTTATTCCAATTGTTGACAAAATGGTTCGTGTTAGTTTGCGTACCGTCGTGCTGGATGTGCCTCCGCAGGATGTGATCACACAGGATAATGTTTCGATTAAAGTAAATGCCGTTGTTTACTTCCGCGTAATTGATCCGCAAAAAGCAATTGTACAAGTTGAAAATTTCCTGGCGGCTACTTCTCAAATTTCTCAAACCACCCTGCGGAGTGTACTGGGTCAGTCAGAACTGGATGACCTGCTATCTCAACGGGATAAGATCAATCACAAATTGCAACAGATCATTGATGCTAATACAGAACCCTGGGGAGTAAAAGTTTCTAATGTAGAAGTGAAGCAGATCGATCTGCCCCAGGAAATGCAGAGAGCTATGGCCAAGCAAGCCGAAGCTGAGCGTGAACGTCGCTCAAAAGTAATTGCGGCTGAAGGTGAGTTCCAGGCCTCACAACGTTTATCGGATGCTGCAAAAATTTTGAGTGAAAATTCAAGCGCTTTAACTCTCCGTTACCTGCAAACATTAAGAGAGATCGCAACAGAAAAAAACTCAACTACTATCTTCCCAGTTCCGATTGATTTGCTAAAACCTTTTTTAAAAGCGGGTGAAAAATCAATCAGTAATGAGTGATCAGTAATGAGTAAGACTAGTAAAACACTCATCACTCATTATTCATTACTCATTCAATTGCTCCACGCCTTTCTGAGGAATCTCAACCAGTTTCCATGCATAATGTTGTTGATACTTTCATCAGCATAGCCTCTTTTTTTAAGTAATAAAGGGATTTTTTGAAGATCGGCGATTGTTTCAATATCATAGGGACATTGCTCCCTTCCAAAAGCTCCATCGAGATCAGAACCAATGGCAACGTGGTCAGTATTGCCGGCAAGTTGACAAATATGATCGACATTATCAATAACCTTTTCAAGGTCGCAATTCATTTCACGCGGCGTTGATTTTTTTCGGATCCAGCTCGGTACAAGCATCCATGCATCAAAAGCTGCCCCGATCACGGCATCCCTTTCGATCAAAATTTTTATTTGTTCATCGCTGAACTGGCGGTTATGGTCCACCAGTGCACGGCAATTATTATGACTTGCCCATACATGCCCATGAAAATGATCCATTGCCTGCCAAAAAGCATCGTCACAAAGATGTGTGGCATCAAGAATGATATTGAGTTTTTCCATTTCTTTCAATAACTGCAAACCATTCTCATTCATTTTCCCAGTGGCATCTGTGCCATTTGCATACCTGCCAGGGCCATAATGCGCAGGACCAATGGCCCGCAATCCATATTCATAAGCACGATGCAAATGATCTAACGTTATTAACGAATCTGCACCTTCAAGACTTAAGATATATCCAATGGCTTTCTTATCGCTGCTATCATTCTCTAATAGAGTCTTCGACCAGTAAGCCAATTGTATTTCCAGGGAACGAAGATCCTTTACATGTATTAGCTCACCCTCATCTTCCATGGCCTTATACCAGGCCAGTTGTGCCTGTGTTTGTGCCCAGGCTTGTTCAGGAGAATGCCATCCCTGTAGGGGATTTCCCGGCGCTGTATATCTTGCAATTTGTGTTGCTACCACCAATCCGATATTTCCTTTTCTCAATTCCTCAAATGAAACAGTTCCGTTTCCGCGGTCTGGTTTGTCATTCATCCCGGCTTCTCTTTTGCGAATATCATCGAGAGGTTGTCGCAGGTCACGGTTCCATTCCATGGCATTCATGGAGAGATCGAGATGGGCATCGATAATAAACATGTTTTGTTCGTTCAAGAGGTAAATGGTTAAATTGTTCCGTTGTCCAATATGTATAGCAGTTAAGAAAAAAAACAAGTAAGCCAGGCAAGCCATTAAACAGTTATCGTTCTGTCTCTCGCAATATTCTTCCACTCCCCGGTTATCTTTCCATCTTCAATTATATAGACCTTTTCATATAAAGCCACTGTTGGACAGATATGATAGGGTAACCCATATAACACATCACCTGATTTATGATGGTGACCATTTGTGGTTTCGCACACCAAATGCTCTTCACTCTGACCAAAAGGCGTGAGATCAGAGGCATTCAGAAAAAAAACTCTTCTGCCAATTTCATTTTCTGCTGCAACGGATTTGTGGCCAAGATCGGTACATACTCTGGACGAAGAGGGTAAAGAAATTATCCTGGTTACCAGGACCGCGGCAGTGAGAAAATTTTGCTCGGGACAGAGATCGGTATATCCCTTATCCCAATAAACAAATGTACCAGGACTACACTCTACATTTCTTCGCCTGGCGTGAATGGGAAAGGTAGGAGATCCACCGACAATTATATTGGGAACTGAAATTCCAATTTGCAACAATTCTTCTTTCAATTTTTCAATCGTTTCAAAGGCCTCATCACATTCTTTTGTACGGATCGCAAGGTCCTTATCCCGGATATGTCCATCGTAGGCATGGAAACCGGCGAATTTCATTCCTCTTGCTGAAGAAATGAGCCGGCAGAGTTCAATAGCCGCTTCACCCGGAATAATTCCGGTTCTGCTCATTCCGACATTCAGGTCGATATAAACAGGTGTTTCCATATTATTGGCTGCAAATGCATCGGCTTGTTCTTTCGCAGCCGAAATATTATCAACCAGGCAGGTATATTTAGTAGAGGGGAATTTTTTTACCAGTTCAATGAATCGAAAAAGTTTGGGGCCCAATGGTTGATATGCCAGCACAACATCCGGTGCTTTGATCATACCGAGCATTTCTGCTTCAGCGATCGTGGCACACTTGAATTTGGTAATGCCAGCATCCAACATCAGTTGCGTCGCCTGGGCAGATTTATTTGTTTTGACATGTGGTCGCAGTTGACTCACGTTTTCAACCATACCAATGGCTGTCTTAATATTCGCCTTTACCCTTTCCGGAAACACAACAAGGGCGGGTGAATCCAATTTGTGAATGTCATCTATTCGGTACCAGCTGTTATTCATATTCGATCGTGGATGGTTAATTTGTTAATCGCGTTCCTTGAAAGATAACAATAAAGCAATTTAACAAGCAGACAATCGATGGCTCAAACCAATTCAAAAATGGCTTCTATTTCAACAGCAACATTTCCGGGAAGTGAACCCATGCCCACTGCGCTGCGAACTCCTTTACCATTATCATCACCCCAAAGCTGAACATAT
>Ga0207706_10006644_pt1 | contig 10700 bp, 10 predicted proteins | sample KBSC53metaG_FD_184318 | JGI IMG/M metagenome (GOLD analysis project Ga0207706, IMG submission 184318) | Corn rhizosphere microbial communities from Kellogg Biological Station, Michigan, USA - KBS C5-3 metaG (SPAdes) (version 2) | ecosystem: Host-associated > Plants > Roots > Rhizosphere > Soil ... | reverse complement strand
TGCGGGGGGGGGATTTGAACCCCCGACCTTTGGGTTATGAGCCCAACGAGCTACCGGACTGCTCCACCCCGCGTCATGGCGTGCGCCGAAAATCTCCGAACGTCGGTTGTAACGGAACGCTCGCGAATCTTTCGGATGTTCAGGTCGTCCTCTGAGCGCTGTGTCTCAGCGACCAGAACCCACTTACTTTAACACGCGGCGGCATCACCGTAAAGAGACGCGGTATGACGCTTGCTCGAACACACCGCGAAAACCACGCAACCCGCAAGTTCCGGCGTGATTCCGTGGCGCCTGGGTCAGTACCCGCGACCGCGCGTGGGTCGGCTCGTGAATGGAGATCGGTTGACATCGATCTCACACCGAGGAGAAACCGTGATGGACGTGAACGCCTTGATTCAGAGCACGACGGCGACCCTGATGGCAGTCGCATGGAAGGTTGCCGGAGCGTTCGTGCTCTGGCTCGTCGGTCGCTGGATGATCAACTTCGCGACGCGGACGCTGGGCCGGGCGCTGTCGCGACAGCAATTCGACGTGACGCTGACCCGATATCTCCAGACCGGCGTGTCGGTTTTGCTCAACATCGCCCTGCTCGTCGCAATTCTCGGGTTCTTCGGCGTCGAAACGACGACCTTCGCGGCCCTGCTTGCCGCTGGCGGCGTGGCCATCGGTGTCGCATGGGGCGGGCTGCTCTCGAATTTTGCCGCCGGCGCGTTCCTGATCTTCCTCCGCCCCTTCAAGGTCGGTGACGCCGTGACCGCGGGCGGGGTCACGGGAACGGTCGAGGCGATTGGTCTCTTCGGCACGACGATCAACACGCCCGACAACGTGCAGACGATCGTCGGAAACGGCGCCATCTTCGCCGGGACCATCCAGAACTATTCGGCCAACCCGTATCGTCGTGTGGACCTGACTGCCACGATCAACAACGGCGTGGACCACAACCAGGCGATCCGGCTGCTCAAGGATCGTCTCGCCCGGATCCCGAACGTCCTGGCAACGCCAGCCCCTGACGTCGACATCGTCCAGTTCACGCCAGCCGGGCCGTTGCTGTGCGTTCGTCCGTACTGCAGCAACCAGCACTACTGGCAGGTGTACTTCGATACGAATCGCCTGATTCGGGAGTCATTTACGGAGGCCGGCTTTCCGGCAGCGACGCCGGCCTATACGGTCTCGGGCGCGTGGTCCGGTCCCTTCGTTCAGCACTAGCGAGGCGCGAGTTGCGAGCTTGGGGGCTATCGCCCTTCGGCTGAGGGCCGGTCCTTGATGATGAAGAGGTGCTCGCCCGGGCGGATGAGCCCGAGCTCACGACGGGCGAGATCTTCGATCGCGGCAGGATCGCTGCGCAGCCGTTTCGCTTCTTCGCGGAGCATCTCGTTTTCGGCGCGCGCGCGTCGAATCGACTGCTCGAGCACTTTGAACTCCTGACGCTTCTTCACCGTTTCGAGCAGCCCTTTTTCTCCCACCAGCGCGTCGACGAAGACGACCAGGCCGATGAGCAGCAGGGCGTACTCGATGGCCCGTCGGCTGCGGCGACGTCCGGTTGAGGTGCTCGAGCGAGATGCAGGAGGAGCCTTTTTCACGGGGTGATCGTGCGAGAATAGCGCGTTTTCGTCCGAAGTACACCCTCTTAAGTAGCAATTTCGACCGGAAAGTACAAGAAAGACGTGACCTCATCTGCCACGACCGACACCAGGATTGCGCTCACCACGATCGGGTCCGAGAGTGATGCGCTCAGCCTTGCCAAGACTCTCGTCGACGAACGCCTCGCCGCCTGTGTGAACGTGCTTCCCGCCATGGTCTCCATCTACAGGTGGAAAGGATCGATCGAGCAGGACAAGGAGCATCAAGTCGTGATCAAGACGTCCTCCGATCGGCTGCCCGCCCTCGAGACACGGCTGCGCCAGATCCATCCGTATGAGCTGCCCGAGTTCCTCATCCTCGATGTCGAGGGGGGAGCGGCGTATCTTGCCTGGGTCCGAGAGTCGGTCGGGCTCTAGTCAACCTCCAACTTCCAACTCCCAACTCCCAATTGCCAACTCGCAACTCCCAACTCCCAACTCCCAACTCCCAAATGTCCGTCATCGCTGCTCACGACACCGAGGCCCTGAGGAGCTATCTTCCTAAGCGAACTCCCAATCCAGCGTTGATCCGGGCGTGCAGTTCCCACCCGAACCGGACATCACCGAACGTGTAGACACTATCGGCAATCCATGCGCGGACGCCTCCGCCTCCCGTAAACGCACCTTCGTAGGAGGTGAAGCTGAAGGGCCCGAACCGATCGCTGTGCTGCGAGAATCCGCCCCCCGCGATCAGAAACGGGGTGACAGGTCGTGGCCGCCCATCGCGCGGCGATAACACATCAAACGTCAAATTGCCGGTCAGGAAGAGGTCGCGGTCCCAGTTCGGACCCCACATGTAGACGAACTCAGGCCCGGCGGCGAGCCGGGGTGTCAGATACACGCGAGCCGCAGTCCCCACGATCGCATGATCGATCGTCGCATCGTCGGCAAATCCCGCATAGCCTGCGAGAAATTCCACCGCAGGCGCAGGGCGTGCCTTCAGGTCTTGTGCAGAGCCTTCTGCAGCAAGGAGCGCCAGAATCACCGCAATAGAGGCAAGCAGGCGAGCCATAGTCAATCGCCCTCCATTGCGTAAGGTGCAAAAGGCGGGCGAAGGGGGTCAGGGCGATCCGACGATCGATTCCGAATTCGGGACTGTTTGGGAAGACCTCGGCGCCTCGGTGGCTCGGTGTGTCGTGATCAGGCTAAGTCCGGTGTTGGGAGTTGGAGATTGGGAGTTGGGAGTTGACAAGGCCAACAGACGGGGGCCGAGAGCCGGCTATGGCGGGTCCAAGAGCAGGACCAGCCTTACGTCTGCGAGCCTACGGCTTTCGCGCGCCGAGACCGCAACCATGCGATCGCCGGCGGCATCAACGAGATCGCGATGACGATCGCCACGACGTAGTGGATTCGGCTCTCGATGTTCGGAACAAGATTCCCCAACGTATAACCAGCCGTCGTCATGCTGCCGATCCAGAGAATGGCGCCGACGATGTTGTAGGTCGCAAACTGCCGATATCCCATCTTGCCGACGCCCGCGACCACCGGCGCGAAGGTGCGAAGAATCGGAATGAACTGCGCCAGCACGATGGTCTTGCCTCCGTGCTTGATGTAGTAGTCGTGCGTCATCCGAAGATGCTCGCGCCGGAAGAGGAGCGAGTCGGGCCGGTTGTAGAGAGTCGTCCCGGTCCGGTGGCCGATGTAATAACCCGTGGCGTTTCCGATGATCGCCGCAGGGATGAGCGCCAGGATCAGGCTGGCAAAGTTGAAGTCGCCGCGCGCGGCGAAGAGTCCCGCCGTGATCAGCAGCGAATCGCCGGGCAGGAAGAACCCGATGAGCAACCCGGTCTCGGCAAAGATGATGAGGATGAGCCCGTAAAAACCAGCGAGCCGAATCAGTTCAGGGACGTTGTAGACGGTTGAAAAGAAATCGTGAATCAGTTCCATCACACTCGCTCGAGCGCCTGCGCCAGGTCCTCTTTCAGATCATCGACGTCTTCGATGCCGACCGATACCCTCACCATGTCCTCGGTCAACCCGATTTGAAGGCGTCGCTCTGGCGGTACCGACGCATGCGTCATCGACGCGGGATGTGAGATCAGCGTTTCGACGCCGCCAAGGCTTTCGGCCAGCGCCATCAGGCGGACGTTATTGAGCAGCGTCCGCGCCCGCTCCAGGGAGCCGAGCTCGAAGGAGATCAACCCACCGAATCCCTTCATCTGCCGGCACGCAAGCGCGTGTTGAGGATGCGTGGGGAGACCGGGATAGTGAACGCGGGCCACCTTCCGATGCCCGGCAAGGTATTCAGCCAGCACCTGTGCGTTGGCATTGTGCCGCTCCATGCGCAGCGGCAACGTCTTCGTACCGCGCAGCACGAGCCACGAATCCATCGGTCCGAGGATGGCGCCCTCGGCGTTCTGCACGAACCGCAGCCATTCGATGTCGACATCACGCACGGCGACGACGATCCCGCCGACGCTGTCGCTGTGTCCATTCAGGAACTTGGTCGTGCTGTGCACTACGAGGTCCGCGCCGAAGTCGATGGGCCGCTGGATCGCGGGACTGGCGAACGTGTTGTCGACGACGACGATGACATCGTGGGCATGGGCGATGTCACACGCGCCGGCGAGATCTGTGAGCCTGAGTGTCGGGTTGGTCGGCGTTTCGAGAAACAGCATCCGTGTCTCGGGCCGGAAGGCGGCCTCGATTGCCTTCAGATCGGACGTGTCGACATACGTGAAGTCGAGCTGATATTTCCGCAGGACGCGCTCGAACAGCCGGTACGTACCCCCGTACGTCTGGTCGGTGACCACCACGTGATCGCCGGTCTTGAGCATCGTCATCACCGCCCCGGTAGCCGCCATTCCGGAGGCAAACGCAAACGCCGCTCGACCGTTCTCGATTGCTGCAAGGTTGGCTTCGAGCGCGCTCCTGGTCGGGTTCTGCGTACGCCCGTATTCGTAGCCCTTGTGGCGCCCCAGCGCCTCCTGCACGTAGGTCGAGGTCTGATAGATCGGCGTGATGATTGCGCCGGTCGACGGGTCTGGTTCCTGCCCCGCGTGGATGCAGACAGTACTGAATCGAGCGTTATCGCGCAGCTTCACGATGCCTTGACTGTACTCTAGACTAGCGAGTGGCTGATAGCTGCAGCGGGCAGCTCATCGCGTTCCCAGCGTTGACCACCAACAACGATCCACCATCCACCAACCTGATGGTGCCCAACACGCGTCTCGACGTCGCGCGCGCCTGGCTCCTGCGGACGATTGCCGGCCGTCTGCTCATCGCCGGCGTTGTGATGAAGCTCGTCGCGTGGAGTTTAGGCGTCACCGGCTGGCGGCCGGGCCTGTTCAACACGCTGGATACGCTCGGTGGACTCGCCATTCTTCTGAGCGCGCTCGTCATCGGGTACCGCGTGTACGTCATCGCGCGCTATCGGCTGTTGTGGCGCGTGCGACGGAAGTTGATCCTCTCGTACATCTTCATCGGTGTCGTCCCGGTGCTGCTCGTCGCCGTCTTCTTCACCCTGGGCGGGTTGTTGTTCTTCTTCAACGTCAGCGCGTTCATGCTTCGCAACCACGTTGAATCGGTTGTCGAAGGGGCGCAGTTTCTCGCCCAGGCGGCGGCGCCGACGCTCGGCGGCGTGTCGGTTGCGCAACTGACTCCCGGCCTCGCCACGCGCCAGTCGGCTGCGGCGTCGCGTTACCCGCTGGTCTCCTACTCACTGGTGCCAACCGATCGCCTGTGCGGTGGTGATTCGAGCGCACCCGCACCAGGTATCGTGACGGGACCCTGGAGCCACGTTGAGGCACCGCGCACGATCCCGACCTGGGTACCGTGCTCGGGATTTGCGGGGCTCATCACCTATCCGGCTGAGAGCGGCACACGCCTCGCCGCCCGTGCGATCGCCTGGCCTCCAGGCATGCGGGCCGCCCTCATCGTCGACATTCCATTCGGCGACGCTCTTATTCGAAGGTTCCATGACGAGATGGGCATCACGATTGACGCCTACTCGCTCGTCGAGTTGAGTGACCGCGTGAGAGCCGCCGACGGCTCGCGGCGAGGCCGCCTGGTAAATCTTCGGCTCGGCGAGCAGCAGGAGCCGCTTGGCTGGGTGGCCTTCCTCGATTACACCGATTGGACGACCGGCGAGATGAGCCCGCTCACCGTCGGCTTCCGCGTCGGGCCAGCCGCCGTATATCGATATCTCTCCGGGCCTTCATTCGCGCCGCTCGACAACTACAACCTCGGTCAGATCTTTCTGCTCCTGCTCGCGGTGATCGCGGGACTCTTTCTGATCATCCAGGCGGTCGCCCTGCTGATGGGATTATCGCTCGCCCGCTCGATCACCGGGTCGGTTCATGAGCTGTTCGCCGGCACCGAACGCGTACGGCGAGGCGACTTCGTTCACAAGATTGCCATCCGCTCGCGCGATCAGCTCGGTGAGCTGGCCGGATCGTTCAACTCGATGACGGCCAGCATTGAAGGGCTGCTGCGTGAGAAGGCAGAGAAGGAGCGCCTCGAACAGGAGCTCCGGATCGCGCGCAGCATCCAGATGTCGCTCCTGCCGCAAGGCCCGTTCAACATGCCGGGTCTCTCGCTCTCCGGGCATTGCGAGCCGGCGAGAGAAGTGGGCGGCGATTACTACGATTTTCTTCCGCTGGAGCACGATCGCCTCGGCATCCTGATCGCGGACGTGGCCGGCAAGGGGACGTCGGCGGCGCTCTACATGGCGGAGCTGAAAGGGCTGGTGCTCTCTCTGAGCCGGCATCACGTCTCGCCGCGACAGATGCTCATCGAGGCCAACAGCATCATTTCGAAGCATCTCGGTGCGCGTAGCTTCATCACCATGACCTACGCCGTCGTCGACCTGCGGGCGCGGACCATGACCTGCTCACGTGCGGGGCACTGTCCGCTGATCTACGTGCCGGGGCCCGATTCCGTCTCGCGCGCGGCCCAGGTGCTGACGCCCGAAGGCATGGTGCTCGGACTCCAGTTCGACCTCGGTGATACTTTCGATCGTCTGCTCGAGGAAGTGACCCTGCCGCTCAGTCGTGGTGATTTGTTCGTTCTCTACACGGACGGCATCAGCGAGGCCATGAATCCGCAGGGTGATTGCTTCGGGGATCAGCGGCTGGTGGAACTGGTCCAACGCCATGCCGACCTGACGTCCGACGCTCTGCGCGAGCGCATCCTCAGCGAAGTGCACACCTTCGCGGGCGACGCCGCGCAGCACGACGATATGACCATGGTGTTGGTCAAAATCAATTGACGACAATGCCCACTGTCGTATTCGCAACCTCTTCAGACATCGAAGCGAGCGTCGTCATGGCGCTGCTCGACAGCCAGGGCATTCCGAGCTTTCGCGCCTCGGGGCACACACATTCCGTGTGGCCGATGGCCGTCAGCTCTCTGGGAGAGATCCGGATCGCCGTCGCGGACGACCTGGCGGACGAGGCGCGCCGCATCATCGAGAGCCATCGGCAGGACGTCGGCGCGAAAGTCGTGCGTATCCGCGATGAGTTCGACGAGCTCCAGGCGCGCATCGGCTACCGGTTCCGCGATCGCGGCCTGCTCGAGCACGCGCTGACGCACAAATCGCGCGCGGCCGAGGATGCCTCGGGCGGCGTCAGTGATAACGAATCGCTCGAGTTCCTCGGTGACGCGGTGCTTGGTCTCGTCGTTGCCGATGCGCTGTTTCATCAGTACCCGAGCTACGACGAGGGGCAGAAGTCGAAGATCAAGGCGGCGGTCGTCTCGACGCAGTCACTGGCCCGGCACGCCGAACACCTTCGGCTCGGCGAGCATCTGATCCTCGGACGCGGTGAAGAGAAGACCGGCGGCCGCTTCAAGCAGGCGCTGCTCGCTGATGGCTATGAAGCGCTCATCGCGGCGCTCTATCTCGACGGCGGGCTCGAAGCCGCCGAGACATTTCTGCGCCGCGAGCTCAAGGACGCGCTCGACGAAGGGAGCGCGCAGACGTTCGTGCGCGATCACAAGTCGGCGCTTCAGGAGCGCCTGCAGGCGCTCGGCCGGCCGCTGCCCGAGTACCGTGTGTCGGGGGAGGCGGGTCCCGATCACCGGAAGACGTTCAGCGTGGAAGTGACCGTGAACGGCGAAGTGCTTGGAACCGCGACCGGACGCGCCAAGAAAGAAGCGGAGCAGGAAGCGGCGCGTCTCGCGCTCAGCAAACTCGAATGACCGACGCAGACGTATACCTCGCAATCGGCGAGGACGGTTTCACCCGCCTGGTGCGCGCGTTCTACGCTCAGGTGCCGGGTGATGATGTGCTCGGGCCGATGTATCCACCGGACGATCTCCACGGCGCTGAAGAGCGCCTGCGCGACTTCCTCATCGGGCGATTCGGCGGTCCGCCGCGTTACATCGAGCAACGCGGACATCCGCGACTGCGAATGCGTCACGCGCCGTTTGTCATCGACCAGGCTGCGAGAAACCGCTGGGTGTCGCTGATGGATCGGGCGCTGAGCGAGGTGCGACTGCCTGAAGATGCGACATCGCTGCTGCGTGAGTTCCTTCACGCCACAGCGACGTTCATGATCAATCGGTGAGAACTGCGCTTGTCGACCCCAATTCCCAACTCCCAAACATGCAAGGTTTGGGAGTTGGAGGTCGGGAGTTGGGAGTTGAGGTCAGTCGATCTCGATAATTCCCCAGCTCTTGCGCTCTTCCGGCGAGACCTCGACGCCGGCGTAGGCGAGCGCCGGCACCGCTTCGCGCGGCGGAACGCGTGCGAGCGCGTAGTGCTGAACCTCGCGGACGACGTCCTCTTCGGTTGGCTCGACGGGGCGGCAGTGCAGACGGACCCAGAGGCGAAGGAGCGGGTCGGTGAAGCTGTATCGCTTCTGCCGCGACACGACGAGATCGACGTCCTCGAGCCACGAGAGATAGTCCTTGGTGGAGCCGGGCGTCCGCCGGAGTCGATGCGAGATCTCCGTCAGCGTGAGCCCTTCCTCTTCGGCGAGGATGTCGAGGATGGCCTTGAGCGCGCCGTAGCCGCGTGCGCGATGCAGCCGCAGCTCGTAGCAGAAGCGGCACCAGTTGGTGAGGGGACCGCCCGGCGCGAGGAGCGCTGTCAACGCGCTGATCGGATCGGAGGTGCCGCCGTGCCGGGCCATCTCGTCGCCGATCGCCTTCACGTAGGCGACCCGGCCATCGGTGAGCGCCTGCACAGTACGGCCAAGATAGTCGCGGTCGTCCGTCGCCATGCGCTCATAGCCACCGAACACGGGCGCGAGCACGTCGGTGACGTCCGACGGCTGCAGCGGCGGCTGGTGGATTACCTCGAAACGCGCGGTGGCGTCACGCAGCAACCGATGCGCCCGCGCCACGTATCGCGTGGTCAGGACGAAGCGATTCGGGCTATCGGCCAAAGCATCGATCAGCTCGCGAATCACATGACGAAGGCCGGGAAAACTCTCGAACGTCCGAAGTTCAAGGGTTTCGTCAAGCAGGAACGTGCACGGCTCGCCGCCAGGCGCGCGGGCCGTATCAAAAAATGCGAGCAGCGCGTCGAACGCTTCGCGCGCGCTGGCGGGAACTGTGTCACCACCGTGCCACCGGAATGGCGAGATCGATGTAACGGCGGTCAGGAAGCGCTCTGGGGTCGTGGCGCATCGCTCGACGTCGATGTACTGAGCTGCGCCGCGTCCGATCCGGTCTTTGAGGCGCAGGAGCAAGGACGTCCGACCGGTTCCACAACCCCCCAAGACGACTGGAATCCGCGAAGGGGAGGCATCGAGCACGCTCTGCACGCGTCGATCGAACCCAGTTGGTGCACCCGTCATTCCACCACTCCGTCGTTCACGAAGGCGACCGATCTGGTCGCCGACTCACTGCCCGCGGCTCGTGCTGTGCAACAAGCCGCACATCTTCCGGCACACCGGCCGGAATGTCAATCGTGCGTATCACGTCGATGTGCGTTTTCCGACATCGCAGCTGAGGTCCTCGATCGTTGCGCCGATCGCGCGGTCGAAATGACGACACGACGCTATCGTAGATCCATTTGCGCGCGCGTGCGCGACATGCACACGGCTGATGATTCGATACTGTCGTCGCTGCACTGCACGTGTCGCTTCAGTTCTTGGAGCGCGAGGAAAGACGTGGGCGCGCGCACGGATCATCATGACGTGGGGTCGCGACTCGCGGCGAGCGCGTTTCGCGAAGATCAGAAGGTAAGAATCGCGCGCTCGCTTGTCAATCGATTTGAAAGAAATAAATCAGTTGACTTTCATCTCGCATGCGCGATCAAGCTCGCCGCGCGCGATGAGTCGCGAGATCTCGTGGATGTCTCGCGATGGTGGACGATCGGATGCCAGCGTTGGCACCTGTTTGCGCACGAGCGCGTGCACGCGTGTCAGCGGCGCTGACGTCGCGAGTCCCTCCAACAGATCAATCGCCTGACACGCGCACAGCATTTCGATCGCCAGCACGTCGCGCGCGAGCGTCACGGCTCGATCGGCTTTGAGCGCGGCGGCCATGCTCATGCTCACATGATCTTCCTTGTTGCCCGACGTGGGGATTGTATCCACGCTCGCCGGATGCGCCAGCGTCTTCAGCTCCGAGGTCAGCGCGGCCGCCGTGACCTGGGCCATCATCAGGCCCGATTGCAGTCCGCCATGCCGTGTGAGGAACGCGGGCAGTCCACTGCTCGAAGGGTTCACCAGTCGATCCGAACGGCGTTCGCTGATCGTCGCCAACTGTGCCAGGCCCAGCACGAGCACATCGGAGGCCAATGCGACGGGCGCACCGTGAAAGTTTCCGCCGGAGATGATCTCGGCCGTGTCCGCGAAGACCATTGGATTGTCGGTGGCGGCATTCGCCTCGGCGCGGAACGTCCGCAGCGCGTACTGCACGGCGTCGCGCGCCGCCCCGTGCACCTGCGGCGCGCAGCGCATCGAATAGGCGTCCTGGACGCGCCCGCAGTTGGCATGGGCGGCATTGATCGCGCTGCCTTCCAGCAGATTCCTGAGGTTTTCGGCGGACTCGGCCTGGCCGGTCAGGCCGCGGGCGGCGTGAATCCGCGGATCGAACGGACGTGTCGACCCCTGCAATCCATCGATGCTCATCGCCGCTGTGATGTCGGCTGCGCGTACGAGGCGCAAGGCTGCCTGCAACGCGAGGCCG
>Ga0207706_10006637_pt1 | contig 10705 bp, 15 predicted proteins | sample KBSC53metaG_FD_184318 | JGI IMG/M metagenome (GOLD analysis project Ga0207706, IMG submission 184318) | Corn rhizosphere microbial communities from Kellogg Biological Station, Michigan, USA - KBS C5-3 metaG (SPAdes) (version 2) | ecosystem: Host-associated > Plants > Roots > Rhizosphere > Soil ... | reverse complement strand
GGCGCCGCTCGCGCTGATCCCGCTGCTGGGCGTGCTGGCCGTCTTCGGCGGCGAGCGCCGCGAGCGCGTCCGCTCGCTGGCCGAGCTCTCCAACGCCTATCGCGGCACCGCCTACGTCCTCGGCGACCTCAACGCTGTTGCGGGAAGCGTCACCGATGCAGCCGGCCACGTGACCGACTTCAGCGGCTGGGACCTCAGCGACGCGCAGCTCTTCGCGCCGCTGGACGTACTCAGGGGACTGACCGGGCAAACGCGTGTACTGCATCGGCGGGCTGCTCGTCGCGGGATGTACTGGCGCGCCCGACAGGTGTTGGACGCGCGATTTCAACCTACACCATCCCGATCGAGGGGCGCGACGAGTGGCTGGCCGCTGCTAGGCGGCTGGCATGAGGGACGGGTACCAGCGCGGGGTGCTTCCGCCGCAGGCGACGCGGCGCCAGATGGACGTGCTTGCCGCCTACGTCGCCGCCGGCGGGTCGGTCCACGACGCGGCCGAACTCGTGGGTATCAGGCCCAGCACCGTCAAGCGGCACCTCGCCGACCTACGAGCGCGGTCGGGACTGACGACCGAGCAGCTGATCTATTCGGGCCGCGCCCTTGGTTGGCTCGTCGTCCCGAGCCTGGAGCCAGCGTGATCTCTTGAATGCAGGCTGAGCCCCCGCGCGCGACCCCGAGTGCCCATCGCTCGCTCAAGCCGGACTATGCGCCAACCACTCTCGCTCCGCAGTCAGGCCGTGCCGATGGGATCGGCACGGTCGGGCGACGCCCGGAGGCTGTCCAGACCGGCGAGGATCAGATCGAGACCGAAGTCGAACTCGCTGGCGAAGTCGTAGCCGGCCTTGCCCACGTGCTCGGCAACGGACTCGGCGAGGTAGGGATAGTCGTCAGCGGGGAACTGGCTGAGAATCTCGATCGCCAACTTGTCGACCTGGTCCGTGCTTTCGAAGGGCAGGGTCTGCTCTTGCAGCGCGAAGCCGAAGATGAAGCTGTCGAGCAGGGTGAAGGCGTGAACGGCCATCGCGACGGAGAAGCCAGCCTGCCGCAACGCCCGTATCACCATGTCGTGGTATCGCATGTTGCCCGGGCCTGGATGGACGCGGGACTGGATCACCCCCAGCGCCCAGCGGTGACGCGCGAGCACTTCGCGGATCGAGTTGGCTTGCTGACGCATCGCCCCTTTCCAGTCTGACCCTCCGGCGGTGACGTCGATCTCCTCGTACATCACGTCGACCATCGCGTCGAGCAGATCGTCCTTGTTCGCGAAGTGGTTGTAGAGCGCCATGGGGTATACCCCCAGCTCCTGGGCGACGTTCCGCATGCTGAGCGACTCGATTCCGCCTTCATCAGCGAGCTTGATGGCCGTTCGGAGCACTCGCTGCCGGCTGAGTGGGACTCGTCGTCTGGTCCTCGATCGTTGCTTGACAGACATTTGGATCCCTCTCGGCACCTGGGTCTTGACGTATGTACGCTGTACATCTAATGTACGCCGTATTGGCGATGTACGCCGTACATTAGCAGGAGACCACCATGAAGGCAATCGTTCAACCAACCTATGGCTCACCCGATGACCTGCAGCTGCGCGACATCGACCAGCCCACGATCGGCGACCACGACGTGCTGGTGCGCGTGCATGCCGCGTCGGTCAACACCGCCGACCGGCTCATCCTGCGCGGCCGCCCCTATCTGATGCGCGCCGCGGGCTCCGGACTCGGCTTTAGCCCGCGTCGACCCCAGTTCGCCGTCGCGGGCACGGACCTCGCCGGTCGTGTGGCGGCGGTAGGCAGTTTGGTGACCGCCTTCCGCCCCGGCGACGAGGTGTACGGGAGCGTCCCCGGCGCGATCGCGGAGTACGTCGCGGCGCCGGACACCGCCCTGGCGGCCAAGCCGTCGAGCCTCAGCTTCCAACAGGCCGCCGCGATGCCGCTGGCCGCGCTCACCGCACTCCAGGGGCTTCGCGATGCCGGACAGGTCCAGCCCGGGCAGCGGGTTCTGATCAATGGGGCCTCGGGCGGCGTCGGCACCTATGCGGTGCAGATCGCCAAGGTCCTGGGCGCCGAGGTGACCGCGGTGACCAGCGGCCCGAACGTCGAGATGGTTCGATCACTCGGCGCCGACCACGTCATCGACTACACCAGCGAGGACTTCACGGAGTCAGCCAGTCGGTATGACGTCATCCTGGACCTTGTGGGCAACCACTCACTGTCGGCTCGACGACGCGCGCTGACCGCGACGGGCACGCTGTTGCTGTCATACGTCGGTACCAACCGCTGGGTGGGGCCGATCGGTCACATCCTGGCTGCCGTGGTGCTGACGCGGTTCACGAGCCACAGGATCGTCTCGTTCACGACCGCTCCGAGCAGTGCCGACCTGCTCGTCCTTGCGCAGCTGACAGACGACGGAAAGATCGTGCCGGTCATCGACCGGACCTACCGCCTCGACCAAGCAGCCGAGGCGATCCGCTACCTGGAACTCGGACGTGCCCGGGGCAAGGTCATCATCAGCATCAGCGACCGCGGCGCGCTGGCCGCGCTGACGCGGGCGAGTGTGGCGTCGTGACGGCGCCAGCGATGCCAGTGGGGCCGTACGCGGCTCGTCTGACCATTGACTACCCCGAACGCCTTGATCGGGTTACGACCTTCTTTCGCCTGATCTGGGTCATACCGATTGCCATCGTGCTCGGAGTGATCACGGGGAGCGGGACCCACATGATGGTCACCGCAGCCGGTGAGCAAATTGTCGGAGCCGGCGGTGGACTGCTCGCTGGCTTGGCTTTCGCCACGGCGCTGATGATCGTCATCCGCATGCGCTACCCGCGCTGGTGGTTCGACTTCGCACGGGAGCTGACCCGCTTCGGCGCCCGCGTCGGTGCCTACGTGGCCCTGCTCACGGACCGATATCCGTCCACTGTCGAGGAGCAATCGGTGCACCTCGAGATCGAGTATCCAGAGGTCGATCGCGACCTGAACCGCTGGCTTCCACTGGTCAAGTGGTTCCTGGCGATCCCCCATTACGTCGCGCTGATCGTCCTGATCATCGGAGCGGCCCTCGCCATCGTGATCGCCTGGTTCGCGATCCTCATGACCGGGCGTTATCCCCAGCCGCTCTTCAACTACGTGGTCGGCGTCGGGCGGTGGAGCCTGCGCGTGAACGCCTACGCGTTCCTGCTCGTGACCGACCGCTATCCCCCCTTCAGCCTGAAAGCAGGGTAGTCATGCGAATCCTCCGAGAGCTCTCGCGGCGCAAGCTGCGCACGAGCCTGACCATCACCGGCATCACCATCGGCATCTGGGCACTCGTGGTGTTCAGTTCGCTGGCCAACCAGATCAACGGCCTCGTCGGCATGGGCAGCGAATACTTCGCCGACAAGATCGTCGTCACCGACGGCATGGCCTTCGGCTCGTCGCCGATGCGCCTCGACGACGTCGAGATCATCGCCGGCCTCGACGGCGTCGGTGCCGTCCAGCCCAAGGTCGAGATCCCGTGGGACCCCGATCCCGCTATCGGGTTCGGCGCGCCGGACTTCCTGGTCGGGACCATCCCGGGCGCCGACGCCGGGTTCGAGACGTTCACACTCGAGCTGGCCACGGGACGCCAGCTCATCGCCGAGGACACCGGCAACGTCGTGGTCCTGGGGTCGACCATCGCCCGCAAGTACGGCGTCGTCGCCGGCGGGACGGTCGACATCCGAGGCGAGTCCTTCGAGGTCCTTGGGACCCTGCAACCCACCCTCAGCTCGCCCGACACGAACGGCTTCATCCCGCTCTCGACGGCCCAGGCGCTGTACCTGGGCGACCTGCCCCCACTCGTCGCCGAGTCGCTCCAGGCGGACGAGCTGGCCAACCAGATCGTCGTCTTCCCCGAAGTCGGTGCCGACCCGACGACGGTGGCCGCGGCGATCGAGGCCGCGGTCGAGAACAGCGCGACCATGACCGGCGCCGAGTTCTCCGAGACGGTCGGCGCCACGACCGTGATCTTCAACGCGATCATCATCGGGGTGGCCGCCATCAGCCTCATCGTGGGCGGCCTGTCGGTGATCAACACGATGGCCATGAGCGTGGCCGAGCGGACCCGCGAGATCGGCATCCGGCGGGCCATCGGCGGCTCCCGGCGACGCATCGTCCGCGAGCTCGTCGCCGAGGCCGGGGTCATCGGGCTGCTGGGCGGCCTGATCGGGCTCGGCCTGGGCGCTGCGGTCGTCGTCCTGGTCAACGAGGCCGGCCGATCGAGCGGCACCGTCCTCTTCGACCTCACCGCACAGACCGCGGCGTTCGCGGTCGGCTTCAGCACGATCCTCGGGATGGTGGCCGGGATCATCCCGGCCTGGACTGCCGCACGGCTCGACCCGGTGTCGGCCCTGCGCTACGAATGACCAACGACCGAACGACGAAGGAGCGAACGATGAACCTGATCGAAGCGACCGACCTGCGCAAGACCTACCGGCTGTCGCGCCGGACCAGCATCGATGCCCTGCAGGGTGTTGACGTCAGCATCGCCGCCGGCGAGATGGTGGCGATCATGGGGCCGTCAGGCTCCGGCAAGAGCACGCTCATGCACCTGCTCGGGCTGCTCCACGCGCCGGATACCGACGACGGCCCGGCCCCGACCCTGCGCATCGATGGGGTCGATGCGACGACCCTCTCGGACGGCGAGCGAACGTCCATCCGGGCTCGATCGATGGGCTTCGTGTTCCAGTCCTTCAACCTGGTCCCGACGCTCACCGCCGAGGAGAACGTGGCCCTCGCCGCCGAGTATGCCGGGACGTCCGGTTCGGCAGCCCGTGTGGCTGCGCGCGCCTCGCTGGCGTCGGTCGGCCTTGCCGAGCGAGCGGGGCACCGGCCGATGGAGTTGTCAGGGGGCGAGCAGCAGCGCGTGGCCATCGCCCGTGCCCTCGTGAACGACCCGAAGCTGATCCTCGGTGATGAGCCGACGGGCAACCTGGATTCATCCCGGGCCGCGGAAGTCCTGGGCCTGCTCCGTCGCTTCAACCGTGAGCGCGGGCAGACCGTGCTCATCGTCACCCACGACCAGGAGGTTGGCGCCGCCTGCGACCGGATCATCCGGATGCGTGACGGGCGGATCATCGCCGACGAGCGCGTGGCGGACGTGCAGGTTGCCGCATGACGGCCGGAACAATGCGCGATCACGCACAGATGCACGCAATCTACGAGCGCATCACTGTCGCGGGACCCGAGATCGTCGGCGTCCGGCTGACCCAGGCGGCCTATGCGCACGGATTGGCGCTGGCGCTGCCGAAAAGGTTGAAATGGCGCGCCCGACAGGATTCGAACCTGCGACCTTCGGCTCCGGAGGCCGACGCTCTATCCACTGAGCTACAGGCGCGCGGACCGCGAATGATACCCGCCGACAGTGCCCTGACCTCGACGCCAGCACTCGAACGAGGGTAGACCCCTAGGTGGTTCGAGGGGCCGCCCGCATCCGAAGGCGGAGCCCTGCACCGATGGTTGTGACGAGGGGAACGGTCCACATAGGTGGGCGCTGCGTCCCACCCCGGTCCGCTGTCTCAGTCAGGCGGTCTCGGGCGCGGAACGTAGAACGCCGTCGTCTGTTCGACGTTCCGGGCGACCGTCGGCTCGTCGACACCTGCTGCCCGGCTCGCCTCGCCCCAGGCGATGCTGCTGCGTGTATTGAAGTCGCGGCCCTCCGACCCGACCTGCCAGGCCAGCGGGTCGTCGACCGATCCGCCGCTCAGGTGTAGTTCGAGGCCGAGAAGGCCGCCCTCCCAGCCGACGCCCACGGCGCCAGGTCCGTACTGGTCCCACATCTCGTCGGGGACGATCGCCGTGTGCACGAGCTCGAGCGTCGTGGCTTCGGCGCCATCGGGCATGAGCCGGAGCTCCACCTCGGAGACGTCGGCGGGGTTGCCCGTGTCCATGTAGACCCAGCTGACCTTGAGCCTTTGCGGTCTTTCGCACTCGAGGATCTCGCCGCCAGCGTTGCCCTCGAACTGGTACCGACCGCCGAGGCGGTAGTCGCCGCTGATCGGTAGGAACCAACGGCCGATCCGCTTCGGATCGGTGAGGGCATCCCACACATCGTCGATCGCGGCGCGGTAGGTCCGGCTGAGGGTGACGGTGTGGCCTTCGCCGGCCGGGAGTCGGCCGGGGCCGACCTCGCGTCGAACGGCCTCGATCTGGTGGATCACATCGATCATCGGGTGGTCTCCTTCAGGGGGTCGATCACGGCGGCCTGGATGCGCCGCTCCCGCTTGCCGCGGGCGAGCTCCGTCTCGAGCGAGTCGAGTCGCTGGTCCCAGAAGCGACGGACGCGCTCGATCCAGTCCTCGAGGTCGTGGAGTGGCGCCGCGTCCACGGCATACAGCCGTCGAGTGCCCGCGGGTCGCACGGTCGCGAAACCACTATCGCGAAGCACCTTGAGGTGTTGCGACACGGCGGGCTGGGAGATGCCGAACTCCGAGCGGACCGTCTCGGTGATCGCGCCCGAGCTCAGCTCGCCATCGGCGAGAAGCTCGAGGATCCGCCGTCGGACCGGGTCACCGAGGACATCGAACGCATGCACGGGACTGAATGTAAAGTCAGAACTTATATAAGTCAAGACTTGTTACAAGGCGACCGATCAGACTTGTTTCGAAGGCGTCAGCGATCCCGTTCGTAGGCCACGGCGACGGCCGCTTCGCACAGCCGACCTATCGAGCGGATGGGCGCCGAAGCGAGGCCGGGTCAGGCCGCGACTGGCAGCCCGTCCTCCAGGATCGAGACGATGGGCGCCCGGACGTGCGTGGGCGATGTCGCCACTGCCAGGAATCGGGCGACGACGCCGTCGCGTGGGTCGCTGAGCGAAGAGCACTCGAGCCAGACGACGCCATCACGCCACACGGGCGTGGTGTGCCGGCCACACGAGCAGAAAGGACGCGCGTCGACCGACTTCTCGATCAGGTCGACGGCGCGTGCGTGGTCATACATGAGTTATGTGGTCTCCGGAAGGAAGGATACGATACGGTTCGTATTGTATATGCACGACTGACGACCGCAGATGAACGCCGGGTTCTCGTTCCGTTGCAGTACGGAGTTATTCCGATACGCCGCGTCTCGTATCATGGTCTGATGGATCAGGACGCGACCGGCGAAGCCCTGGCGCGGACACGCGGTCGGCCCCGGAGCGATGCCACGCATCGCCGCATCCTCCTGGCGACACGCGACCTGCTGATGGAGCGGACGTTCGCCGACCTGCGGATCGAGCATGTGGCCGCGCGCGCCGGGGTGAGCAAGGCAGCCATCTATCGACGCTGGCCGTCGAAGGAGGCCCTCGCGCAGGAGCTCCTCGCGGAGCTCGCCGGACCGCACATCGCGATCGCGGATGCCGGGGATACACGAGCGGAGCTCCTGGCCTGCGTCATCAACCCGATGCGCGCCGTGACGGAAACACCGTTCGGTCCGGTGATCCGATCGCTCCTGTCACAGATCGCCACCAACGCGACGCTCGGCGACCCGTTCCGGGCCACGGTCGTCCAGGCGAGGCGCGACGAGATCGCCCGGGTCATCGAGCGCGGGGTCGCTCGCGGGGACCTCCGGGCCGACGCCGACCCTGCCCTCGCGACCGAGCTCCTGGTCGGCCCTGTCTACTTCCGGGTCATGTTCGGTGGAGCACTGGACCGCGACTTCGCAGAACGCGTCGTCGATGCCGTGATGCGGGGTTACGCCGCCGCTTAGCCGACCGGCCATATGTAGGCGAACCGGGCTCGATATCTCGCATTCTTGCTCAATTCGCGCCATACTCCCGAGCTATGGCACTTGACAACGGCGCAAGCCGCACCTCGCTCCGTGTCGGCCAGGCGGCCGAGATGCTCCAGGTCTCGATCGAGACCCTCCGGCGCTGGGAGGCGGAGGGTCGCCTGCAGGTGACGAGGTCGACAGGCGGGCAGCGCCTCGTGCCGATCACGGAGGTGACGCGCCTCCTCGCCGAACGCCGGATGCAGGCACCCGAACGACCGATCGTCGCGGGCTCCGCGCGGAACCGCTTCCCGGGGATCGTCACCCGGATCGAGAAGGACCGGGTCGCAGCCGTCGTCGAGGTCATCGCCGGCCCGCATCGGATGGTGAGCCTGATGACCGCAGAAGCGGTCGACGAGATGGGCTTGAAGGTCGGCGACGAGGCGATCTGTGTCGTGAAGGCGACCAACGTGATCGTGGAGCTGCCGGCTCGGCGCGACGCGCGGGAATGACCATACGGCTGCTGGCTGCAGCGCTCCTGTCGGTCGTCGTCCTGGGCTGTTCAGCCACAGGCGGGGTGCCCGCCTCGCCTGCGACGTCGGCACCGACCGTCGCGAGCCCGTCGGCGTCCACACCTGCGACCGCAAGTGCCGTTGGAGCGGATCTGACGATATACGGGGCTGCATCGCTCGCCGGCGTGCTCGATGCTGCGAAGGCGGCATACGAGACCGCCAACCCGGGCTCGAAGCTGACGATCTCGACCGATTCCTCCGCGGCGCTCGAAACACAGATCGAGCAAGGCGCCCCCGCGGACGTCTTCCTCGCGGCGGACACCACGAACCCGAAGAAGCTCGTCGATGGCGGGTTCGCAGCAGGCGATGCCGTCGACTTCGCAGGGAACGAGCTGACGATCATCGTGCCGAAGGGGAACCCGGGAAAGGTCTCGTCGCCGGCCGACCTTGCCAGGAGCGGCGTCAAGGTCGTCGCGGCCGGGGACGAGGTCCCGATCACCAAATACGCCAGCCAGCTGGTGAAGAACCTTGCGAAGGTGTCCGGCTATCCGGCCGACTTCGAGGCCGGATACGCCAGGAACGTGGTGTCGAAGGAGGACAACGTCAAGTCGGTCGTCGCGAAGGTCGGGCTCGGCGAAGGTGATGCGGGCATCGTCTACGTCACCGATGCGACGGCGTCGACCGATGTCGATACCGTGCCGATCCCCGATGGCGCGAACGTGCCTGCGACCTACGCGGGTGTGGTGTTGAAGGCCTCGCACGATGCTGAGGCTGCGAAGGCATTCCTCGACTGGCTCGCAGGGCCGGACGGCCAGGCGATCCTGCAGGAGTCCGGGTTCCTGCCGCCGGCGTCATGACCGCGGCCGTCCGATCGGACAGTCCGCCCAGCCGCCGCGGGACCTCGACCGCGTCGGCCGCCGGCTCGGGTGGGCCGAGTGTCCTCGTCCTGGCAGGGCTGTTCGCCATCTTCCTCGGGCTTCCGATCATCACGCTGATCGCGCGTGCGATCCTCGATGGGTCGCTCGTCCAGATCGCCGGCACTTCCCCGGTCCTGGCGGCGCTTGCACTGAGTCTCACGACGACGGCGGTCAGTGTCGTCCTGACGGTCGCGATCGGCCTGCCACTGGCGCTCGTCCTCGCACGACGCACCTTCCGCGGCAAGTGGTTCGTCGAGGCATTGGTCGACATCCCCATCGTGCTGCCGCCGGCGGTCGCCGGGCTCGCCCTTCTGTTGGTGTTCGGTCGGCGCGGGCTGCTGTCGGCGCCACTCCAGGTCGCGGGTCTCGACATCGCGTTCACCACGATCGCGGTCATCCTCGCCCAGACCTTCGTGTCCGCGCCGTTCTTCGTCCGTGCGGCGCGCGCTGGGATCGCCGGCGTCGACCGCGACCTCGAGGATGCCGCCCGCGTCGACGGAGCGAATGAGCGTCAGGTCTTCCGGACGATGACGGTGCCGCTCGCGGGCGCGACGCTGGCTGCGGGGCTGGTCATGAGCTGGGCTCGGGCGCTCGGCGAGTTCGGGGCGACGATCATGTTTGCCGGCAACGTCGAAGGCCGGACACAGACGCTACCGCTCGTCGTGTATAGCGAGTTCCAGGCGGGGGACCTCGACGCGTCGATCGCGGCCGCGGCGATCCTCGTGCTCGCGGCGCTTGGTGTGCTCTTCTCCGTCCGTGTGTTCCACTGGGGCCGGGTGCTGGATCTCCGCAGCGTCAGCTGACGGCTGGCCCGGCCACGGGCGAGATCAGGGCGTCAGGAAGAGGCCTTCTGGAGGGCGGCGATCATCGCGGCTGCCTGCTCGCGGTCCTTGTCGTTCGGGTCGGTGTGGTCGGCCATGATCCCGCAGTACACGTCGTGGATGGCCTGGCTCATGGTGTCCACGTTGCCGATCGCCATGCCCTCTTGGTGGATCCGGTCCACGGTGCCGGGCTCGAAGTGATGCCCCATCGCCTGCTCGAGCGCTTCGTGCATCGTCGCCATCTCGGACCCTCCTGATCGATCGACCTCGTGCACAGGCTAGCGCCCCGCGGCGACGGAGGGAACACCGGGATGCACCCGGACCTTCAGCCTGTCGCGCCGGTACCACTCCGCCCGGTCCCGACGGGCGTTCTGGAGGCCACCATCCCTCCGTCACCCAGGACCGACCCAGTCCTCGGCACGGGTGAGCAGGAGGTCGCGTGACGCAGGAAGAGGGACCGCTCGAGATCGAGATCGGCGACAGCGGCATGCAGCCGAACCTCCTGCCCGGCGTCCCGTCCGGTTGGACCGACGCCCTTACCGGGACTGACGGACCGCGACTCTGGGATCGGACCGTCTCGAGTGAGGTCGCCCGGGTCAGTCGCTATCGACGACCGGTGACGGTGGCGTTGATCGAGATCAACGGGCTCGACCGGTACGCGCGCTCGTGGGGGATCGATGTCGCGGAGCGACTGTTCGTGCAGCTGGCACGGACGATGGCCGTGAATGTCCGCTCGAGCGACCACATGGCGCGCGTCGAACGGACGC
>Ga0207706_10006636_pt1 | contig 10708 bp, 5 predicted proteins | sample KBSC53metaG_FD_184318 | JGI IMG/M metagenome (GOLD analysis project Ga0207706, IMG submission 184318) | Corn rhizosphere microbial communities from Kellogg Biological Station, Michigan, USA - KBS C5-3 metaG (SPAdes) (version 2) | ecosystem: Host-associated > Plants > Roots > Rhizosphere > Soil ... | reverse complement strand
GGCTCTGTGTCGGTCCTGTGTCGAACCGGTCACCTGCCGGACACACATCCGGCCAGACGCGACGCAACACTCCCGCCCGTGATCGATCCGGCGTCGCATTCGCCGTTCTTGGGTTCGCAAGAGGAACAGGATTTCAGCATGATGACTCGCATACTTTGCGTCGTCGCGTTCGTCGCGACGGCCTTGTTCGCCGCCTGCGGCGGCGGTGGAACCGACAGCACGTCGACCTCGACGTCCACGTCGACCGCACCCACCATCACGACCCAGCCCGCATCGCAGTCCGTCGCGGCGGGCAGCAGCGCGAGCTTCTCGGTCGTGGCGAGCGGAAGCGACACCCTGTCGTACCAATGGCGCAAGGCAGGCAGTGCGATCTCCGGCGCCACGTCGAGCACCTACACGATCAGTTCGGCGGCAAGCTCCGATGCCGGCAGCTACGACGTCGTCGTGTCCAACTCGGCCGGTTCGGCCACCAGCAGCACGGCAACGCTGACGGTCACCACGACGACCAGCACCAGCTCCTCGCTGAGCGCCGACGTGTACACCGCTGCGCTGGCGTTCTACAACACGCTGAGCTCGTCGCAGCAGTCCACCGTGCAGCTGGCGTGGAGCCTCGACACCGCGCGCAAGTGGTCGAACCTGCCGGCCCAGCTGGTCGCGCGCAACGGCGTCACCTGGGGCAGCCTGAGCACCGCGCAGCAGACGGCGGCGCGCACCATGATCGCCACCGCGCTCAGCTCGACAGGCAACACGCTGCACATCGGCCTGCAGGCGGCCGACGACTACCTCGCTGCCAACGGCGGCGGCAGCAGCTACGGCAACGGCCAGTACTACATCGCCTTCCTCGGCACCCCGTCGACCAGCGACTTCTGGATGCTGCAGCTCACCGGTCACCACCTGACCTACAACATCGCGTTCAACGGCAGCTACAAGTCGCCGACGCCGCTGTTCCTGGGTGTCGAACCCAAGGGCTCGTTCACGCAAAGCGGCACCACCTACGATCCGATGGCGGCACAACGCACCGCGATGGCCAGCCTCGGCAGCGCGCTGACCGCGTACTCCGGCGCGAAGCTGAGCGGCACCTACAGCGACATCGTGTTCGGCGCCAACGGCACGGGCAACATCGACGGCACGTGCCCGCGCAGCTACTCGAGCATCACCGACCACGGTCTGCTGTACAGCAGCCTGTCCTCGAGCGATCAGGCGCTGGTCCAGGCCGTGATCGCGTCCTACGTGAACACCCAGGCCACCGAGTACGCGGATGACCTGCTCGCTGCCTACCTGGACAGCACGGCCCTCGCCTCGACCTACGTGGCCTATTCCGGCTCCGGCACCGTGACCACGAAGGGCGACTACTTCCGCATCGAAGGCCCGCGCGCATGGATCGAGTTCTCGGTGCAGAGCGGCGTCATCTTCAGCACCGACATCCACTACCACACCATCTGGCGCGACAAGTATGGCGACTACGGTGGCAAGTGCATCAGCTGAGGCCTGGCTGCGGCGAGCGCGCAATGCGTTGATCGGGCTGCTGTGCACCGTGTGGGCCGCGCTCGCCGCGGCTCACCCGATGCCCGAGAGCCGGGTCTGGATCGACGCCACGCCGGACGGCCTCAAGCTCACGCTGCAGCTGCCGCTGAACCGCCTCGAGTACGGCTACGGCCAGCCGCTGGCCGACTACGCCAGCACGCTCCTGGCGCAGCACGCCGACGGGCTTTCGCGCTACCTGCTGCAGCACGCCAGTGCCAGCAGCAGCGGGTTGGCCTGGCAGGCATCGCCCCCACGGCTCGAAGTGCAGGGCAACAACGCATCGGCCGAGCTGCAGGCAGTGCTCGAGCTGCACGCGCCGGCCGGAGCCGATCCGCGCTCGCCCACGCTGCACTACGACGCCATCACGCACGAAGTGCGAACCCACCGCGTGATGGTCTTCCTGCGCAACGACTGGGCCGGCGGGTTTGCCGGTCAGGCGCCGCTGCTGCTGGGCGAGCTGAGCCACGGGCACGACAGCCTCGCCATCCCGCTCGTCCAGGCGCGCAGCGGCTCCACCGTGCTGCGGCTGGTGCGCGACGGCGCTGCGCACATCGCCCAGGGGACCGACCACCTGCTGTTCCTGGTGCTGCTGCTCCTGGTGGCGCCGCTGGCGGCATCGGCCGGCCGCTGGAGCGAGGTGCGGCCCGTGACGCAGGCGCTGCGGCACACCGGGCTCGTCGTCACGGCGTTCACGATCGGGCACACCGTCACGCTGGTGCTGGGCAGCACCGGGACGCTGAGCGTGCCCGCGCGGCCGGTGGAAGTGGCGGTGGCGCTCACGATCGCCGTCGCGGCCGTGCATGCGTGGCGTCCGCTGTTCGGGCATGCCGACGCCTGGATGGCGCTGGGCTTCGGCCTCGTCCATGGCATGGCGTTCTCGGCCAGCCTGACCGGTGCGGGCCTGACCGCGGGGCAGCACGCGCAGGCGCTGCTGGCCTTCAACCTCGGCATCGAAGCGATGCAGCTGATCGTCCTGATCGGCGTGCTTCCGCCGCTGTTCATGCTGTGTCGGACTGCCCCGGCGCTCCATGCCGACCTGCGGCGAGTCGTTTCGATCGCGGCGGCGGCGCTTGCAGGCCTCTGGCTCGTCGAGCGGCTGGGCTTCGACGCATTGATCAAGATGTCGTCGATCGACGATGCGGCATGGGCCGTGGCGCTGTTGGCGGCAGTCTTCTGGTTGCTGGCACTGTCGGCCTGCGGCCGGCACCGGCGACGCTGCGTCGCCGCTTCGCGCGGCGGCTGACGAGCCGGGCTCATCTCTCCCGGCCCGTGTCGCGGCAGCCGCGGCAGGAGACGGGAGCGTGGCCATCGCACTTTGGGCACACTCGGCCACGTAAGTAGTCCCCACAGGCGCCGATGGCGCGCGAGTTCCTAGACTGGCCGGCACGGCCGCGCCAACGCCAACGCCCACGCCCCTGCATCACCCCGGCGGACATGAACCGTACATTGCCCGAAGCCGCTCCCCCACCCCTGCCTTCCGTCATGCCGACGCACGAGGGACGCCCGCGCTGGTTCCTCTGGGTGGCGCTGGTGGTGCTCCTGGTGGCGGTGCAGGTGCTGCTGCTCACGCTGACGCTGCACTACCGCTCCAGCAAGGCGCAGCAGGAAGTGGAGGCCGGCGTGCTCGCCAGCGCCGAAGAACTGCGCAAGATGCTCGGAGCCGACCTGCGCCGGGTTCTCAACCTGCCTGGCCGCGAGGCCGCGCCGTCGCTCTGGCGCGAGCGCGCGCAGGCGCTGCTGATCGAGCGGCCGGAGCTGCTGCGCGTCGAGCGCCGCGACACGACGTTCGCGCTGACGCAGGCACTGGACACGCCGACCCGCTCGCCGTTGTTCGCGCGGATTCCGCGTGCCCAGGCACAGCTCGAGACCGACCTCGCCTGCCGCGCGGCCGAGCGGCGCAGCGAGCCGAGCTATTCGCGCAGCTACTTCGTGCCGCATGCGGAAGGCGGCGGGATCGAGGTGATCGACCTGTGCATCGCCGAGCGCGCCGGCGAGACCCTGACCGGCCACGTCGTCGCGACCTTCGGGCTGCCGGGCCTGCTGGACCAGCTCTCGGCGACCGCGCCGCCGCCCGGGCTGGACCTCGCGATGCTCGAGCCCGACGGCACCATGCTCGCGCACGGCCCGCAGCGCTCCGGCGCCGGCGTGTTCCGCGCAAGCCGCCTGATCGACCTGCCGGGCACCGCGATCCAGCTGCAGCTCAACAGCCCGGCGGCGCAGCCCAGCCTCGTGCCGGACCTGATCACGACGATGGTCGTCGGGCTGTCGCTGACGCTGTTCGGCGTCGTCGTGCTGCTGGCGCGCGACGTGCGCCGGCGCGCCCGCGCCGAATCGGAGCTGGCCGAGTCGCTCGCGTTTCGCAAGGCGATGGAGGATTCGCTCGTCACCGGCCTGCGTGCGCGCGACCGCCAGGCCCGCACCACCTACGTGAACCCGGCCTTCTGCGCGATGGTGGGTTTCGATGCGGACGAACTGCTCTCGTCCGAACAGCCGCCCTATTGGCCCGCCGAGCTCGCGGGCGAGTATCAGCGGCGCCAGGAGGAGCGTCTGGCCAGCGGCGCGCAGACCCGCGACGCTTTCGAGACCACGTTCGTGCGCAAGAGCGGCGAGCGCTTTCCGGCGATGGTGTTCGAGTCGGCGCTGCGCGATGCGAGCGGCGCGCATGCCGGCTGGATGAGCGCGATCGTCGACCTCAGCGCGCAGCGCCGGGTCGAGGAAGTCGCACGCCAGCAGCAGGACCGGTTGCAGGCGACCGCGCGGCTGGCGACGATCGGCGAGATGGCCTCGCTGCTGAGCCACGAGCTGAACCAGCCGCTTTCCGCGATTGCCGCCTACGCCACCGGCACGCTGAACGTGATGGATGCGCACACCCCGGGCACCGCGCTGGACGCCGAGATGTGGGCTTCGCTGCATGTCGCGGCGCGCCAGATCGCGCAGCAGTCGGAGCGCGCCGGGCGCGTCATCAAGAGCGTGCACGACTTCGTGCGGCGGCGCGAGAGCGCGCGCGAAGCGGTGGCGGTGGCCGAGCTCGTCGAAGCGGTGCTGCCGCTGGTGCGCCTGCAGGCGCGCAAGAGCGACACCGCGATCGAATTCGACCCCGAGCCGGGCCTGCGCAAGGTGGTGTGCGACCGCGCGATGGTCGAACAGGTGCTGCTCAACCTCACACGCAATGGCATCCAGGCGATGCAGGGCGCGCCGCACGCCGGTGCCGGCGACAACGGCGGCAATCGCCTCGGCGACCGGCGCCGCCTGCTCGTGCTGCGCGCACGCGCCAGCACGCCGCAGTGGGTGCTGCTCTCCGTGATCGACTCGGGGCCCGGTGTCGACGACGAGGTGGCACGCCGGCTCTTCACGCCGTTCTTCACGACGCGCAGCGAAGGCATGGGGCTGGGGTTGAGCGTGTGCCGGACCATCGTCGAGCAGCATGGCGGCGCGCTCGACTTCGAGAACCTGCGCGATGCGAGCGGCGCGGTCCGCGGCGTCGAGTTCCGCTTCACGCTGCCGGCCGAGCGGGCGGGCACGCCCGCAGCGCGTGCCGCGGCCAGCGAAACGAGCCCCGCGACCCTCACGAACGAAGGATGACGACGATGACGACACCCGAGCTGGGCCTGTCGATGGTGTACCTGGTCGATGACGAAGAGGTGGTGCGCCAGGGCATCGCCTGGCTGCTGCGCTCGCGCCGGCTGTTGTCCGAGGGCTTCGACAGCGGCGAGGCCTTCGAGGCGGCGCTGGAACAGCATGCCGCATCGGGGACGGGCCCGGAGGACTGGCCGCGCGCGCCGTCGTGCCTTGTGCTGGACCTGCGCATGGGCGGCATGAGCGGCCTCGCGCTGTTCGAGCGCGTGATCGCGCGCGGCCTGCTCGAGACGCTGCCGGTCATCTTCCTGACCGGGCACGGCGACGTGCCCACCGCAGTGGCCGCGGTCAAGCGCGGCGCGTTCGACTTTGTCGAGAAGCCGTTTTCGAACAACGCGCTGGTCGACCGGGTCGAGCAGGCGCTCGCCGCCAGCGCAGCGGCGCTGCTGGCGCGGCGCGAGCTCGCCGCGCGGCAGCGCCGCCTCGAGCAGCTCAGCAAGCGCGAACGCGAGGTGATGGAGCTGGTGGCCAGCGGCCTGTCGAACAAGGCGATGGCCGAGGCGCTGCAGGTCAGCGTGCGGACCATCGAAGTGCACCGCGCGAGCGTCTACGAGAAGCTCGGCGTGCAGTCGGCGGTCGAACTGCTGAACGCGCTGAATTCGCTGAGCGCGCCGCGGTCGTGAGCGGAGCGCGCGATGTTGATCCGGTCTCGGCTCAGCGTTCGCGCCCGGCGTGCCTGAGCACCTGCGTCACCGGCTCGACCAGGTATTGCAAGGGCGTGCGCTCCTCGCCGTTGATGTACACCTCGGCCGGCATGCCCGCCTGCAATTTCACTTCGCCGGCCTTCGCAAGCGACGCCGGGTCGGCTTCGACCAAGGCCACGTAGTAGGCCTGGTTGGTCACGCGGTCGACCGTGCGGTCGGCGGCGACATAGAACACCTTGCCTTCCACCATGCGCGTGGTGCGGTACTTGAAAGCGGTGAAGCGGATGTCGGCCGATTGCCCCTGTTGCACCCGGCTCACGTCTTCGGTGCGGATGTGCGCCTCCACCACCAGCCGCGGATTGATCGGCACGATGTCGAGGATCGGCTCGCGCGGCGAGACCACGGCGCCGGGGGTGGTGAACTTCAGGTTGATCACGTCGCCGGCGACCGGCGCCACGATCACCTGCCGGCTCGATGCATCGACGGTCTTGCGCTGCTCCTGCTGGATCTCGGCGAGCTTGGCCGCACTCACCTTCAGCTGGTCGCTCGCCTGCTGGCGATAGTCGCCTTCGAGCGACTTGATGCGCAGGTCGGCATCGACCAGGCGCTGCTCGGCTCGTGACAAGTCGGCGCGCTTTTCTTCGAGCTTGACGCCGTAGTCGGCCACCGTCGCCTCCAGCTGCGAGATGCGCGTGGCCGAGATGAAGCCGTCGTTGAGAAGTCGGCGATTGGTTTCGAGCTCGGCCGTCTGGTGCTTCAGCGATTCGGTGGCCTGGGCGATCTGCGTGCGCAGCGCCGCCGCCTCCTGCACCACCTTCGCCTGCTGCGCGCGCAGCAGCACGGACTGGCCGACGAGCGCGTCACGCCGCGCGCTGAACAGCGCCCGCTCCTTGACGATCTGCTCGGCCAGGCGCGGGTCGCTGCGGGCCGCCTCGATCACTTCGGCCGGAAAGTGCACCGACGCCGCCGACATCTGTTCGGCCTCGAGCCGGGCCAGGCTGGCGAGCTCGACCGCCACGCGGTAGTTGAGCCGGTTCAGGTCGGCGTCGACCGACACGTCACCGAGCACCAGCAGCGTTTCGCCCTGCGCCACATGCTGGCCATCGCGTACCTTCACTTCACGCACCGTTCCGCCTTCGGCATGCTGCACCACGCGGCGGTCGAGATCGACCTTGACGAACGACGTCGCGACGACGGCGGCGGACAGCGGGGCGAAGGCCATCCACGCGCACACCGGCACGACACCGGCCAGCAGCACCACAGCGGCCCAGCGCGCGAGCCTGCGCGCCTCGAGCAGGTGCTGCGCGAGGGGGGCCTGCGGATCCAGGGAAGCCAGCATGGCGCCGCTCATGACACCTTCTCCTCGCGCGCGGGCCGCGGCGTATCGTGCTCGGCGACATGGGCGGCGCGCGGCATCGCGACGACCTGCGCGCCACCACCCGCCGGCTGCGCGGCCGCCTGGGCCTTCTGCTGCATCGCCTTCATCACCTCGGCTGCCGGGCCGTAGTGCTGCACCTTGCCGGCGTCCAGCACCAGCATCTTGTCGACATGCTGGATCAAGGTGGCGCGGTGCGTGACGACGACAACCGTGGCCTCGCCCCGCAGCGCCTTCAGCGTCTCGGCCAGTGCCTGTTCGCCGGCGCCGTCGAGGTTGGAATTGGGCTCATCGAGGATCACCAGCTTCGGCTCGCCGTACAGCGCGCGCGCCAGCGCGATGCGCTGCCGCTGCCCCGGCGAGATCAGCGCGCCCTGCGGATCGACCATCGTGTCGTAGCCCTCGGGCAGCGAGAGGATCAGCTCATGCACATGGGCGCGCTGCGCGGCCTGGACGACCTTGTCCGAATCCACCGCGCCCAGCCGCGCGATGTTCTCGGCGACCGTGCCGGGGAACAGCTCCACGTCCTGCGGCACGTAGCCCAGCCAGGGACCGAGGTCGGCGCGCGGCCACTGCGACAGGTCGGCCTGGTCGAGCCGCACGACGCCGGCGGTGGGCTTCCAGACGCCTGTCAGCAGCCGCGCCAGCGTCGACTTGCCGGCGCCGCTGGCGCCGATGACTGCGAGCGATTCGCCGGCAGCGAGCTGCAGCGACACGCCGGCGATCAGCATGCGCTCGCCCTGCGGCGCGCGGAACATCAGGTTCTGCGCGACAAGCTGCCCCGCCGGCGCGGGCAGCGACATGCGCTGCGGTTGCGCGTCGGCGCCGTTCAGCAACTCGCTCAGGCGCCGGAACGCGGCGCGGCCTTCGGCCAGGATGCGCCAGCTGCCGACGATCAGCTCGACCGGCGCGAGTGCGCGCCCGAGCAGCGTGGTCGTCGCGATCATCACGCCCGCACTCGCCTCGCCGCTGATCACCAGGTAGGCACCGAGCGCCAGCATCAGCACCTGCACCGCCTGGCGCACCGTGCGCGTGAGCGCCGCCATCGCGACCGTCTTCGTCGCAGTGGGTTGCTGCAAGGCCGTGACTTCGGCGTTCTTCTGCCGCCAGCGCGCGACGAGCGCATCGGTCATGCCCAGCGTCTGCGCAACCTCCGCGTTTTGCAGCGAGGCCTCGAGGTAGCGGGTGGCACCGGCCGCGGCCTTCTGCAGCGCCTCGATCTCGCGCCGCGTCACCAGATCGTTGAGCAGTGCCAGCGCGAGCATCAGCACCGCTGCGCCCGCTGCGGCCGAGCCGAGCATCGGGTGTGCGAACCAGATCACCGCGACGTAGACGATCGCCCACGGCGCATCGAACAGCGCGAGCAGGCCTTGGGCCGAGAACAGCGCGCGCAAGGAACCCACATCGCGCAGGCTTTCGGACGTGCCGCGGCCACTGCGGCGAGCGCCCTGCGCGACGACGATCTTCGTCACCGCAGGCGACAGCGATTCGGCGACGATGTTGCCGGCCACGCCTTGCAGGCGTGCGCGCAGGTAGTCGAGCGCGAGGAGCAGGGCGAGCGCCACGCCGACGCCGATCATCAACACCAGCAAGGTCTCGCCGCTCTGGCTGGCCAGCACGCGGTCGAAGACCTGCAGCATGAAGAGGGCGGGGACGAGCAGGAGCAGGTTGACGAAGAAGGACAGGGCCGCGACGTGGAGCAGCGGGCGGCGCAGGAGTTGGAGGACTGATTTCATTGACATCCCTCGACTGCGATGAATGCTAGTAGCGGGGTCTCGGATTGCAGCGGTACGAAGTCACCGAAGTGCGACCGCTCCGTCGCACCCCCGCAATCGGGTGGATCCCAAGGCCACTCGCCAGAGTTGACCATCGTCGCATCGACATCCGCCCCGCAGCGCAGATGTCCTGGCATCGCCGGCGCACTCACTTAGCCGATGATGAAGTCAGTCGTCGCAATCGTCGGATGAGTGGCATCCGTGTTGGTCAGATTCGCAAACAGAACCGCGTCTGCGTGAGCACCGGCATTCGCGTCGTAGTACAGGTTGCCCGTAGCAGGGTCGTAGAAGACATGCTCGCTACCGGTTCCGGCGGTCGTCTGATTGGCGGAGAAGTCGGTGCCCAGTGTCGAGTTCCCGGCGCTGCCGGTCAGATTGGAAAACAACCCCGACTTGGCCAGCGAGATGTGGTCATTTCCGGTACTGAAGTCCTTGATGGTGTCGACGTTCGTCGCCGCATTTAGCGCGGTGTCGAAGAAGAATGTGTCATTCCCCGCCCCGCCGTACAGCGTGTCGTTGCCGATTCCTCCATGAAGATCATCTGCACCGTCTTGACCGAACACCGTGTCATCGCCACCGCCCGCAAACACAACGTCGTGTTGATTCTGATTGTTCCCGTTCGAGAGGGCGTAGAGGATGTCATCGCCGGTGGCGCCGGCCAGGTTGGCGTCGCCGTTGTTTCCGCTGGTCCCCGTGATGATCGTCAGCGTCTGCTCGGGAGTTTGCAACCCGCCCGCGTCGGTCGACACGAACTTCAGGGTGTACGTCGAGCTGGCGGCCAACCCCGCGTTGGTTGTCAGCACGCCCGTGCTCGCTCCCAGCGCAAAACCTGTACCCGTGCCGCTGCTGAAGCTGTAGCTGAAGCCGGTCGAGTTGTCCACATCGTCCGTCGTCAGCGTTGCGATCATCGAACCGGCACCCGGCAGGGTGGTACCCGAAGGCGGAGTCGCCGCGCTGAAGTCGATATCGGTCGGCGCATCGTTGACCGGCGTGATGTCCAGCGTGGCGCTGCCTGCCGCGCTGAGCGTGCCGTCGGTGACGGTGTAGGTGAAGCTCACCGCCGTGTCGTCGTTGAGCGCTGGCGTGTAGCTCCAGGTGCCGTTGCCGTTGCTCACCAGCGAACCGGTACCGCTGGCAATGATCAGACCCGTGGCGGTCAAGCTGTTCCCGTCCGCGTCGCTGGCGTTGCTCAGCAGTTGGGCCTGCGTGATCAGACGCGCACCGCTGTCCTCGGCAATCGCCGTCAACGTCACCGGCGTTGTCGTCGGTGCGTCGTTGACCGCCGCAAGATTGAAGGTCTCGCTGGCCGCGACGCTGCCGCCGTGGCCGTCGATCACGTTGTAGCTCAGGCCGACCGAACCGTTGTAGTTGGCCGTGGGCGTGACGGTGAAGGTACCGTTGCCGTTGTTGACGACCGTGCCGTGGTTGGCGCTGAGGCCGGACACCGACAGCGTGTCGCCGTCGACATCGGTGAACCCGGCGAGCAGGTTCGCCGCGCTGACGGTGTAAGGCACGTCCTCGGTGCCCGCGGCCAGCGTCGCCTGGGTGCCGGTCAGGACCGGCGCATCGTTGACTGCCACCAGGTTGAAGCTCTCGCTGGCCGCGACGCTGCCGCCCTGGCCGTCGATCACGTTGTAGCTCAGGCCGACAGCACCGTTGTAATTGGCCGTGGGCGTGACGGTGAAGGTACCGTTGCCGTTGTTGACGACCGTGCCGTGGTTGGCGCTGAGGCCGGACACCGACAGCGTGTCGCC
>Ga0207706_10006632_pt1 | contig 10711 bp, 8 predicted proteins | sample KBSC53metaG_FD_184318 | JGI IMG/M metagenome (GOLD analysis project Ga0207706, IMG submission 184318) | Corn rhizosphere microbial communities from Kellogg Biological Station, Michigan, USA - KBS C5-3 metaG (SPAdes) (version 2) | ecosystem: Host-associated > Plants > Roots > Rhizosphere > Soil ... | reverse complement strand
GGTGCAGTCGCAACCATCCAAACCAAAGGAAGCCCCACGTGAAACGGACGCTCGCTCTCATTCTTCTCACTGCCACGCTCGGCGCGTGCTCCAGCCACAAGCCTGCCAACGATCCGGCTTTGGTGGGTACCTGGAAAGGCTTGCGCACGCAAACCGGCACCTGCCAATTCCTGTCGTGGACCAATCAGCTCAAGCCTGATGGTCGCTTCACTATTACCTTCTTCCGCGATGCACAGCAGACGCAGGTCATCCAGACCGAGCAGGGCTCGTGGCTGGCGGCTGATGGGAAGAGTGAGTTGCGCACCGACGGGGTGCGTACGCCGGATGTGTACACCTATAAGTTGGTGGACCCGGATACGGTGAATTATGTGAGTGTGGCGGCGAGTCCGGAGGCGGATTGCCAGGACGACTACGCGTTTACGGAGCGGCGCGTTCGTTAATCGCGCTGAAATGCTCTAAAGGCGGGCATCCGCCTGGTTCATTTGCATCTACGTAGCCCGTTTGGCGTGCCACACGCGCCAGCGGGAGCCAGCTCCCTCGCCACAGTCAGAACAGTTTCAGGTCCAAAACCTGGGCGCACTCCTCAATCGAACGCCGCTGCGTCTGGGCATACAACCCCAGCTCATCAATCGTCGCGCGGCCCAAGGCCTGTTCAAACGCCTGACGGTTCGAGTGCTCGCCATAGTGCGTCTGCGCCGCGTCCCCAAGGTTCGACTGAAAAATCCCCGCCGCACTCACCGGCAGGAAATCTTCGTACACCAACGGTTCAGCTTTCACATGGCCCTCACGGAGCAAATCCTCCAGCGATGCCGACGTGAGGCTACCCGCTGTCAGGCCTTTTTCGGTAGGGAAATAGCGAAAATACGCCAGCTCCTGCTCGCGCATGCCGTCGACGCTGTCAGGAAATTCGCCAAAGTGCTGAGTCATCAGCTCGTTATAGCGTGCGGCGTTGCCTTCGTTGGGGAAGTCACCGAGTTCATCGCGGGCGGCATTCAGCAATCGGTCATACAGCGCTCGCCCCTTGGGCGTCAGCGCCGCGCCGCGTTGTTCGATCTCGCCGAAGCGCGCGCTGTGGCTGCCACGGGTGTTGTGCTGGTCGGTGAAAGTGATCGGCTCATCCAGCGCTTTGAAACTGGTCTGGCGCAGCAGGATCGGCACCTTGCGGCGCGGCGGGCCTTCGATCACGGCCTTGGGGGTGATGCCTTTGCCGGGCATGGCGGCCTGGACCTGGTCGATGTCCAGGGTGCGTGGGGTCAGGTGGTTGATGTGCGGGCCCTTGAAAGCGACCACGTCGGCGATCAGGCGGTGCTGGTCGCTCAGTTGCTGGTACTGCGCGCCGGTGACGGTGGCGGTGTGATGCCAGCGGAAGGTTTCCAGGGCCTGGCGGATGAATTCGTCGGCATCCTGGGCGTTGAGTCCGCCCTGGTTTTCGGCTTTTTCAATCAGCGCCAGGGCGCCGGAGGTGAAGATCGAACGCTTGGCCAGGGCGGTTTCGGCGAAGGCGCGCAGGTCGGGGTTTTCGATCAGTTCCAGGCGCAGCAATGAGGTGAACACGCGAAACGGGCTGGTCTGCAACGCCTGTTCATGCACGGCGCGAAACGCGGTGGAGTGTACGGGCACGCCAGCCGGGGTCAGGTCGTAGTAGCCCACCGGCTGCATGCCCATCACCGCGAACAGGCGGCGGATGGTGGCCAGCTCGGTGGCGGTGCCCAGGCGGATCGCGCCGTGGCGTTCCATGTCCAGGCGCTGGATTTCGCCGGTGCGTTGCAGCTGTTGCGCCAGCAGCGGTTGGGTGTCGAGCACGTGCGCATTGGTCTCGGCCACCAGATCCATCAGCGCGCCATACAACGGAACTTCATCTCGGTACATGTCGGACATGGCCTTGGAAAAGCCCTTGCGGATCTCGTCGGGGCTGACCTGTGCGGTGCTGTGCATAGAAAAATTCCTGATGGCGGGGGCGCGGATAGTGGCCTTTTGCTGGATTTTGTTGAGCGCAACGTCGCCTTGCAAACGAAGATTCTTCAGGACTTCATTCTGCAAATGAATGAGATGACGTGAAGATGACAAAAAACGGCCCGTGTGAAATTTCATTTTCGGGCGTTTTTCCTAACTAATTCTTCACGAAGTCCGCCCCGGCCGGCGTGAAAGAATCGTCACGTTTGCAAGGATGAAAACGCGGTTATGCACACCAGACACATAAAAAAATGTTTAGGGGCTGTCGTTAATGAAAATTTCTACACTGGCGTTGTCGATCACCGCCGCCGTTCTTGCACAACAGGCTTACGCCGATGACTTCGGGCTCGGCTCGCTGGGCACCGGCAACGGTCACAGCGGCTTCCTTGAAGACAGCCATGCGTCTGTCAGCTCACGGACCATGTACTACAGCGCGGATAACCGCTCGGGCACCAACAACGATCTGCGCGAAGCCGCCACAGCGCTGCGTTTTGACTACAAGTCCGGCTTCACCCAAGGCACCGTTGGCCTGGGTTTCGATGTCATGGCCTTCGGCGCCCTGCGCCTGGACGGTGGCGACGGCCACACCGCGGGTCCGGGCCTGGCGGGTAACGGCAACAGCTTCTTCCCGACCAGGAACAATGGCACTGAACCGGCCGACTCCTTCGGGCGCGCCGCCGGCAATGTGAAGTTCCGTATTTCCCAGACCGAGTTGCACGTCGGTGGTGGCCTGGCGCCGGTGCTGCCGATCCTGGTGTCCAACGACAGTCGCGTGGCACCGCAGACCTTTGATGGCGGTATCCTGACCTCCAACGACATTCCCAATGTCACCTTCACCGGTGGTGAGCTGAACCGCGCCGAAGGCCGTGCTTCCAGCAACTCCACAGGCCTGAGCGTGGCCGGTGGTACTCGCGACAGCGACAGCTTCAAGTTCGGTGGGGTGGACTACAAGCCGTTTGGTTCTTCCGACAACGTGATCGCGAAAAACCTGACGTTGCAGTACTACTACGCCCAACTGCAAGACTTCTACAAACAGAACTACGTCGGCCTGGTCCATACCCTGCCGCTGGGCAATGACCAGTCGTTCAAGACCGACCTGCGCTACTTCGACAGCCGCAGCGACGGCAAGAACGGCGAGAGCGGCTACCAATTCAACAACAACGGTGGCTACGCCAAACACGCCGGCGAAGTCGACAACAAAACCTACAGTGCGGCCTTCACCTACCAACTGGGCGGCAGCAGCTTGATGCTCGGCCACATTGGCGTGGGTGACGACGGCGGTTTCGTCTGGGTCAACCAGGGCAGCCTCGCCGACCCGCATGCCCAAGGCGCCGGCGGCAGCGACTTCTACCTATTCACCGACGCCGTGGTCGGCCAGTTCTCCCGCGCGGGCGAGCAGGTCAACTTTGGCCAATACACCTATGACTTCAAGGCGTACGTACCTGGGCTGAAGGCGTCCGTGGCCTACCTGGACGGTTCGGACATCAAGTCCAAGGTCGCCGGCGGCCCCGACCAGAAGGAAAACGAAGCCGACTTCCGCCTGGACTACGTGGTGCAGGCAGGTCCCCTGAAAGGCTTCGGTACTACGTTCCGTACCGGCACCTATCACGGCAAGAACACCGGCACCGCCGACCAGGACCAGACCCGCCTGATCTTCAACTACACCTACGCCATCTTCTAAGTCTTCATGTGCACCCGGGCGTCATTGGGCTCTACACTGCCTCTCACCTGGTAGGCGATGGAGGACCCGATGACGGCCACACCCGACACTCGAATGCTTGAGACAACCGAAGGTCAGCGTCTGGCGCAGCAGGATGCCGAGCGCTGGCGCGAGTGGGGCCCCTATCTGAGCGAACGCCAATGGGGCACGGTGCGCGAAGACTACAGCGCCGACGGCGACGCCTGGGCCTACTTCCCCCATGAACATGCACGCAGCCGCGCCTACCGCTGGGGCGAGGATGGCCTGGCCGGTTTCAGTGACAAGGCGCAACGCTGGTGCCTGGGCCTGGCCCTGTGGAACGAGCGTGACGCGATCCTCAAGGAACGCCTGTTCGGTCTCGACAACGCCGAGGGCAACCACGGTGAAGACGTCAAGGAACTGTACTTTTTCGTCGACGGCGTACCGAGCCATGCCTACATGCGCATGCTCTACAAATACCCCCATGCCGCCTTTCCCTACGCCGACCTGATCAGCGAAAACGCCCGCCGTGGGCTGGCTGATGCCGAGTACGAGATCCTCGACACCGGCGTGTTCGAAGACAACTGCTACTGCGATGTCAGCGTCGAGTACGCCAAGCACCAGCCCGACGATATCTTCATGCGCGTCACCTTGCACAATCGCTCGGACCAGCCGACGCGGCTGCAGGTGCTGCCGCAACTGTGGGCGCGCAATGACTGGAGCTGGACCTTTGACGCGCCCAAGCCGCAGTTGATGTTGGACGGGGAGCAGGTGCTGGCACGCCATCCGGAACTGCCGGACCGTCATCTCGGCGCCTGGGGCCAGGACGGGCTGGAGTGGCTGTTCTGCGAGAACGAAACCAACTACCCCAGGCTGGATGGGCAGCCGGCGCCGGGGCCGTTCAAGGATGGGATCAACGATTACGTGGTCGAGGGTGTTCACTCGGCAATTCGGCGTGACAGCGGTACCAAAGTCGCGGCGCGTTTCGTCGTCGAACTGGCCGGGATGGAAAGTAAAACGCTCTACCTGCGCTTTGCTCCTGTCGACGCGCCACAGGTCAACGCGCGCAAGCTGTTCGAACAACGCCGCCAGGAAGCGGATGACTTCTACGCCGCCCTGCAACGTGGCATGGCCGACGACGATGCGCGCAATGTGCAGCGTCAGGCACTGGCCGGGTTGCTGTGGTCCAAGCAGCTGTACTATTTCGACGTCAACCAATGGCTCGACGGCGACCCCGCACAACCCGCGCCGCCGCCCGAGCGCCTGCATATCCGCAATACCCATTGGCGCCACCTGTCCAACTTCGACATCCTCTCCATGCCCGACACCTGGGAATACCCGTGGTATGCCTCGTGGGACCAGGGCTTTCAGGCAGTGGCCATGGCGCTGATCGATCCGGCGTACGCCAAGCAGCAGTTGTTGCTGCTGGTGAAGGACCGCTTCATGCACCCCAACGGCCAATTGCCGGCCTACGAATGGCGGTTCGACGACGCCAACCCGCCGGTGCATGCCTGGGCCAGCTGGAGGGTCTACCAGCAGGACAAGGCGCTCAACGGCGTAGGCGATATGGATTTCCTTGAGCGGATCTTCCACAAGCTGCTGCTGAATTTTTGCTGGTGGGTCAACCGCAAGGACGCCGAAGGCCGCAACCTGTTCCAGGGCGGTTTCCTGGGGCTGGACAATATCGCCTTGTTCGACCGCTCCGCCGCACTGCCGCCGGGGTATCAACTGGATCAGGCCGACGGTACGGCGTGGGTCGCGGCCTACGCACTGGACCTGATGCGGATCGGCCTGGAGCTGGCCAAGCGCAATGCAGTGTATGTCGACATCGCGGTGAAATTTTTCGAGCACTTCCTGTATATCGCCGGCGCCATTAACCGTGTCGACGACAGCGCCGAAGGCCTGTGGGATGAGCAGGACCTGTTCTTCTACGACGTGCTGCACCGCCCCGATGGCCAGAACGAACCGGTGCGCCTGCGTTCGATGGTTGGCCTGATGCCGCTGTTTGCCGTACTGGTGCTGGAGCAGCGTGAACATGAAGGCCTGGAGGGCTTGCGCGAGCGGCTGCTGGGGTTCATGAAACATCGGCCGGACCTGGCCAGGCTGGTTTCACGCTGGAACGAACCGGGGCAGGGTAATCGCCTGTTGCTGGCGCTGCTGCGCGGGGAGCGGACCAAGGACCTGCTGCGGCGCATGCTCGATGAACAGGAGTTCTTGTCGACGTTCGGCGTGCGCTCCTTGTCCAAGGCGTTCGCCGAGCAACCGCTGGCGTTGAAGATGAATGGCAACACCCTCAGTGCGAGCTACCAGCCGGGTGAATCCGACTCGCGGCTGTACGGCGGCAACTCCAACTGGCGCGGGCCGTTGTGGATGCCGGTGAACTACATGCTGATCGAGTCGCTGCGCGAATTTCACCGTTATTACGCGGACAACTTCTCGGTGGAGTATCCGACGGGCAGTGGTTATCTGGCGTCCCTGGAGGACGTGGCCGACAGTCTGAGCCAGCGGCTGACGCGGTTGTTCCTGAGAGATGAAAACGGCTCGCGGCCGTCGATGGTGGGGTATGCGTCGTTGGAGGCGGATCCGGCAAGTCGCGATCTGGTGCTGTTCCATGAGTACTTTCATGGCGAGACCGGGCGTGGGCTGGGGGCTTCGCATCAAACCGGGTGGAGTGCGTTGGTGGCGCTGTTGCTGCAACCCAAATAAAAATCCCGCCTGTAAAGGCGGGATCGGGATTCAGGGTTGCCCGTGAATCAGGAAGGGAACAGCTCGCTCAGCTTCATGGCCAGCATCATGTCGCCTTCGGTGCGCAGCTTGCCGCCCATGAAGGCTTGCATGCCGTCGGTCTCGCCGCTGACGATGCCTTTCATGGTTTCTGCGTCCATCACCAGGGTGACCTGGGCGTCCGGGTTTTCACCTTCCAGCAGTTCGCAGGTGTTGTTTTTCACGACCAGCGAGAAGTTCTGGGTGTCGTCGATGCGGAAACCGAACACCAGGTCCAGGCCGTCAGCGGCGGCTGGGTTGAATTTGGCTTTCATTGCTTCTACAGCTTTGGCTACGTCAGTCATGGTTTCGATCCTTTAGGGTAGAGTCCAGTGACCTTGGGGTCACGGTTGGCCGCAGTTCATCGGAAGGTGATGAGCTGCGGCGCCTTCAACAGTTGCAAGTGGGTATGGCTGTTGAAGGAAGCCAGTGCCACCTCGCGACCACGGAATTTCAGCTGGTTGAGCGAGGTGTTAACAATTTGCCAGTTCAGTTCGAAGGCTTGCGCGGCAGGCATTCGGGTGATCAGGTGGAGCAGGGCGGTGATGGTGCCGCCGGAGGTGAACACCGCGATCTTCTGCGTGTTGTCCGCCGCCTCAAGGATGCGTTGCAGGCCACCTTGCACGCGTTCCACGAAGCCCAGCCAGCTTTCCAGTCCCGGTGGATCATAGGTGCCGGCCAGCCAGCGCTCGATGATCAGCGCGAAGATGCGCTGGAATTCGCTGCGGTTCTGCGCGGCATTGCGCAGGATCTCCAGGGCTTCGGGTTCGGTGGTGAGCAGGTCGGGAAGCAGGGCGCGGATGATTGCGTCGGCATCGAATTCGTTGAACGCGCTGTCGGTTTCCAGCGCCGGCACCGGCAGACCGAGGGTGTGGTACTGATCGAAGGCGGCGCTGGCGGTGTGCTGCTGGCGGCGCAGGTCGCCGGCCACGCAGCGGTCGAACACCAGGCCCATGTCCGCCAGGTGGCGACCGAGCACTTGCGCCTGCTCCACGCCGACGGGCGACAGGACGTCATAGTCGTCTGCACCGAAGGAGGCCTGGCCATGTCGAATCAGATAGATGCTGCCCACGTCCGTTTTCCCGGTACGTTGAAAGTCTGGCGAGGTTATGAGGATGCCTGCGAGCTGTCAATGAAAAAACATACGCTTGTTTTAAAAGCTCGTTGGAGCCTGTAGTTGCTGGCGGTTTGATCACTGGCCCGAACGCGGTGCCGCCGGTATGCTGGGGCAATCCGCGCCCGGCGCACTGCACTTGTAAGGAGCAACATGGATTTTTTGGCCGAATATGCGAGCTTTCTGGCGAAGACCGTCACCCTGGTGGTCGCTATTCTGGTGGTATTGATCAGCTTCGCGGCGCTGCGCAGTAAAGGGCGCCGCAAATCCGCCGGCCAGTTGCAGGTCAGCAAGCTCAATGATTTCTATAAAGGCCTGCGCGAGCGCCTGGAGTCGAGCCTGCTCGACAAGGACCAGCTCAAGGCCTTGCGCAAGTCCGAAGGCAAGGCCGAAAAGAAGAAGGGCAAGCAGAAGGCCGAGGCCAAGCCACGGGTGTTCGTGCTGGACTTCGACGGTGACATCAAGGCCTCGGCCACCGAAAGCCTGCGCCACGAAATCACCGCCTTGTTGAGCCTGGCCACCCCCAAAGACGAAGTGGTGCTGCGCCTGGAAAGCGGCGGCGGCATGGTCCACAGCTACGGCCTGGCCTCGTCGCAACTGGCGCGTATCCGCCAGGCGGGCGTGCCGTTGACCGTGTGCATCGACAAGGTCGCGGCCAGCGGCGGCTACATGATGGCGTGCATCGGCGAGAAGATCATCAGCGCGCCGTTCGCCATCCTCGGCTCCATTGGCGTGGTGGCGCAGTTGCCTAACGTCAACCGCCTGCTGAAAAAGCACGACATCGACTTCGAAGTACTCACCGCCGGCGAGTACAAGCGCACGCTCACCGTGTTTGGCGAAAACACTGAGAAGGGCCGCGAGAAGTTCCAGGAAGACCTGGACATCACTCACCAGTTGTTCAAGAACTTCGTCTCGCGTTATCGCCCGCAGCTGGCAATCGATGAAGTCGCCACCGGAGAAGTGTGGCTGGGTGTTGCAGCCCTCGACAAGCAACTGGTCGATGAACTGCAAACCAGCGACGAATACCTGGCCACCAAGGCCAAGAGCGCCGAGGTGTTCCACCTGCACTATGCCGAGCGCAAGAGCCTGCAGGAACGGGTGGGCCTGGCGGCCAGCGGTTCGGTGGACCGGGTGCTGTTGACCTGGTGGAACCGGTTGACCCAGCAGCGGTTCTGGTAAGGCTGATCAGCGGTGCGCAGGTTTTATTGAAGCCTGTTGCACCACTGGGATAGGTTTCCTCATCAACATCCCCACCACCCACGCTCCGAGCAACCCCAACAACCCCGCCACCCACAACACCCCGCTGAAGCCACCCACAAAGGCCTGCCGTGCCATCGGCTGTACCACCGCCCGTGCCGATTCCGGCAACAAGCCCATCGCCGCCGGCATATCCCCGGCCACCACGCGTGACGCAATCGCGTTTACCTGTGCCTGCCATTGCGCGCCAATGCTTGCACTCAACAGCCGTTCGCTATGACCGCTCAACAACGCCCCATACACCCCAATCGCCAACATGATCGCGCTGAAGCGCATGGTCGTGCTCATGCCCGACGCCATTCCCGCGCGGTGCCGTGGTACGCAGGCCATGATGTTTTTTTGCGTATCGCCATTGAGCAAGCCGGCACCGGCGCCTGTAACGGCAATCGCCAGGGCGAAGGGCAGGTAGCCGCCAACGTTCACTGCCCAGGCACTCAAGAGGTTGCCGCTGCCCACCAGGGTCAACCCGGCTGCCATCATCGTCGCCGGGGCAAAGCGTGCGGCCAGGCGTGCGCCGATGCGCGGACAGATCAGCATGGTCAGCGCAAACGGCAGCATGCCCAGGCCCGAGGCGATCGCGGAAAATCCCAGGCCGTTCTGCAGGTAGAACGGTAGCAGCGTCATCATCACCTGGGCACAACCGGCATAGGCGAACATCCCCAACAGCGCACCGATAAAGCGTGGGTGGCGGAACAGTTGCAGGTCGACCATGGGCCGCCGCTGCACCCGTTCGACGAGTACAAACACGCCCAGCAAGACTGCGCCACCGATCAGGCGGGCGTAGGTCAACGGGTTGTCCCAACCGATGCGGTTGGCTTCGATCAGCCCCCAGATCAGGCACAGCAGGCTGGCGCTGAACGCCAGGCTGCCCCACGGATCGAGCCGCGCGGATTGGGTGTCGCGGGATTCCGGGATGGCGCGCAGGACCAGACTCATCAGCAGCAGCCCCACCGGCAGGTTGAGGTAGAAGATCCAGCGCCAGCCCAGGTACTGGGTGATCAGGCCGCCCAAGGTCGGTGCGGCAGTCATCGCCACGCCCATGCACGCGCCCCAGAAGGCCCAGGCCTTGGCGCGCTCCACCTCGTCGTGGAAGGTATGACCGATGGAGGCGAGGGCGGATGTGAGCAACAGCGCCGCGCCCACACCTTTGACCGCGCGGGCGCTATCGAGGAGCAGCGCGGTGGGTGCTGCCCCGCAACCCAATGACGCCAGGATGAAAATACTCAGGCCCCAGACCAGGGTTTTCTTGCGCCCGAACCGGTCGGCAATGCTCCCGGCCGGAAGCAATAGCGCGGCGAACGCCAGCATGTAGGCGCTGACCACCCATTCGATATCGGCGAAGTTCGCCCCCAGGTCGCGGGCGATACTCGGCAGGGTCACGGCGACGATATTGGTGTCGAGCACGATCAGCGAGCAAACGCCGGACGCAGTCAGCAAGGTCAGGCGTGGGCTGACCCGGCTCATGGTTGAATTACCTCAAAGGCAATAGGGGGAATGCAGTTGACGGACATCGCAAGGGCTCTCTAGTATTGTGGTTTGTCTCAGCATATCCGCGCTGCCCAGTGGCTTTATTAGCCAAGCCGACTCATTTCATTACCTTTGAGCTAATGCAGACATGGACATCCGTCATTTTCGCTATTTCCTGGCCGTTGCCCGTCAGCGCAATTTCACCCGCGCCGCCGAGCAGCTGGGGATCGCACCCCCGACCTTGAGTCGGCAGATCCAGGACATGGAAACCAGCCTGGGCACACGTCTGTTTATCCGTCAGCAGCGCGAAGTCAGCCTGACCGAGGCCGGTGCCGCGCTGCTGATCGAAGCGGAGGCGACGGTGCGTCAGTTCGAGTTTGCCCAGCGCAATGCCCAGCGTGCCGGGCGTGGCGAGATCGGCCATCTGGAGTTGGGCTACGTGGCTTCCGCCGTGTATTCCGGCGTGTTGCAGCGGCAGA
>Ga0207706_10006630_pt1 | contig 10712 bp, 10 predicted proteins | sample KBSC53metaG_FD_184318 | JGI IMG/M metagenome (GOLD analysis project Ga0207706, IMG submission 184318) | Corn rhizosphere microbial communities from Kellogg Biological Station, Michigan, USA - KBS C5-3 metaG (SPAdes) (version 2) | ecosystem: Host-associated > Plants > Roots > Rhizosphere > Soil ... | reverse complement strand
AGTTGCTCAGTCCCCCATCTCGGCAAACTTCCACAAGCGGCGCGCGTAGAGGAACGCGATGAGCCGGCGCGAGAACTCCGGCGAGATCCGTTTGATAATCCATTGAGCACGGAGGTCACCGCCCGGAAGCGAATACAGCCGCTTCCTTGCCATGTCGACGACTATTTTGCCGACCACGTCCTCGGCGGTCTGACTCGTCGTCTCCTGCTCGCGCCTGAGGGACTTCATCATCCGGGCGTTGGGTGACGCCAACACCCTGCCCTCTGCGCCGAGTTCCGACTGGAAGACGCCCGGGCACGCGACGGTCACATCAATGTGGTGCGGAGCGAGTTCCGCATCGAGCGTCTCCGAGAGAGACAGGATAGCGGCCTTGCTCACGTTGTAGCTGGCCATCTCAGGCGCGGACACGAAGGCTGCGACGGAGGCGACATTGACGATGTGGCCCCCGCCGGACTCCCGAAGGATGGGTGCGAATGCCTTACAGCCGTGCACGACACCGAACGTGTTGATGTCGATGATGCGGTGCCACAGCTCAATAGAGTCGTCTTCGATCGACTCGCCGCCGGTAACACCAGCGTTGTTGACGAGGATGTCCAATCCGCCCCAGGCTTCGGCGACGTGGCGCGCCGCCCGCTCGAAGTCTTCGTATCGTGTCACCTCCAGCTCGATCTCGAGCACCTCTCCGCCCGCGGCTCGAACCTTCTTCGCGGACAGAGCGACCCTCTCGCGGTTGCGCCCCGTGACCGCGACACGCCAGCCGTGGCGGCCGAAGAGCATAGCGAGCGCCTCACCGGAACCGCTCGTCGCTCCGGTGACCAGGACGCGTCGCGCCGGGTAGCGGGAGCTCAGCCGTGCGACGGCTCGCGACTCGGCGCTCATCGGCGGCTTGCTGGTTTGGTGGGCATCGGCATGCTTCCGTTCGTGGGGCTCCAACATGAATAGAGTCCGCAGTCATCGGCCAAACGCCCAGCGTGTGTGCCACCGTGCGGCACACACGCTGCCATCGACGCAAACGTGACCGCCGCTCGCCCTGGTGCCGTATCCTCGCGCGATTCGCGCCCTTCGGAGAGCAGTCCGGATGGCCACCTACACGCTTGCCCCGTCCTGCTACCCGCAGCCTCCATCAGCAGGATCTTTTGTCTGGGACAACTTCGACGGCCCCGATCGTGCGTTCGACAACCGCAGCCGCACAGGTTATCTCAGTCCGCACACTTCAGTAATTGTTCGCCGACTTGGCAGCGACGGCGGCGCTGTCCGCTATTTGATGTCGACTTTGCTTGCCAGCCAATGGTTGTCGACGAGCTCCATGGTCATCGCGACTCTACTGCGGTCGACGCGGGGCTGGGGATTGACGACGTTGCTGATCGATTGATCGATGAACAGCAGCACCTCGACCTTGGTCTTGGTCGCCGACTTGATGGCCGCATCGACGACGGTGCCCTTGCTCATTGCCTTGTTGTCGATCAGCACCTGCCGTAGCTGGGCGGCGGACTGGCTGTACATGTCTTTGAATTCGCCGGTGGCGCCATTGAGCACTTGGTTGAAATTCTGATCGATGTTGTTGGTGTCGACGCTGGTCAACGTGACGGCGTAGGACTGCGCCACCGCGAGCGCGGCTCGGCCGGCGGCCGCTGTGTCGTTGCGCTGTTTGAGTTGCCAGCCCAGGTAGGCCGTCGCTGCTAGTGCTGCGACAAAGACGAGCGCCGTAGCAGCCGCGGCGACTCGGCGGAGCAGCCGCCGCCGTCTGCTGATCGGCGCGGCGTCCGCGACAGTATCGCCGGGGCCGTGCGCGGCCGCCTCGTCGGCCTCGGCCGTCGGGTCGACTTCTGGTGTGTTGGTTGTGATCTCGGTTTCTGGCGGATCGTCTTCTAGCTCGTCGAGCCTGTTGAACACGTCGTTGGCGTTTGGTCGTTTGAAGCCGTTCGTCCTCATGTTTGCCTGTCCTAGTTCGGGGGGTTCGTTGGCAGCTGCGGACCGCCGTATGGTGTCGGTATTGAGTTGGGGCCCAAGGGTGTTGGATCTGTCTGAGCGTGTGGGTCATAGCCTGGCGGTGGGCCGGCGGTGTCATCGCCAGGCGGACGCGGCGCATTGCGGGCACCGCGCACGAGCACTGAGGGATCGGCGTTGGCGCAGTAGGTGTAGCGGTAGGGCTCGACGAAGTCGGCCTGTGAGGGTGGTCGTCGGGGCAGGTTGTAGTCGCAGCTGTAGCGGGGGTAGATGTCGCCGATGCCCCAGATGCCGCCCTCGTGCACGATGCTGTCTACCGCGTCCAGTACGGAGCCGCGTGTAGTGGGAAACAGTGCCTTCAGCGCGGGAACGCGAACGTAGGACAGCTGCGCGATGGTGGTCAGGTTGCCGAGTAGTTGGACCATGGTGTCGGAGTTGTCGGCGATGATCGTGTCCAGTGCGCTGAAAGGGGCGCTGCCGCGGTCGACGAGGAGGCGAAAGCCACCGTCCATCGCGTTGATCCCATCCAGGAGTTCGTGCAGGTTCTGCGCCGTGCGCTGCAGGCCGGGGTTGGTGTCGGCGAACGTGGTCAGCAGGACGGGGCTGTTGCGCAGCACGCTGACGGTTTGCGGCAGCACGGAATCGAGAGTGGAGATGAGGAAGGTGCCGCCGTCGAGGAGGGCGGCCAGCTTTCGCGGCCCTTGGCGGCTGACCTGGAGCTCGCCGGTGATGGCGGCGAGCTTATGGGGATCTAGTTGTGCGAGTGCGCCGTCGGTGTCACTGAGGAGCTGGGCTAACGGCACGGGGACGGTGGTCTGGTCTTCGCCAATAACGCTGCCGTCGGTTAAGGGCGGTCCGTGGTTGTCGGGCGGTCGGAAGTCCAGATACTGTTCGCCGGCCGGTGACAGGGGCGACACGCGCACCATGCTGTTGTCGGGCACCGATACGCCGGCGTCAAGAGCGGCGACCGCGACGACGCCGGTGTCGGTGAAGTTGACGGATTGGACCCGACCGATCGGTGTTCCTCGTAGTGTCACGTCTTGGTCGGGCAACAGGCCGCCAGATTGCGGCAGCAGCACGCGCACGAGAATCGTTGAGCGCGTGGGGTTGACGCGCAACGCCCCGAGGGCGATGTATCCGCCGGCGGCGAGCATGGTCAGGACAAGCCCGATACATGAGACGGCGATGCGCCGGCGAGTGAGCGTGCGCACGGAGCCGACGACCAGGCGTGCGGACCACTCCAGTGGGTATTGCGCAGTGATCATCGTTGTGGCCCTAACACCCTGCTTAACAACATGTTCCACTCGTATCGGAGGCTGCCGATCATGGCATGCCAGTCGGTTCCGTCGGCGCCATGGAATCCGGGGTCACCTGGGTAGTTCTTGTCGGGTAGAGCGCCAAGGGCCAGTTTGCGCACGTCGACGTTGGCGTGCGCTGAGGTTGCGTTGGTGGACTTCATCATGATTCCGATCAACCGGTTCAGCGCTGTCGTCGACAGAGTCGGGTCGACGGTGATGTCGTTGAACGTCGCGGAGAGGTGGTTGAGGTCGGCGATCATGCTGCGCTTGTCGGTGCCCTGCAGTGAGGGAAATCTGTTGAGCTGCACGGTGATTTCCGCGATCGCTTCGACTAAATCGGTCAGCTGAGCGGTGTTATCGGCGATGACGTCCGTCGCCGGGCCGCCGGCGGCGAGCGTTTCGTTCAGCGTGTTCTGGTGTGCCTGGAGCGCGGCGGCGAGCTCCGAGGTACTGCGCAAGGCGTCGTTGATCTGCGCCGATCGGGCGTTGAGCCGTGATATCAATTCGTCGGACTGGTGCAGCAGTGCGGCGAGCTTATCGCCGCGCCCGCCCAGCGCCGAGCCGGTGCCGTTGATGATTGAAACCAGGCGACGGATGGCGCCGCCGTTGATCAGCAGCGCCGCCGAGCCGAGCACTTCCTCGATCGTCGCAGCGGCGGTCGTGGAGCCCACCGGGATGACGTCGCCGTCGCGCATCAACGGCGCGCCGGGTGCCAGGTTCGGATCCGGCTTGAGCGCGACGAACACATCACCCAGTGGGGTTGCCGACCGCAGCTGGGCGGTGGTGCCGACGCGCACCGGAACGTCAGATCTGATCCGCATGGTAACGCGTGCCGTGAAGTCGCGGGCGTGGGTCGACTCGACCTCGCCGATGTCGGCGCCGTTGAGTTTGACCTTGGCTTTGGCCGGCAGGTTTAGCGCGTTAGAGAAGACGGCCGTCACGGTGATGCTGTTGGCAGTCAGGCCAGGCGCCGGAAGTGGCAAGCTTTCCAACCCGGTTCCGCATCCGGCCACGAGCACGGTTGCGGCGGCCGCTACCGCGCATCGGAATCCGCCATGGGCGGTCGCACACTGGCGGTTGATCACCGCGTGCCCGCCATCACTTCCAGCATTCCGGGGATGCCGAAGTCCGGTCCGTAGTCGGCGAGTGTGCCTGTGGCACATCCCAATTGTTTTGCCCCTACAAGGTTGCACACTTCTTTGGCGAATTGCCCATTGAAGAGGATCTTGTCGGGCAGGAAGTGGATGCGCAGCGACCCGGCATTGGCGTCGATCGCGTTGTGGACGTTGTCGATGGCCAGTGGGGCGACGTCGAAGAATTCGGCGATTTCGCGACGGTAGTCGTTGATTGCCGCGGTGAGGGTGTTGGCATCGGCGACGGTGCTTTTCAGTCCGTCCCGGTTTTCCTGCAGCAGGCCTGCGGCTTGATTCAGGATCTTGTTGATCTGTTTTCCCGCATTGCCGGTGCCGAGATCTTCATCGGCCAGAATGTCGCTGAGCTGGCGGATGTTGGAGCCGAATTCGCGTATAGCGCTGTCGTTGTCGGCGGCTGCCTGGGTCAATTCGGCGAGGTTGGTCGCGATCGCTTGGATGTCTTTCTTGGTTTGTGTGCCGTTGTCCGCGCCGAGCCGCAGCGCCTGCGCCAGCTCATCCAGCGTCGCTTTGATGTTGGGCCCGTTGCCGGTGGTGATTTTGTCACCGATGTTGACCAGGTCGGCCAGGGGCCCGTGGCCTTGGCCGTCACCGCTAAGAGTGAGTGACAGCTTATCCACCATGGCCAGGGTCCGGTCGAATTCGACTGGCGTGCGTGTGCGGGCCAAGCCCACCACGTCGCCGTTCCTCAACTTCGGCCCACCGCGGTACACGGGGGTGAGTTCGATGTGCCGGTCGGTCAGCACCGAGGTGGACACCGTGACGGCTTGAACATCGGCGGGAAGATCGACAGCGTCACCGATCTCGAGTCTCACCTCGACGTAGCTGCCGTTGGGCACGATGCTGGTGACTTTCCCGACCGGCATCCCCAGCACCGAGACGGCGTTTCCTACATACAGGCCGACACTGTCTTCAAACTGCGCGGTGACGGTTATCGCCCGGCTGACGCGATGCGGGATCAACACGATCACCGCGACGGCGGCAGTGATCAATGCTGCGGCGACGATCATGATCTTGCGGGTCATCCGGGCAGCCTTTCGGGTTGCGGTGGGGGCCAGCCCGGCCATGGGTCGGGTGCTGGTTGGCAGTCTGAGAAGTAGTCGGTCAGGCCGAACTGTTTGGCGCGCCCGCTGATTGCGCACATCCATGAGTCGACGAGCGGGCCTGCGGGGACATTGAGGTCGAGTGCTGTGCCGCTGCCGGTCGCATTGGCTAGGTTGCGGATGGGCAGCGGCAGGGCTTGAAACGTGTTCCGCAGGAGCGCGTCATGCTCGGCGAGCATCCGGGAGAAATCTCGTATGGACGCGAGCATTTCGTTGATGGCTGGTTGGTCATCAAGTACTGCTTCTGTCGTGTTGACCAACGCGGTGGCGCCGGAGAACAGCTTGTCCACCTCGGCGCGGCGGGAGACGATCTCCGCCAAGAGGTCTCGGCCCTGCAACACCAGTGCGCCGAGGTTGGCTTTCTGATCGCGGATCGTCGCGGTGATGGTGTCGACGCTGCGCAGCAGAGAGCCGATTTGATCGCGCCGCGCAGCGACGATTGCGGCAAGCGATCTCATGTTGTTCAGCGCTTGCGGGAGTGCCTCTGGTACCCCGTCGAGGCTGAGGGATAACGTGGTGAGCGAGTCGGCGATCCGGTCGGCATCGACCTGTTCGAATGTCGTGGTGGCATCTGCCAGGGCTTCTTGCAGGTCGTACGGAACCGATGTGTTCGCGATGCGGATGGTGTGCTGCTCGAGGCTGCCGGTGCCGGCCGGCTCCAGCGCGACATACCGTGATCCGAGAAGCGTGGTGAGTTTGATGGCTGCGCGCGTGTCGGCGCCGAGGTGAATGTCGTTTCGGATTGCGAATGTGGCTATGACGTGGTCAGCGGCCAGCTTCAGATCGCGCACCGCGCCGACGGCGATCCCCGCGATGGTGACTTGGTCACCCGGGCGGATTTGGGCGGCTTGGGCGAACTCTGCCCGGTAGTCGGTCTGGCCCAGCGACAGCCGGCCAATCAAGACTATGGCGGCCACTGTCACTGTGATGACAGCCAGCGAGGCGGTGGCCAGCCAGATCTTGTTGTATTCCTCGATGGGGCGCTTCAGCCGGTCGCGCATCGCTACTACCTACAGATCGGGGATTGCTGGATGATGTTGCCCGGTGATGCGAGCCGGACGATTGCCGGTACCAGCCGGCTAAGGAACGCGAAGATGGTGAGGTTCGCGTTGCAGGCGTAGGCGTTCATGTAGCTTCCTTCCTGGGTGACGCGGGCCATGCCCTTCAACAGGTACGGGAGGTTGGCCCCCAGATACGCGAAGCGCGCCTGGCCATCTCCGTCGGACAGGTGGGCCACCATCCCCGGCTCCCGACGGATCAGCTCCGCGATATCGGGATAGATGGTGTCGGTGATCGTCGCCAACCGCACGACCGCTGCGTTGATCGAGCGCGCCGAGGCTTCTAACTGTTCGCGCCGGTTCCCAAGGGCGACCATCACGTCGTGGGCTTGACGGATCACCGTCTGCAGGTTGACGTTTTGGGCCGCGAGGTTGGACGTTACGTTGTTGAGGTTGGTGACGACCACGCCGAGGGTTTGGTCGGGCCCGGCCAACGACTCGGCGAGTGCTGATGTTTGGGTGATCAGTGTGAGTACGGAGCCGGAATCCCCTTGCAGGGCTTGGACGATCCCGGTGGTGAGGTTGTCGACCTGCTTGGGGTCCAGCACGCTGAACAGTGGCTCGAATCCGTTGAGCAGGTAGGCGATGTCAAACGACGGCTTGGTTCGGTCGAGCGGTATCTGGGCCCGATCTGCGAGTGGTGTCGTATCACCGTCGGTTCCCGGTGACAGACCCAGATACCGCTGCCCGATGATGTTTTGGTAGGTCACCGCGGCAAGGGTGTTGTGATAGAGGACTTGGTCCTTGGCTATCCGGAACGTCACTTTGGCCAGGGTGCCGTCCAGGTCGATACTGTCCACCCGTCCGACGCGCACACCCGCGACGCGGACGTCGTCGCCAGGGTGCAGGCCTGACACATCGGTGAACATCGCCGTGAATGTATTGGTCGGGCCAGAGACATCGCGACGGAGCGTCACGAATACCATCGATGTGGTCACGATCGCCGCGACCAAGAACAGTGACAGCCCGATCAGCGACTTGCGGTAACTCACCGTTCACCTCCCGTATCCGGCGCGACATGGACCGTCGCGCCGCGCGCTAGCGGCCCGAGTAGCAACTCGGTGGCCGTGTTCGCGGTGCCTCCCGTGATGAGGCTCAGTTGATGTTTCTCCTGACCGCTGCCTACCGGGCCGACGTTGCCGCCGATGACTGCTGCTTGGGGTTGGACGCCCGCCGGCACACCCGTGTCGGCTGGCGGGGGCGGCGGGGACTCGGCCGGTAACGGCGGCGACGCCGGTGAGTCGGTGGGTGCGGTGTCTTGGGTTGGGGCAGTGGGTGATTCGGGCGCTTCAGCGACCGAACCGCGCGGCGGGGCGAAATTGGGGCGATTCTCCGGCAGACCCGGCGGTGGCGGGAATCCGCGCGAATCTAGCGCGGGAAGCAACGCTGGGGTGGTAGGCACCTCAGGTGCGGTTTGGCAGCTTGGGCCGGTGAGTTCGCCGTACCGTGGGCAGTCTGCGCGGATATAGGTGCGCGTCGGAGTAAAGCTGACGATTCCCTTCATGGTGAAGACGTTCGTCTCGGGATTCCAGGCTTCGGTGTAAAACTTGTCGGCCACTCGCTGCATCCGTGTGAATATGGGATGAAACTGCGCGCCGTTGTCGGCGAGCACACCCACAACCGGTGTCAGTTCGGTTGTGATAACGATCAGCCGGTCGGTCTGGTGGTCAAACGCGCCGGCAACGGTGCGGCTGGTGTCCAGGCCCGCGGAAAGGAAATTGGTCAGCGCCGAGCGCTTCTCGGCGAGGGTGTGCATCGGCCTCACCGCACCATCGAGTGCGGCGAAGAGCTCGGGCGTGGTAGTGCGCAATCCATCCGCGGCGGCGCTAAGGGCGGAAATCGTGGATGGGCCGGCGTTGGTCGCGACTATGCTATTCAACTGGGTGACAATGTCATTGAGGTCACGGCCGGCGTCCTGCAATCGGTGGCCGCGGCCTTCGGTAGCCTCCCCCAGCGCCGTGAGCGCACCAACGGTATCGACGCTCGGTTCGCGGCCCACCGCCGCCAACACGTCACGGAATTTCGTCAAGGTGGTCTGAAAGAGCACCGTCGGGAGGCTTTGATCCTCGTGCAGCACGGCCCCGTCCCGCACCGGCGCCGAGCCCCGCCCGTTGTCGACAAGTTGGACCGACGACACCGCGAATACGTTGGAAGGCACCACCCGCGCGGTCACGGTATTGGGGATGGCAGAGGCGTACTCACCGCTGAGGTCAAGGTGAGCGATGTTGTATTGGCCGGGGCCCGCTGGGATGACCCCGGCAACATGGCCGACCAGTACGCCGCGGAACTTGACGTCCGACTTGGCCGGTAGGCCGTCGCCAACATCGGCTAGCTCAGCGCTGACCCTCACGATATGGTCCAGTCTGCCTTTGGATTTCGCGATCAACAGAGTCACAACGATTGCGCCAACCAGCAGAAAACACAGTCCTGCAACAAAGAGCTGATGGTTAGACGGGCCACGGGCATCCAGGTCGAACGAGTTCGGCATCGCTACCCGCCAAACCTCGCGCCGGCGTCGACCCCCCACATCGCCATGGTCAGAAGCAAATTCAAGAGGATGACGACGGTGATGCTCGCACGCATCGCCCGCCCGGCCGCCACGCCCACTCCCTGGGGACCTCCGGAGGCGAAGTAGCCGAAATAGCACTGAATCGCTGATGCGACGAACACGAAGACGGCGGCCTTGATGGTTGCGTACGCCACATCCGTGCTGCTGGCAAACATCGCGAAATAGTGTTGGTATGTGCCGGAAGCCTGTCCGGAGAAGGCGACCACGATCTGAGCACTCAGATAAGTCACCGCCAAGCAGGCCAAGAACAACGGGATCGCCGCAACGACCGAAGCCGCCACACGGGTCGTCACCAGATAGCGAATCGGGTTTATGCCCAGAGTGTCGAGCGCGTCGATCTCTTCGGCGATGCGCATCGCGCCCAGCTGCGCGGTAAAACGGCACCCCGCTTGGGCGGTGAACGCCAACGCGAGCATGACGGGTGCGAGTTCGCGTGTTGACCCCCACGACGCCAGCACGCCGGTCGAAGGACCTAAGCCCAACAGATTCAGCGCGTTGTAGCCCTCAACACCGACGAGCGCGCCCGCGGTCACACCCAACACCAGTGCGACGCCGACTGTACCGCCACCAACCACGATCGAGCCGTTCCCCCAGGCGATATCCGACAGTATCCGGAAGAACTCTCGGGGATAGGAACGCAGCATAAGCGGGATCGAGGTCACCACGCGGCCGACGAAGTACATGATGTGGCCGGCTTTGGCCACGGTCCGCATTACCGCATCCGCTGCATCAATGAACGGGCGAGTGCCCCACAAGCGATACGAAGCGACCGTCACGCTAGAGGGTCGCTCTCGGAAAGATAAGGATATACAGCTTGCTGATCGCAACATTGACCAGCATCAACAGCAAGATCGCCTCGACCACTGCGGCGTTCACCGAGTTCGCCACTCCAGCCGGACCGCCACGGGTTTCCAATCCCTTGTGACAGCTCACGATTGCGACGATCGCGCCGAACACCATCGCCTTAATCAAGGCCAGGAGGAGATCCTCCGGGGTGGCGAATGCGGCGAACGTCGCGACAAACGACCCGGGCGTCCCGTTCTGCATGTAGACGTTGAACACGTAGCCCGCGATGAATCCGACGAAGCACGTCAAACCGGTCAACGCAATCCCGATCACGATCACCGCGGCGAACCGCGGCACGACCAGGCGCCGGATCACCGATACACCCATCACCTCCATCGCTTCGATCTCTTCGCGCATCGTTCGCGATCCCAGGTCGGCGCTGACCGCCGAGCCCACGGCGGCGGCCAGCAGGATCGCCGCCACCAGCGGTGCCCCCTGGCGCAGTACAAACAGTCCGGTGGCAGCCCCTGACAGCGAGGTGGCCCCGATTTGTCCGGCCAGCAGGCTGAACTGGATTGACAACGTGGCGGCAATCGGGAGCGTCACCAGAAGCGTTGGAACAAAAGCTGTTCCAGCCATGAACGCTGCCTGCTGGACGAATTCGCCGACCATGAAGCGCCCAAGGAGGAGGTCGACGAAGAAATACTGTGCGGTGCGCACACCCAACACCACCTGGCCGCCCATCGTGTGCAGCGACTGCAGCGGATGAGACCGTAGATAGCGGCAACCCCAGTCGCCGA
>Ga0207706_10006627_pt1 | contig 10715 bp, 11 predicted proteins | sample KBSC53metaG_FD_184318 | JGI IMG/M metagenome (GOLD analysis project Ga0207706, IMG submission 184318) | Corn rhizosphere microbial communities from Kellogg Biological Station, Michigan, USA - KBS C5-3 metaG (SPAdes) (version 2) | ecosystem: Host-associated > Plants > Roots > Rhizosphere > Soil ... | reverse complement strand
CCACGAATTATTCGATTGCCTTTTGCGCCGCTTCGGAGCCGAATAATCGAAAAGACGTATCGTTTCCGGGGAGAAGATTGCAATGGATATGAAATTGTCGCCCGAGCAGGCAAAGCTCCGCAGCGCTGCGCGCGAATTGGCGGAGAGCGAATTCGCGCCGAAGGCGGCCGAGATCGATCGCACCGAAGCCTATCCTTACGACAACGTGGCTGCGCTGAAGGCCGCCGGCTTCATGGGCTACACGATTCCGAAATCCTGGGGTGGCCGCGGCGGAAGTTACTTCGAGGCCGCGCTGATCATCGAGGAAATGGCGCGGGTATGCGGCGCTACGGGGCGCATTACGGTCGAGGCCAACATGGGCGCGATCTCCGCGGTCATGCAGTACGGCACCGAGAAGCAGAAGCGGCTCGGAGCCGAGCTGGTTCTTGCCGGCGACAAGCCCGCGATCTGCATCACCGAGCCGGAAGCCGGATCGGCGGCGACCGAGATGACGACGCGCGCAGACAAGCATGGCAACACCTATGTCATCCGAGGCAAGAAGCACTGGATCACGGGCGGCGGGGTCTCCAAACTCCATCTGATCTTCGCGCGGGTATTCGACGAGCGGGGCGAAGAGCAGGGGATCGGCGGCTTCCTCGCACTTGGCGGCACTCCCGGTCTGGTCATCGGCAAGCGCGAACCCGCCATGGGCCTCCGCGGCATCCCCGAAACAGAGATCATCTTCGAGAACCTGGAAATCCCCGAGGATATGCTGGTGCTGCCGCCGCGCGGGCTGCGGCGCGGCTTTGCCGACCTCATCGACGCCTATAACAGCCAGCGGGTCGGCGCCGGAACGGTCGCGCTGGGACTGGCGCAGGGCGCGTTTGAGAAGGCCATGACCTTCGTGAAGGAGCGCAAGCAGTTCGGGCGGCCGATCGCCGAATTCCAGGGCCTGCAGTGGATGCTGGCCGACATGGCGGTGGCGCTCAACGCCGCGCGGCTGTCGCTTCATCAGGCAGCACTTAGCGCCGATCCGTTTCCGGATCCGCTTCTCGCGGCGCAGGCGAAGATCATCGCGTCCGAGACGGCCAACATGGTCACCAACCAGGCGCTCCAGCTGTTCGGCGCCAGGGGCTACTCGCGGGATTATCCGCTCGAACGCATGGTTCGGGATGCCCGCATGTTCACGATTGCCGGCGGCACGGCGCAGGTGCTGAGGACGCTGGTGGCATCCAGGATTCTCGACACAAAAATCCCGCAGACCCGCAACGGATATTTGGAAGCGGTTCAGGCTCCGTCCCTCGCGGCGAAGTAAGCTCTTGCGGCGGTTCACACCGTGGATCAGGGTTGGCGGTTAGCGCCGCATCGCCTTTTGCGGCGGCCCTGCCACTTTCTCGCGCTCGGCGACAGGTGGGCTAAGGACGCGTGCCACGAGTTCGGCTTGCGCTACCTTCTCTCGCAGAGAAATCACTTCCGACATTTTCTGGAAGAGCTGATCCCGCGGGAGGCTACGCTGGTTTCTTGGCTGCTTCATACGCATCCAACTTCATACGCATTCAACGGCTCCGCAAAAAGCCTGCAAAGTGCAGGCCCGGCGTGCGGCACATTTTGGGCGCAAACGAGGCATTTCCATGCTTTCGGCCCAGCGTTACGAAGTTCGCGATGGCCGGCGTCGCCACTAAGGCGACCTTATCATATGTCGGTGGCTATGGCTCGCTCATGTAAGCGGCTCTTCGGCCTGTCACGGCAACAGTTCGAAAGTGTAGCGCGTTTCTGACGCTGCCGGTTTTTCGATAACTGCGATGATGCAGTGCACAACCTTAAATCGGCCCCAATCTTCTTCGCCAATCGTTGACTGGTGGGCAGCGTTCCTGAGTCTCAAAAATCAAAAGAGGACAGACGCGATGGCGAACGCACTACAAATAAACTTTGCTCTCTGGGGGATGATTGGCTGCGCAGCATTCAAGTCTGTGCAGCTCGTCCAATATCTGAACTGATCAAGCAAGTACCATTTTCGCAACCTCAGTTGCGGCCCAACTGAACGCGGAGAGCCAGCCGAGCATCGCGACGGCGGCTGCGGTCAGATAACCGGCTACCAAAACGCGCTGTTTCCATGTGCCGCTGCTGGCGGCAGCTGCTTTAGTGGGCCTGATTTCGGGGCGGATGTGCATGATGCTACTCCCTCGATGCGTCGGGCCATCTTTTGCCTGCGACTAATGGGTGCGATACGCGTCCAGCGCGTGAGCGGCGAAGATCACAACGCTAATGAGCGTGAGAATACCTGCTGTTGCCTCCATCATTGCTCGACCTCCCGCTGACCCATTGCGGCGAGGTAATTGCTGCGTGACTGGTTCCAAATCAATTCGAACAAAAACTGCATTTTGGTCATCCCCTGCTTGATGGAGATGAGGATACCCAGCCCTTTGTTTCAGGGTGGTTTCGTCGGCTCCGGAAAACGGTTTCGTCCCACGGACCGGCTGCTCGAAGGTGACGCCTTCGGGATCGTTCTCAAACAACGGCGCCAGCCGGGGGGATAGGCTGGGGCGGATATCCCATGTACCGGTGCCGCGTCCATCCCGCGGTGGCCGCCACCAGCGGTTCCAGCTTTAACCTCCAGCCGCGGCATCAATACTAACAGGCGAATTTCGTTGCTCTGGACCTCTGAGCCAATAGCCTGCAGTCGCCGGACGCGGGGCATATCCACCGCTCGATGCCGGCGACTTCAATACCTGCATTGATGTCCGATCAGGCGAACTGCGAAACATGCTCTTTCAGGACTGGCATCGCATGACGACCGCGAACAATCACCCGGAGACGTGGAGCTCAAAGCCCGCAGGGGCGGAATTTTGGCACCCCTGGACCGTGATCATTCCGAGGCGATCAATTGCCGGCCGCCTGGTGCGCGGGCGCGTGTGGCGCCGACATGACGGGCGTCGCTGGCGGTATAAAGAGTTTGTCGACAACCATCAGGGGCGGGATGGCACCGGGTCCTAGTAACGATCGGCGACTAGTTGGCCGGACGCGCATCGAGAAAGGCGCCCTGCTTTTCTTCAAGGGCCAGCTCGGGGTCCGCGCCTGCGACGTCACCGATGTGACGAATCGTGGCGCAGGAATTCGGACGCACGATTTGTCCGTGCTGCCGACCAGCTTCGAGCTGACCTTCGATAATTTTCGCACCGTCCGAAAATGCCGCCTGATTTGGCGTGAAGGTGATTTCCTCGGCTTGGCTTTCGAGAGCTAGCGGCACACTGGACGCCTTGCTCGACCGATTGCGACCGCTATGCATCGCCCGAAATCTGGCGGCGCAGTCATGACAATCGACACGCCCCATGTTTCCGCGCGGTGCGGAGCCCCAGGATTAGCCAATCTGCCGTCGGATGATCTTCCCCCGGGCAGTTCTTCCAATCGCTGGGAGGGGCCCGCAAGGCCGCCAGGGGCGAAAACAGAACGCCTTATCGACTGGCTCGATTCCACGATTGACGAGGGGAGGGAGTAGACGGCTGGGCGACCCGGCAGAAGACGGCGGCGACTACGAGCCGCGGGCTGGAAGCACCGAAGCCATGAAGCCAACGGCGGTGGGGCGGCCCCTGAAGCGCGGAACGAGCGAGACAGCCCGCCGGTTTACGCCGGCGAAGTCCCGGGTCGGTTTCTCCGGTCCGGGATCTTGGCGCGGGTATTGCTATGCACCCTCTACAGGCCGCCAAGTTTTCAAGGTGTGCCAAACTCGACCATTTGGACGTCACAATATGAAACACCAGCGCCATCTTGGGAGTCTCAACGCCGTACGGGAGGCGACCCAAGTAACCAACTTGATTGCCGACCTCTCCCGGATCGTCGATCTCCTTAACGCAGATATTGCCGCCAGAGAACAGGAAGCCGGAGTCACCGATCCTGCGCGCCCGGAATACCCCGGCCTTGCCAGAGAACTGAGAGCGCGCCGGGACAATCTGCTGGAAACGATCGACGCACTCCGGCAGCGAGATAGCAAAGCCCGATATTAAAGAGCGTTTACAACACTTGATAGTACATGGCTTTTTGCGAATAAGCGCGCATCTCACCACCAGCGGGTTCTTCTGGAGCCGAGGGCTGTTCTTCCGACCCGACTTTGTTCGACGGTCCCGCAATTTCAGCACGTGATGTCTTGAAATTATCGAGTGCTGTCGCGAGACTATCCAGACGCGCGGCAGGCGCGCGCCTGGCTGGTCCATTGTTATTTTCCCGCTCCGCTCGTTCGCCGGATAGACGGGCAGCTAAGGCCTTCTTGTTTCGTCCTGTAGTGCCGGCGATGTCCCGGGCTTTGAGGGCAGGGTAGATAATAAAGACCAATATTCTTTAATCGAGGAACAGCGAGGAACAGGCGGCAGCGCTCGCTGTGTGCGATTGGAGGCGAACAAAAATGAACTTGGTAGAGTAAGCCATAAGTCAATGCAAAAGATCACCACGCTGCCTGCTTTGTGTGTTGTGTCAGCCATGCTCTTGGCGGAGGTGCCGGCGTTCGCCCAGGACCCGGCGGCCGTTCCGACTGACGCCGCACCGCAGAGTGGACGAGAAGTCTCAATCCTTGCGAAAGAAACCAAGGGGAGCCCGCAAAAGCCCGCAGAAGCTGCGCGGGATAACGACACCCAGGAGTCGCTGTGCCTAATGATCGAATCGGCGGCCAGAGCAAATGAACTGCCGCTTGAGTTTTTCGCACGCGTAATTTGGCAGGAAAGCCGTTTTCAATCGGACGCGGTGGGTCCGGTGACACGCAGTGGCAAGCGCGCGCAGGGCATCGCCCAGTTCATGCCGGGCACCGCGAGCGAACGGCGTTTGCTCGATCCGTTCGATCCAGTGCAGGCGCTGCCGAAATCGGCCGAGTTTCTCAACGAGCTTCGAGGTCAGTTCGGCAATCTCGGTCTGGCCGCGGCGGCCTACAACGCCGGGCCGAAGCGGGTGCAGGACTGGCTGGCCGGCATCGGCGCCATGCCGCAGGAGACGCGCAACTACGTCTTCGCCATTACCGGTACCAGCGTCGAGGATTGGGCGGCGGCCGGCAAGAATACAAAGATCTCTGATAGCGCACCGCACACTGGTTGTCGCGAGCTGATTGCGTTGCTCAAACGCGGACCCAATCGTTTTGTCGCTCAGCTTGAAAACGGGGTAAGACGCGCGGCCCTCAAGCTATGGGGCGTGCAGGTTGCCGCTGGCTTCAATCGCGATCACGCACTCGCGCAGTATGCGCTCGCAATGAAGGGGGTGAGCACCATCATCGGCCATCAGGACGACCCGAGTTTCCAGCCCATGCTGTTTCGCAGCCGTGGCACTAGTTCCTTCTACCAAGTTCGGATCGGCACCGACCGGCGCCGTGAGGCCGACAACCTTTGCGGACGCATCCGCCGTGCCGGCGGCGCTTGTCTGGTAAAGCGAAGCAGGGGTGGGACGGGCTAGGCTAGGCATGTTACGCAACAAGCCCAGCCGTGCAGATTTGCCGACTTTTCCCAACGAACAATCGCGGCCATCGGGCTAACACGCGCTTGTCGGCGCACTGCGCCCCTGATCATCAATACCTGGCGGGGCAACGCAAACGGCGCGGCGGCAGCGGAGTCGTTGAGGGATAGCGCAGTATCCTCAACGGGTCCGTTCGCCTCCGCCGTGATTTTAGATCGCACCAACTATTCGCAATAAGGAAAATGCGGCATCCATTTCTCAAATGGATGCCCGATAGCCTAAGATTGCAAGCTAGTTCGAGTGCGATCATCTCTGGGTGTGCCGCGGTCGGCAACTGGTGCTTTGTCCAGGCGCCACTTCAACGATTTTTCGATGCGCTCAACGTCTCCTTTTAACCGCTTTACTTCGAAATAGGCCTTCGCGAAGTTGCACTTGGCAGCCCGTGCCGTTGCGGTGGTTTTACGCATGTCCAACCCTCCACTCCTGCAACAGCCTACAATCAAGATTTTTCGAGTGTAAGCTGCAATTGCTAATTCCTTCAGGTTCCCAAACCGGAACATCCGCGAGCGGAAAATACTCTAGGTGTGAAAATCAACGGGTAGATCAAGGCGAGCCGCTGTCATCGCGCCGCCGTTTACGGCGCGCAATTCTGCCACCCCAGGCTGAAGGCCATTCCGCTGGGTGGACCAGCAAAGGCCAGTGTTCTCCCGGGCTTTCTAGGGGGCAGGTTCCTGTGTATGCACAGACGCGGAACGGAAGTACTGTTTACCGTTCGGGGCAGGATTCTTGTCCCTGCATTTACGTTAACCATCCAAAGATGCTGAATCAGCCGTTTCTAGATTGATGGAGGCCAGACGTGGCTCTAATATTCTTGTTTGCCCGTGCAACGATTGACTAGCACATAGCAAAGCATTTTGGTGAACGAGCAGGCGTTCATGCGCCACACGATCGATACCGCGCCGAGAAATGGGGAGTTTGTCATCATCGTAGATGATGCAAGCAACCGCTTCGATATCGCTCAATGGTTGGTATCGCGGGAGTGGGTTCGGGAAGATGGTAAGCCAAGCCAAATCACGCCTTCCCACTGGAGCCCCATTGCGACTGGAGAAAATCGGCCTTTTAGCCTGAATGCAGTCAAGGCGCCGCAGCAGGACGAGCCGATTCCTGTCCCCTCAAGGGATGAGGCGCCACATGAGCCATCTACGGATGACTTTGTTCCCGCTCATATCGCAAGTGCGCCTGCAATCGTTCCACATGTCGAGTCGCAAACAGCGGCAGTTCCACGGCCGCGGCGATTTGTGACTTCAATAGCCGTGGCCCTTGTGGCGGCATTGCTAATCGGCTTGTCTTTCCATGCCGAGTTGGAATCCCTTCTGGCAAGATATCCAAGCCTTCAGACTACTTTCGAAAAGCAGATCCAGCAGGCGAGCCAGGAAGCGCATCAGCCTCAGGTCGAACCCAATCCGGCCGGAGTGCCGCTCAACGCGCGGAGCGGGGCCCCCGTTCCGGAAGCACAACCACTCTCAGTGAGTAGTGAGCGTCACAACGCTTTGGCGAATGAGCTTGCTGAGGCCCGCCGCAGTCTCGATGCGATCAATCTTCAGCTTCGTTTAGAGGCCGCTAAAGCGCAATCATTTGAACAGCAGCTGCAAAGGGAGCAGGAGCGTACCGCGGCGTTAACAAGTGAACTGGCGGAGGTGCGGCGCGACTTTGATACGAGGATGACATCATCGAGCAAGGCGAGTGAGGAGGCAGTACAGTCCGCGCGAATGCAGGAAGCTATGACAGCCGCCTTGCAGCGATCTTTCGAGGAAGAACGCAGTCGCAGCGCAGCGCTGGCGAGCGAGCTTGCGACGGCACGCCGCGACCTCGGAACGAGAGCAGCGTCCTCGAGCAATGCGGTCGATGAACTGGCACAACTAAGAAAAACGACGGAAGGCACAACGGCAGAGTTACGGCAATCCTTGCAGCAGGAGCGAGAAAAAGTTTCTGCGCTGGCGAGCGAGCTTGCGACGGCACGCCGCGACCTCGAAACGAGAGCTGCGGCCTCGAGCAACGCGGTCGAGGAGCTGGCACAACTAAGAAAAACGACGGAAGCCACAACGGCAGAGTTACGGCAATCCTTGCAGCAGGAGCGAGAAAAAGTTGCTGCGCTGGCTCCGGACCTTGAATCCACAAAGCGCATGAGCGGAGCACTCCAGTCGCCCGGTCCCACCTCGAGCGGCGAAAATGGTCAGACAAAGCCGGTTGCGGCTGAGCGGCCTGTGACCCCGGCGGTGCAAGGCGATCCGGAAGCGGTGGGATTGATGGCGCGCGCGAAAGTGTTGCTTGCTCAGGGAAATATCGGTGCGGCGCGTATCGTGCTTGAGCGAGCTGTTGAGATGGGCAGCGCCGAAGCAAGCTTTGCGCTCGCGGAAACGTATGATCCACGCATTCTTTCCAGCTGGGGAACCTACGGGACGCGCGGTGACACGTCGAAGGCGCGTGAACTTTATGCAAAGGCTTTGGCTGGCGGCATTCAACGAGCAAAGGATCGTTTCGACGCGTTGCGTCAATGAAAATTGTTTCTTCAATAATGTTATTTCACGGCATTCGTGACGACTCGACTGAGCCGGCCGAGGTCACCCTTCACTAAACAAACATTCTGATCGCCGCTTTCCGGCACGATCGAAGGCGTCGAATTTCTCCGCATCAGCGCGCCGTGATCGTCGCCCGCCATGCCATCACCTTCTCGTTATCGCCGGCGAGCTACCTGCAGAATCTCAAGGCAAAATGAACGATAAATCGCGCGCTTCTGAAAGTCTCGGCTTGAAACTGATGTATGTTGAGACCAGCTTTTCAGGACGATGATATGATTTTATTGACGAACAACAGGAATTCTCCTGACTCTCCGATGGTGACGCCAATTTCGTTTTTTCTGGTGCGGGCAACGCGGCCTGATAACGACGGGAAAAACCGGTGACCACTCTCCAGGCCGTGCTCTTCGGTATCATGCTGTCATGGACGCCATGCTTGCTGGCTTTTGCTTGGATACTTTGGCGTGCGCCACATGCGCCGGGTGAGATCCATCACCAGTCGCGCGTCGTCAGACCGACAGGTCCAATCCAGTATCGCCGAAATAAATCAGCGCGCAGGCGGTTCAGTGCGTATCTTTGCGGCGGATGAGGCTGAACTGCGTCCGCGAGCGGATAACAGAGCTGGCCCATTGTGGTCGCTGCAATAGATCTGCAGTTGGCGAGGGCTGGACCGTCGCATTTGACCTTGGGTGATCTTCTGCTGACGCTACAGAGTCAGGTGCCAGTCCGATATGCGTCGATGGGGTGAGCGGCGAAGGTCACAACGCTTACCAGGGCCGTAATCGTCATTGAGACTTCGAATCATAGCGCGACCTCGCGCGCGGCGATTGCGACGAGATCGAGGTGTCGGGGATCGCCGCCAGGCACTCCCGCGTCACGTCGTCGACGACATTCAGGATCCGGAAGCGGCGGCCGCGAGGCAAAGTTCGTTCAAAATGGGATCGGCATGCGAATACTTGTCGTGGCGGCGGTAGCTGCCTCCGTTATCACGTCCGCATTTGCGCAGACGCAGCCTACGTGGTCATCTGCCTATAACGACCGTTCCACATGCTACTAGGGCTGCTAAGCAGCAGCCCTAGAGGAAGGATTTCTTTACTGCACCACGGTCACCAGCGGCGAAAGCGAACCGATAAAAACCGCCGCGGGATCTGAATTGCGATGCTATTTCGACGATCAAGCTGCCGCGAGAACGCTATTGCTCCGCTTGCGTCGATACCCCAAGAAGCCAAGGATTCCGAGGCCGAGAATCATCATTCCCCATGTTGATGGCAGCGGAGTTGCGGCAACGGGGACGGCGGAGATACCGCCAATTGAATTTTGCCTCGAGTTGAAAAGGTCAGTGAAAGCGTAGTTCAGACCAAAGGTACCCAGCGACATGCTGATTCCGTTTGATAAGCCCACATAGAGGATGCTTACCAGACTACCATTGTTAAAAGTAACGCTTGCGTCGAAGAGATCATTGGCCAGCGAAAAATTACTTCCACCGATCGAAAAGCTCAGTGATGTAAGAGCGCCACCTTCGGTAAAGGTGCTTATACCGCTGGCCGCAACAGGACCGTTAATAGTGAACGTCCCGGTCCCGACTGCAGGTCCCATAGTGGGATTCAACGACAGATCGTAGGTTAGAGCTTGCGCATTACCCGCTGAAAGCAGGGTAACTATGATCGCCACCAGCCCAAAAGACTTAAACATTGCCATTTTCTTTCGCCCGCTATTTAATTTATATATTATTTATCGATAAAAATGGCATGGGTCAATCCGTCAACCGAGGTTTTCCAGATAAATTAATCCGAAATGATAATGAGTTGGCGGCAGCTTCAATCAGTGCGTGTCGGCGGCGTCCTTGAGGTGCGGTAGAATGTCGCGCCATTCGCAGTTGGAAGGCGATAGAGCGGCACAGCCGCATTATGCCAGCGGCTGGGGCCTTCCCCAGGGCGCAGTAGCCAGTGACCGTCCTCCGCCCTCATGTCGGAGGGCCGGCCAAGCACCACAGGGGGCGGCAGGTCGAAGGAGGATCGCCTCTTTGGCAGACGCGTCGGCCGTCAGAACGGCCCGGAGCGCGGGAAGAGGGCCGGCATGTGCATCGGAGGCAAGATCGAGCTAGTTGGAGGTGACTTTGCCCTTTACATCGAGGGTCACATCCACCTGAAGCCCATCCTTCGACGCTTTGGCGTGCCAAACCCCTGCGGCGTCCTTGCGCAGCCCAGAAACACTTGAAAACCCGTTCGCCTCAATCTGCGCCTTCGCTTGATCTTTGGTGATGGCGCGGACATCGGCTTGTGGTGTTGCAGCGGCTGATGGCGAGGGTGCCGGCGAAATTTGGGAGCTGGGCGTGATCGTCGTGGAGCAGGGTACGCCGGGCGCGGCTGCATCGTAACATGGATTTCGGGGAGACTTTGCAGCGTAACAAGGACTGGTCGGGTTGGTTGAAGCGCACGGAGCGTTGGGACTTGTCGAAGAAGAAAACGGGACGGTTGGGGTGGTCGAGGAGGCGGACGGATTCGTACGGGTCGTTTGTGCGAATGCGCAGCCGAAGGTCAATGAAAAGGCGGCGGTGGCAGCAAGAATCTTGTGCATGTTCACCCGCAGCACCAATGGCCGCCCTGTCCGCCGGATGAGATCCGATCTCAACGATCTCGGTTCATCTCTTGATGTAAGTACCGAACGCTTCCGCTTCATTATCGCCTCCCATTCCCTAGTGACCGGCTTACGCGGTCTGTGCGCGCAAGCAAC
>Ga0207706_10006625_pt1 | contig 10719 bp, 12 predicted proteins | sample KBSC53metaG_FD_184318 | JGI IMG/M metagenome (GOLD analysis project Ga0207706, IMG submission 184318) | Corn rhizosphere microbial communities from Kellogg Biological Station, Michigan, USA - KBS C5-3 metaG (SPAdes) (version 2) | ecosystem: Host-associated > Plants > Roots > Rhizosphere > Soil ... | reverse complement strand
ACGATCAAGGCCTTCAGCCATATCGAAGGAGCAGTAATCGGGGCACGGTCCGTAATCGGCCCGTTCGCAAGGATCCGGCCCGGAACCAGCCTCGGCGACGAGACCAAGGTCGGTAATTTCGTCGAGCTGAAGAAGGCCAGGGTCGGCCGCGGAGCGAAGGTGAACCACCTGTCCTATGTCGGCGACGCGGACATCGGCGAGCAGGCGAACATCGGCGCGGGGACGATCACCTGCAATTACGACGGCTTCGGCAAGTACCGCACGGAGATCGGCGCGGGGGCATTCATCGGGTCGAACACCGCGCTCGTCGCGCCTGTCAGGATCGGCGAGGGCGCGATCGTCGGCGCCGGCTCCGTGATCACAAAAGACGTCGAGCCGGATAGCCTCGCGATCGAGCGGAGCGAGCAGAAGGGCATAGCCGGCTGGGCCCGACGCTTCCGCGAGCGAATGACCAGGAAAGCCGCCGAATAACATGTGCGGAATTGTCGGAATCGTTGGCAAGGCCGAGGTCGCGGGGCGCCTGTTCGACGGGCTCAAGCGGCTCGAATATCGCGGTTATGACTCCGCCGGCATCTGCACGATCGAGAATGGCGCATTCGAGCGGCGCAGGGCCGAGGGGAAGCTCGAGAATCTCAAGCGTGAGCTCGAAGCCGATCCGCTCGGCGGCGTCGTCGGGATCGCGCATACGCGCTGGGCAACGCACGGCGCGCCAACCGTGAGCAACGCCCATCCGCATATCGTCGGGCCGGTCGCCCTAGTCCACAACGGCATCATCGAGAATTTCAAGCCGCTCCGCGACGAGCTGATCGCGCAAGGGCGGAAGTTCGAGTCCGAGACCGACACGGAGGTCGTCGGACATCTCGTCGCGTGCGAAGTCGAGAACGGCCAGTCTCCGGAAGACGCCGTCGCGGCAGTGCTTCCCCGGCTCCTGGGCGCGTTCGCCATCGCCTTCCTGTTCCGCGACCACCCGGACCTGATCATCGGTGCCCGAATGGGTGCGCCGCTGACTGTGGGCTACGGTGACGGCGAGAATTATCTCGGCTCCGACGCCATCGCGGTCGCTCCCTGGACGCAACGAATTGCGTACCTCGAAGAGGGCGACTGGGCCGCGGTCCGGCGCGACACGATCAAGATATTCGATCGTGACAACGCGGTGGTCGAGCGGGAGATCGTGGAGTCGGGGGCCTCCTCCGCGCCGGTCGAGAAGGGCAATTATGCCCATTACATGCAGAAGGAGATTTTCGAGCAGCCCGTCGTGGTTGCGCAGACTCTCCAAAGCTACGTCCGCCCGTTCGAAGGCGAAGTCGCGCTGCCCGATATCGACTTCGACCTTGCCGCAATCGACCGCCTGACCATCGTCGCCTGCGGAACGAGCTATTACGCCGGGCTCGTCGCGAAATATTGGATCGAGCAGTTCGCGCGCGTTCCGGTCGACATCGATGTCGCATCGGAGTTCAGATACCGCGACCCGATCCTGGAGCCGGGCGGCCTGGCGCTGTTCGTCAGCCAGTCGGGCGAAACCGCCGATACGCTCGCCGCTCTCCGCCACGCGAAGGAGCAGCGGCAGAGCATCGCGGTCGTCGTCAACGTCCCGACCAGCTCGATGGCGCGCGAGGCTGATCTCCTGCTGCCGACCCATGCGGGGCCCGAGGTGGGGGTGGCTTCGACCAAGGCCTTCACCTGCCAACTCGCGGTCCTTGCGGCGCTTGCGGCGAACCTCGCCTGTGCTCGCGGAGTGCTGGGGCGCGAGGACGAAAAGGGCATCGTGGCTCATCTCCAGGAGGCTCCCGCTGCGCTGAACGCCGCGCTCGGCCACGACGACGACATCGCGGCCATGGCGCACCTCATCGTTCCGGCTCGGGACGTGCTCTACCTCGGGCGCGGACCCTATTATCCGATGGCGCTCGAAGGCGCTCTAAAGCTCAAGGAAATCAGCTACATCCACGCGGAAGGTTATGCCGCTGGCGAAATGAAGCACGGACCGATCGCGCTCATCGACGACAATGTGCCGGTGATTGTCCTGGCGCCGTCAGGGCCTTTGTTCGAAAAGACCGTCAGCAACATGCAGGAGGTCCGCGCGCGCGGCGGCAAGATCGTCCTGATCAGTGACGCGAAAGGTCTCGAGGAAGCGGGGGAGGGGTGCCTGGCGACCATCGAGATGCCCGAGGTCCATCCGCTGATCGCCCCGATCGTCTATGCGGTGCCCGTCCAGCTTCTCGCCTATCACACGGCGGTTTTGAAAGGCACGGACGTCGACCAGCCCCGCAACCTCGCGAAGAGCGTCACGGTGGAATAATCAGGCGGCCGCCTGCTTTGCTTCCAGGTCGCGGACATGGCGGCTCAAGCGCTCGTAGAGAAAGTCGATGACGGCGCGGACTCGTGGCGTGTGGCGGACGCGCTCGTGCGTGAGAAGCCACAGGATGCGGCCGTGGCCGGTCCGCGGGTCGATGCACCTCAAGAGTTCGGGATCGCTATCCGCGACCACACAGGGAAGCACCGCTATCCCGAAGCCTGAGCGCACCGCCGACAGCAGGCCCGTCGAGGTCGCGTGGTGCATCGCCACCTGCTCTTCGAGGCCAAGGCTCTTCAGCCACGCCTCATAGTGGCGCCACAAATTGCCGCCGCCTCCGCCAACGATCGGGTGGTGCTTCAGCTCGTCGAGGCTGGTGGGAGCGCTATTGCGACTGGCGTAGTCCTGGCTGCAGTAAAGCGTCCAATCGTCGACGCAGAGCCGCCGTCCCACGAGCCCGGCAGGCTGCTCCGATGAGCTGCTTCGGAGCGCAATGTCCGCTGCGCCGCTGCCCAGGTCGACCACCTTCTGCGACGTGTCGAGCTCGATGACGATTTCGGGGTGCCGTTCGTGGAGCTCACGGAGAATCGGCGCGAGCAATCCCTGGGCGTAGATTTCCTCCGTGGTGAGCTTCACGGTCCCCTTGAGGTCGCGCGCCTGACCGCTCGCAGCCTCGACGAAGCGATTCGCGGAGAGCTCCACGTCCTCGGCGCGAGACAACAGTTCCTGGCCGGCCGGCGTCAACACGTAGCCGGCTTGTCTCTTTTCGAAGATCGGGAAGCCGACTGCCCGCTCGAGCGCTGCGATTCGCCGGGCGACGGTCGTCTGGCTTACGCGAATCGCGCGACTGGCGGACAAGGTACTGCCCTCGCGCGCTACGGCGACGAAATAGCGAAGGTCGTTCCAGTCGAGCATCGCGGCCGGATCTAGCGCCATATTGCCCGCCCATCGTTCTGCAAATCTGCAGAATGATAGCACGACATCGTTGCTCACGTAAGTTGCGATTTGAGACTAGATGGAAGGTCGCATTCGAACAGGAGGATGTGACCATGAAACGGACCCTCAAGATCATCGCCATCTCGGCGCTCGCCACCGCGGCCTTCATCAAGGGTGTTCCGGCACTTGCGGAACCGGTGGAGTCGACGAATTTCACGATTGTCTCCACCTCGGACCTCGACCTCGCGAGCAAGACGGGTCAGCAGCGTCTCGAGCAGCGGCTCGTCGTGGCCGCTCACGAGGTCTGCGACACCGCTTCCGCAGTCGATCTCAGGGCGACCAACGCGGAGCGCGATTGCCGAGCCGCGGTTCTTGCCGCAGCCCGCGACAGGGCTCGCGCGATCGTGGCGTCGAATGACCGTGGCAGCATCACGGTCGCAGTGAAGTACTGAGGATTAGGACGCCGCCGCTCCTCCCTTGGCGGCGCCTCCTTGCAAAACGCTGGCAATCTCAAAGGCTTCCTGTATCCTCCATGCCGGGGTGGAGGTTCGTAATGGGTTGCGCGCAGCCGCTCAGGCTCCAGGGCACCGACCGCGAGCGGCAGTATATCTCCGACTATTGGCGCGACGGCTATGCCGTCATCCGCCGGCTGTTTTCGCCCGGTGAGATTGCCGAGATTGCTGCCGCGGCCGACCAGCTTAATGACGAAGGCGTCCGCCACGGCCGAAGCTTTCGGCATGGCAACCTCTTCTACAATGTCGCGTCCGGTTCGGATGGCGAGCCGAATGTCCGGATGGTGCAATGGCCGTCCTATCACCAGCGCGTCCTCGATAGCGTGCGCCTCGACCATCGATTCGCGGAATTGATCGAGCCGCTGCTCGGGTCCAACACGAAGCAGATCATCAACCAGCTTCACTGGAAGGCGCCGGGTTCGCTCGGCGATTTCGCCTGGCACCAGGACAGCCGCTCCCGGCGGCCTGCGTGGGCCTATCGAAACCTCGCCAATAGCTATGTGCAGACGGGGCTGGCGATCGACCCGCACGATCCGGAAGCGGGCGGGATGCGATTCATACCGGGGAGCCATCTGCGAGGCGATCTTGGAATGGATTGCTCGAAAAGGGCGCTCGGCACTCCACTGCTCGACGAGGCGCTCGAGGCCGTCGGCCTATCAGCGGCCGACGCGATCGACCTTGTCCTCGAGCCCGGCGATCTTGCTCTGTGGAGCCCCTATCTGGTCCACGGCTCCGGCGAGAATTGTTCGAGTCACAAGCGCCGTTTCTACATCAACGGCTACGTCCGGGCGGAGGATTGCGATCGGGGAGAATGGGCCTTCCGCGCTGGGCGGCCGGTGCCGCTCGGTGCCGCGCAGGCGCTCGTCCACTACGAAGAGCTTCGCGAACGGCCCGAACCGCACTACGTCTAGCCGAATGAAGGTCAGCGGCGGATGTCATTGCGGAGCGGTGCGGTTCGAGGCGCAGGTGCCCGATCCGCCCCTTTCAGCGCTCGATTGCAATTGCTCCGTATGCCGCATGACCGGCTTCCTGCACGTCGTCGTGCAGCATGAGGAATTCGAACTTATTTCCGGCCGCGACGACCTCGAGAGCTACCGCTTCGGGACAGGCACGGCCGAGCATCTCTTCTGCCGGCACTGCGGAGTGAAGAGCTTTTACCAGCCGCGGTCGCATCCGGACTGCTGGAGCGTCAACGCCCATTGCCTGGACGAGGAGCCAGAGCTTTCGGTCGAGCAGTTCGACGGACGAAACTGGTCGGCGGCGAAAGCGAAACTCGACGCGCAACAGTAGCGCGGCTAGGCGGCAGCGATGCACCGCCCGCTTCGCCTGACCATCGACCGGACCGCGATCCAGGAGAATTGGCGCTGGCTGCAGGATCGAGCGGGCGTTCCGGCAGGCGCGGCGGTCAAGGCCAACGGTTATGGGCTGGGAGCCCGCGACACCGCGCGGGCCCTCTACGAAGCGGGCTGCCGCGATTTCTTCGTTTCGACCTGGGCCGAAGCCGAGGCGCTCGGGCCGCTTCCGCTCGGCGCCAGCGTCGTGGTCTTGCACGGCGTCGGGCCGAAGGACGGAGCGGCGGCTCTGGGTTCGTCCGCCCGCCCCTGCCTCAACACGATCGAGCAGGTTGCGCGCTGGAAGGAGATCGCGCCCGAGCGGCCGTGCGACGTGATGGTCGATACCGGCATGAATCGTCTTGGACTGAGGCCAGGCGAATCGGCCGTCCTCGACGGCCTCGCGATCGACACGCTTCACAGCCATCTCGCCTGCGCCGACGAAGATTCGGAGATGAACGCGCGGCAGCTCCAGGCCTTCCGCGCCGTCGCCGCCCAAATCCCGGCGACGCGATACAGCATGGCCAACTCCGCGGGCATTTGCCTTGGTCGCGATTACAGCTTCGACCTCGTTCGCCCCGGCCTGTCGCTCTACGGCGGCATTCCGCGGGTGGAAGCGGAGGGAAATATCCGCCAGGTCGCGCGGGTCGACGCGGAAATCGTCCAGCGCCGAACGATTCCAGCCGGTGAAAGCTGCGGCTATGGCGCGACCTTTGCCGCGGGGGCCACCACGGAGGCCGCAATCCTCAACATCGGTTACGCCGACGGTTATTTGCGCGGCTTTTCCTCGCGCGGATCGGCTTTCGCCGGGGAATTCGCGCTGCCAGTTCTCGGCCGGGTTTCGATGGATCTGATCGCGGTGAACGTGAATGCGGCGCCTCAGCTGACGGAAGGCGACTGGGTTGAGCTGGACTACGATCTTCCGACAGCGTCTCAGGCTTCGGGGCTTACGCAGTATGAGCTGCTGACGACCCTGGGCTCGCGCTTCGAGCGGATTTGGATTTAGGAGGCGGGGTCTTCGGCTTGTAGCGGCAAAGGTCCGCGACTACGCAGCGCCAGCATTCCGGCGTCCGCGCCTTGCAGGTGTAGCGGCCGTGAAGGATCAGCCAGTGGTGGGCGTCGCGCCGAAAGGGCTGGGGCACGATCTTTTCCAGCTTCGCTTCGACCTCGTCGGGAGTCTTTCCAGGAGCGAGGCCGGTTCGATTGGAGACTCGGAAAACATGCGTGTCGACCGCGAAGGTCTCGTCGCCGAAAGCGGTGTTGAGGACGACGTTCGCGGTCTTGCGGCCGACGCCCGGCAGCGACTGAAGTTCCTCGCGGGTTCGCGGCACTTCTCCGCCGAAATCGCGGATCAGGGCATCGGAAAGCGCCACGACGTTCCTGGCCTTGGTGTTGAACAGGCCGATCGTCTTGATCGCGTCGCGGAGCTCGTCCTCGCCGAGCGCAACCATCTGCTTTGGAGTCTTCACCTTCGCAAACAGCGGCTTGCAAGCGATGTTGACGCTCGCGTCGGTCGCCTGGGCGGAGAGGACGACGGCGACGAGAAGCTGATACGCATTGCCGGATTCGAGCTCGGTCGTCGGTGAAGGATTGTCCTCCGCGAGCCGGCGGAAGAATTCGAAGACGTCGTCTTTCTTCACAAATCGCCGATGACGTCGCGCATCGAATAGAGGCCGGCGGCCCTACCGGCTAGGAAGCGCGCCGCGGCGAGGGCTCCGCGAGCGAAGATCATCCGGTTCTCGGCGCGGTGGGAAAGGATGAGCCGCTCGTCGCGCCCGGCGAAGATCACGTCATGTTCGCCGGCGACAGTTCCGCCACGAAGCGAAGCGAAGCCGATCGCGCCTTGCTCGCGCTTAAGGCCGGTTCCCTCGCGACCGCGTTCGGCCTCGAGTGGAGCTCCACGGCCAGACGCGGCTGCCTCGCCGAGCGCGAGTGCCGTCCCCGAAGGTGCATCGGCTTTCATCCGGTGGTGCATCTCGACGATTTCGATGTCCCAGTCGGGCCCGAGCGCCTTGGCTGTCCGCTCGACCAGGTCGGAAAGGACGGCAACGCCGACGGACGTGTTCGCGGCGCGAAGGACAGCGACAGTCTTTGCAGCCGCGGCAATCTGCTCGTCCGCCTCGGCGCCGAGACCGGTGGTTCCAACGAGGATGGGCGTGCCCGCCGAAACCGCACGACCAAGGCTATCCTTGAGTGCCGCTGGAGCCGAGAAATCGACCAGCACGTCTCCGCCGTCGGCGACGATCTCGAACCCATCACTTTCGGCAGCTGCGGCGGCGATCGCTTTGCCCATGCGTCCGTCAGGCGCGAACAGATTGATGCGAATTGCGCTCATCGCGCGGTTGTTAGCCGAGCCGTTCCTGCAGGGCCAGCGCCGCCGCCGGGGCCTTCACCTTGGCGCCGTTGATCATGAACACATAAGCGTCGCGGCCAGCTTCGGCCCAGCGCTCAACGCGTTTCGCTAGCTCGTCCAGCCTGGCGCCCGGATAGCCCGTCGGCTCATCCTCCTTCATGCATTGGAGCCGAGCATAGGCAAAGCTGGCAGTGTCGGCTTCGATGCAGGGGAACTCTTCGTCGTCGCCGAATACGACGGCGACATCATTCTTCCGGCAAAGCTCGAAGAACCGATCGTCGCGGAAGCTGACGTGACGCGGCTCGATCGCATGGCGAAGCGGCATTCCGTCCAGGTCGCGAGGGAGCACGTCGAAAAAGCCCGCGATGTCCTCCGCGTCGAACTGCCGTCTCGCAGCGAGCATCCAGAGCACTGGCCCCAGCTTGTCGCCAAGAGCGGCCATGCCCTGCGCGAAATAGGTCCTCACGCCCTCAGCCGCGTCGGCGAGCTTGGGCCGGGTCACGCAAAAGCGTGAACCCTTTACCGCGAACTGAAATCCGTCGGGCGCCTCATCGCCCCAGGCCTTCCAGCTCTTCGGGCTCTGGCGCCCGTAGAAGGTCGCGTTGATCTCGATCGCGCCAAACTGGCGTGAGGCATATTCGAGCTCTCGCCGTTGCGGCAGGTCGGGCGGATAGAACGTCCCTCGCCAAGGTGGGTAGGTCCATCCGCCGATCCCGATACGAATGCGTCCGCGCGCCATCTGCCGACAATGCCGCCGGCGGAAGCGCGGTTCCCGTTACTTGCCGGTTGGCGTTCCGGCAGGAGCGTCCTGCGGAGGCGTTGTCGTCGCCGTGTCCGGCGAGGCCGGCGCTTCCGGGGCCGCAGCCTGGGTTGCCAGGTCATTCAGCCTGGTCGTGGTGATGCCCAGAACCGCGCCTTTGTCGCTGCCGCTCACTCCATTGCGCGGGATTCGGACCGACTGGCCGTTGGCAAGCTTGATCTTCACCAGATCCTGGTCGATTTCCTCGATCGTTCCGGCAAGGGTCCCGTCGCTGCCATAGACAGACGCGCCAGGGGCAACTGCTGCACTCGCGGCAGCCATCGCCTGCTCGGTCGCCGCTTCGAGCTGCGCCGCGGTCATCCCGAACAGCAGCTTGCCGTCATTCGCGGTGAACGACGTCATTGGCAGCTGAACTTCGTGCTTGTCCGTCTTCAGGATCAGGTTCGCGCCGCTGATGCCGGTAACGAGCCCGACCTTGCCGCCACTCGGATCGACGACCTGCATCCCGGGATGGACCTCGGCGGGAGTGGCCGCGAGCGCTGCTGAAAATGAGATAGGCGCCACAGCAAGGGCAGTGGCGACCGCCAGGCGAGCGAGTCCAAGTGATTGCATTTTTTGATAAAACTCCTGTGATGGATTTCTTGCCCCACTTTAACAACAGTCAAGCGGCGAGGGCAAATCGGGCACAGGCGCAAGCCATGAAAATGGGGCGGAGGCCCACGCCTCCGCCCCATCATTCATTCGGACGAGATCAATCGTCGTCGTCGTTGTTGGTCATTTCGCGCATCTCGTCCTTGGCGCTGCCCCAGGCATTCTGGAGCTTGCCTTCGGCCTGGTCGGCCTCGCCGTCGCGCTTCAGCTTGGCGTCGCCGAGGATGTTTCCGGCGCCTTCCTCCATCTTGCCGCCCATCTGCTTCAGGCTGCCTTCGGTGCGGTCATCGTCGATGCGGTCGTCATTGTCGTCCATTGCGATTCTCCTTGGTTTCCAATTGGCTTATCAACGGCTGGAGGAAGGGAAGGTTCTAGAATTCGGACAGCGGCGCTAACGGGATGCGATGGAGAGTCCGTCGAATATCGTCATCCTCACGGGCGCGGGCGTTTCAGCGGAAAGCGGGCTTGCGACGTTCCGCGGGCCCGACGGGCTCTGGGAGGGCCACCGGGTAGAGGACGTCTGCACGCCCGAAGCGTTCATTCGCGATCCAACGCTCGTCCATGCTTTCTATGACGCGCGGCGGGAAAAGCTCGGGACAGCGCAGCCCAACGCCGCTCACGAATCCCTTGCTCGACTCGATTCAGAGTGGGCGGGCGATCTGCTGCTGGTCACCCAGAATGTGGATGACCTGCACGAGCGCGCCGGTTCTAAGCGGCTTCTGCACATGCATGGCGAGTTGACGAAGGGCTGGTGCCTCCGCTGCAACGAGCGTTTCTCGTGGAACGGACCGATGGGGCGGGCAGCGACATGCCCGGGTTGCGGAACGGCCGGAATGGTTCGGCCGGACATCGTCTGGTTCGGGGAGATGCCGTACGAGATGGAGCGGATCGACGAGGCGCTCCGGCGGTGCGACCTTTTCGTCTCGATCGGTACTTCCGGCGCGGTCTATCCCGCCGCCGGTTTCGTCCAGACCGCACGCTATTATGGCGCTCGGACCCTGGAGATGAACCTCGAGCCGAGCCTCGCAAGCTACATGTTCGACGAAAGCCGCATCGGCCCCGCGGGGCGACTGGTGCCCCAATGGGTCGAGGAAATGCTCGCGGCCTAGTCGGCCCACTCCAGCCCGATGTCGCGATAGAGGGCGCGATCTTCGCCCCAGCGCGGATTGACCTTTACGTGAAGAAAGAGATGCACCTTGCGGCCGAGGTGCTCGGAGATCGCCTGCCTCGCCGCCTGGCCGATTTCCTTGAGCCGCCGCCCGCCCTTGCCGATGACAATGGCTTTCTGGCTGTCCCGCTCGACGAGGATCTGCTGGCGGATCGCGGTCGACCCGTCCGGACGCTCCTCCCATGTCTCGGTCTCGACCGCGGACGCATAGGGCAGCTCCTGGTGAAGCTGCTCGTAGACCTGCTCGCGAGTGAGCTCCGCTGCGACCATCCGGTCGGTCGCGTCCGAAACCTCGTCCTCGGGATAGAGCCACGGCCCCTCGGGAAGCGACTCGGCCAGCACCGCCTTAAGATCGGGGACGCCATCGCCCTCCGCGGCGCTGATCATGAATACATGGTCCGGCTTCAGCCTCTCGGTCAGCTGCGATGAGAGTCCGAGCAGTTTTTCCTTCTTGACGAGATCGACCTTGTTCAGTGCGAGGAGCAGGGGATGCTGGCGCTTCTCGAGCCCGGCGATGGCCCTCTCGACTTCGCCGTTCATTCCCGCGTCGGAATCTATAACGAGCAGGATGAGGTCGGCATCTTCCGCACCGCTCCACGCGGCCTGGACCATGGCCCGGTCGAGCCGCCGGCGCGGTTGGAAGATTCCTGGTGTGTCGACGAGGAGGATTTGAGCGTCGTCGTGGATGGCAATTCCCATCAGCCGGGCGCGCGTAGTC
>Ga0207706_10006624_pt1 | contig 10720 bp, 7 predicted proteins | sample KBSC53metaG_FD_184318 | JGI IMG/M metagenome (GOLD analysis project Ga0207706, IMG submission 184318) | Corn rhizosphere microbial communities from Kellogg Biological Station, Michigan, USA - KBS C5-3 metaG (SPAdes) (version 2) | ecosystem: Host-associated > Plants > Roots > Rhizosphere > Soil ... | reverse complement strand
CCGCCGCGTGCCTTGCATTCGGCAATCGCGCGCTGCGTGGCTTCGGGCACCTCATAACGCTCGGCATGCATCGTGTGTTCGGCGATGTTCTCGGTCTTCACCGGCTGGAAGGTGCCGGCGCCCACGTGCAGCGTGACGCTGGCGCGCTGCACGCCGTGCGCATCGAGCTCGGCCAGCAGTGCCTCGTCGAAATGCAGTGCGGCGGTGGGCGCGGCCACCGCGCCGGGCACGCGTGCGAACACGGTCTGGTAGCGGCTCTCGTCGTCGGCCGAATCGGTGTGCGTGATGTAGGGCGGCAGCGGCACGTGGCCGCAGCGGGCCATCAGCGCGTACGGGTCTTCGCCCGCGTCGCTCTCGAAGCCGAAGCGGAACAGCGCGCCGTCTTCGTCCGGCCAGCGGCCCAGCAGCGTGGCGCGAAAGCCGCCGACCATCTCGAGCGTGGTGCCCACGGGCGGCTTCTTGCTGACCTTCATGTGGGCGACCACTTCGTGGCCCTGCAGCACGCGCTCGACCAGCAGCTCGAGCTTGCCGCCGGTCGGCTTCTCGCCGAACAGGCGCGCCTTGACCACGCGCGTGTCGTTGAAGACGAGCAGGTCGCCCGCGCGCAGCAGCGAAGGCAGGTGTTTGAAGATGCGGTCGACTGGCGCGGGCCCCGTGCCGTCGAGCAGGCGGGAGGCGGTGCGTTCGGTGGCCGGGTGTTGCGCCACCAGCTCGGGCGGCAAGGCGAAATCGAAATCGGAAAGCGTGAAGGCGCGCATGGTGCTTGAGGGCCGGACGGGCCCGTGCCAAGGAGGCATGGGAAGAGAAGGATGCAGGAAGCGGGCGATTGTCCCATGGGCTGGAATCACGGGCTCGGCAGGGGGTTGCCGAGGCAGAATCGACGCATGGTCGATTCCTACGTCGCGCGCGTCCCGCCAGCCCCTGCTCCTCCTTCCGAAGGCGAGCTCTTCAAGAAGATCCTGGGCGGCGCCTGGATGGGACTGCACCCCGACATCCGCCGGCGCTTCGACAAGAACCCCTCGCCCGGCAAGGCGCTGCATTACCTGGGCGCGCTCAGCGAGTTGCGCTGCTCGCGCTTCGGCAAGCTGCTGGGGCACCTCACGCAGCCGATGATCCAGGGCGCGCTGATCCCCTACAGCGACAGCCACTTCCCGGTGGAGATCCAGGTCTACGCCAAGCCCGGCGACCCCGCCATCTACAAGCAGCGCATCTACCGCCTGCACGGGCGCAAGCCGATCCAGTTCACCAGCTTCATGCGCGAGAGCGAGCGCGGCGAGGTGCTGGAGTACGTCGGCATGGGCCTGGGCATGAAGCTGGTGCTGAGCGTGGAGAACGGCAGCCTGCATTTCCGGAGCGACGGCTATTTCTGGGACGTGTTCGGCTGGCGCATTCCGCTGCCGGGCCTCTTCACGCCGGGCAAGACTTTTCTCTGGCACCACAACGAGACGCCCGAGCGCTTCAACATCCGCATCGAGATCCGCCACTGGCTGATGGGCACCACCTTCACGCAGGTCGGCGTGTTCGAGGAAGTGGCCGAGCCGCAGGCGGTGGCCGCATGACGCTCGACACGCACCTGCTGGCCCTGCAGCTCATGGCGGCCCAGGGCGTGCTGGGCGCCTTCGACACGCTCTACCACCACGAGGGCACAGAGGCGCTGCCGCGGCGCGGCGCGGCGGCGCGCGAGCTGGCGATCCACGCGACGCGCTCGTCCATCTACTGCGCGCTGTTCCTCGGGCTGTCGGCGTGGGCCTGGCACGGCGCGTGGGCGTGGGTGCTGCTCGCGGTGTTCGGCGTCGAGATCGTGCTCACGCTGTGGGACTTCGTGGTCGAGGACGGCAGCCGCCTGCTGCCGCCCACCGAACGGGTCACGCACACGGTGCTGGCCATCAACGCCGGCGCGTTCATCGCGCTGCTGGCGATGAGCGCGGTCGGCTGGGCCGCGCAGCCGACCGCGATGGTGTGGCAGCCGCACGGCTGGCTCAGCGCGTTCCTGGCGTTGTGCGGCGTGGGCGTGGGTCTCTCGGGCCTGCGCGATGGCTTCGCGGCGCGCGCGCTGTTCGGGCAGCACAAGCAGGCGCAGGCGCGCGATGCCCTGGCGCCGGTGCGCTTCGGCACCAAGCCGCAGCATGTGCTGGTCACGGGCGGTACCGGCTTCATCGGCCAGATCCTCGTGCGCCACCTGTTGGCCGACGGCCATGCGGTGACGGTCTGGACGCGCGATGCGCGCTCGGCCGCCTGGGACTTCGGCGGCGCGGTGCGCTGCGTGCAATCGCTCCACCAGGTCCCGGCGGCCGACGATGTCGACGTGGTCGTCAACCTCGCGGGCGCGCGCATCCTGGGCATGCGCTGGAGCGAACGGCGACGCCAGCAGCTGCTCAGGAGCCGCGAAGGGCTGACGCAGCAGCTGGTGGCATGGATCGCCACGCGGCCACGCAAGCCGTGGCTGCTGCTCTCGGGCTCCGCCATCGGCTACTACGGCGTCCAGCCGCAGGGCCACGCCGCCGAACTCGCCGAAGATGCGCCGCCGCAAGAGATCTTCATGTCGCAGCTGTGCCAGCGCTGGGAGCAGGCGGCACGCGCCGCTGTCGCGCACGGTGTGCACGTGGCCTGCATGCGTTTCGGCTTCGTGCTCGGCCACCAGGGCTCGCTGCCGCAGTTGCTGATGCCGGTCCGGCTCGGCATGGGCGGGCGGCTGGGCAGCGGGCGGCAATGGCTGTCGTGGGTGCATGTGCATGACCTGGTCCGCGCGATGGCGCATGTGTGGAGCGTGGCCGAACGGGCCGCGGCCCCCGCGGCGGCGCAGGCTTTCAACTTCACCGCGCCCGGTGCGCTGAGCCAGGAAGAATTCACCCGCGTCGCCGCCAGCGTGCTGCACCGCCCCTGCTGGATGCCGACTCCTGCGGCGCCCGTCAGGCTGCTGCTCGGCGAGCAGGCCGACCTGCTGCTCGAAGGCCAGCGCGTGGTGCCCGCGCAGTTGCTGCGCACCGGCTTCCAGTTCATGTTCCCCGATGCCCGCAGCGCCTTGGCGGACCTTTGCCGCCCGCGCTAGAAGCCCGTCCGTGCCTCCCAAGAAAGCCCCGTCCCCTGCAGCTTCCGCGAGTGCCGCCGCGCCGGTGCCCGCAGGCCCGCCCGGCAGCGGCCTGAGCCAGGTGCAGCGCGCCTTGCGCAAGCTGGGCCTCGTGCGCGACATCGACTTCGCGCTCTACCTGCCGATGCGCTACGAGGACGAGACGCGCATCGTGCGCCTGGCCGACACGCGCGACGGCGACATGGCGCAGGTCGAAGGCGTGATCACCGAATGCGAGGTGGTGTACCGCCCGCGCCGCCAACTGCTGGCGACCATCGACGACGGCAGCGACACCTGCCAGCTGCGCTTCTTCAACTTCTATCCCTCGCAGCAGAAGCAACTGGCGGTCGGCGCGCGGGTGCGGGTGCGCGGCGAGGTGCGCGGCGGCTTCGTGGGGCGGCAGATGATGCATCCGACCGTGAAGGCGGCCGGCACCGCATTGCCGAATGCGCTCACGCCGGTCTACTCCACCGTGGCCGGGCTCGCGCAGCCGGTGCTGCGGCGCGAGGTGCGTTCGGGCCTGGCGCGCGCGGTGCTCGACGAGACCATTCCGGTGCAGATCGGTCTGCGCGGCGCGTGGGATCTGCGCAGCGCACTGAGCTTCCTGCACTACCCGACGCCCGACGTGTCGATTGCCGCGCTCGAAGACCACAGCCACCCGGCATGGCAGCGCATCAAGGCTGAGGAACTGCTGGCGCAGCAGCTGTCGCAACTGCAGGCCCGGCTGGAGCGCGCGGCCCAGCGTGCGCCGGTGCTGCCTGCGCCGACCGAGCCGGTCGCCACTTCGCTGCATGCGCAGCTGCTCGCGGTGCTGCCCTTCGGCCTGACCGGTGCGCAGCAGCGCGTGGGCGAGGAGATCACGGCCGACCTGCACCGCCAGATCCCGATGCACCGCCTGCTGCAGGGCGACGTGGGCTCGGGCAAGACCGTGGTGGCGGCGCTGGCGGCGGCGCGCTGCATCGACGCGGGTTTCCAGTGCGCGCTGATGGCGCCCACCGAGATCCTCGCGGCCCAGCACTTCGGCAAGCTGGTCGGCTGGCTCGATCCGCTGCTCGCTGCGCGCGGCCTGCGCGTGGCGTGGCTCACGGGCAGCCAGAAGAAGAAGGAGCGCGACGAGATGTCGGCGGCGGTGGAGAGCGGCCAGGCCGCGTTGGTCATCGGCACGCACGCGGTCATTTCCGAGAAGGTTCGCTTCAAGAATCTCGCACTGGCCATCATCGACGAGCAGCACCGCTTCGGCGTGGCTCAGCGTCTTGCGTTGCGCGGCAAGGCCGTCGGGCACCTGGAGCCGCATCTGCTGATGATGAGCGCCACGCCGATCCCGCGCACGCTCGCGATGAGCTACTACGCCGACCTCGACGTCTCCACGCTCGACGAGCTGCCGCCGGGCCGCACGCCCATCGTCACCAAGCTGGTGGCCGACCATCGGCGCGACGAGGTCATCGACCGCATCCACGCGCAGATCGCGCAGGGCCGGCAGGTGTACTGGGTGTGCCCGCTGATCGAGGAGAGCGAGGCGGTCGACCTGCGCAACGCGACCGAAACGCGCGACGAGCTGGCCGACACGCTCGGCGAGCCCATCCAGGTCGGCCTGCTGCATTCGCGCATGCCCACGGCCGAGAAGCAGGCGGTGATGGCCGCATTCACCGCCAACGAGATCCAGGTGCTGGTGAGCACGACCGTGATCGAAGTGGGCGTCGACGTGCCCAACGCCTCGCTGATGGTGATCGAGCATGCCGAGCGTTTCGGCCTCTCGCAGCTGCACCAGCTGCGCGGCCGCGTGGGACGCGGTGCGGCGGCCTCGGCCTGCGTGCTGCTCTATGCGCCGGGCGACAGCGGCCGTGTCGGCGAAGCGGCGCGCGCGCGGCTCAAGGCAATGGCCGAGACCGGCGACGGCTTCGAGATCGCGCGGCGCGACCTGGAGATCCGTGGTCCCGGCGAGTTCCTGGGCGCGCGGCAGTCGGGCGCACCGCTGCTGCGTTTTGCCGACCTGACGACCGATACGCTGCTGCTCGACTGGGCGCGCGAACTGGCACCGGTGATGCTGCAGAAGCACCCTGACCTGGCCCAGCGCCACATCGACCGCTGGCTCGGCACCAAGGCCGAGTATCTGAAAGCCTGATTCCGGGACCGCAACGCAAATGAACCTTCGATTCGTGGAAGCCTTCCACTGGGCGGTGGCGCTCAAGAGCATCACGCGCGCCTCCGAGAAGCTGCACCTGACCCAGTCGGCCCTGTCCAGCCGCATCGCCGCGCTTGAGCGCGAACTCGGCGTGCTGCTGCTCGACCGGCGCGACAAGCAGTTCCGCCTGACCGTGGCGGGGCAGCGCTTCCATGCCTTCGCGCAGAAGCTGCTCGAGATGCAGATGCACATCAAGGCCGAGATGGGCTCGGGCGCGGCGCGCGAGACGGTGCTGCGCGTCGGCGCCATCGAGTCGGTGGTGCACAGCTGGCTCACCGGCTGGCTCAAGCACATGCAGGCCACCCACCCGGACTTTGAGCTCGAACTCACGGTCGAAACCACGCCGGTGCTGGTCGACCAGCTGCAGCGCGGCAAACAGGACCTGGTGTTCGCCGCGCTGCCCGCCGCCGGCGACGGCGTGCGCACGCGCGCCGTGCCGCCGATGCCCATGTGCTTCGTCGGCCACCGCGAGCTGCACCTGAAACGGCGCTACCGCCTGGCCGACCTGCTGTCGCTCGACCTGCTGACCTTCCAGCGCGGCTCTCAGCCGCACGTGGCGCTGCTCGAGCTGTTCCGCGAGGCCGGCAGCCCGCCGCCGCGCGTGCACGCGATCTCTTCGATCTCGGCCATGGCCCAGCTGGTCGAGGCGGGCTTCGGCGTCGCCACGCTGCCGCGCGCGGTGGTCGAGCCGCTGGCGCGGCGCCTGCCGCTGCGCGTGCTGCCGTGCGAAGACACGCTGGAGCCGCTGCCCATTTACGCGAGCTACCGCGACGACCCGTCGTCGCCGCTGCCGGAGGCCGCGCTCGGCTCCGCCGTGGTGCATGCCTCGCACCGCCAGGGGTCATCGAAAAAATCGATGAGCTGAGCGAGAAACTTTGCGTTGGCGTTCGTGAGCGCGCATTCCCACAATCCGGCGCATCACAACACAGCGATGCATTGCGCATCGGGAACGCCATGTCGAGCCGCCATTCCTTCGAACAACAACCCGGTCCCTCGAGCAGCGCGCTGGCCGTGCGCCTTGCCGCCCGCAGCGGCGCACTGAACACGCACACCAGCGGCCTCGCCAGCGCCCACGCGCAGGGCAACCTGGTGATCCTGCCGAAGTCGCATGCCGGCGATTTCCTGCGCTTCTGCCAGGCCAACCCCAAGCCCTGTCCGCTGTTGGGCGTGTCCGAGGCCGGTGACCCGGCGCTGCCGGTGCTCGGCGAGGACATCGACATCCGCACCGACCTGCCGCGCTACCGCGTCTGGCGCGAAGGCGAACTGGTCGACGAGCCTACCGACGTTCGGGCGCTCTGGCGCGACGACCTGGTGAGCTTCGTGATCGGCTGCTCCTTCACCTTCGAGCATGCGCTGATGGCCGAGGGCATCGCGCTGCGCCACGTCGCGCAGGGCCGCAACGTGGCGATGTACCGCACCTCGATCGAGACCGTGCCGGCGGATCCGTTCCACGGGCCGATGGTGGTGTCGATGCGACCGCTGCGCGCGGCCGACGCTATCCGCGCGGTGCAGATCACCTCGCGCTTTCCGGCCGTGCACGGCGCGCCGGTGCACATCGGCGATCCGGCGCTGATCGGCATCCGCGCCATCGGCGTGCCGGACTACGGCGATGCCGTGGAGGTGATGCCCGACGAGCTCCCCGTGTTCTGGGCCTGCGGCGTGACGCCCCAGGCCGTGCTCGCGGCCGCGCGGCTGCCGTTCGCGATCACCCATGCACCGGGCGCGATGCTCGTTACCGACCTGCTGCACCACCGCCTGGCGGCCTTCTAGGCTGCCCTTTTTTTCACCCGAGACCCAGGAGACCACGACCATGAAGAGCACCCTCGATGCAGCCCCCCCGGCCGGCGATGCGCCTGCCGGCGAGAACTGGCTGCGCACGCTCAATCCCAACGAGAAGCGCACGCTCGCCGCGTCTTTCAGCGGCTACGCGGTCGACGCGTTCGACTACTACACGCTGCCGCTGGTCACGCCGATCCTGCTGTCGCTGTGGGGCATGAGCAAGACCGAGGTCGGCCTGATCGGCACCGCCACGCTGGTCGCCTCGGCCATCGGCGGCTGGGTGGCGGGCATCCTGGCCGACATGTATGGCCGCGTGCGCATCCTGCAGCTGACGATCCTGGTGTTCGCGATCTTCACCTTCGCCTGCGGCCTGTCGCGCACGCCCGAGGAACTGCTGATCGCCCGCACGCTGCAGGGCCTGGGCTTCGGCGGCGAATGGGCGGTGGGCTCGGTGCTCATCGCCGAGATGATCCGGCCGGCCTACCGCGGCAAGGCCGTGGGGCTGGTGCAGAGCAGCTGGGCCATCGGCTGGGGAGCGGCGGTGCTGGTGTCGATGGCGCTGTTCTCGTTCCTGCCTGCGGAGATCTCGTGGCGTGCGATGTTCCTGCTGGGCCTGCTGCCGGCGCTGCTGATCGTCTTCATCCGCCGCTCGATCCGCGACCCGGAAATCTACGTGCAAAGCCGAGCTGCCGTGGCGCGCGGCGAACGCAGCGGCAATTTCCTCGCGATCTTCAAGCCCGGCATGCTCGGCACCACGGTGCTCGCGAGCCTGCTGTTCACCGGCATGCAGGGCGGCTACTACGCCATCGGCGTCTGGCTGCCGACCTTCCTGAAGAACGAGCGCCATCTCACTGTGCTGGGCTCGGGCGGCTACCAGTTCATGTTCATCGTGGGCGCCTTCATCGGCTACCTGTGCGGTGCCTACCTGTCGGACCGCCTTGGCCGGCGCCGCGCCTTCATCCTGTTCGCCGTCGGCGCCGGTTCGCTGGTCTATGCCTACACGCTGCTGCCCATTACGGACGGCCTGATGCTGCTGCTGGGTTTTCCGCTGGGCTTCTTCATGTCGGGCATCTTCAGCGGCGCGGGGGCCTTCCTGGCCGAGCTGTTTCCCAACGAGCTGCGCGGTTCGGGGCAGGGCTTTTGCTACAACTTCGGACGCGGCATCGGCGCCACCTTTCCGGCGCTGGTCGGCGTGCTGAGCGACCGCATGCACCTGCCGCTGGGCACCGCCATCGGCGTGTGCGCGGCCATCGCCTACGCCATGGTGGTCCTGGTGGCCCTGTGCCTGCCCGAGACGCGCGGGCGCGATCTGCGCCAAAACTGATCCGGCGCATTCCCTCTTCGTTCGCGTGACCGCCTGCCCCCGGCAGGCAGGCCGCCTGCATTGAACCGAGAGCGCGCATCACCGCGCGCCGGGACGAACATGAACATCGACTTGAACAGCGACCTCGGCGAGAGCCTGGGCGTATGGCGCATGGGCGACGACGCCGCCATGCTTTCCCTCGTGAGCAGCGCCAATGTGGCCTGCGGCTTCCATGCGGGCGACCCGGCCGGCATTTTGCGCACGCTGCGCCAGGCGAAGGAGCGCGGCGTTGCCGTCGGCGCCCACGTGGCCTACCGCGACCTCGTGGGCTTCGGGCGCCGCAATATGGACGTCGACAGCGCCGACCTGCGCGCCGACGTCATCTACCAGATCGGCGCACTCAAAGGCCTTGCCGCCGCCGCCGGCACCACCGTGCGCTACGTGAAGCCGCATGGCGCGCTCTACAACACCATCGCCCACGACGAGCGCCAGGCGCGCGACGTGATCGCTGCCATCCGCGAGATCGATCCCGGCCTGTGCCTGGTGGCGCTGGCGGGCTCGCCGCTGCTGGGCTGGGCGCGCGGCGAAGGCCTGCGCGCCGTGGCCGAAGCCTTTGCCGACCGCGCCTACACGCCGCAGGGCACGCTGGTGTCGCGCCGTGAACCCGGTGCGGTGCTGCACGATGCCGACGAAGTGGCCGAGCGCATGCTGCGGCTGGCCACCGACGGCGTGGTCACGGCCATCGACGGCAGCACGGTGCGCATCGAGGCCGAGTCGGTCTGCGTGCACGGCGACAGCCCGGGCGCGGTCGAGATGGCGCGCCAGGTGCGCGCGCGGCTCGAACAGGCAGGCGTGACGATCCGCTCCTTCGTGGATTCAGCCGCATGACGATGCGCTTCCTGCCGGTCAACCTGAATGCGGTGCTGGTCGAACTCGACGACCTGCCGCAGACCCTCGCGCTGCTGGCCTCGTTGCGCGCCGAACCCGTCGCGGGCATCGAAGAATTGGTTCCTGCCGCGCGCACGCTGCTGATCACTTTCCGCCCGGCTGCGATTGCGGCCGATGAACTCGTGCGGCAGGTCGGCGGGCGCAGCCTCGACGCGCGCGAGACGCGCATCGACAAGCGCATCGAGATTCCCGTGCGCTACGACGGCGAAGACCTGGCCGAGGTGGCGAGCCTGCTGGGCATCTCGCCCGAGGAGGTGGTTCGCCGCCACACCGGCAGCGACTACACCGTCGCCTTCACCGGCTTCGCGCCGGGCTTTGCTTATCTCTCGGGCGGGCACCCGAGCCTGAACGTGCCGCGCCGCACGGTGCCGCGCACGCGCATTCCGGCGGGCGCGGTCGGCCTTGCGGGCAGCTTCAGCGGCGTCTACCCGCAGGCCAGCCCCGGCGGCTGGCAGATCATCGGCATCACCGATGCGCCGATGTGGGACCTGGCGCGCGAGACGCCGGCGCTGCTGCAGCCGGGCGACGCGGTGCGCTTCGTGGATGTCACCGGATTGCCGCAGGCTGTGCCTGTGGCCGCGGCGTCCGCGCCTTCGCAACCCGCTGCTATGGAAGGCGGCTGCGCCTTCGAGATTCGCGCTGCGGGGCTGCAGGCGCTGCTGCAGGATGGCGGCCGGCACGGCCAGGCCGGGCAGGGCGTGTCGGCCTCCGGCGCGATGGACCAGCGATCGCTGCAGGCGGCCAACCGGCTGGTCGGCAACGCATCGGACATGGCCTGCGTGGAGATCGCCTATGGCGGCTTCCAGCTTGCATGCCGTGGCGACGCGGTGGTCGCCATCACCGGCGCGGACGGCCCCGTCACGCTGACCCGCGCCGATGGCGCGAAGTGGCCGCTGCCGCGCTACCAGCCCATCGCGCTGGCCGATGGCGACGTGCTGGCGCTGGGCGAGCCGCAGGCCGGCATCCGCAGCTACATCGCCGTGCGCGGCGGCTTCGACATCTCGCCCGTGCTCGGCAGTCTCTCGACCGACACGCTGGCCCGCGTCGGCCCGCCAGCCATTGCCACGGGCGACGTGCTGCCCGTGCGCACGGTGGCCACCGGCGCCGTGGTCGGTGCGCCCGAAACGCCGCCGGCGGACCTGCCCACCGTGCAGGAAGAAGTCGTGCTCGACATCGTGTTCGGCCCGCGCACCGACTGGTTCACGCCCGATGCGGTCGAGCTTCTGTGCAGCCAGCGGTGGGCGGTCACGCCGCAATCGAACCGCGTCGGCATCCGGCTCGCGGGCGAGGTGCCGCTGGCACGCGCCAATCACGCCGAGCTGCCCAGCGAGGGCACGGCGCGCGGCTCGATCCAGGTGCCGCCCAGCGGCCAGCCCGTGCTGTTCCTGGCCGACCATCCGCTGACCGGCGGCTATCCCGTGATCGCCTCCGTCGCCACCCA
>Ga0207706_10006622_pt1 | contig 10722 bp, 9 predicted proteins | sample KBSC53metaG_FD_184318 | JGI IMG/M metagenome (GOLD analysis project Ga0207706, IMG submission 184318) | Corn rhizosphere microbial communities from Kellogg Biological Station, Michigan, USA - KBS C5-3 metaG (SPAdes) (version 2) | ecosystem: Host-associated > Plants > Roots > Rhizosphere > Soil ... | reverse complement strand
TGGCCGGAAGGACCTCGTCACTCCGCATGTGCTCGGCAATTACGCCAAGTCCGAAATGGAACCCCTCTCCGATCTCCTCGCCGCAATTGCCGCCGAAGCCGAATGGCTCGCAGACGGCGACGACGCACGCTTCATGAGCGAAGTCGCGCTGAGGTTGCAGCAGAGCGAATGACGCGCCAGCTCTTCATCTCTCAATTGTACGAAGCGGAAGTCGCCGAGAGCGATCTCCTTGAAGCACTCGCGCATTCTATCCGCGCGTTTGCTGAGGAGGACGAGGCGGGGCGGCGCTGGTCGAAGGAGCACCGCTACGCCGGCTACACAAGCTATGCCTCGCTCAATGACCTCCCGAGGCGTGATCCGGCCTTTGCCGAGCTGGGGAAGCTGCTCACTCGCCACGCCGTGACATTTGCGGATGATTGCGCTTTCGAGCTTGCGCGCAAACCGAAGCTCGACAGTCTGTGGGTAAATCTGTTGAAAACCGGTGGGCATCACAGTGGACATATCCACCCACACAGCATCATTTCGGGCACGCTTTACGTCGAGGTCCCGCCTGGGTCAGGCGCCATCCGCTTCGAGGACCCTCGACTGCCGCTGATGATGTCGGCGCCGCCGCGGCTGAAGGACGCGTCGGAGGAGATCCAGCAGTTCGTCACCATCCAGCCCCGACCCGGCCTATTGCTGATGTGGGAGAGCTGGCTGAGGCACGAAGTGGTCGCTGGAACGGGTAGAGGTGAGCGGTTGAGCATTTCGTTCAACTTCGCGTAGAGGGCCGTCAATCCCGTCATCGCGAGGAGCGTAGCGACGTGGCGATCCAGCCGGATTGCTTCGCTCCTCTCGCAATGACGAATATCGAACGGAGAATCCATGGGCTTTCGCTGCGGCATTGTCGGCCTGCCGAACGTCGGCAAATCGACGCTTTTCAATGCGCTTACCGAAACCGCCGCGGCGCAGGCGGCGAATTATCCCTTCTGCACGATCGAGCCGAACGTCGGCCGCGTCGCGGTGCCCGATCCGCGGCTCGACAAGATCCGGGAGATCGCCGGCTCGGCACAGGAGATCGAGACGCAGATCGAGTTCGTGGACATCGCCGGGCTGGTCCGCGGGGCGTCCAAGGGCGAAGGGCTCGGCAACCAGTTCCTGGCGAACATCCGCGAGGTCGACGCGATCGTCCATGTGCTGCGCTGTTTCGAAAGCGGCGACGTGACCCACGTCGAGGGCCGCGTCGATCCGATCGCCGACGCGGAGACGGTGGAGACCGAGCTGATGCTCGCCGACCTAGAGAGCCTCGAACGACGCGTGCCGAACCTCGTCAAAAAAACCCAGCAAGGCGACAAGGAGGCGAAGATCGAGGCGTCGGTGCTCGGTCAGGCGCTCGAGCTGCTGCGGGCGTCGAAGCCCGCGCGGCTGACCCAGCCGAAGGATCATGAGGAAGAGAGAGCGCTGCAACGTGCACAGCTGTTGACCGCCAAACCAGTACTCTATGTCTGCAATGTCGACGAGGGCGAAGCCGCTACTGGCAACGCGAATAGCGAGCGCGTGTTCGAGAAAGCGAAGGAGGAAGGCGCTGAGGCGGTCGTCATTTCCGCGGCCATCGAGGCGGAAATAGCAACGCTGCCGACTGACGAGCGCGAGGCCTTCCTATCAGATCTCGGTCTTCATGAAACCGGCCTCAACCGGATGATCCACGCGGCCTATAAGCTGCTCGGCCTGATCACCTTCTACACCGCGGGGCCGAGGGAAGCGCGCGCCTGGACCGTGCACAAAGGCGCAAAGGCCCCCGAAGCGGCAGGCGAAATCCATACGGACTTCGAGCGCGGGTTCATCCGCGCCGAGACGATCGCCTATGACGATTTCCTCAAGCACGGTGGCGAAGCCGGCGCGCGCGACGCAGGCAGGCTTCGCTCCGAAGGGAAAGAATATGTCGTCCAGGACGGCGACGTGCTGCTGTTCCGCTTCAACGTCTGAGCGAAGCGACGGCTCTTACCTCCTGCTTTCGCGGTAGAGTCCCCACGCCATTACGGCCGCAACCACCACCGCGATGTAGCTGATCCAGTCCGGCGCCGTGTGGCTACCGGCGACGATTTGGAAGTGCGTGAACATGCGGTAGAGATGCAGCAGCGCGGCGAGCGTGAAAAGGATCGCGGCAATCAGCGTGAACGGTCTCGTCATTGAGCCCTCCCCTCTTTGCCCTCTGTCTTATAGCTGTTTTCGCACACCAGCGGAATTCGCCCTGAGCAGGCGCTCGGCCGGTCGCAGTGTGAGCAACACCCACAACATGCCGAATGCCCAGCCGCCGATCACGTCGCTTGGCCAGTGGACGCCGAGCATCACGCGGCTTGTGCCGATCAGCAGCGAGAGAAGGATTGCGCCAACTGCAGCGATCCGGTTCCAGCGCGTATGGGCGGTCAGCGTGATCGCTAGTGCGAGGTAAAAGATCATCGAACTCGTGGCGTGGCCGCTCGGGAAGCTGCTGGTCTTCACGACCACAAGGTGCGGCTCGACATCCGGACGAACCCGAGCAATCCAATATTTCTGCGCTTCGCTTAGCGTGCGGCCGATCAAGGCGATCAGAAGCAGCGTGAGACCAAGCCGGGCGCGTCCCGCATACCAGAGCCACAGCGCGCAAAGGATGCATGCGCAGATGAGGACCGTGGGCTCCCCGAGCGTAGTGAAGAGGCGCGCAATCGCGAGGAGCGCCGGTCGGTGCCCGGCGTAGAGCGCCTCGTAGATCGTGCGGTCAAGCGGACCCGCACCGCACAACAGCATCGCCAGCCAGATCGCGGCGAGCGCTACGACGAGCGCGATAAATCGCCATTGTGGGCGCCGTCCGGTCATGCCGCTTCAGCGGCGAAGAGCGCTGATCGGTCTAGAACTTGTACCCCATCCTGACGCCGATGGTCCGAGGGCGTCCCGGTACGACGAGCGCGCGCGTGCAGCTGCCGCAAGCGGTGAAGCGGCTGAGGTCGTTGCGCTTGTCAAAGATATTCGTCCCGAAGACTTCGACGCTGTACTTCGGCCAGTCGAGGCCTGCGAACAGATCGACCAGCGCCGCTGAGCGGATCTTCCCTTGGAACTCGTTCGGATTGACCAACTCGCCCGTTCCAACCAGCGCGATGAGTGTGCGGATCGATGATGGCGCCGAGCTCTGGTAACTGATGCCGCCCTGAACGTGTGCCTTCACGTTAGCCCATGCGGGCCAGCTATAGCGCGCGGTCGCGGCTCCCTTGAATTTCGGGGTCACAGGCAGCCGCGTGCCGCTGGGGGCGGCGATGAAATCATCCGGACCCGCGCAGTTTGGATCAGTGTCCAAACCGTCCGTGCAGATGTTCCCCTTGGTCTTTGCGTCTGTGTAGGCTGCCGACGCATTCAGCGTCAGTCCGCCATGGACATAGCTGACGTCGGTCTCGATGCCATTGACGCGTGCGTCCTTACCGTTGTGGATTTCGGTGAAGCTGTTCGCGCCGAGGAATGCGAACTGAAACTTCTTCCAGACCTCATGATAGATGGCGCCGTTCCATCGCAATGGACCGAACGACGTCTTCCACCCGATCTCATAATTGGTCAGATAATCGGGATCGTACGGTGGAACGTCGGCGCGACGGTTGATGCCGCCTGGACGGAAGCCGCGCGACCAGGTCGCGTAAAACATCAGATTCTCTTGGGGCTTCCATTGCGCGTTGACGCGGTGCGTGAAGCCATGCCCCTTGGCGCGCTTCGGCACCAGTTTCCCGTCAATAAAATCGGCGAGGTTCGTGCAGGGGCTCCCAGGCACGACAGCCGGGAGCAGTGTCAAATCCGTCCCGTTGAGCTGTGAGTTGCGCAACGTGTCGCCGCTCGCAGTGTAACAGGCTGCCACACCCGTCCGTGAGCTGTTGGCCGGGTTGGGAGGCGGATTGTCGTCCGCACCCTGGAAGAACGCCGGATTGCGACCGAAACCGAAGAACCCGATCAGGCTGTTGTCATACCTGAAGAGACGGCCGCCGCCAGTCAGCGTAACCTTTGGAACGATGTCCCAGCTGGCCTCGCCGAACAGCGCATAGTCGCGGTCCACGCGCTTCTGCTGCGTCAGCCACAGCGTACCCGGGAAGCCGTTGACCGACAGCTCCGGGGCGAGACCATCAACGCGATAATCCTGATGGATGAAGTTGGTCTGCCGCTGATAGAAGGCGCCCGCAATCACACGAAACGGCTTGTCCGCCGGCGTTGCGATGCGAAGCTCCTGGCTGAGCTTCCGGAAATGGTTGGTTCCGATGATGTACTGCTGCGGGCTGATCGTCCTGTTGCCGTTCGCATCCAGGTAATTGAAATATGCCAAACCGCGGCCGTAGATGCCGTCGTAATAGTCAGCGTAAAGCCGGTCGTACGCGTCGGCATAATCGGTGTAATCGCTGATGCCGTAAGTCGGCCGGTCCATATAGGCGCCGGCGTAGGTCACATCGAAATTATGGATCTTGCCCTGGACGGTCAGCGCCGCCTGCCAGAATCGGTCCCTGGAAGGTTCCTGGCGGAAACGGTCGATCTTCAGATCGCCGAGTTGAGGATCGTAGTAGAAGACGCCGTTCGCCTTCGTTTTCTGGTACATGAAAGTCGGCGTTGCGGTCCAATTGTCGTCGAGGTCGATCTTGAGCGCCGCGCGTCCGCCGTAGACGTCCTGGTCGTTGAAGTTCTTTTTCTCCAGCCCGGCATTGGTGACGGTGATGTCGGGGACGTCAGGATCGAACCCGTAATAGGTGCGTGTGCCGAAGATGTTGTCGATGTACCCCGCGTCGTGCTGGTAGAAGGCCACCCCGCGAAAAGCGATCCGCGGCGCGATCGGCAAGTTGATCATGCCCTCCAGCTTGCCGCCGGCGCCGCCATGGCTGATCAAATTGCCCTCGGCGTCGATCCGTCCTGCCGTGACACCCAGCTCGGGCTTGTTCGTGATGATGCGGATCGTCCCCGCCTCGCTTGATGCGCCGTAGAGCGTGCCCTGCGGGCCCGACAGGCTTTCGATCCGGGCAATGTCGTAGATGTGGACGTCGAGCGTTCCGCCAATCGTCGTGATCGGCTGCTCGTCGAGATAGAAACCGACCTGGGGCAGCGGACCCGAATGGTTCCCTTCGGCGCCGCTTCCCGCCGCCGAAATGCCGCGCATGTACACGGTCGTGGCGCCAGGCTGCGATGTCAGAAAGGTGACTGACGGCAGCTGCTTGGTGTAGTCCTCGAAGTTCGCGATATTGAGCTGATCGAGGCGGCGGGTACCGATTGCCTGGACGCTGATTGGGACGTTCTGGAGATTTTCCTCACGCTTGGTTGCAGTGATGATGATCTCGGTCTGGTCCGGAACATTGCCCTCCTGCGCCTGCTGCACGCGCGGTGGCGGCGCCGTCACATCCGTGGCGTTGGTGCCCGGCGCCGGCGATTGGCCCGTGGTCTGCGGCTGCGCATTTTGGGCGAGTGCCGGAGCGGCGAGCGCAGTCGATGCGAGGAGTCCGAGAGTCAGCGCGCGGATAGTCGTCATTCGAATGCCCCCATTCGGCTGTGTGTCGCCATTGCGGCAGAGCCGTTACGGAAAGTCAACGGCTGCTCGGCGAACGCCGAACGATTGTCGCTCTACCGTTGCGTGAAGGTCGCGGGAGCGTCCGGGTAGGCGTCGAGCACCGGACCGAGCGCCTGCTTCAATGGTCCGAGATGCGGCTCGTAGGCCCGCCATTCCTCGGTCGCTTCACGGTAGATCGGCCGCCGCACCTGTTCCGAGCTTGCCGTGCGCACAGCGCGATCCGTTTTGTAGAATTCGAGGACCTGCGGCTCGAACTCGAGACCGCAATAATTGAGCAGGCGCCGCACTTCGTCTTCGGTGTTATCCACCATTCGCTCGTAGATGACGCGGTGAACGCGGCCCGGAAGCACCGCATCCACATGTGCCATCAGCCGTACGTAGTCGGCGAAATAACGGCCGACATGTTCCAGATCGTAGGTAAACGCCTGCCCGCGCGCGAAATGCTGGCGAAAGTTTGAGAAGCAGCAGCCGAGCGGATGTCGCCGAGCGTCGATGATCTTGGCGTTTGGCAGCACCAAATGGATGAAGGGAACGAACAGCCAGTTGTTCGGCAGCTTGTCGATGAAGAACTGCCGATCCGTTCGGCGCTGAACGGACGCGCGTTTGAGATATTCCTCGCCGAGCGCGCGCCGCTCTTCCACGGATATTTCTAGGATGCCTTTCGGATAGGGTCCTGGCTTGCGCGTCAGCGCCGGAATGTCGGGCAGCTCCGAAGTGCCTTCCACCAGGCTATGCGACGCGAGAATTTGCTCGATGAGCGTCGAGCCGGCGCGCGGCATTCCAACAATGAAGATCGGATCGGACGCTTCGCAACCGCCCGCTCGCTCGGCAAACGCCTGGCCCGTGAATTGGGCGACGCAGCGATCGACCGTATTGCTGATTTCTTCCGGCCGATAAGGCTGGCTCTTGAGGCGCAACGCATTGGCTGCGGCGTAATGCGCGTAGGCGTCGTCGGGGCGACCCGCGTCGTGGAGCGCCTTCCCGAGAGCGAAATCGAGGTGGAAGCGGTTTTCGTCGCTTAGGTTCTCCGACCGGAGCGCAGCCTCCATCGCGAGGAGGTCCGCCTCGTCGAATTGGACGGTCTTGAGGTTGGCGAGGCTCCACCACGCCTCGCCCAGCGTGGGTCTCAACGCGATCGCCTTCCGGTATGCGGCCACGCCTTCGGCCTGCCGTCCGATGGTCTTCAGCATATGTCCGTAGCTCAGCCAGACCCCCGGCTGGTGCGCGCTTTGGGAAAGCACGCCTTCGTACAGCTCGATCGCCTGCTCGAAGTCGCCGAGGCGGCCCAGCGTCGCCGCCTTCAGGTTCCAATGCCCCAGCTCTTCCGGCTCTTCTTCGAACACGTCGTCGAGCAGCGCCAAGGCCTCGGCGGGCCGCCCCATCCGCCCGAGCACCAGCGCGAGATTCGCCTTAGCCGCCGTCCAACCTGGCGCTAGCTCGACGGCTCGCCGAAGCAGGTTCTCAGCATCGCGCCAGCGGCCGATGCGCGCTGCAAGCTCGGCAAGCATGCGAATTGCCTCGGCGTCGAACGGATCCTCCTTGAGGTGCGGCTTCAACAACCGCTCGGCGACATCGAGCCGGTTCTCGTTTAGCGCCATTGCCGCCTCGATCAGGCGCGGGTGCCAGCGGGTGCCGATGGGTGAGTTCGTCGCCACGGAGTGCACCGTAGCGCCAACCAAAGCGCGCCGCTATGCGCCGCGCCCATGATCTATTTCGAAGACCTGGAAGTCGGAGCCGAGACCTACTTCGGCTCCTACGACGTGACGCGCGCGGAAGTGCTGGAGTTCGCGCGCAAATATGACCCACAACCGTTCCACCTCTCAGATGAGGAAGCGGCCAAGACCCACTTCGGCCGCCTGGCGGCGAGTGGGTGGCACACAGCGGCGATGACCATGGCCGTGATCGCGCGCCATGTCGTCGAGCATAAGCAAGCGGGCTTGGGTTCGCCGGGTATCGACGAGCTTAGATGGAAGAAGCCCGTCTATCCCGGCGACACACTCTATGTCCGCGGGCGGATTCTCGAGAAGACGCCGTCGCGCAGCCGCCCGGAAATGGGGTCGTTCCGCACAGAGACGAATGTCACCAACCAGGACGATCAGCTGGTGATGAGTTTTACTTCGATCGTCCTGATCCGGCGGAAATCCGCCGAGGACTAGACCTCACTCTCGGTCCGTCTTGTCGCGCGAGTGCCGCCAGGACGAGCGGTCGCTCTTCGGGCGATTACCACGCTCGTCGCTCGTCGTGGTCGTGGTCGTCGTCACCGACGAACCGCCCTGCCAGCCGCCGCGGTTCCAGCGGCCAGATCCGCGAATCCGACTTCCGTCACCGGTCGTAGTGGTGACAGTCGTATTCGAGCCGTGACGGTCCCGCCAACGCGAGCGATCCCAGCCGCTCCAGTTCTCGCCCGTAGCAGTGTTAGTGCCAACATTCGTACCAGTTGTCGTGCCCGAATGATGGTCGCGCCATTGCTGGCGGCGTTGCTCCCAATAGCGGCGTTGGTCGTCGCTCCACACTCGGCGGGTGCGGTAGCGGTCGTACACGTAGATGCCGCTGCCGGGATAATAATAATTCCCGTACCAGCCGAACGGATCGTAGCCGCCATACCCGTAACGGCTGTACGGATAGCCATAACCGTACCCGTAGGGATAACCATAATAGCCGCCGTAGCCGCTGCCGTAGCCGATCCCGATCGACACCCCGCTACGCGGATAGCCGTAACCGTAACCGCCGTACGGATAGCCGTAGCCATAGTCGTCGCCGTACATGTCGTAGGCGCAGCCGCTAAGGGCGATGCCGCTGATTAACGCCACAGCGGCGAGACGAAGCCGAGGAACGCGCATGTCGAGTCTCCAAATACAACGGAGTAACTCGAATCCGTACGCTCCCGCCCAAGTGAACGGCGGCTGAATTATTGAGACGCGCTAGCCCGCAACGCCCTGCTTGGCTTTGGCCCGCCGCGTCTTCGCCTGGTTCTCCGGCTCGAGTGCGCCGGTGACCCGCACCTTGCGCTTCGCGTCATGCCAGATCTGCCGATAGGCAAAATAGCCGAGGATCGTCGCGAACAGCAGGAAGACCGACACCGCAAGCCCCGCGCCACGACGCCGTTCGAGTTCCGGATTGGCGGTCCACACGAGGAACGCGGACACGTCCCTCGCCATCTGATCGACTGTCGCCGGAGTTCCGTCGGCATAGGTCACCTGGCCGTTGCTGGTCAGCGGCGGCGGCATCGCGATGTTGAGGTTCGCGAAATAGGGGTTGTAGTGCAGGTTCGCCGGCGTCTTGGCATCAGGGAACTTCTTCAGAAGTTCAGCCGGCTGGTTCTGGTATCCGGTCAGCAGCGAATGCACATAGGCTGCTCCACCCTCGCGCGCCTTGGTGATCAGCGACAGGTCGGGCGGGAGCGCGTTGTTGTTGGCCGCTCGTGCCGCAATCTCGTTCGCGAACGGCGACGGGAAGTGATCGGACGGCAGCGCCTTGCGCGTTGCAGCTTCTCCCGTGTCCGGATTGATCGACGGCACCTGCGTCTTCCAGTCGGAGGCGATCTTCTTGATCTCCGCGTCGTTGTAGCCAATTCCCTTGAGGTCGCGGAACGAGACGAGGCTCAGGCTGTGGCAGGCCGAGCAGACTTCCGAATAGACCTGAAAGCCGCGCTGCACCTGCTGCTTGTCGAACTTGCCGAACGGCCCGTCCGAGGCGAGGTGCAGCGGCTTCGGGTGCCGGTGGAATTCCTCGGCAGCAAGGGGCGCGGGGGGGCTGCTGATGTTGGTCGCAACGCCGGTAATCAGCGAGACCAGCAGCATCCCGGCAAAGACGAAGCCGACGCCATAACTAATCAAACGAGCGAGCATGTTCCCCTGTGCCCCTTTACTCGGCCGCGGCCGTTGCGACGGAACCGCCGCGCTTTTTCGCCTGTCCCGCCGGTGCAGCTTCTGCTGCCTCCCCGTGCAGCACGCTCTCTGTAATCGAGTTCGGCAGCGGCAGCGGCGTCTCGAGCCTCGAAACGATCGGCAGAATCACAAGGAAATGCAGGAAGTAATAAGCGCCACAGATCTGCCCGATCGCGTTCCTCAGCGGCGTCGGCGCTCCGCCGCCCGCCCAGCCGAGCAGCAGCACGTCGAGCACAAGCAGCCAGAAGAAGCGCTGGAAAACCGGCCGGTAGCTGCCCGACCGCACCGGTGACCTGTCGAGCCACGGCAGGAAGAAGAGCAGCAGGATCGAGGCGAACATCGCAAGCACGCCCCACAGCTTCGCCGGAAGAATGAAGTCGAAGGTGAAAGAGCGAAGGATCGCGTAGAAGGGCCAGAAGTACCATTCGGGCACGATCTCCGCCGGCGTCGCCAACGGGTTGGCCGGAATGTAGTTGTCCGGATGCCCCAGATAGTTCGGCGCGTAGAACGTCACGACCGCATAGACGAGTAAGAAGGCGCCGACGAACCAGCCGTCCTTGGCCGTATAGAAGGGATGGAAGGGCAAAGTGTCCTTCTCGTCCTTCACGTCCACGCCGGTCGGATTGCCCGATCCTGGAATGTGCAGCGCCCAGATGTGCAGGATCACCACGGCGGCGATCACGAAGGGCAGCAAGTAGTGGAGCGAGAAGAAGCGTGTCAGCGCCGCCTCGTCCGGCGCATAGCCGCCGAGCAGCCACACGCGGATCGGTTCACCGACGAGCGGGAAGGCCGAGAAGAAGCCGGTAATGACCTGTGCGCCCCAATAGCTCATCTGGCCCCAGGGAAGCACGTAACCCATGAAGGCCGTCGCCATCATCAACAAGTAGATGACCAGCCCGAGCATCCACACCAGCTCGCGCGGCGCCTTGTACGATCCGTAATAAAGGCCGCGGAAGATGTGGATGTAGACGGCGATGAAGAAGAAGCTCGCGCCGTTCATGTGCGCGTAGCGCAGCAGCCAGCCCGCGTTGACGTCGCGCATGATCAGCTGGTTGACCGAATTGAACGCGCCGTCGGTGGTCGCGTAATAATGCATCGCCAGGACGATGCCGGTGATGATCTGGATCGTCAGGAAAATGCCGGCCGAAAAGCCGAAGTTCCACCAGTAGTTGAGGTTGCGCGGCACCGGATAGCCGCCGCCGACGGCTCCGTAGGCGAGGCGCGGAAGCGGCAGACGCTCGTCCAGCCACTTCATGAACGGCGATTTGGGTTCGTAGGGCTTGGCCCAGTTGAAGC
>Ga0207706_10006621_pt1 | contig 10724 bp, 8 predicted proteins | sample KBSC53metaG_FD_184318 | JGI IMG/M metagenome (GOLD analysis project Ga0207706, IMG submission 184318) | Corn rhizosphere microbial communities from Kellogg Biological Station, Michigan, USA - KBS C5-3 metaG (SPAdes) (version 2) | ecosystem: Host-associated > Plants > Roots > Rhizosphere > Soil ... | reverse complement strand
CGCGCCGTGCCGCAGCCCGATGGCAGCTACAGCATCACCGGCAGCAAGATCTTCATCTCGGGCGGCGAGCAGGACCTGACCGAGAACATCATGCACCTGGTGCTCGCGCGCATGCCGGACGCGCCGCCCGGCGTGAAGGGCATCTCTTTGTTCATCGTTCCCAAGTTCCTGCCCGATGCAAGCGGCATGGCCGGCGCGCGCAATGCGGTGGTCTGCGGCTCCATCGAGCACAAGCTGGGCATCCACGGCAACTCGACCTGCACCATCAACTTCGACGGTGCCACTGGCTGGCTGCTGGGTGCGCCCAACAAGGGGCTGGCGGGGATGTTCGTACAGATGAACCACATGCGCGTGCTGGTGGGCATGATCGCCATCGGCCTGATGGAAGCGGCCTACCAGAAGGCCCTGGCCTATGCGAAGGAGCGCCTGCAGGGCCGCGCCAGCGGGGCAAGGTCGTCCAGCGAAGTGGCCGACCCGATCATCGGGCATGCCGATGTGCGCCGCATGCTGCTCACGCAGAAGGCGAACATCGAGGGCGCGCGCGCTCTGGCGCTGTGGGCGGCGCAGCTCAGCGATCTGCAGCGCCTTCATCCCGATGCGGCCAAGCGCAGCGAGACCGCCGAACTGCTGGGCCTTTTGACCCCGCTCGTGAAGGCACTGTCGAGCGACCTCGCGGTGGAATGCACGCTGCTCGCGATGCAGGTGTTCGGCGGACACGGCTACATCCGCGAGAATGGTGTGGAGCAGCACCTGCGCGACGTGCGCATCGTGGGCCTCTACGAGGGCACGAACGGCGTGCAGGCCATGGACCTGCTCGGGCGCAAGGTGCTGGCCGACCAGGGCCGGCAGATGGGCGTCTTCCTGGACATGGCCGGCGCATTTGCCGAGGCGTGCAGCCCGCGCGAGGCGATGCGCGAGTTCGCGCAGCCGCTCGCCGGGCTGGTCGCCGACATCAGGCAGCTCACCCGCGAACTGGTGGACACTTCGGCGCAAGACCCGCATGCCGCAGGCGCGGCTGCTGCGCCCTATCTGCGCCTGGTTGGGCACCTGGCGCTTGCCTGGAGCTGGGCGCGCATGGCCGAGGTGGCGCTCAGGAACGCCGATTCCACCGACCCGATCTATGCGTCGAAGATTGCCACGGCCCGCTTCTACTTCCAGCGGCTGCTGCCGCAGACGGCAGCGCTGTGCGGCGAGATCCGGGCGGGCTCGTCCGCATTGATGGAACCGGCCGTCGATCTTTTCTGAACCCCGGGCATGTACCACCTGAGCCGCTTCGCGGCCGCCACGCCCGGCAAGCTGGCGGTGCACTTTCTCGAATCGGGCGAGGCATTCAGCTTCCAGCAACTGGAACGCGAGGCGAACCGGGCGGCCAACGCGTTGCTGTCGCTCGGCCTGAAACGCAACGACTGCATCGTGCTGTGCATCGAGAACGCGCCGGCGTTGCTCTTTCTTGCGCTCGGCGCGCAGCGCATCGGGCTGTACTACGTGCTCGCCTCGACGCGGCTGTCGGCCGCGGACTTCGAGTACATCGTGAAAGACTCGGGGGCATCGGTCGCCATCGCATCCTCGGCCTGCATGAGCGCCGAAACGGCTTCGTCGCTGGACCTCGGCAGCGCACGGCGCGTCGGCATCGGCTTTGCGGATACGGCCATGGAACGCTGGGAGACGCACTTTCTCGCTGCGCCGGACGGCCTGCCGCCCACGCCCGCGCCAGGCCGCGAGATGCTGTATTCATCGGGCACGACCGGCCGGCCCAAGGGCGTGCGCAAGCCGCCCTTCGAAGGCGCCTTCGATGCGGTGGACAACCGCAACGCCGCGGTGGCGCGCTCGTTCGCGCTCGACGCCTCTTCGGTCTACCTGTCGACATCGCCGCTGTATCACAGCGCACCGAACCGGTTCCTGTCGGCGGCCATCCATGCAGGCGCCACCAGCATCGTGATGGCGAAGTTCGATGCCGAACGTTCACTCGCCGCCATCGCGCATTTCGGATGCACCCATTCGCTCTGGGTGCCGACCATGTTCCACCGCCTGCTGCGCCTGGAAGCGGAGGTACGCAGCCGCTACAGCACGGCCTCCATGGTCCACGCGGTCCACGGCGCGGCGCCCTGCCCGGTGCACGTCAAGCAGGCGATGATCGACTGGTGGGGCCCGGTCCTGCATGAGTACTACTCGGGCACCGAAGGCATCGGCGCCACCGCCATCAGCTCCCGCGAATGGCTCCGGCACAAGGGCTCGGTCGGGCGCGCGACCGACGGCATCCTGCACATTCTGGACGATGCCGGCCGTGAGCTGCCGCCGGGTGAGACCGGGCAGATCTACTTCGAAAGCAATGCCCAGTTCGAGTATTGGAACGATCCCGCCAAGACCCGCGCAGCGACGAGTCCGCAGGGCTGGCGATCCTTCGGCGACATCGGTCACCTCGATCGCGAAGGCTACCTCTACCTGACGGATCGCAAGGACTTCGTCATCATCTCCGGCGGGGTCAACATCTACCCGCAAGAGATCGAGGACGTTCTGCTGCAGGATCCCCGTGTTGCCGATGCCGCGGTCTTCGGCGTGCCGAACGACGAGTACGGCGAAGAGATCAAGGCCGTCATCCAGCCGGCGCATCCGGATTTCACGGGCCCGGCCGTCGCCGAGGCGCTGAAGGCACGCTGCCGCGAGTTGCTCGGTCCGCTCAAGGTGCCGAGAAGCATCGATTTCGAGTCCGACTTTCCCCGGCACGCGACCGGCAAGCTTTACAAGAAGTTGCTGCGCGATCGCTACCTGGCCTAGAGGGTGCAAGTCGCCGGCCCGCTCCGCAGCGAGCCGGCGGATGCCCAAGGCTAGGCCAGCGCAGGCTCAAGGAACCCGGCGAGCCGCTGCACGATCAGCTGCTCGGCCTCTTCCATGATGCGATCGATCAGCTCCTGCACCGTCGGAATGTCGCGGATCAGGCCGACCACCATGCCACAGCTCCAGGCGCCGGCATCCATCTCGCCTTGCAACATCACGCGCGGATAGACCCCCGCGACTTGGTCGATGATGTCCTCGAACTTGAGGTCGGCGCCCTTTTCCTTCTCGATCCTGATCAGCTGCTCCACGGATGAATTGGTCAGCACGCGCTCGGTGTTGCGCAGGCCGCGCATCACGAGCCGCGTGTCCAGCTCGGTGGCCGCCACGATGGCGTCCTTCACGTTCTGGTGGATCGGCGCTTCCTGTGTGGCCACGAAGCGCGTGCCCATGTTCATGCCCTCCGCGCCCAGCGCCAGCGCCGCCACCAGGCTGCGCGCATCGGCCATGCCGCCGGAGGCCACGAACGGGATCTTCAGCTCCTCGGCCGCGCGCGGCAGCAGGATCATGTTCGGCAGGTCGTCCTCGCCCGGGTGGCCGCCGCACTCGAAACCGTCCACGCTCACGGCGTCGCAGCCGATGGCCTCGGCCTTCAGCGCATGCCGCACCGACGTGCACTTGTGGATCACCTTGATGCCGGCCTTCTTGATCGCGGGCATGTAGGCCTCGGGGCTGCGCCCTGCCGTCTCGACGATGCGCACGCCCCCCTCCGCAATGGCCGCGATGTATTCCGGGTACGGCGGCGAAGACAGGGTTGGCAGGAACGTGAGGTTCACGCCGAAGGGCTGGTCCGTCATGTCGCGGCAGCGGGCGATCTCCTTGGCCAAGAGCTCGGGTGTCCTTTGGGTCAGGCCCGTGATGAGCCCGAGCCCGCCGGCATTGGAGACCGCCGCGGCGAGTTCCGCGAAGCCGACGTAGTGCATCCCGCCCTGGATGATCGGGTGGCGGATGCCGAAGAGTTCAGTGATGCGTGTTTTCATGTGTCTTTCACCAGGTTTCCATGTAGGGGCGCAGGTCCATCTCGAAGGTCCAGGCGTCTCGAGGCTGGGTGTGCAGGTACCAGTAGTTCTCCGCGATGTGCTCGGGATTCAGGATGCCGTCCTGCTCCTTGAGCGCATAGCGTTCGGGGAAGTTGCTGCGGATGAACTCCGTGTCGATGGCGCCGTCGACCACGATGTGCGCCACGTGGATGCCGCGCGGGCCGAGCTCGCGCGCCATGCTCTGGGCCAGTGCGCGCAGGGAATGCTTGGCGCCTGCAAAGGCCGCGAAATTCGCTGCACCGCGAGTCCCCGCCGTCGCGCCGGTGAAGAGAATCGTGCCGCGTCCCCGCGCGACCATCCTGCGGGCGACCTCGCGTGCATTCAGGAATGCGCTGAAGGCGGCCATCTCCCAGATCTTCATGTACTTGCGCCCCGTCTCCTCCAGGATGCTGCTGGGCACGTTGGCGCCGATGTTGAAGACCATCACCTCGATCGGGCCGTGCTCCTTCTCGATCTGGTCGACGAGGGCGACGACCTCTTCCTCCTTGCGCGCATCGCTGCCGTAGCCGAACGCCTGGCCGCCGGCGGCGCGGATGCGTTGGACGGCCGGCTCCAGCTTGTCCGCCGAGCGCCGAGTCAGGCACGCGACGTAGCCCTCTCGGGCGAAGCGCGCGCCGATCGCGCTGCCGGTGGCGTCGCCTGCGCCGACGACGAGGGCCACACCGCGTTGGTTGGCTGTTGGGTCCATGCGTTCTCCTTTAAAAAACGTTCGTTAAGTCATCGCACGTTAATCAATGAACGTTCGTTTGTCAATCAAGAAGGAAGTCCAGTGAAACCCCCGTTGACGTGAGCGCGGCAATCACATAGCTTCCGTTAAACAAACGTTCGTTAACTAAAAGGAGCCCGTGAATGCGCAAGTCAGTTGATTTCTTCTTCGATGTCGGCAGCCCCTCGTCCTATCTGGCATGGACGCAGTTGCCCCGCCTGTGCGCCAGCCATGGCGCCGACCTCGTCTACCGGCCAATGCTGCTGGGCGGCGTCTACCAGGCCACGGGCAACGCCTCGCCGGCCAACATTCCCGTCAAGGGGCGCTATACGCAGATGGACTACGAGCGCCATGCGCGCCGCTATGGCGTGCCGTTCCAGGGCAATCCGCACTTCCCGGTCATCACGCTGTTCCTCATGCGCGCGGTTACCGGCATCCAGTTGCGGCGTCCGGAGCAGCTGCAGCAACTGCTCGGCTGCGTGTTCAAGGCGCTCTGGATCGACGCGCTCAACTTGAACGATGCGCAGCTCACGGCCCGCATCCTGGCCGAGGGCGGGTTCGATCCCGCCGAGATCGAGCGCCTGACGCAGGACGCCGAGATCAAGGCCGCGCTGAAGGCCACGACGCAGGAAGCGGTCGGGCGCGGCGTGTTCGGTGCACCCACGCTCTTCGTCGGCGATCAGATGTTCTTCGGGCAGGACCGCATGGACTTCGTTCGCGAAGCCCTGTCCTGAGTCGCCGCCAACCGCATGAAGGAAAAACTCATGGAACACCGACCCTGGCATGCCTCCTACCCCGCAGGGCTTCCCCGCGAGATCGTCCTGGACGACAGTGAATCCCTCGTCACCTTGCTTGAACGTGCGTTCACGAAGCACAGTACCAGGACGGCCGTCACCTGCGCCGGAGAATCGCTGACCTTCGCGCAGGTCGAGCATGCGTCGGCGCTGCTCGCGCGGTCCCTGCAAGCAGCCGGGCTCAAGCGCGGTGACAGGGTCGCCCTTCTGCTGCACAACAACCTCATCTACCCCGTGGCTTTGGCCGCCGTCCTGCGCGCGGGCATGGTGGGGGTGACCATGAACCCGCTCTACACGGCACGCGAGCTGGCATACCAACTGGCCGATTCGGGGGCGTCCGCACTGGTGGCTGCCGAGCCGTTCATGGGCGTGGTCACCGAGGTCCTCGGCCAGACACAGCTTCGGTATGTCATGACCGTGCCGATGCAACAGGTGAAGCAGGCATTGTTCGCGACGGGCGGCGATGCAGGTGCGCCAGCTGCGAACGATGAACCTCGCGTCGTCGGTTTGCGCGAAGCGACCGCCGCGCTACCGGACGCCGATTTCGCCAGCGAGCACGTGCGCCCCTCCGACCTGGCTTTTCTGCAGTACACCGGCGGCACGACGGGTGTTTCCAAGGGCGCTTGCCTGACACACCGCAGCGTGCTTGCCAGTTCGCTGCAGATGCGGTCATGGCTGGGGTTGGCACTCGACATCGACAACTTCGAAATCGTAACGCCGTTGCCGCTGTATCACATCTTTCCACTCGGCATGGCTCTGACGGCCCTTGCCAGCGGCGCTCACAACCGCTTGGTCGTCAATCCGCGCGACGCCCAGGCGCTTTGCGCCGAACTCGAGCGCGCGCCCTTCGACATGCTGATCGGCGTCAATACGATGTTCAATGCCTTGGTGGCGTTGCCCGAGTTGCCCGGCATCGACTTCTCCCACTGCAATGTGGTCATCGGCGCCGGCGCCTCGATCCAGTCGGCCGTTGCAGCCAAGTGGGTTGCGGCCGGCGGCCCACCCATCACCGAGGCCTATGGGCTTACTGAAACGTCGCCCAGCGTTACCTTCAACGCGCCGGGGCGCAACGGCACCATCGGTGCGCCAGTGCCGTCAACCGACGTTCTCATCGTCGACGAGGCGGGCGAACCAGTGCCGCTCGGCACGCCCGGCGAGTTGCTGATCAAGGGCCCGCAGGTCTTCGCGGGCTACTGGAACCGCGAGGAGGAAACGCGCAGGTCTTTCACGCCGGATGGCTGGTTCAAGACCGGCGACATCGTCACCATGGATGCACAAGGTTTGATGTACATCGTCGACCGGAAGAAGGACATGATCCTGGTCTCTGGCTTCAATGTCTACCCGAACGAAATCGAAGGCGTGGTCGCCATGCACCCGGACGTGCTCGAATGCGCGTGCGTCGGGGTGCCTGACGAGCGCTCGGCGGAGGCCCCCCATCTCTTCGTCGTCCGCCGCGTACCTGGGCTGAGGGCGGAAGAGTTGGAAGCGCATTGCCGCAAGCTCCTTGCCGCATACAAGGTGCCTCGCCACATCACGTTCCTCGAATCGCTGCCCAAATCAGCAGTGGGGAAAATTCTGCGCAAAGAACTGAGGCCAATTTCCGGCGGTGCCACGGACGCGGCACCCAAGGTTGAAGTCGCCGGATGAGTAGCTGAATCGACGTCGTCGGGGCGCGGCGTTCGAACGAACAACATCACGATTCGAAGATGAGGACCGGCCCATACCTTCATCGAATCCCCAGTACTTCGGCACGACCTCGCTAGAAAATTTTGTCTTTGCGTTGTTTGCCCACGCCGGAATGCTTTTCTTCAGAGTGTCCAAGTCGAGCTTTGTTCGACCAGATCGCGGACAAGTGGTCGATGATGATTCTGGCCGTGCTGGATGACGAGCCGCACCGGTTGACCAGCGAGGGCTTTGATCTTCTCGTGAGTGACTGACAGAGGCCAATGGTCCGGCTCTTGCCAAACTCCTGCTGCTGAGGAGCCTCGCACGGCGACCGAAACCTGCTGGCCAAGATGCTTGTCGGTCGCCACGGCACCAGATGTTTGCGCCCGCCCGAACACCGACGTGCAACCCAGCTATTCGGCCCTGATGTCGGGCGACGCAATTGTGGGCACCCCCTGCAAGATGGCGGCACCGTTCTGGGTCACCATCGCGCGCCGGTAAGCAGGCCTCGCCTGCAGGCGTTCCCAGTAGGCGCGAACCGAAGGCGTGAACTGCTGGTCGAGGCCGAGATGCTCGGCCAGCAGCAGCGCGTAGCCGACCGAAACATCGGCGGCAGTGAAACGATGCGCACAGAGGAACTCCTGCTCCACTAAGAGGGGTTCCAGCGTCCGCAACCTCGCGAGGAACCACTTGCCGTAGTCATGGGCCACCTGGGGCTGACGCCGCTCGCCCGTTTCGAAGTGCAGATAGCGCAGCACCAGCGTCTGCGGGAACGTCAAGGTCGCTTCGCCGAAATGCAGGTAGTTCAGGTAAGCGCCAAAGGCCGGCTCATCGACGCCGACATCAAGCTTTCCCGGTGAGAAGCGCGCCGCCAGATACTGGCAGATTGCGGAAGACTCTGTCATGCGAACAGTCCCGTCGATCATGGCCGGTACCGTCCCCAGGGGGTTGATCTCCAGGTACGACCGGGCAAGCACGCGAGGCGGGAACGGCATCATCTTCAGGTCGTACGGAATCCCGAGTTCCTCCAGCATCCACAAGGGACGAAACGAACGTGCGCTCACGCAATGGTGCAGGGTGATCATGGCTTCAGTGCTCGGAAATGGCGGGTGTCGGTCCGCTTTTTACAGCGTTGGCACTGAGGTCACCCATGCGCGCCGTTCCAACCAGCCGAGCGCTGCTGCATTGGATGTCCGCGGTTCGGTAGCCTTGGCCGAACACCGAGCGTATCGCAGCCTCCGATGGCCGCGGAAAGGTCGGACCGGCGCGCGGAGTGGCGCAACAGAAGCCCAAAGGCGCGGATGCAGGCGATCGGATTCGCGATATCTTGCCCGGCGATGTCGAGCGCAGTTCCATGCCCTGCCTCGAACATGCCTTTGGCGCCTTTTCCCAGCATCGCCGATGCCGACAACCCGATCGATCCTGTCAGCGCCGACGCCGCGTCGCTCAGGAGATCGCCAAAGAGGTTGCCCGTCAGGATGACGTCGAAGGATTCCCCGTCCGGCGCGCTGCGCTGGCCGCGCGGCAGACTGGTGTAGACGTCTCCGTTCAGCTCGCGCACCACCAGCAGGTCGGTGCCCGCGACGCGTTCGGCACGCAACGGCGAGAGCCGCGCCAGATCCGGCGGAACGACGACCTCGCCTGGCAGCATCGCGATCCTGAATGCCGGCATGGCCTCAGTCCAGTGTGGCGCCGGACTGCTTCACCAGCTTCTGGTGCTTCGCCAACTCGGACTGGAAGAAGGCTGGCGCCAAGTCAGGCCCCGTGTTCAGGACCGTGAGCCCTTGGCCGACGATGACGTTTCTTGCCTCCGGCGATACCAAGGCCTCTTGCACCGCCGCGGCATAGCCGTCGACCACGGGTTTGGGCAAACCGGCCGGACCGATCAACGCGATCCACGCGTCGAAGCTGTACTTTGGCACGCCCGACTCCATCATCGTCGGCACCTCGGGCAAGGCCGCGGAGCGCGCCGGCGTCGACACCGCCAATGCGCGCAGTGCCCCGGCCTTGATCTGCGGGGCGACCTGCGAGATCGAAACGAATGCGAGTTGCACCTGCCCGCCGATTAGATCGGTGATGAGCGGTCCAGTGCCGCGATAGGGCACGTGCTTCATGTCGATGCCGGTCTCGCTCACCATCAGTTCCCCCGCCAGGTGGAGCACGCTCCCGTTGCCGGCGGACCCGTAGTTGAGCTTGCCGGGATTGGCCTTCGCATAGGCCAGCAGTTCCTTCACGCTCTTCACCGGAAGCGCGTTGTTCACCACCAGCACGACCGGCACCGTGGCCAGTACCGCGATGGGCGTGATGTCCTTCATGCTGTCGTAGGGAATCGTCTTGTAGATGCCTGGATTGATGACATGGTTGGACGACACCATGCCGAGCGTGAGCCCATCCCTGGGTGCCTTCACGATCTGTGCGGTGCCCGGAATTCCTCCAGCGCCGACGACGTTCTCCACCACGATCGGATGGCCGGTCGCGCGTCCGAAGGCCGGCGCGACTGCGCGGGCGACCGCATCGACCGTCGAACCTGCGGCCAGTGGAACGACGAGCCGTATCGGCCGGTCGGCATTCGAGGATTGCGCGGCGGCGAACAAGGACGTGGCAAGCAACGCTGCCGCTAAAGAAACGGAAATGGCTTTCCGGAGGAAATGTGCATGCATGGGTTTGTCTCTCTTGCTTTGTTGGAATTCATGGATGGCGCGCCTGGAGCTCGGCAAACGAAACGAGTTCGCCCGCAATCGCGCTGGCCGCCACCGTGGGCGGGCTGGCGAGCCAGACTTTTCCGGGGCCGCCCCGGCCGGGGAAGTTGCGGTTGATGGCGCTCACGGTGACCTGGTCGGCCCGCACCGAACCACCCGGCCCGCAGTTGCCGCAAGCGCCGCAGGAGGGCTGAAGAATGCGCGCGCCCACGCGTTCGAACGCATCCATGTACCCGGCTGCAATGCAATGGTCGCGTACCGCGGTGGTCCCGAACTGGAGATACAGGTCCACCCCGGGCGCGACCTTGAGTCCGCGGTCCGCCGCCCACCTGAGCACCGCGTGGTAATGGTCGAAGTCTTCGCGCTTGCCAGCCGTGCACGAGCCCCCGTAGGCGATGTCGATGCGCACCCGCTCGCCGACCGCCGCCAGCGGCAGGCCGTTGCCGGGATCGCCCGGTGCCGCGACCATGGGGGAAAGCTGCGTGCAGTCGACGTGGAGCGTCCTGGCGTAGACCGCGCCGTCGTCGCTGCGCATCCAGGGCTCGACTTCGAAACCGATGCCGCGGCGCTCGCGCAGGAAGCGCACGGTCTCGGCATCGGGAGCGACCAGGCCGGTGAAGCCACCGAGTTCCGCCGTCATGTTGGTGAGCGTGGCGCGCTCGTCGGTGGTCACGCGCCGCACCACCTCGCCCGTGAACTCGAACACCTTGCCCACCCCGCCGCCGTCGCGCACGAAGGGCAGCGCGAGCAGATGCAGCACGACGTCCTTGGCGGTCACGCCAGGGGCAAGCGAGCCATCCAGCACGATCTTCACGGACTGCGGCACCGTCAGCCGCACCGCTCCCGTCACGAAGGCATTCGCCATGTCCGTGGTTCCCACGCCAAAGGCCACGCAACCAAGGGCACCGCTGTGCGGCGTGTGCGAATCCGTGCCCACCACCAGTTGGCCCGGCAGCGCATAGTGCTCCGCCACCATCGCGTGCGAGAT
>Ga0207706_10006618_pt1 | contig 10729 bp, 10 predicted proteins | sample KBSC53metaG_FD_184318 | JGI IMG/M metagenome (GOLD analysis project Ga0207706, IMG submission 184318) | Corn rhizosphere microbial communities from Kellogg Biological Station, Michigan, USA - KBS C5-3 metaG (SPAdes) (version 2) | ecosystem: Host-associated > Plants > Roots > Rhizosphere > Soil ... | reverse complement strand
ATCTCATCGAGCCCGTCGACGCCGGTCGAGGCGCGATGCGCGGCGCCGGTGCTGCCTTCCTGCATGGAACCTCCTTCTTGTCACCCGGCCATCTTGTAACCCGGCAATTTAAGCCGCCCGCGACGCCGCCGGCGTAGGACAAGTTCGCTGCCCGCCCTGCGGCCGTTGCCGGATTCGCGCCGTGTTCGAACGGTTGCGTTACACGCAATCGCTTGCAACATCGAACTTCGCGCTGACGGGCCGCCGCTAGCATGCCGCCCATGGACGTGTCGTTACGACGCCAGCTCGTCGCAGCCCTGGCTGCGAGCCTGACCGCCTGCGGCGGCGGCGCCGACACCACCGTTTTCTCCGGCAACAAGGTGATCGATTCGTCGAACTCGCCGCAACCGCCGCCTCCCGCCCCGCCGCCGCCCCCGCCGGCGCCGGCACCGGCACCGGCGCCGACGCCGGGCCCGAGCGATCCGATCGTCACCTCCTACTCGGCGGCCGCCTCGGGCGTCACCCCGGCGCTCGAGGGCGGCAGCATCGCCCACGGCGGCGATGGGGCGCTCTGGTTCAGTGGCGGCTTCGTCCCGAACCAGATCGGCCGCATGACCAGCGCCGGCGTCGTCACCTACCCCGTCACCAAGGCTCCCGGCCTGGTGTCGTTCAATCCGGGCCCGCTGACGCGCGGCCCCGACGGCAACATCTGGTTCGCCGATCCGCTCGCCGGCATCGACATCGCCGGAACGATCGGCACGGTCGACATCGTCACCAAGGTCGCGAGCGAGTACTCGACGCCGTTGATGAAGACGACGATCCAGATCAGCCGGCGCACCTCGCAAGACCAGAAGTGCGACACGGAGACGGCGGTGTGCGTGCCGATCGCCACCGGCACCTGCATCCCCGACCCTGCCCGTGCGGCAGTGCCCGGCATTCCTGCGTCGGGCGCGATCCCGGCGGTGCCGCCCATCCCCGCCTATCTCGGCAGCACCTGCCGCACGGTGACCACCGGCCCGACGCTGGTCCCGGCGTGCACGCCGATCGCGCCGACACTCGCCAACGGCTACACGACGACGACTTGTCCGACGACGACCATCGGTCCGAACAGCGTCATCACCTGCGCGCTCGAGGACCCGGTCGCGGCGAACAGCTTCATCCGCATCGTCTGCACCGGCATCACGCCGGGATCGCAGGCCTACAAGATCACCACCGGACCCGACGGCAACCTCTGGTTCACCGAGTACAACGGCACTCACATCGGCAAGTTCGACGTGACGACCAAGCTCGCGACCGAGTACGGGCCGCTGCAGGCGCCGGCGACCTCGATCACGAGCGGCCCCGACGGCAACCTGTGGTTCGCCGAGCGCAGCAGCGACGGCTCGACCTCGGTCCTCGGCAAGATCACGCCGGCCGGCGTGATCACCGAGTACAAGGCAACGCCGGTGAGCGGCTCGATCGCCGCCATGACCGGCGGCGCCGACGGCCGCGTCTGGTTCGTCAAGGACGGCTTCGGCGGACCGGCGGTCGGCCGGATCGACCCCGCCACCGGCGCGTTCACGACCTTCGTCGGCGGCCTCAACGGCGCTTTCACGCTGTTCGGCGGCATCGCCCTCGGCGGCGACGGCAACGTCTGGTTCACCAGCTACTACGACGGGCTGATCGGCCGCGTCACACCCGCCGGCGTGATCACCGAGTTCACCGGCGTCGCGCCGAACGCGCAGCTGAACGCGATCACGGCGGGGCCGCAGATCGCCGGCTCGAACACGCTCTGGGTCACCGACCCGACCAACAAGAGCATCGCCAAGCTGACGCTGCGCTAGCACCGGCCCGCCGCGGCCGGGCGCACTGTCAGAAATTGCGCTTGAAGTAGAGACCGAGCGATCCCTTGCGCAGGCGCATCGTCAGGCGGTCGTCGCCGGACAGGCGAAAGCCGAGACCGTGGTTCAGGAACACCTGCGACTGGGCCGGCTTGTATTCGATGCCGACTCTGCTCACGTAAGGCGCCGCCGCGGGGTCGACGGTGCGATCGACGAGGGTGCTCGCCGGCGCCGGGGCATTGACGCTGCGCAAGCCGAAGGAGACCGCCGGAAGCACCGATCCCGGCGGAGCGGCGCTGTCGAAGCGGGCGTCGGCAATGCGGGCGGCCGCGGCGCGCCCCTGGAAATCGAGACCGAGGTCGAGGCCGCCGCGAGCGAGCGACAGGCGGTAGCCCGCGTCCGAGGGCTCTGCCAACACCGACCACCGGACGGCGGCCGCGCCGGCATCGCCGCCGGCACCCTCGACCGTCGTCGCCGCGGGCAACGCCTCGCCGGCGAGCGCCGGGCCGGCGACCGCAAGCAGCCAGAACAGCGAGCGCAGCGCGGAACGTCGCATCGGGTCAGGCGTACACGGAGTTGAAGAGCTCATGAAGACGCTACGACGGCGCGGGGCGCCGAAGCGTCGGCCCACGGCGCTGCCGCGGGTGAGAGATCTTCGGCGACACGGGTAGGACGCGACCGACCGCGTTCCCCCTGGGCCACGGGGGTGCGAGCGACGAACGGTTCGCTCCGGGCACGTTCGCTGCCCAGGAAGCGAAACGATGAAAAGCAGAGGCCCTGCGATGACTGAAGTGGAGAAGTGGTCTCAGGAAACGCGCGAGCTCGAGCGCCGCCTCCTGGACGCGGCGGAAGCGTTGCTCGCCCATCGCGGCACCGGGTTCGCGCTGGTTCCGTTCCCCGGCCGGCTGCCCGCCCGCTGCGTCGCGATCGGCGACCTGGCCCGGCTGCGCGAGATGCTGAAGCCCATTGCCGTGGAGGCGTAGGCGAAGCGGCGACTCGCCTGCTCGACGCGGCTGCGGAAAGCCGCAGAATCGGTCCTTCGCTTGCTTCGTCCCACGGGACGCGCTGCATGGACCGACCGCCCTCCCCGCTGTTCCGGCAGGTCGCCATCGAGGCTGCAGCGGGGGCGCAGACCGGCGCGTCGCTGACAACTGACTGGCGCGGCGTCGCTGTCTGCACGGCGGCTGCCTTCGCGCTCCTTGTGGCGCTGATCGCCTTCGTCGCCGTCGTCGAATACGCGCCGGTGCGGCGCGTCGCCGCGTTCGTCGACCCGCAAGGCCGCATCAAGTTGCTCCTGGCCGCGTCGGAAGTCGGATCGGTCCGTCCCGGGGCCGACTTCCGGCTCGCCTTTCGGAACTATCCGCAGGAGCGCTTCGGTGTGTTTCCGGCGAGGATCGACAGCGTCAACGAGGTCGCGGCCCTGCCGGGCGAAGTGCCGTTCCCGGTCGACACGAGCGAGCCGACGTTCATCGCGTCGGCGTCGCTCCCGGCGGTGCCGCACGGCCCGCACGGCGAGCTGCTGCCGCTCGAGCCCGGCATGCGCGCCGACGCGCTGGTGCCGATGCAGCGGCGCACTGTCCTCGAGTGGCTCCTCGACCCGGTCCTGCGCAGCCGCAACGACAACGTCGGCACGCCGCGCGGCGCGCCCGAGATCCGACGCTGATGCCGGCCTTCGCGCCCTGGCGCCGGCGCCGCGTGCCCTTCGTCGCGGCGAGCGAGCTGAACGAATGCGGCCTGGCCTGCCTCGCCGCCATCAGCGGCTACTTCCAAGGCGAGGCCGGCCTGGCCGAGATCCGCGCGCTGGCCGTGCCGAGCGGGCGCGGCGAGACGCTGCTCGAACTGCGCAATCTCGCCGAGCGCATCGGCCTGATCGCTCGCGGCGTCAAGGTCGAGATGAAGGCGCTCGGCCAGCTCGCCCTGCCGGCGATCCTGCACTGGGAGATGAACCACTTCGTCGTTCTCGAGCGCGTCACCCCCCGCGGCATCGTCATCATGGATCCGGCCGCGGGCCGGCTGGCCGTCCCGTGGTCGGCGGTCGACACCTCGTTCACCGGCGTGGCGCTCGAGACGCGCGTTTCGCCGACCTGGCGCACGGCACGCGAGCCTCGCAGCCGTGTCGCGCTGCTCGACTTCCTGACGCCGCTCTCGCGCTGGCGCAACGACATCGCCCTCGTCGTCGCGCTGTCGGTCGTGCTGGAAGTGCTGGTGCTCCTCGCGCCGCTGCAGATGCAGCTCTCGATCGACACTGCCCTGCAAGGCTCGGACGGGCGCCTGGTGTGGGTGCTGGCGATCGGCTTCACGCTGGTCGTCCTCCTGCACGCGGCGATCTCGGTCGTGCGCGGCTGGACGCTCGCCGTGTTCGGCGCGCGCGTGGGCTTCGAACTGAAGGACCGCTTCGTGCGCGCGCTCCATCGCAAGCCGGCGCGCTTTTTCCTCAAGCACCACAGCGCCGACATCCTCAGCCGCAGCCGTTCCGTCGACACGATCCAGTCGCTCGTCACGGCGCAGCTCTTGCAGGCGCTGCTCGACGGCGTCATGTCGATCGCGATCGTCGGCGTGATGCTGTTCGCCGTGCCGTCGATGGCCGCGGTGGTGATCGTCTTCGCGGCGATCAACGTCGGCGCGACCGCTGCGTTGCGCCGCGCCGCCATCGACGTCTCGCGGCGCGGCCTGCGCGTCGCCGCGCAGGCCGATGCGTACTTCCTCGAGAACGCGCGCGCGGCACGCGCCATCAGGCTGTTCGGCAAGGAACAAGTCCGCATCGACGCGTGGCGGAGCAAGTTCATCGCCCTGACCAACCTCGGCCTCGCCGAGGGCCGGCTGACGATGTTCTCGACCCAGGTTTCTCAGCTCAGCAACGGCCTCGGCAACGTCGCCCTGATCGCGCTCGGCACCTGGCTCGTGCTCGGCAACTCGATCACGCTGGGCACGATGATGATGTTCTTCCTGTTCCGCGCCTTCCTGGTCGAGCGACTCAACCGCGCCGTCCTCTACGCGATGGAGCTGCGCCGTGTGCGCACCAACGCGGAACGGATCGAGGAAGTGATGGCCGACGACGGCGGCAGCGAGCCTTCGGCGCCCGAACCGCCGTTCGTGGTGGCCGACGGCGCCGGCGCGCGCATCGAGGTTCGCGACGTCTGGTTTCGCTACGGCAACGACAGTCCCTGGATCCTGCGCGGCGCGAGCCTGATCGTCGAGCCGGGCGAGGCGGTGGCGATCACCGGCCCGTCGGGCAGCGGCAAGACGACGCTGCTGCACCTCATGGTCGGCCTGCTCGAGCCGAGCCGCGGCGAAGTGCTCGTCAACGGTCGTGCCGTCGCCAGCATCGCCTCGGCCGATCTGGCGAGCGTGATCGGCGTCGTCCTGCAGGACGACATCCTGTTCCAGGGGACGGTGGCGCAGAACATTTCGTTCTTCGACGCGCCGATCGACATGGCGAAGGTCGCGCGCGCCGCGCGCCAGGCGAACGTCGCCGCCGATGTCGAGGCGATGCCGATGCAGTACCACTCGATGCTCGCCGAGGCCGGCGCCGACATCTCCGGCGGCCAGAAGCAGCGCCTCTTCATCGCCCGCGCTCTTTACCACGGGCCGCGGGTGCTCTTCCTCGACGAAGCGACCAGCCATCTCGACGCTGCGAGCGAGACCCTCGTGGCGCAGGCGGTCGAGGCGATGGACATGACGCGCGTGCTGGTCGCGCATCGACGCGAGACGATCGCCATCGCCGATCGCGTCCTCGAGCTCGATCCGGCGAGCGGCCTCGTACGCGTCGCCGGCGCGCCAGGGCTCGCGTCGCTGCGCGAAGCGGCGGCGCCCCTGCCCTGACGATCAGTTCACGGCCGGCGGCGCAGCGGCGGCGAAGTCAGTGCGTTCTCAGTCGGCTGACGACCTCGTCGGCGACATCGCGCGCGAAGAAGTGCGGATAGAAAGAACGTTCCTTGCGGCCGGCGTGCGCGCCGCGGCCGGCGAGACGCTCGATCTCGCGGGCGCAGTGCTGGAGGTCGAGGCGCAGCAGCACCGCGGGCGCGTTGACCGACTCGTCGAGGCGCTGCTCGGCGGCGCACGTGAAGCCCAGCATCTGCTCGTAGAAGCGGACATGGCGGGGATTGACCTCGATCAGCGCATCGGTGCAGCGATGCACCTCGAGCACGTACATGCAGGCGACGTGGAAGATCGCGCCGAGCAGCGCCTGCGACCGCACCGACTCGTCGACCGCGAACTTCGTGAACTCGCACAGCTTGCGTCCGGGCTGGCGCAATTCGGCCACGCAGTCAGGGTAAAGCGCTTCGACGTAGAGACCCTCGGCGCTGTCGAGCGCTGCAGTGATCGTCGCGACGGTGGCGCCATGCTGCGCGGCCGTCAGCGTGATGCTGCGGCGTCTCCTCGCCTCCAGCGGCGCGACCGAATACCCGCGCCAGGCGTAGCGCCGCTGGAGCAAGGCGCTCGCTCGGGTGAGCTCGGCGGCATGCCGGACAGCAAAAATTTTGAAGCGTTGCCCCGACTCGTCCTCGACCTCCACCAGCTGGTCGGGAAGAGGGTGGGCGAGAGCAGCGGGAGGTGAAAACGAAGGCAGGTGGGAGGGCGGGCGATGGGCATGGAAGCCGGCAAGGGCCGACGGGGCCAGAACGGACAAAAATTTCTCCTCTTCGCTGCCAATAGTTGGCAGACTGTTACGATTGCTTGCAGTTGACGTCCCGCTCGCCGGTCAGGCGAGGCAACGGGCGCGGCGCGGGTAGTACTAAGAGAGACCAGTCACGGTCTTCGTCTACCTTTCATCCCCCCAATGACCTCTCTCGGACACGCCCCGCGAAGCATGATCTGCGCCCGTCGCCGGCGCGCCCATGCGCGCGCGCGAATCGCCGCAAGGCGATGTCCGCAGACCTCCCGGCACGCGCCATGTTTTCGTATCGTGAAGCTTTCGACCGCAATCTCGGCTGGATCACCGAGGCCGAGCAGGAGACGTTGCGCCGCAAGCGCGTCGCCATTGCAGGCCTCGGAGGTGTCGGCGGTGCCCACCTCCTGACCCTCAGTCGCCTAGGAATCGGGCAATTCAGCCTCGCTGACTTCGATTCTTTTGAGGTCCAGAACTTCAATCGCCAGGCCGGCGCGACGCTGAACACGCTCGGGCGCGCCAAGCTCGACGTCATGTCGGAGATGGCGGCCTCGATCAACCCGAACGTCGAGATCCGCTCGTTCCGCGACGGCGTGCACGAGGACAATGTCGAGGCCTTCCTCGACGACGCCGACCTCTACATCGACGGACTCGACTTCTTCGTCCTCGACGTGCGGCGGATGATCTTCGATCATTGCGCCCGGCGCGGCATCCCGGCGATCACGGTCGCGCCGCTCGGCATGGGCGCCGCGCTGCTGGCCTTCATGCCCGGGCAGATGACGTTCGAGCAGTACTTCTGCATGAATGACTGCTCCGAGGCGGAAAAATCGGCACGTTTCCTGGTCGGCCTGACGCCCTCGATGCTCCAGCTCGGCTATCTCGTCGATCCTTCGCGCCTCGACCTCGCGCAGCGCCGCGGACCGTCGACGGTGATGGCGTGCGATCTCTGCGCCGGCATCGCCGGCACGGAGGCGCTCAAGATCCTGCTCGGTCGCGGCCGCGTCTTCGCGGCGCCGTGGGGCATCCACTTCGACGCCTACAAGAATCGCTTGAAGCGCACCTGGCGCCCCGGCGGCAATTCCCACCCGCTGCAAAAGGCGCTGATCGCAATGGCGCGACGAAGATTTCTCGCGAGCGCCCAGGAGCCCAAGTGACGCCCCGGCTGCGCCGGATCCTGGATCTCGCCCGCTGGGCGCCGAGCGGCGACAACAGCCAGCCGTGGCGTTTCGAGGTCCGCTCGCGCTCGCACGTCGTCGTCCATACCCTGCAGAACGGCCTCGGCGTCTACGACCTCGAGGGCAGCGCTGCCTTGCTTTCCGTCGGCGCGATGCTCGAAACGATGCGCATCGCAGCGAGCGCCGAAGGCTGCGCGGTCGCGTATGACATCCGGCCCGCCGTCGACGATGCCGGCCCGCTCATCGACGTCCGGATCGACGCGTCGCGCGCCGTTCCTGTCGATCCGCGCCATGCCTTCATCCGCGCCCGAACGGTGCAGCGCAGGTCACTCGCCCTGCGCGGCGTCGACGCTGCAACGAAGAAAGAGCTCGAAAACGCCGTCGGCCCCGGCTACCGGGTCGTTTGGTTCGAAGCACCGCGCGCGCGCCTGCGGATGGCGTGGCTCGCCGTCCGCAGCGCGAAGATCCGCCTGACCATCCCGGAAGCGTGGGACGTCCATCGCCGCATCATCCAGTGGGACTCGCGTTACAGCGACGACCGGATTCCCGATCAGGCGCTCGGCACCGACGCGCTGTCGGTGCGCTCGATGCGCTGGGTGCTGGCGAGCTGGCCGCGCGTCGAGCGGATGAATCGCTGGTTCGGCGGCACGCTGCTGCCGCGCCTGCAGCTCGAGTTCATCCCCGGGCTGCGCTGCGCCGCCCACTTCGCGATCCTCGCCGAGCGCGAGCCCCGGGAGGTCGCCGACCATCTTCGCGCCGGCGCTGCCGCACAGCGTTTCTGGCTGGACGCGACCCGGCTCGGACTGCAGCTTCAGCCGCAGCACACGCCGCTCATGTTCGCGGGGTACGCGCGGCGCGGCGTTCGCTTCACCGAGGTCGCCGCGGCGCGCCAACGCGCGGTGCGGATCGCCGAGATGCTCGGCGACCTGCTCGGCGGCGGCGAGGCCGCCAGGGCGGTGTTCCTCGGACGCCTCGGCCATGGCGAAGCGGCGCAGGCCAGATCGCTCCGACGGCCGCTCGACCGGCTGCTGGTCGGCGACACGTTCGCGGTCACTGAGCCGCCGGGCGAATGACCCCCCAAGTGCGGGGTATTTTTGCGAGACGGCACGCCGAGTGCTGACGACTCCGGCCTTCATCCCACGGCACCGGAGACCGCTCATGAACTTCCAATCCCGACTTCCTCGGGCGCTGCTCAGGCTGAGTGTCCTGTGCGCCGCACTCGGTGCGGCGTACTCGGCGTCGGCCGCGCTTCCGCCCTTCACCCTCAACCCCGCGGGCTCGACGCCGGCACTCGCCGGCACGGTCGTTACCGCCGACAACATCATCGTTTCGGACTTCTCGACCGTCCGCCTCACCGGCCCGACGTTCAGCGATACCGGCTTCCTCTCCGTCCAGAGCTTCCAGCTGGGCGGGACGACGGTCGTCGCCGGCGGCCTGAACAGCACGTACGGGCTGTTCTTCGAATTCACCGGTTCGGGAACGGTCACGAACGCCAATCCGGCGACGACGCCGACCATCGGCAGTTTCAGCAGCCTCAACTACACGCTCTACGGCTACAACGGCCCCGCCGCGACGTTCGGCTTCGACGGCGGCAACAACCCGACGACCAGCGTCGGCGCAGCGTCGCGCGTCGCGCTCGCCACCGGTTCGCTCCTGCCCGGCGCCAACCAGAGCTCGGTGGGCACGTCGCCGCAAAGCCCGTCGTTCAATGCGTTTGCGAGCGCCAACCTCACCTTCGTGCCGACGGCTGCCGCAGGCTCGTTCTTCCAGGATCCGAGCCCGTTCTACAACATCGCCGTGTCGTCGTTCATCAACAATCCGCCCCAGGTGACCCCGTTCGTCGACGGGTTCCGGATCACGCAGGGCGGCGGCTCGGTCAATTTCACCTCTCCCATTCCCGAGCCCGAAACCTACGCGCTCTTCCTCGCCGGTCTCGCAGCGGTCGGCTGGACGGCGCGTCGACGTCGTCCGACCTGAGTCGACCGCAAGTCGGAAGCGTCGGGCGAGCGCAACTACCTTCGGTGCCACGGCCCATCCAGCGAGGCTCTTGCCTCGCTGGATGGGCTTGCCTTTGTCGTTTATTCCGATCCGCCCGTCGGAAATCCGTAATTTTGTCGCCGCGCAGTGCAACTGTCGCACGCAGCGACTGCGCGCGAGCAAGGCTGACACGGCACAGTCGTTGCCCCTGTCAATGAGAGTGGGCTCGTCAACCGGCGTCGCCGGCCTTCGTTGAAAAGGTTGCCACGCCACACTGCCGCCCACCCGACACCATGGCACTCATCAGCCTCTCGGACTGGCTCGACCGCTTCGGCGACGCTTCCACGACGCATGACCGGGCGGAGGACCTCGAGTCGCTCCGTTTTACCGCCACGGAATCGCCGTCGCCGCCGCCCCATGACCGTCGGACGACCACGGCCCGTGCGCGTTGGCGCGAGCGTCTCCGTCGCGCTTACCGTCGCGTCTTCTGGCGTCTGAAGCGCTTGCCCAGCGGTCACGCCTGACCGGGTCCCTGTCGCGAAAAAAAGCGGGTCGAGAGAACCGTCCCGTCGGCGCGGTGACCGTCAGTCAGTGACGCGCGGCGTGCGCCGCACGGCGCAACGAGCGCAACGACAGCCCCGCCAGGCAAGGCGCTGTTAGCGCCGTTATTGCAACGTCATCAAGGTCGCGTTGCCGCCGGCGGCCGCGGTGTTCACGCTCAGCGCCCGCTCGACGACCAGGCGCTCGAGCGACAGCGCCGTCTCGCCGGGCGGCCAGCCTTCGACGCCGACGATCGGTCCGGGCCGCGACGCGAGCACGGCGGCGATGCCGAGCAGCTCGTCGCCGCTGCCGTGGTGCAGGACCGCATCGAAGCGCGCCTGCGCCGACGTCCAGTCGTCGACCAGATCGATGCGCTCTTGCACCGCCCCGGGCAGCCGCAAGCGCAGCGGCGCCCACTCGCTCGGCCAGAGTGCGCGGCTGCCGACGGCGAGCACGGCCGCGAGCTGGACGAGGCGATCGCGCTGATCGCCGGCGAGGCAGAGCACCGCGTCGCGCGGTTGCAGGGTGTAGACGTTGCGCTCGCCGGTCGGCCCGGCCAGGAGCGAGGCGACGCCCACGCGCGACGCGCCTTCGAAGCGGGCGCAGACCGCCGCCAGCCCCGTGCCTTC